>Ga0105244_10000404_pt1 | contig 40201 bp, 66 predicted proteins | sample KBSM44metaG_FD_80423 | JGI IMG/M metagenome (GOLD analysis project Ga0105244, IMG submission 80423) | Miscanthus rhizosphere microbial communities from Kellogg Biological Station, Michigan, USA - KBS M4-4 metaG | ecosystem: Host-associated > Plants > Roots > Rhizosphere > Soil | place...
CGGCTGTGAGGCTGCCTGGGACGTTCATGGATGCGGTGGTTGTGATGCGTGGTGAGTTGTAGGTGCTCATTGTTCGTTCTCGCTTTCGTAGGTGGGTGGTGGTTCTGCTTTGCGGTCGGCGGCGCAGCAGATGCAGTTGTGCGCATACTGCCCGACATGTAGGGCGCATGGTGGCGGTTTTGGTACTTGCGCTTTTGCTTCTGCTGGCCAGAAGCGTTGGTCGATGAGGAAAGCCCCGGGTGTTTCGATTTTGGGGTCACGGGCTGCGCTGACTGCAGCCGCCGTGATGTCCGGGAACGGGGCGGGGTGGTTTTGGTGGTTGGCCAGGAGTTTGAGCATGGCCGGGACAGACCATTTGGGTCTGAGCTGGTGTAGTAGGTTGGCCAGCGCTTTGGCTTGGCTCTCGGTGATCAAGGCTGCTTCCTTCCTTCAATCAAATGTCCCGGCGGCTCGCGTAACTTAAGCCGACGATTGATTGAGAACTTTTCGACATCTTCTTTAAGAGCCAGCCACCCCAAAAAGGCGAGCCAGAAACGTATTCGTATTACGTGCATCGGCCGGGGCATACCTTGGAGCAATGCTTGGCGCATAGCTTCTGGCAATGCTTGGCGCATACTCAGAACGGGGCTGGCCCTTCGCTGTCCTGGACGGTTTCGCTTTCCTTTGCCCAGCGTGCCTTGGCGGCTTTCCGGGCTTTTTCCTTCCGGGTATTCACGTATTCCTCGGTTGGTTGGTACGTGTCCCAGTCGTGGATTTCCCACCCTGTTTTGGTGGTTGTCCATAGGCCGGCTTCAACCAGCATTTTGGCTTCTTTTGTGGTGCCGTGAATGAAGGGTAAGGCGGCCTTCGGGATGGTCCCGTAGGTGCCGTGTTTCCCGCTGTAGGAGAGCGCACAGAGGTACATGAAAGCTGCTTTGTGGCCGCCCGTTCGGGAGATGACAGTGCCTATCTTGGGGTTCTCGGGCATTCCTGAATCGAGGCGCACCCATGGGAGCACCGCCATTACTTGCCCTCTGACCTTCTGGCTTCAGCTTCGGTTAACAAGGACCGTGCAGACTCCTGCATCTCCGTGAGTTTCCGCCAGGCCACGCCGCACATGTATTTGAATCGCACATCGGGTCGGATGGAGTCTCGTTCGCATGCGATGTCCACACATTCTGCGATGAGTTCCATGGTGAGGCCGGCTGCCAAGAATGAGCGGAGGCTGTTGCGCCAGCTCACTGGCAGTGGGAATGGCTCTTCCTTGTAGCCGTGAGTCCAGCTGCCCCAGACGTGATGCTCGAAGTGATCGAACAAGCTCTTGTCACTCTTCAGCTTGGCCGTTTCTAGCTCGGCTGCTGCTCGCATCGCCGCGGACCACATCATGGCGGCATGCGCTACATCTTCAACGTGTGGGGAGTCTGGGTTGGTCGCTGACTTGCCGCTGTTGCAGTCAGCGCATGCGGTTACGAGGTTGCTGGGTTCATCCCCGCCGCCGAGAGTGGTGGGGGTTACGTGATCGACTGTCAGTTTCGCTTCCGGGGCCATCGCGCCGCAGTATCGGCATGCGTGGTTGTCTCGGCGGAAGATCTCAAACCGGAGTCGCTTAGAGACTGCCATTTGGTCAGTCCTTTCTCAGTGGCGGTAGTTGCGGGCGGGCTTGTGGATGGCGGGGGCTTCGATGACGATGACTCGTTGTGCTCCGCCGGATCCTGGGACGCGGTTCCCGGCGAACATCCCGCATTTTGGTTCGCCGACGATTTGGGCGCCGTGGCGGGTGGCGACGTTGGGTAGGTCCTCGTACGCTTCGGCGATGAGGTCTTGAGCGATGATGCTTGAGTCTGTGACAGGCCAGACTGCGCGGAAGACGTGCGTGGGTGTGGGTGGTTTGGGTTTGGTCCTAACCATGTTGGTTCCTCCGTACTGCGCCCCATTGGTCGGTGCGGGCTAGGCGTAGGGTGCTCATGTGTTCGGCCCGCTGTTCTGGTGTCCATGCGCTGCCGGGGAAGTGGCGCTCGATGGTTTCGTGGGTGGTGTTGTGGGTGCGGCTGATTTCGGCGTGTGACCACCCGTCTTGGAGTGCAGTTGCGATCGCGGCGAGTTTTTCGGGGGTAAGCATGCGGGGGTGCGTGATGCCGAGTTCGGCGCGGACGTTGGAGATGCCTCGTACGCTGTAGCCGAGGTCGTGGGCGATCTGTTCGAGGCTTTGTCCGTTGAGTGTTCGCGTGCGGACTTCTTCGCGGTCTATGACTTTGTGGCGTCCGGAGCCAGGGCGGTGGTTGCTGCGGCGCTTTTTGGTGTAGTTGGGGAAGGCTTCTTTGGTGGCGTCGATGAGTCGTTGGTTGGTCATCGTTCTTCCTTGGGGTAGTTAAATGGTCGTTTCGGGATTGTGCGTTGTCGTTGGGCGCGCATGACGTTGTTGATGGCTTGTTCTTCGGTTGGCCGGCGGACGGTGCGGCGGGCTCGTTCGTTGGCTTCGTCTTGCTTGTCCGCGATGACGTGGTGTTCGCATCCGTGGTTGAGACATAGACCATGCGGACCCCGGCATAGAAAACAGCAGGCGGTGGACGTCGCCCGGGTCATGCGGCTACTGCCTGGGGCTTGCAGAATTCGGTGAGCAGGTCTGGCCGGAAACCGTACCAGTGCTTTTCGTTGTGGGTGTTGCCGTCGTCGTTGACGATGACTACGGGTGCGGACATGTAGCCGAGTGCTTTGACGGCGGCGAGGTCTTCCGCTGATTCGGTGAGGTCGATGACCCTGTATTGGTCTTTGAGGTTTCCCTTTTCGGGGTTGTCCAACCATTTCTTGGTCATGTTGCATTGGCTGCATGCTGGCTGGGTGTACAGGGTGATGGTCAAGTTGCGGTCCTTTCAAAAGCTGCGCCCGACGTTGTTGCCGGGCGCAGCTGGGTGGTTCGGGTGGTCTACTTCAGGGCTAAGCGGTTTCCCATTTGCCTGCGTCGTTCTTGTCGAGCGTGACTTTGGAGATCTGCCGAGATGCGGCCTGATAGACGCAGATGCCTTCGGGATTCATAAATCCGGGCGCGGCAACAGATCCGTTGACATGCAGTTTGTGGAGGGCCATCTCAACTTCCGCGGTGTCGTTCGGGCCTTCGTAGAGCACCGGGACAGTTGTCAGGTTGAGATCGGTTTCAAGCTCGGCATAGCGTGAGGTGTTGAACAGCGAGAACCACTTTTCGGCCATCCCGTACTTGCGCTGGATACCGGCGCCCCACCACTCGCCGTAATGGAGGCCCTCACCAAGCAATTCCACGAGCTCACCGGCGTTCCGCTGAACCCATCCAGCGAATCCGTAGTTATCCGTGTCCTTGCCTGGGGTGATGAGTCGCGTTCTTGACTGTGCGTATACGCAGAATGTCTCTCCGCCGTGGTCGGCAGTGGCGAACACCGAGTTGTCGAGGACTCTGATGTCCACCTCTTCGGGAGTTTGGACGTCAGCCGTTCGGGAGTGGTAGACCTCGGCGAGGGGCAGGATGCCAATGGCGGCGTTGGTGCCGTCGATCTTCTCTGTAATGGTGATGTTGCGAAGTAGGCGCGGTGTCTTCGGCCATTCCTTGAATTCGATGGGCATGCTTTTTCTCCTTTGTTCTGGGCATAAGAAAGGCCCGTCTATGCGGGCCTGATGTGCGGGTGGTGCGGTCTGTCAGAAGGGAGGTTGGTTGTCTGGGGCGTTACCCCATCCGCCCGCGTTCTGTGCGGGTGGTGTCGCCCATGGGTCTGACTGTGCGGCCGGCGGTTGGTCGGTCTGTGCGTATGGCTGGCCGTGGAAGGTGAGGTCTTTGCCGATTGCTTCGACGCGGATCTCATCGGCGGAACGTTTCTCGCCTTCACGTGTTTCGTATTCGCGGGTGACGAGTTCGCCGTGGAGTATGACAGCATCGCCCTTCTTCAGCATATTGGCGATGTTCTCTGCGCGGGCCAGTTTGCCTTGGTTCCAAGCCTCGCAGCGCCAGCCTTTCGTTGGCTGGTCCACCCACTGATTGGTTTGCCGGTCCAGTTTCGATGAGTTAGTCAGCACTCGGAAGTTGACTACCGCCGCACCGGACGGCGTGAACTTGAGCTCCGGATCCGCGGCGAGTCGGCCACGGATTGTCAGCATCGTTTCGCCGCTCATGCTTTGACCTCTCCGTCTTCGATGATGATTCCGCGGCCGTTGCCGTCGCCTACCATTTCGATCCAGACTTGGAAGTCGTGTTCGCGGGCGGTGGCTTCAACGAGTGCCAGGTTGTTGGCGTCGAGTAGGGACCCGTCTGCGATGCGAATGACGCGGAGTTTCGGGTTGAGTGCGATGGCCATTGCGAGTGAGACGCGGAGCTGTTCGGCGCTGGATGCTTGCTTGAACGGGACGCCTTGGTAGGTGACGCCTGATTCATCGAACCCGAGGCCGTCCACAGGGAATTCCGCGGCGGCCAGCCCCTCAGCTTTCTGGGCGTCGATCTCTTCAAGCTCCCCACTCAGGAAAGCGACGTCGGCTTTAGCGCCTTCGAGTTCTTCCCGGAGCCGTTCGCCTTGCTTCTTGCGTCGCACTGCCATGTTGATGTCTTCTGCGCTGTCAATCTTGGTTTGGATGGCGTCAAGGTCTACGGGCTCCGGGGCCTTCGATGAGTAATCGCTGGCAAGGTCAAGTGCTTCCTGGGCTTCGTCCAATTCGCGCTTGAGATCGGCAACCTTCTCAGTCCAGAACCTCACTGCTTGGTCTGCCTTGTCGATCTTCGCGTTGAGTTCCTGCCCGGCCCTGTAGTCGGTGAGCAGCGCAGATACGCTGACCTCTTCATCTGGGAGTTCGGCAAGCTGCCCGGCGTACTCTGCATGGCGGGCTGCGAGGTCCTTGACGCGGCGGTTGGCTTCCGTGCGCCGGTCAAAGATTGCTTTCCGGTCATCCGCAAGCTCGTCAGGGTCGAAGGGGAGCTTGACGAGGTCCAGCAGTGTGGCGAGCTGGTCCTTGTCGGATAGTTGCGTGAACGCCAGCGGGTCGAGGGAGAGCTTGCCCAGCAGGTCATCAAGCTTTGCCTGACCCTTGGGGTAAACGGCGCCATCCGGTGACTTGACCGTGAGCGTGGTTCCGGACGCGGTGAAGCGCCGGACCACAACAAGGTCCTCAGTTTCAAGGATGATCTCTGCGCGTTCTTCACCATCACGGATCGGCTTGGGTGTGGTCTTGGCGTTAACTCCACCAAGGGCCGCGGTGATGCTGTCGAGGATGGAGGACTTACCTTGCCCGTTGTTGCCGGCCACGATGACAAGGTTACCGTCCGGGTCCGGTGCGATCTCCACGGCTTTGACGCGCTTGTAGTTGGTGGATTCGAGGCGGATGATCTTGCTCATTCGGTGGGCTCCTGTGCTTGTACGTAGTCGGTGATGTGGGTGGGTGCGCCTTGTTCGGCGAGCCAGGCGAGGTAGTCAGGTAATTTGCCTACGCTGACCATCCGGGCGGTGGTGGCTTTGATGTCGTCCGGGACGGTAAGGTCCGGCTGCTTCTGTTCGGGTGCTGCGTCAGGCAAGGGCTGGACGGTGAAGACGGCTGTCTTGCCCTTGCTGGTTGGGAGGATTTCCCTGAGCGGTTTGCTGAGGTGGCTCATGTGGCTGATTTCGATGCCACCCACTTCGACGCCGCCCCACTTGACCTTGGGGTTGCGGTAGAGGGTTACCCGGCGGCCAGCGAATGCTTTGGTGTCAGCCCCCCATGCAATGACCAGCACCCTGAGCATGGTCTTGGATGGCCGGTATGGGCGTTTCGGTAGTTCTACGAGGTGGATGTTGACCGGCTGTTCTTCGGACCCTTCGACTACTTTTTCGATGGTGCAGGTTCGGGGGCCGGCGATGAGGTCCGAGGCGTTGAGCTGGTCTGATTTGGGTTCGATTGCTTTGGTGAGGTCCATTAGAAGATCAGCTCCAACGGCGCCCAGTGGTCAATGCGTTCCGTGGCGGGCAGGCCTTCGACAGCCCACTCATAGGTTTTGATTGATGCCTGGATGAGCTCTTCAGCTTCGGACGCGGCAGTGAGGATGGCGTCAAACCATTTCTCATCGGGCTCCACGCGCTTGGTCCACATGGGCATGCCGCCGCAGTAGCTGTTGTAGTCGATCCATTCGCGGCCGGAAACAAACAGCCCGGTCTGCAGTTGGGCCATATTCTCGGCGGGCACTTCGTCGGCGAGGATGGTTTGCAGCTGCTTTTTCTGGTTTCGGGACTTGATCTCGATGAGGCCGTTGTCACCTACTAGGCCGTCTGGTGAGTAGCCGAGTTTGAATCCCCATCCGTCGTCTTTACGGACCATGAAGCCGATCTCTTCCACTTCGGCGTAATGCGAGTTGTAAACCTCTCGGGCGTATGGCTCGTCCAGGGTCCCGCGTTCCATGTCGCGGGTTGGGTTGATGAGTTCGACGTGGCCGGTGATGCGTTCGGCGGCGAGTGTGGCGATGAGGGCGCGGGATGTGTCATTCGCGGCGATCTTCAGCGTCTTGGCGGTGATGAGTTGGCCGAGTACTGAGGCGGTGAGGATGCCGCAGCGTTCGGCGATCCACTCGTCCGTGCCTTGCTCAAGTTCCTTGAATATGTGCAGGGTCATTGTTCTCCTTGTGGGCATGAAAAAGGCCCCTGTGCGGGGCCGTGTATCTTGCAGTCTGGGTTGGTGGGTCGAGGGTTGCTTGGCGAGTAGCGCCATGGTGGGCAGGCGCAGCCGGGTTGTTTGTTGTGGCCGCGGGACCAGTTCTCTTTGGCCCGGTCATGGTTCATGCCAGGCGGGCGGCTACTGGTGGTCATTCCTGACCATGTCATCGGCAATCTCATGCTCCGGTGCGTTTGCAAGGTCGGCGAGCGTGGGGAGGACCTTCTCGGTTCGGTCTGTTGGTTCGTAGGGCACGGTGTAGCCGAGCGCCTGCGCCAGCTGGCGGCGCGCTTCCATGTGCCCTTGATAGCGGTAGTAGTCGGCTTCGACGTCTTCGCCGGTCATTATGCGCGCCTGCCGGACGTACTCGCTGCGCTGGTTGATGAAGGCCAGGACTTCGGGCAAGGGAGTAACGGCTGCCTTGGCGACGGCTTCGAGATCCCGAGCGAAAAGCGGCGGGTTTTCGGTGCCGTAGGCATCTCCGATGATCTCGCCGTCCCCGAAGTATCCGACGAACTCTAGAACTCGCTCCGATGCCTTATCGGCGGGCGGGAATCGGTTCTCATGGTCGGAATGCACGTCCACTTCGGGTGGCTGGTCGGCTCCGTCGATGCGGTCTCCGGTGGGATCGTATGTCATTCTTCGTCCTCAAAGACGTACGCCGGGATGGGCTTCTCGACAACCGGCCGGAACACGTACCAGACCTCGTCTTCGTCCACGCCGTCTTCCCATTCGTACTTGGATGGGAAGCCATGTTCGTCGCCGTTGTGCTCGACATCAGCTTCGCCGTGCTTGCCGCCACCCTGCCAGAACTGGAAGCCGAACAGCTTCCCATCCGCCTTCCGGCGGATCACACGCATAAGGGTCGAGCCTTGGTAGAGGTCGCCGTCCGTGTGCCACCAATCATTGGACCCTTCCTTGACGAGCTCGAACTGCTCTTTGAAGGCCTCGATGTCTTCAGCGGCTGCATCTCCGTAGTCGAGGAAGTTCCAGGCTATGTCGTGGCCGAGGTCATCACGGAAGGCGATCTTGTCGCCCGCATCAACTATCAGGTTTGTCATGGTTTCTCTTTCGTTGGTTCAGTTGTGGCGAGGATTGTTGCAAGTTCAACTTGCAAGGGGTCGATGATCTTTGCGGCGAGGTGCGGGCATGTGACCGCCAGCGCGGCAAGTTCGGCGGGAGTCATGGCGCGGTCCTCGATTCGATGAGGGCACCGCGCCCGTACCTTGCCGCGCAGTCACCGCACTCTTTGAGCCGAATGGGGCACTTGGCAGGCTTCCACGTGCCCCGCTCAAGAGCTTCGTCGTAGTAGTCGTCGCCAGCCAGTGCAGTATGGGTCAGGTAAACGCTGCCAGGTTCAATGCGGCCAGAGCAGCTATCGCAGTAGTGCTTCTTCCGTGCTTTCCGGGCAAGCGTGACGCTCACGGCTCCTGCTCCCTGACGGGCCGTTGGTCGCCGCTGATGGGGTATTCGCAGCCAGTCGGAGATCGCTCGAGCGTTTCGTACCAGTAGACGGGCAAGTCCAGGTCAGCGGCCGCCCAACCACCCGGCGGCATACCCTCAGCCGGACGCTGACGAAGATGCGGGGCACGACGCGGACTGCGGATCACGGCTGCTCGCCCCGCAAAGCTGCCGCGATGACCCGTACATTGGCTATCCAGGATGGCCTCATCCAATCTTCGAGGTCCTCCCATGCCCTGCCGCCGTCGCGGGTTACCAGCATGTTCCATGCGTTGCCGGCTGCCTGCTCTATGGCCTCGTCGGAGAACATCACCCCGTCAGACGCTGCAATCGCGTACCTCGCCTCGCTGACGAAATACTTTGCCTCGTCTGGATATCCGCCCGAAAGTCCGAGCGCCGTCGCTTTCGTCCGCGCATCACAGGCTTCTAGTTGCTTCTCCCAGTCGGTCATGATTCGCCCTTCCTGTAGCTGTCGGCGTCGTCCTCGTATCGGGTTTGGTCTTCTTCTTCGGCGGCGTCCCAGTCCACCGGCTCGCACGGTTCCAGGCGGGCGTCATGCTGGCGGGCCTTGTGGATCATGAGCGGGCCAAAAGCACACACAAAAGCGAGCATCAGAATCGTCATGACCGTTCCGCCTTCTTCTTCGTCCAGAGTTTGATGGCGCTACCTTTTCGGCTGGGCCGTGATGATTTCTTGTAGAGGTCGCCTTCAACGCCTTCGATGTAGCCTTCTTGGCTGGCCTTGAGGAATGCAGCACCCGGCCACTTAGACGAATCGGGGGCACGCATTTCCCGGTCCAGATCATCGGCCGAGAACTGGGACTGCACCTCAGCGATACCGATGATGGTCGCGACCGCGTCCTCCAACCACGCATCCTTATCCTGCTCAAAAGCCATCGCCCTCACAGTGTGGCCTCGTCATAGTGGGGCGTTACGGCGAATCGTTCGATGGTGGCGTTTCGGCTAGCTTCCTCAACGGCATCCGTGCTTGGTTCCTTGGAATAGAACTTGACGATGGAGTGCCACACCTCGGCCGCAAGCTCATGCTCAGTCAGCCGCTTAGCCCGGATATTGATCTCGTAATCCGGGATGACCCTGTTGCCCACGCGGTAGATGTTGCAGTCACAACGCATCCCGCACTTACTCGGCCAGTACCAAGTCAGTACAAGCGGCGGCCTTTCTTGTATAGTCGTCATTGAAGTTCTCCTTTGTTATGGGTTTTGCTGAAGGCGGTCACCGGGCATGGTGGCCGCCTTCTCCTTTTCGATGTTGCGGATTGCTTGCTTGGGTGTGGGGTCCGAATGAGTAAGGATGCGTTCCAGGTCGAGGTCCGTCATGCGGGCCTGCCGTTCGCAGAGCATCCGGGCGATTGTCTTGGCAGTGCGCTTGCCGATATTCGGAAAGTGCTCGTTCCTATAGGCAAGTACTCGGTTTTCGTAAGCGGTCAAAGTGGGCATGGCTGTCCCCTGTTTCAGCGTCTGCGGCGAACCACAGGACGGGTTTTTGGTGAGTTGCCCGATATGGGCTGGGTGCCGGCGCTATGCGCTGCAGCGGGGTCTAGCTAGAAGGTGATTCAGCCGGGAGCTTGTCAAGCCATTCGGCTAGGTCATCGTGCCTGATGACGCCTTTGGAGTTTGCGTATCGGGCAACCAGGTTGCCGTCTGCAACTTGCTGCTTGAGGGTCCGAACCGAGTAGCCGGACTGTTCTGCGGCTTGTTCGAATGTGTAGGCAAGTTTCTGAGTCACTGGGTCGCCTCCGTTAGGGAGGGGGGAAGGAGTACTTTGGCCGGGACGTCGAGTGCGCCGGCGATGCTGCCGATTTCTCGGATTGTTAGGCTGCGTCCTCCTGTGAGGCTGCGGCGGAGTGTTGGGTAGCTGATGCCTGTTGCGTCTGAAAGTGCTCGGGCGTTTGTGCCCTTCACGATCAGGGCATTTGCGATACGGCTACCAATTTCAGTGTCTGCGGTGGGGATTCCATCGCCCTGTTTGGTATTCATGTCAGTACTCTATGTATTCAAACGAGTACACGCAAGTCTCAAACAAGTACTCGGCGTGTCGGCAACCTGAGTACTCAATTTGGCAACACAAGTAGCCATCAGGTTGCTTCAAGTACTCATATGCACTTAAACTTGCACACATGACAACAACGTATGGGGAAAAGCTCGAAGCCGCTCTTTCCACCCAGATCAAGGTGGAGCTAGTTGAGCGAGATATGACCCAAAAGGATCTCGCTGAGGCGATCGGCGTTGGCCGCCCCGCGATGAACCACTACCTCAAGGGTCACAAGAGCATGCCTATGCCGACCTTTATGAAGGTGGCCGAGGCCCTAGGGCTCACGCCAGTAGCCTTAATGGCTCGCGCTGAGGCTCGGATCCAGCCAGAATCGCAGTCGGCATAATTCCCCGCTTCGCAGCGAGGTCCCCGAACTCCTGGACTGTCATCCGCTGCACTGCACGACAAAGCGTCCCCGTCCCTGCTTGGGATAGGGGGCGCTCTTCTCTCTTAAGCGCAACCACGACGTTGTGGTTACTGGCCGCGAAAGTAGCCGGTGCAGTCAGACGCTCAGAGTCCATGTTCTCCCCAGATTCGAATATATTTTCGATTGAATCTCAACCCTACGATGCCGGTCCGACAAGATAGCAATCCCGCCTCTGCCTGACAGGATTAAGTCCAGATGCGTTAAAGGTACCCTCTATAGGGACTCAATCTTAAATCGCAGGGTTCAGTGGCTATATAGCCTGCTACACGATGCTCTGCGGTAGAGTATTTTTATATAGAAAACTCGGCGCCCTGCTGAAGGATTCAAACCTCCCAACGTGCAGCGAATGAGCGGATACGATCATGACTATGCCTCAAGGTAAACAAGGCCAAGCTGGGCCACTCTCGAAAGCTGTAGCGGCTGAAGTGCGCGCAGTCCTCGCCAGGACCAGGACACATGCGTCGAAGCTATCCGAGGACATGGGCGTGTCCACCAGCTACATATCCAATCGTCTACGGGATAAGTACCCGTTTACGCTCAACGACGTCGAAGCTATTAGCCGTGCGCTCAAACTGGATCTGGTGGAGTTCATCAGCGCCGCCGCGCAGCATGCCACAGACGAACGCTAGACCAACATAGAAGAGCCCCAGCCGGATCGGCTGGGGCTCTTCCCTATTTCTCGATAGGTTGAAGCAGGTTTGACATCTTCTCGAGTGCTCCTTGGAGTCTCTTGATGTCTACCTTTGTTCGATACGCCAGGGACATTTGCCGGGTGCTGTGGCCCACTACGTCCTTGATGGTGTCCATAGGGACACCAGCGGCGTCTAGGAGGTCTACGGCGGTGTGTCGGGCGCCGTGGAGTACGACGTTGGTTGGCAGGCCTGCTTCTGCCAAGAGTTTGGCCCATGCTTCTGTGGCGCTGTCTGGGTCCCATGGGCGGCCGTCATTGAGGAACAGGAGGCCTTGGCCGCTGTGGGTCTGCATGTGGAGTTGCAGGATGGATTTGAGAGGTTCCACAAGCGGGAGGATGCGCCAACCAGACGATGACTTCGGGCGGGTCAGGTACATCGTGCCTTGAAGGTGCCGGCGCTCGTAGTCCGCTGGCGCCTTGGAGATGTCGCTGATCCGGATGAGCTGCCATGACAGGTCGAGGGTGTCCGTGATGCGCTCAGCCTCTAGCCCAAGGATCTCCCCGCGCCGTGCACCGGTGAGTAGGTAAGTTGCCCAGAGTGCGCGATCGGGGCGGGTTGCGAGGTGCGCCAGGAGTTGAATGGCCTCATCAGTCGTGAGTGCGTGTTGCTTGGTTTTGGCTTTCTTGGGCGGGTCCACCATTTCGCATACGTTTCGGGTTGCCTTGCCTTCACGCATGGCTGTCTTGAGCGCGGTGGATAGGACGGCGTGCGCTTTGATGGCCGTGTCTGGTCCAACCATGACGACATCGGCCGGCCATTCACTGGGGTCCTTCTCGCGCATCTTCAAGGACTTCGGCGTGGACATGATGGCCTTGAACATTTGCCGGACATGATCGGCGGTGAGCTCGTCAATCTTCTTCTTGCCGAGCGCGGGGATGAGCCAGCCGTCAGTGGTGGACTTGTATGAGGCGTAAGAGTTCGGCCGGACCTCGTTGGGCGCGATGTCATCGATCCACCGACGCAGCCAGGTTTCCAACTTCAGGCCCGACGTCGGCAAGTCGCCTAGCTGGTTGAGTTCCTTCTTCACCTCTGCCAGCTTCTTCATGGCCACCTTCTTGTCCTTGCTGCGGATGACCTTCCGGCGGCGTTTCCCGTCCGGCCCGGGCGGCAACTCGATAGCCACCGTCCACAACCCGCGGGCGTCCTTGAACAGCGCACCCTCGCCCTTGCCCCTAGCCACGAGCAGCCTCTTCATCCAACTGGGCTACTCGGTGGTCGTACCAATCAATCGGCGCGTTGACGAAGCCGCAGTAAACAATGCCGTTGCTGTGTGTTGGGATTTCACGTGGCTTCAGCTGGACAGGCTCGCCGCAATTCTTGCAGTTCATGCCGACCACTCCTGCTGGTAGTCCGGGTGGTCCTTATAGATGGCGGCGAGGGCCTTCACAGCATCATCGGTTGCCATCGCGGCGCCAGCGTCCACGCCATCTGGGAGTGGCCCGAAACTCTCCGGGTCTTCCCACATTTCGATGATTGCCCGTTTCGCCGCGCACTCGGCAAGGACGCGGGCGGGTGAGTGCTGGTCTAGGAACCTGACCTCTTCAGGCCAGAAGTTACCTGTCTCCATTGGGTTGTCCCATGCGTCAGGGGCGCTCCGGTCAAGGATGGCCTGAGCTAGGTTCTCATCTTCGGCGATGCGCGCTTCCAGGAACTCGGTGATGTTCATGCGTTGCCTTCCTTGATGTATTCGACCAGCGCCAGCCGGATGACTTCGCTGAGGTTGTCGTTCTCAGCTTCGGCTTTTGCTTTGGCCGCGTTCCACAGTGTGTCTTCGATGCGCACTGTGCGGTGAGGGGTCCCCTTGCTCACGGCTTCTTTCCGTTCTTCAGTAGCGGCTTCCCAAAGAACGGGCCGCGCCGCCACTGCCGACAGACCTGGCAGTATCGGTAGCTGTCCATTGTGGTTCGCGGAGGGTGCTCACCCCAGTGCTTGAACCGGTTCTTGCTCATGCTGCGATTTCCAGCACCAGGAGATCGATGAGTTCCATTTCATTGTCGAGGTCATCTGACCATGCCTTGACGGATTCACTAACTTCGGGGTGTCGGCGGATCAGAACTTCGGTGACAGCGGCGGAAACCATGCGGGCCTCTTTGGTGGTGTTGCCGACGAGGGCAAGTCCGGTGGTGATGAGTACCGTGTCATTCTTGGCTTCTGCTGCTGCGATGAGCTTTTCCATGATCCTTGGCCTTCCCCTTATCGGCTTGTTCCGATGAGTCAAAACTACAGGGTGTATATACACCTAGTCAAGTGGTGTAGCCATTAGTGTAGCCATGCATACTCTGGATTGCACGTGCATGCGCTCACTTTCTACCCCTAGATTCCGCTGGTTTCTGCGGATTCCCTACCTCAAGTGTAGCCTAGCGTTTCACTCGTAATGAAAAGGTCATCAGTTCGATTCTGATAGGAAGCTCGGAGCAGAACAGGCCCCGATCCCAGTAACCACAAGGGATCGGGGCCTTTCGCATTTCCCCACGAAACAGCCAAGAAACGGCCCAAGTGTAGCCATGAGTGTAGCCAACGACGCTAAACGTGCATGGAATGGACCCAGCATGCATTAGGTCAAAAAGTGCGCCCAATGGTGTAGCCATAGGATTGAGCCATGGAAGTAACCTTGACCATCGAAAACGCGGCCGGCGAGCAAGGCACAGTGCAAGCATCCGGCGCTGATTACGAGTCAGCTTATGCAGCGGCCCGGGCACTCATCCCCGAAGACTGCAAAGCCATCGTCATCCGAACCGACAGTTAAACGCAGGAAGAGCCCCACCCGGTGAAGGGTGGGGCTCTATTACGTTGCGGCACTAAGCCGGTCTTATGTTGCCCTTGCGGGGAACGTTTATCATTGGGCCATGGGGAAAACACTCTTGAGGTCAACGGCCCTCTTCGTTGTCATTTTCGTGGCTGGTCTGTTGTACATGGAATGGGGTTCCTTCGAGTACAACGTGCCAAGTGAGCAGCCCATCTACTTCAACCAGGATGGCAGCGCCAAACATTGAACCCCGTAGTTCCGCTGGTAGCGGTTATCTTCCTGTTCCTGCCATTCTCTGAAGCACTCCCGGCTGCCGCTTCTGCCGCGTGGACACTGCTGGTATTTGGGCTGCTTGCGGCGTGCCTCGTATTTGGGAAGCTCCGCCGTCCGGTTGGTAAGTGGGTCTGGTTTGTTGCCGCCTACCTTGCCGTTGTTGGCGTCGTCACCTCGACAGCTAACGCTGACAGTATCCAGGCGCACATCATCATAGGCGTTCAGATCGTGGCGTTCCTCTCGCTGGCTCCGTATGCATTGCGGTATCTAGCTACGGTTGAGGGCCTACCAGCGAAGGCTGTGACTGCGTTCCTCGTGGGGCAGACTATCTCGGCTGGCGCTGCCATCGGGCAGGCTGCAGGAATCGCGAGCTTTGGGAAGCTGATCAACGGACGGGCAACAGGCTTCGCCGGCCACCCCAATATCGTCGGAGTGCTTTCCAGCGTCGCTGCTGTGATCCTGATTCACTTGATGTTCAAAACGGGAAAGCGCAAGCTGCTGCTGACTGTGGCGCTGGTGGTCAACATCGGCGCTCTCGTGGCATCAGGTAGCGTCAGCTCGCTCATCGCATGCGGCGTCGGTGTGGTGGTCTACATGATCGCGGCGCGGGTTTCCTGGCGTGTTCCGCTGCTGCTTGCGGGAGGGGTTGTAGTGGTGCTTTGGGGCCTCGCCCAACTGGATAGCAGTGGAGTGTTGCGGAACCCAATAGAACGCATCGCACAAGTCACCGGACAGACTGGTGCAATCAGCACACTCGACATTCGTCAGTACACATACGCCTTCGCGTGGGAAGGTATCCAGAGCGACCCGCTATTCGGGCGCGGTCTGGACGATAAGTCTGGCGCGACCTTTGACATGTTCACACTCACGCACAATGTCTTGCTTAGAGCGTGGTTCCAAGGCGGCTTGGCGATGGGGTTCGCGTTCGCCATCGTTTACGTGGTGCTGGCGTTTCTGATCATTCGGGCCATTGTCAAAGGTGTAGACAGCGCCCCGGCTGGAGTGCTTGCGGTCATCATCGGATTCTCATTGACTTCCGCAGCACTCCAGCAGGGCTACTTCTGGATGCTCATCTTCGGTGCGCTGGCTTTGGTCCAGCCGAAGCTACTTAGCGATCCACCCAGTGTTGCCGGTACCGGACTCCTTGACGTAGAACGTAGTCCCGGCGCCACCGTCAGTACGCACAGCCATTGAGCCAATAGCGGCAGTGATCTGCCCCTCGGGGGTTCCGGTACAACGCCATTGCGTTCCGAACCCGGTAGTTCCGCCCACTTTGTAGGGTGAGCTATTCACGTTCAGCTTCGTGCCTGACGATCCGTCATTGACGATGTTCGTGATTGTCAGGTCAGTAATCCCCGCCTGTACGGTAATGCCCAGGCCGGAACGCAAGAAGACTCCGTCCAGTACGACGCGCTGGTTTGTGCTGGTCAGGTTGATGCCAGCCGTGCCAGCCCCGGAGCTGATGAGGCCGCCGCCGATATAAACGTCACGGCAGCGGCCAAGTGTAATGTTTCGGACAGTGTTGTCAGTGTATTTGCCGCCGAGAATGCGGGGGCGAATCTCGCCTGTTGATGTCGTTTCGAGGTAGACACCGTTGGAGCCATTGCGCATGATGACGCATCCGGCGAGTTCGATATCCAAGATGTCGCCAGTAATGACAGTGCCGTTGGTGATTCCTTCCCCGGCATTGTCCAAGATGTTCAGCCCCGTGCAGCGCCACGTCCCAGGCGCGAAACGGATGCCGTTTCCCTTGCCATTTTTGACTGTGACTCCGCGCAACGATGCGGTCATGTGAGGGACGCCCACGCTGGCTTTGAAGCTCACGCCCGGGGCAGGCGTGCCAACAGAACCCGCTCCGTCAATGATGTCCCCGTCAAGCTGGACATCCAGGCCTCCGAAAACTCCGATGCCAGCGAATGGCAGGTCTCCAACAGTTACGCCTGTGAGGCACACGTTGCGCAGCGTGTTCTGCAAGGTGCGGTTGTTCTTCGGGATGTTCTCCAGCGTCTGGTAGTAGATCCCGAATCCGTCAGTGTCCTCGATGTAATTGTGGGAGATGAGGTTGTCAGACATGCCCATAGCTTCACTCGTCGTGGCGTACATGAGTGCACCGTAACCGTTGGTTCGCGTTGACTGGACTGTCTGCGTGGACGGGTCAACGCCGGTATTGAGGTAGAGATATCCATCACCCGGGACCGTGTACAAGGTTGCTCCCGGCGTGGTGGTGGTCTCGTTGGCGTCCTTTCTGTACTCGGTGCCGTTGACGTAGAGCGCATTGGTCTGCGTGTCAGTGCGATCCAGGGTCTTGTAGACCGTGCCCGAAACGAGCGTCCAGCCCGTGAGTGTCATCAGCGGGGACCTGCGTATTCCGCGGATGTCGTTCTTGGAAAGGGTGCAACGGGAGCAGTTGTAGAACCCGATACCTGTCCCGTATCCAGTGTTGCGGATCGTGGCTCCCTCAACCTTGATGTCATAGTTGTGGGCAGGGCCAGAGACAAGCTGAATGCCGAACGATTCGTTTGGGTCAGACGTAGCGAAGTAGCCTCCCCGGATCACTGTTCCGTTGCAGTTACCATTGCCCATCCGCAGACCTTCGCCGATGGTGGTTGTGGCAGTGACATCGATAAGAGTAGCTGCTGCGGCATTGAGCGTCAGCGCTCCAGAGTTGGCCGTCCTTGGCCCCGTCCGGATGAATTTCACCTTATCTAGGACCACGTTGGCGGCGCTGACCACCGCCACCCGATCAACATCAGAGATGATGGACCCGTTGCGAATCTGAACAGACTTGTTGATCGAAAGGACCGAACCAACCTTGTAGGTTCGCCCACCAAGATCAACGATGGTTCCCGTTGATGCGGCAGTCATCGTGGCAGCCAAGGCTGCTGAATCGTTGGCTACACCATCGCCCACCGCGCCTTTGGAGAGAGGGTAGATGACCGTGCCATAAGTGGCATTAAGTGCCGTTGTTCCGAGGCGGGTGGGGAGGTGTCCGTCGAGTACTTTGGTGCCGGCGGGGAGTGCGAAGTCGTCCCCCACGGAAACAATTCTCTGGGTCATTGGGTCATGCTCCTGTCACGGTGAAGAATCCGGGGTTGGACGGGTCTGGGCTGAGTTGCCCGCCAGCAGCTACAAAGTAGAATCCTGGGTTGGCTGGGTCTTCTCGGATGGCAGCCCCACCGGCCGCCCCTGCCGCGGCTTCGGCGGCTGCTTCCGCTGCGGCTTGTGCGGCTGCTGCTGCGTTGGCGGCGTTGGTGGCCGCGGTCTGTGCCGTCTGGGCGTTACCCACGGCACCGGCGAGGGCGCCAGCGGCCGCGTCAGCAGCGTTCGCCCCAGCACTGGCCGCCTCTGCCTGTGCGTCTTGGGCGGCGTTTTTGGCGGCTACTGCTTCGTCCCTGAGGCCGATGTACGAGTTGTAGACGTTGCTGAATTCGCCGGACTTCCAACGGACTTGCGGGAGTGGTGCTAGGAACCCGGGCGTGAACCCGTAAGCGTTCGACGTCAACGGGTTGGCCAGCGGGAAGCCATTCAGGTCCTTCAACGGCAGCAACGTCGTGCCCGCGGTGTCTTCCGGCGCGTAGATCCCCACCGAACCGTTCACCACAACATTCATCGGGTTGTCCGGGTCAACAACCAGTTCCATCCCAATCGGGTAATCAGCCACAGCGGGGCTCCTTAAAAACAGTGGGGCGGACCAGCTTGTTGGTCCGCCCCGAAAAGTGGGTGGTGGGTTAAGTAGCCGGCTTCGGTGCGACCTTGAGGCGCAGCAAGAACGAACCCAGCGATGTCAGCAAAGACTTGCCGATCAGGATCCCGAACGTCACCCAGAAAGCCTGGGTCGTGATGTCATGCTCAGTCAGCAACGACGTCAGCCCAGTACCGATCAGCACCAGAGCATCCAAGATGATGCCCGTGTACAAGGTCCGCCACGCCCGATTCAGGGCATCCGTCTTCACACTCACCGGAGCGGCATGATCAGCCATTAGCTGGTTCCTCCTTGCCGATGGTCACAGTGAGCTGAGCGCCCTTCACGGCTTCCTCGAAAGCCCCGCGCACAACGGCCGGGTCGATCTTCAGTTCCTCAGCCAGCCGCGGGATGACATCGTTGATCAGGACATCAGTGTTCGTGGTCCCGTTTGCCGTGTCCTGGATCCACCGCACCGTCTTGCCATTCCGAAGAACCGGATACTCAGCAACGCGGCGGGGCACGTCATCAATGAGCTTTTGAATGGACGCACCATAAAGCATCGACTCGCCGCCCCGGATGAGCGCGTTCTGGACCTCGGTAAGTGTCTTGCGGTCAGCATCGGTAAACATGTCGTCCTCTTCCTGGATGGGGGTCGTGGCTTCGCCGGCGGATTCGATTGAGCCCTTTTCGTCTTCCCAGTAGTCCGTCATGAACAAGCGGGGGTTGACGCGGCCATAAGTGTTGCTGTTGAGATTGAAGTTGTACGGCAAGCACCCAACATGGCAGTGAGGGCCAGTGCTGATGTTCGTGCCGCCGTCAGTGTTACCAGAGAGCGCGATGATCTGGCCGCGCTTCACACGTTGATTCGTGGAGACTAGAAGCTTCGAGTTGTGCCCGTACTCGAAATACGGGGCCGTCTCGCCGTCCATGTTCAGGACCGCCATCAAGCCGCCGTACATCAAGTTCCAACCGAAGTTGTCCGCGTACGTGTCATCGAACTGGCCAGCGAACACAACAACGCCGTCGCCGGCGGCCCTGACAGGCGTGCCCACAGGGACAGCCCAATCGTCACCGTTATGGCCGCCCGGCGGGTTAGGGCCCCAGCCAGGATTAGCGCCGAAGTCCTGCGACCTGCGGACGCTGCGAGGGAAAGGGAAGAGATAGCCCATGGTTACGATGCCTCCTGCTCGGGTGTTTCCGTGGTGGGCTTGTAGCCCTTGGGAGGCGTCGGGATCTCCACATGCGGGAGGTGGTCCTCGATGATCTTCAACAGCGTCGTGATGTACGCGTAAGCCGACGCCAGGCCCCGCTGCAACATGTCCACCAACGCGCCAAGCTCAGCCTGTGCCCGGCCTTGGTCCTTCTGGGTTTCCTCAACAGCCGTCAAACGCTCCTGAAGCTTGCCGTTGTTCGCCAACAAGGTGGCGTTCACAGCAAGGACAGCGTCAAGGTTCGCCCGGTGCGTCGTGGCCACAAGATTGTCCACCTCAGCCGGCGTCTTCAAGTCCCGGGCCTTAGCCTCAGACTTCACATTCCGGCGGTTCACGAGGACACCCACCACTGTCGCAATCGCACCCAGTGTGCCGGCGCTCAGGATGAGCGGCATGATGTCGTTCATGTAGTTTCGTCCTCCCGCGGCAGCGGCAACTCTTTGATCAACATCAGCCGGTTGTGGGCCTCGATCCACAGGGCCCGGACCTTGATCACGCAGGCCGCAGCAACAATGGCGTAAGTTAGACTGCCCATCGCGGAACGGTGCTGCCCGTTAGTCGCGACACCCTCAAGCAGCCCAGCCGAGTAAGTGAGGAAAACGACTGCGGCGAGGGACATGCCAACCATTTCCAGCCCGAAAGACCAGCGGTGTTTGCCCCGGATCAGGCCGGCGAACATCAGCACACCGGCCACCAGTAACAGCAGCCGGAATAGAACGTTCCACGGCGGCGCCAGCACACTGATGGAGGAAGGCGTGAACTTCTCATCGAACATGACCAGCGCGCCGGTGATGATCAGGATCAAAGCAATGCCAGCCTCGAAGGGCTGCGCGTAGAGGTTAGCGAGACGGTGTCCGGTGAACCTATGCGGCATGTTCGGCCCCTCTCACACGTACCACCCGAGCCCGCCGAGCATGAAGACCATTTCGCCCTCAGGGATCTTGCTGCCAAGAGTCCCGGCGCCGAGCTTGAAGCTGATCTTGATTTCACCGGCAGGCGTCACCCTGATGTCACACTGGTACGCGTTCACCAGTACCGGAGTGACCATGTCACTCGGGGCCTTGGGTGCGAACTCTGCCGGGACCGTAGCCAGCGTGTACTCAGTCAGCGGCTTGTTGATGTCACGTACGTCGTAGTGGATCGGGATCTTGTTTGCCAGGCCACCCTGCAGCTCCACGCGCCGGCCAATCCTGGACACCGCGGCATCCTTCACCGCGTTCTTCATCCAGGTGCCCTGCTGCCGGTAAGTGTTCGTGTCGAACGTCAGCGGCACCGGGCCGCGCATCACACCGCCGACATTCACCCAAGCAGGCGAATCATTGTCGCCAAGAATGTACTGGAACTGCTCATACCCGATGGTTGCCGTCGCCCCGAGCTGCGCGAGGTACTGCAACGCCACGCCGTCCTTCGCGAACACACCACCAGCAGATGCCCAGCACCGGATGTCCACGATCTCACCCGGCTGGGTCTGGTTCTCAATGATCGGCACCAAAGCAATGGGCTGGTCGTCTATGGTTCCCGGGCCGGACAAGCGCGCACCGGAGATAGCGCGTGTGGATCCGCCCGGAATGATATAGAACTTCGACTCACCAGCAGTCGGTGTCCAATCACGACGCACAGCAACCGTGTCCCAGCGAGTGCCAGAAGCGGACGGCGGGAACTGCAGCGTCTCATTCTCGAAAGTCTGATCAGTGACACCACAACCAAACCCCGTGCCCGGAGAGATCGACACCGTACGGGTAGCGCCCGCAACAATACTGACCTTCCAATCATTCGCACCAGACACCCCATATCGGGACGCCCCAATAGGCGCCGTCGAGTGAGCCAACGCCCACGCATCCTCGTTATACGGTTTCGCCGGCGTGGTGTCATAACCGCGAGAAGTGAATTCCACTGGCATCAGAGACGCTCCTGGTTCCGCAACCGTTTAGAAACGGCCGCAAGTCGCTGCGCCATAATCCGCGCAGGCTGGTTAGTGATTTCTCCGATGGAGGGTTCAATCAGGGCATAATCCTTGGACTTCCACGTCAGTTTGACCTCACGGATTGTCTCCGTGATGACCACGCCGTTACCGATGTCCACCGGCACGCGGTCGCCAACATGGAAACCGTTCGGGCCGCCGTACTGGAAAATGCCAGTGCCGGCGAGATCCAATGAGAGGCCGTTCTTGGGCCCGTTCTCATCCAGGGTTTCCCGGCCACGCGCATCCAACACCGAATCAGTGTTGTCATCCCGCGCATCCCGGAACGTCTCAGCACGCATCCCGAACTGATCCTCACGGGCAGTGTCGATGAGTTGCCGGAACTTACGGTCAACACCTTCACCCTGCCCGGCCACAACAACACGTGAGCTCGTCGGGCGGGTGCGGGTCCACTTCGCCGTCTTCAACGTGCGGCCCTTCACCGACAACTTCCGAGGGAACAACTGCGGCTCATACACGTCCAGCACAAGGCTGCCGGGGACACTAGGCCCACCACCAACCTGCCGGACCTGCACACCAATGCCAGCCACCTCGAGCGCCGGGAACATCTGATCCATGAGCGGGTGCATCCGGAGAGGCACACCACCCGGGACCACGGCGCCACGGTTCGCATTCGTCGCCACTGACAGGCCAGGGACAGCGAGACGGTTCACGCCGTTCTCAGTCACCGCCGTCTTGATGATCGTTTCAGCATTCCCCGTGTACGTCCGATACTCCGCAGATTGGGCAGTGAGCGGCGAACCAGGAACCGGCCAACCAAGGATGTCCCTCAACACACGGAAATCATCCTCCACCGTGAACGTCACCCGCCCGTCCACACCGTTCGACTCGCCTTCCTCAGCAGTGACAGGACCAGAAATCAGGTGCTCATTCTTGAACGTCACCTTCAACCGAGCACCATCAGCCATGAGCTCGCCAAGCTTCGGATGCGACAACGGGACCGTCATGCTCAACGTCCCCATCAGGTTGTGCCGCACAATCGCGGACAACGCGGACGGGTTACCTATCTGACACCGGAACAGCCTGTCCTTGTCGTACACGCCGATCCGGAACGCGTTCACCACGCCCTCCGATACAGTGACGGCAACAGTGCTTCCACGGCGCCGGTACCAGCAAGGGACAAGGACAACGGGACGCTCGCCCCGGGTGGGATCGGCGCAAAGTCCGCCTCACCAAGATCCGCTGAACGGTCAACGGGGTTGACCATGTCAACACCAATCACGCGTTCAGAAGGCTTCATGCCCTCAGCGCCAGGCGCGATGTCGTACATCGTCGCCCCTATAAGATCCGGGTCCGAATCGATCACCAGACACTTGCCCAGCGGCACATCGAACGGAACCTCAACAACCAGACCGTTCACACCCACCGAAGCCTCAGTGGTTTCCCCGTCGATGAACCAACGGGCGTACGACTCAACATCACCCAGGTTGTCGATGGTCGCCTCAGAAATCTCAGCACCAGACCCAATATTGAACAGGTGCGGCCCGTTCTGCTCGAAGAACGGCTGGTACTCGCCATTCTTCCAAGACCTAACAACCGGGTCACCCTCCCAGAACGGACGCTCAGCCACGAACTTCAGCCCATACGACTGCCACCCATGTCTCATAGGGTCAGTCGTGAACGTGTGGTCCCCATCATCACGGAACCTCAGCAGCAACCGCCGCTTCGTGCTATCCGGAAGAGTGATCTCCCAAACGCCCGTATCGTCAGGGTCCATGCCCCGCCAAAAAGCACGGTCACGTTCCATCCACGCCAGAGAACCAGCCTCATCATCCAGGCGCTTGTCCGAGAAAATGTGGATCGGCCAGAACACCTCACGGTCAAGGATCGAGGTCCCCTCATGCCGTGATCCAGCAACCGCCGGCGAAGCCGTCGAATGCCGCTCCGTGGAAACAGCGCCCATACCCCGGACGCCCGGCATCAGGAACATTCCCGATGCCGGGCTAGTCAACGGCCACGTCACACCCTTAGCCGTCCACGTCATCCGCAACCGCGTCCAAGGACTCGCCTTAGGCGCCGGCGGCCGGTAAGGAATCGCATAACTGATACCCATGAGACTCCTTAGGCGTAGACCGCAAGCGCGTCACGCTGCGATGTTTCGAGGCGACGAACCATCTCGTCTTCATCACGAACATGAAGGTTCTCGATGTTCACGCCAGGTCGGCTGTGGCCACTGGCCCCCCGTTCGGCAAGGGCTTGCAAAGCCCGGTTCTGCTCATTGGTGTAGATCGCTTCCGGCTTGCGGCTCGCGTTCAACACCTGAGTCAGGCCCGGGTTCAGGACCCCGCCGTTGTCGTACAGGTAAGGCAGGCCAGTTGAACCGATGTTGTCCTTGCCGCCCTCAGGCCGCTTCCCAGCCTTGCCAGTCAAGAAGTCTGACGCGGTCGTCAGAGCCTTCTTGCCAACGCCGATGGCCATGTCAGCCATCATGCCGCCAGCCGGGAAGGTCAGCTTGAACAGGGAAACGAGGCCGTCAATGATCGGCGCTATAGGGTCGAAATTCCACCCGCCACCAGAACCAGACTCGCCCCCACCGTTCAGATACTCGGCAGGGTTCCGGTAGTTCGGCCACCCACCATCCAGCACCATGTAGTGCAAGTGCGGGCCGGTGGAATTGCCTGTCGAACCAACCTCGCCGATTTTCGTGCCGGCCGTGAGCATTTGCCCCATCTTCACCGCGAACGATGAAAGGTGCGCGTACCAGGTTTGCAACCCGTTCGGGTGATCAATGTGGATCTCGTTACCGCCGCCATACGCCGACCAGCCAGCGGAAGACACACGGCCAGGACCAGCCGCAACAACCGGCGAACCAGTCGGTGCAGCGAAGTCGATGCCATTGTGTGTGCCGCTGAATGGCTGCGAAACCGTGGCGCTGCCAATGGGACGGACAAGGCCACCCTTCGCATAGCCAGCAAGCGCCTTAGCCATCGCGTAGAGATTCCCAACACCAGCCCGGGCCGTCTGCTCCTTGGTGAACACGAACTCTCCGGCGTGCACGATGCCCGCCGGCTGGTACTTGCCACCGTCGCCCGTGTAACCTCCCTCAGCGAACCCAGCCGGAAGAGCAACTTTGGGCAGCTTATCCACGCCCGGCAACGAACCAGCGATGGTGTTGAACGCACCAATCAGACCATCATTGATGACCGTGTTGATAACGAACCGCACCGGCGCCTTAGCGATGTCCTGGATCGTGTCCCAAGCCTTCTTGACAGCAGCAACACCAGTCTCGAACGCCTTCGGGATTTCCTCATTAATCGCCTTCGTCAGGAAGTCGAACACCGGCTTAATGACCGTGTCCCAAACCGACTTGATCGCCCCACCGATGCTGTCAAAGACAGGCTTGATGCCGTTCGTGTACAGCCAGTTCAAAGCGTTCGGGATGACCACCATGAAGATGTCCACCCACGTGTCAAAGATGGGCTTCAGCAAGTTCAGCCACACCCAATTGACCGCGGACCCGATAGCATCAAACACGGGCTTGATAGCGTTCGCGTAAAGCCAGTTCAACGCATCAGGGATGACCTTCGTGAAGAACCAAACCCACGAATCGAACGTCGGCTTCAACACGTTGTTCCACAGCCACGTAGCCGCCGTGCCGATCAGATCGAACACAGGCTTGATCACGTAGTCATACAGCCACGTGAACGCCGCGGCGAAAACATCATGGATGAACGTCACGACGGTGTTGAAGATCGCAACCGCCGCGTTCCACCAATCAGCGATAGTGTTGCCGATCCCAACGAACGCCTCGACCATGCGGTCCCAGAAGTACTGGAACAACGGCACAACGATGTTCATGATGATCGACACAATGACCTGGAACACGCCACGGAAGAACAGGTAAAACCCGCCAATGATGACGCTCGCCGAATCGAACACAGGCTTCAAAACGTTCAGCCACAACCAGTTGAAAATGGCCCCCACAACGTTGACCGCCGTCGAGATCCCATCAAAAACAGGCTTGATCACCGAGTTGTAGACCCACGCGATGACCGCCGCGATGCCATCAAACGCCGGCTTGATCACGTCATTCCAGAGCCAGTTGAAGAAGCCACCAACAGCCTGAATAGCCGCATCCCATGCAGGAAGAGCCGTGCCAGCGAACCAATCCACAACGCCTCGTATGACGTCCTGAACCCAATTGAATACGTTCGCAACCACGTCGCCGATCCAGCGCATGGCCGCATCAACGCCGTCCTTGAACCAGCCCACATTGTTGTAAGCCCACACGAAAGCGGCCACAACAGCCGCGATGATGCCGATGATCCAACCAACCGGGCCCATAGCAATCAGCCAGCCAGCCGCGATCTTCACAGCCTGAATCGTTGCTTGCGTGCCAGCCAGAACCCAGCCGGCAACAATGACGCCGAGGCCCCATAGCTGCACGTATGTGGACTTGACCGCCGCGCCCTGAGCCATCACCCAAGCCAGCTTCTGCTGGGCTGCTGATTTCAGAGCTTCAACGCCGAGAGTCACCCAGTGCGGGATTAACGCCAGCACAATCAACCCAGAGATGACCGTGATGGGTGTTCGCATGTCCCAAAGGAACTTCGCAACATCGCCGCCGACGTCAACGACCTTCTTCAACGCATCCGGGATCTTCATCACGGTGTCCCGGATGGTCAGCAGGAAATCCACGAACCGGGAGTCTTCTTCCCACCCAAAGGCGCGCCGGAGCATGCCCGTGTAATCGCCCTTGACCAGCAGGTCATAGAGGCCGATGGCCCCATCTCGTGCCCGCAGGAGGAAGTCAACGAACGGGGAATCTTCCTCCCAACCGAACACGGCAGTCAGCTTTCCAGTGAAGTCGCCCTTGACGATTAGGTCATAGAGGCCCTGCGCGCCATCAAGAGCCCTGCCCAGGAATGCCCCAACAGCAGCACCAGCGACCTTCGCGCCCTCTTCAAGCGGTTTCAGCCACTCAATAGCGCCGGCGAAAAAGTCACGAATCCTCGGGTAAACACCAGAGAGAAGGCTGGCGCCGATACGTCCGACTGCCGCCATGGTGTTCTTGAAGGCGCCCTGCAGGGTGTCACCGGACTTAAGCGCAGCCCCGCCAAGACCGTTCTCCATGGCCTTCTGAAAAATCTCAAAGTTGATCTTGCCCTCAGAGGCAAGGTTCACGGTTTCCTCAGCAGTCTTGCCAAGTTCCTTCGCCATGAGCTGCACAATCGGAATGCCAGCATCGTTGAGCTGAGCGATGACATCGCCCTGAATCTTGTTCGATGAGGCCACCTTGTTGAAGATGGCGCCCATCTCGCCCATGCCTACGCCGGCGATAGTTGCAGCGTCACCGGTCAGACGCAGTGTCTTTTCCAGGTCCTTGCCCGGTTTCACGCCGGCGGCCACGGCCCCCGCGGCAACTGTCGCGGCCTCATCAAGCCCGAATGCTGTGCCTTTGACGGCCGCCATGGCGTCATTCATGATGCCAGTGACAGTTTCGACGTCATGGCCCAAGCCGCTGAGCTTGGCTTTTGCGTTCTCGATAGCCTGCAACCGGCCAAAGCCCTTTGTCAGCGCCACGCCCAGCCCGGCGATGGCCGCACCTCCGACAGCAACGGCGCCCACCTTCAGTGCCGTGCCGAGGGCCGTGCCCATCTTGGATCCAGCAGACTTGCCAGACTCTTCAGCGATGCCGTCCATCTCGCGGGCAACACTCTGCTGAGCCCCCTTGAACGATGGCTTGACCAGAACTTCAGCTACGCCGATGACGGGCACGGGGCCTCCTATTGAGTTGTCACAGGTCCTCCGCGGAGAAACCAAACTGGCCGGCGAACTGCACAGCCCATGCACGCTCAGCAGCCTTCATGGCCGCTTGAATCTCTGTCTTGGGTGTCGGGAAGGGCTTCACATCGCCCGGCTTGCCGCCGTTGACCTTGATCGTCGTCGCCGTCAGCACTTCGATGCCCGTCGCAATCTGCCCAAGAATGGTCGCGTGAAGATCCCACTCGGCCGCACGCGGCGTCCACGGCTCCATCTCCTTGCCCTGGCTGGCGTTCGCAATGGCCTTCGCCGCTTCAGGGTCATTCGCTATCGCCTCATTGAGCCGGCTAGCGGCGGGCAGCATATCGATTAGCTCGAGCAACGCCACCCACCGCTTGCCCGCAAACCATTCCGCAAGATCAACGCCTGGGTACTCATGTGCGAGGTCAGCGCGGATCTGCGGACGGTAGCGGGTTAGGAGCTCGCAGAGGCGCGCCCTTCCCCCGGCTTCCCAACCGTCTGCTCGTAGTAGTCCATGACCCGCTGAATCAGGGCCGCATGAACACGCAGCGGGATCTTCTCAGCCTTGTAGGCTTCGAAGTCCTTCTGGGTGAGCCACTTCTGAAGGAAGTCAAAGTCGTTCTGGTTCGTCTCTTCGAGGTCCTTGAAGAACTCGCTCGCCTCATCGGCGGGCATGTCGTAAAGGTCCGGGAACGTGACACGCTTGCCGCCAGAGAGCGCCAGCACGAACGCTTCCGGCTTCGAGACCTCAGCTTCAAGGGCCGAGAGGGACAGGTGAATGGTGGGCTTGTCGTTTGCCATGGTGATACCTCCGGGTGGTGGTGGTTTGGTTTACTTGCTGGGAGCGGGGGCGGGCTTGGCCGCGTCGGATTCCTTCACGGCAGCCGTCTTGGCCTTCTGCTCAGTGAATCCACGGGAACGAAGCTCAGCAGCTTCGAGGGGAACGGACGTTTCAACGACGGTCTGGCCGTCCTTGGAAATGAATCGGGGCATGATCTATCCCTTTCGCGCATGGGGCGGGTGGTTAGAAAGGTTTGAAGCGAGCCTCGCCACTACCACCCGGAAAAGTGGCGAGGCCCGCGGTCTGTGGGTTACGGAGTGGCTGCGGTGAAGCCCAAAGTGGCCTTCGCCTTCAGCGCGCCGGTGCCGCCCATGAAGTGACGCAGAGGAACGCCGGTCTCGGCATCCGTGAGAACCTTCATCGTGATCGGCGTGGTCAGCGGGTCAGAGCTCGCCCACTTCTGGCTGTCCGTGCCCGAAAGCTTCACAGCCCCGTAAGCACGGCCAAGGAGCCACTGATTATCAGCCGGACCATCAGCACCAAGCACGAGGGCCTGGTACTCCTGATTCACCGGCATCTCCGGCTCATCAAAGACAACCTCGCCCGTCGTCTGGTTCTGGGTGACAGCTTCCAAGTCAGTGCCCAGGGAGAGCTCCAACATGTGCCGGCGGCCATGTTCGAGGCCTGTGAATGTCAGCGAGCGGGCAACCTCGGTCACGTCCGTTCGCTGAGCGCTGCTATAACCAAACGCTTGGACGTCCTCTTCGGAAATGTCACGCCCGAACTCGATGCCATCAGGCGTGATCATCCCAACAGGGAGCCACCCTTCAGCCTTGAAATCAACCAGCCCGCCGCCGCTGGCGAACAGCGTGGTGGGCAGCGCCTCCGTGGAAACACGGAGCATGATGATGGCCTTCTGAATTTTCCGGATCAGTGTCCGGTCATCAGATTCCTGGCGGAGTGTGTCAAAAGTTGGCATGGCAATGAACCCCTTTCAAGGGCAATGTGAATTGTTTGTCCCCGGTAGGGGCTTAGAGGGGGCGGGACGTGACTGTGAAAGTCGCCGACGCCTTGTTCAACGTGTCCGAGGCATAGGGGATATCCTCGGGGACCTGATCAGATTTGATGCCGTCCAGGTAGCCGTGATGGGTCTCAATGTCCGTGCCGCAAATGAAAGCCTTGATGGACTCCAAAGTGTTCACCGCCTGTGTGCCAGGCGCGTAGCACTCCAACGTCACCCGGTCCACACGATCGATGTAACCCTCAGTTCCGCCATTCGTGTACACCAGCACTACCGGGAACGGGCCCTCAAGAGATCCATACTTATCGGCCGGCAGATGCCAGACCATCCGGACCATTTCGCCTAGATGCTCAGTACCGTCAACTAGGTCATTCAGGCACTCCCGGACATCAGGGAAAACCAGACCATCAATCACCGCTCCACCACCTTCATGGACTCAATGACACGTCGCAGGATCGAGTCCCTGGCGTCCTTGTAGTTGGGCGACTTCTCACGGACCACTGCGCCTGCGCGGAGCTCGTTATCCCAGCCCGCGGTTACTGTCGTCGGGGCAGCTTCGTAAGTACCACGGCCAACAGCCTCAGCATTACCAGCAAGCCGCTTCGCAGCGGCCAGAGTCGCATCGCCAACCGACTGCACAGTGCCGAGTTCCTTCAGCCCAGAATCGTCGGCTTTGTACGTCCGCGAACCCCTGACGCTTCGTAACGCCATCAGGACCTCACCAACGCGACTTCATCACCCAGCGGCCACTCACCTGGCAAACCATCAACCGACCACTCACCAGCCATGCGCGCACCCACGGGCACCCGCACGCGGTCCTTCGGGAGAAACGAAAAGTCAGGGTCAGGATCCCGGTACAGGACCGCCGTGCTTGAGATCAGGTCAGCACGGTCAGTCGGTTCAGACGTCGCCCGCGGACCCACAATGCAGTCCGTCAAAGGGATCTCCGTGACCGGCAGCGGGTTCCCTTTCGAGTCCCTACCACCACCACGCAGCACCACCACAGCAGTGCGCCACTTCCTTGGGAACCGCCGGACGATGCCCATCAGGCACCCTCATAGATCGGCTCGCCAGCAATGTCCGCACCGCAAGAGCAATACGTCGCGCCGAAGTTCAGATTGCACCACGGAAGATGCGTGGCATTGCAGGGCCCCGCGATACTCACACCAAAGGCCTTCTGCGCCCCGTCACCAAGAGCTCTGCGCTCCTGCTTCGTGAGGTAGAAGTCACCGTTCGGGTTTACCGGCTTGAACGTCTGCGAGAACGGACCGCCAGACTGCTGGATAGATTCCATGCCAGCTTCGTCAGATTCGGGCATGGCCCGCTTGACGACAGCGCAAACAATCCGCCGGCGAGTTTTCGGATCAGCCGCCCCAGCAGTCGGAACCGTGTCCAGAATGAACTGACTCGCGTCCTCCAACTGGGTTGTCGCGTAGGCCTCAGCACCAACCGGGAAGTCAGGCCAACGATCCTTCAACTCGCCCAACGTGGCGAAAGGGAACGGTGTCACATCAGCCATTGGCCTGACCTCCTAGTTACTTGGATTCCTGCTTCGCCTCTGCCGCGGGCGGAGCCTTAGCCGGGGCCTTCTTCGCGGCGGACCACTCACGCCCAAGGTTCTCGGCCGTCTCTTCGTCCACGTTCACAATGACTCCCGTCTGGGAGTTCACAAGGCGCGGCATCAGGCAGCATCCTCAACGAGGGCGAAGCGGTCAGCGAAGACGTACCAGCCGAAGACAACCTCCAGGCGCAGCGCGATCTGGTTCTTGCGCTTGAGGTCGCCCTGACCGTCCGGGTCACCGAAGCGGATCAGCTCGACGGGCAGTTCACGCTGCACGCCCCAGCGGATGCCGTTCTGGAAATCGCCCACGATGGCGCGAACCTTCGTGTCAGTGGCTTCCGGGGTGCCGCCGACGGTATTGCCCTGAGCGGCGTTGATGCCCAGGATGGAAGTGACATCCGTGCCGAATCCGAGGTTCGGGTAACGCTGAACACCGGACGGGGAGCCGTCAGCGTTCTTGCTCTGCAGGTTGGCCAGCGACCATGCAAAGCGGGGATCGATTGCCACACCGTTGACGCCCCAAGAGGTGTCCGCGTTGAGCAGCAAGCCGACAGCGGCGCGGAGGTCTGCGTCAGCTTCGGCCGTGTTGATCTCCACGCGCTTCGTGGTGGACGTGAGGTAGTTGTCCCACGCAGTGATGGCCGTGCCGGTCAGCGGGTTGATGCGGTGGTACAGGCCCAAGTCCAGAGCGCGGGAAAGCGCGGTCTGCCCGGCACCGGCGAGCTGGTTCATTACATCCAGCTGGTAGTCCTCAGAAGCCCACTGGACTTCCTCGTTGAAGCGCATGGTGACCTGCGCCTTGTGAGGCTTGCCCGTGACGCTGGTGAATCCGCCGGTGGTGGACGCCTTGTTGGCGCCTTCCTCCACGAATTCAGCCTTGGGGAAGCCGTTGAACACGATGTAGTCCGTTTCGCCGAAGCGCTGCGGCTCGGACCCGGACAGTTTGGCGACGGTGGACGTGGTGCGGGTTTGCTGGATCATGCCATCCGCAATGTTGCGGGGAAGCAGGACCTTGGTTTCGGTTGTACCGAATACAGCCATGGTGTTGCCTTTCGTTTATTCGGAGCCGAACAAGCTGCCTACGAACTTCCGTTCGGGGCTGCCCGGCACCTGGCCTGGGGTGCTCTCCTGGCCCGGGATAATCGGGCCGGAGGGCTTGAAGAGTTCTGCGAGCTGGTCAGCGTGCGCTTCGAGCTCTTCCTTAGTTGTGCCGCGGAGAGCGTCGGCCGGCACTTTCTTGTCCTTCGCGATGGCGGAAACAAGCGCTGCTCGTTCCTTTTCCTGCGTGAAGGTCTGCACCTGGCCTGTCAGCTCACCATTTGTGGACTCCAGCTCAGATATGCGCGACTGGAAAGCCTCAACCTGTCCGGCTTTCGCCTTGAGGTCGTCGTAGTCGGCATACTTCGACTGGACTCTTGCCACCCGATCCTGAATGATGCGGTCGAGGTCGGCCTGCGTTGCCGGCGCCTTGAACTCGTTGCCGCCCTGATCGTTGTTGTCTCCCGCTGCTGCGGTGTTCTCGGTGTCGCCCATGGCGAAACACCACCTTTCCGTTTGGCCCCGTCGGGCATAATGAACCGCGCTACGGGCGCGTACCGCCTCGCGGGAGAACCGCGGAAGTATCTAGTGGGCATGGACGCCGTCGTTGACAGCGTCCGGGTGCAGCCGCCGGAAAGCCGCGGCAATGTCCTTCACGTCATTCGAGCCGGCCTCATCGCGGGCCGACTGGTACATGTCGTAGTAGTCATCAGGCAGGTAGCCAGGAGGGTAGTCATTACTTGACCCGATGCGGACCGCTTGGCAGTCGCAATCGCCGTGATAGTGCTCGCCGTCCTTGCCCGTCTTGGCTGACCTCTCGGAAACGTACACAGCATCACGAGACGCCAGAATCAGGCACCATGTGCAGGTCTTGGCCCCGGTCGGAACGCGGGCCCACGCGACACCCTCACGCTTAGCGTTCAGAGCCATGGTCGCCCGGCCGGGCTGCTTCACGTACTTGTCAGCAGCGGTCAGCAGCGGACCAACAATTGCCTCAGGCGTTGGCGTCCAGAGATGGCTGGCAAGATACCGAACCTTCGACTCAACAGCGTCCGCCGGCACGTTAGCCGCAAGAGCCACACGGAACCGACCAGACGCCCCATCAGCAGCTCTCTGCTCCTGATACCACTCAGCCGCAACCGAAGCCGCCACAGAGCCATACTGGGCCGTCAGGACAGGCATGAACTCCAACAGGGCATCACGAACCATCTCAGGGCGGGTGAAGTCCAGTGATCGGACGAACGCCTCAAGAGTGTCCTTCACGCGCTTAGAGAGTTCGCTGTTGGCGGCACGGACCTGCTCAATATCCTCCCGTGCCACCATTCAGCTATTCCCCCTCGGCGCGGATCGTGATCGGCTGGCCCGGAATGAACTTCACGCCATCCAAACCAACAAGCTGGGCAGCGGACTCAGCATCAACGCCGGCGCGCCGAAGCGTACCCAGCGCGGCAGCCTTCAAATTCAGGACCTCAGCGTCAGCCTTAGCCGCATCATCCGGAACCGCCCCGCCAGGTGAAGCGCCGAGAAGCTGACCGATCAAGCCGCCAGCCTGGTTCAGCTTCCGCTCATCCTGAATCCGCTCAACCTGGTCATCATCAAAGACCGTCTCAAGCAACACAGGCGAGCTCTTTAGGTCCTCATTGGCGCCAGCAAGCTTGACGTAAGCATCAGCGTTGGCCGACGTCGAACGGAACTCCGGATCCGCGAACCTGGCAGACAACTTCCACGACTCCGCCGGCGGCTCAGTAAGCCCATCGCGAACCATGGCCGCCAGCCGCGCAATGTTGGCCACGGCGTTGCTCAGCACATACTTGTTCTGGTAGGTCACATCAATCAGAAGGTCATGCTCGGCCGCCCTGATAGCCTCCGCGCTGGCCGGGTTGTCATGGATGACACCCAACGAGTTCAAGGGGATACCAGTCTCACCAGAGAACGCCGACGCCACAGTACGGAGCATGTCCGAGTGCGGAGTCATCGTTGCCTGTTGCAACTGCTTGATGCTCGGAGCATTACCGTCAGCATCACGAGTCAAAGCAATCAGCCGGTCCATTGCCAGCTTGAACTTCTTCGACTCCGAAACCTCACCGAACGAATCCGGATCAATACCCTCAATGGCAAGCTGCGGGGAGCTGTAGAACTCCGCGTTGCCTTCCATGCGGACGTAGGCGCGAACAGCCATGTCACACAGGGCCATGACCGGCTGAGTGATCCTTGACCGGCCAAACGGCTTCGTCAACTGCGGGTCGTAAGTCAGGGGCTCCACAAGGGTGCGGCGGATCTTGTTCTCGATCCGCTCAGCCCGCCAGCGGCCAAGCGAGTTACGAGCGCAGCGGAGGACAACGTCCGGCAAGTACACAATGAACTCGGACGGCTTGTCTTCCTTGAACGCGGAGATGGTTACCGCGGCACTGATGCGCCGGCGGCGACGGTCCCACAAAGCCGCGGAAGTCTCAGCAGAGTGCGACTGGATCTGAACATCAGGCTCGCCCTCGTCACCCTTGGCAACAGTCACGAAAGCCGGGCCGTGCTTGTAAGCAGACACGATGCCCTGCGACAGTTCGAGCCCGAAGTTGTTCTCAGTGAGCGTCCTCCCCAAGCCCAGAGGATCATCAGAGCCAGGCAGGCGCAGACCCTCAAACTGCGAACGAATCGCAGCCTTCCGGACAGCCATCGTGCCCCAGCCCAGATAGAACTTCGCGTTCTTCAACTGCGGCGGAAGCATCAAGTTCAGATCCTTGAAAGCCTGCTCACCGTCGTAGTAAAGGGAACGCTTCAGGTTCTTATCCCGACGAGCACTCCACTCAGCAAGCAAACTCCGAATCTTCGACTGCTCATCATCGGTCGCGTTATCAACACGCAGACCAGTGATGTCAGCGGCGGTCCATGCACTCACAGGAAACCCGCCTTTCTGCCTGGTCGGCGTCTCGTCGTCTTTACGCCCCAATGGGCAAGGGTCACAGCATCCAGCAAAACCACGCTCTCGCCTTCCGGAGCAGCCCACCCGAACCCGCCAGTGGCGCCGATCTTCCGCTTCTCAGCAGCCTTGACTTGATCGTCCAAGTCCTTCTGGCCAAGGTGGGACAATTCCTTATCCTGGGAAACGATGGCCGCCTCAAGCATTGAATGAGCCGCGACCACCTGATCAGTCCCAGGAGTCCAAATAACCGACTTCGGAACACCACCCTCAATGAGCGCATTCACCAAATAGCCGACGCCGGACTTGCCATCAACGACAATCTGCGCTGCGCGCTCATGACGTTCCAACAGCCAATCCACAAGCCAGCGTGTCCCGTCCGCCATCGAGGACATCTTGATGCCCTCAACATGCACTGCTCCGACGTCAGGCCGTCTCGCCGCAGCGAGAGCAACAGCCGAACCATCAATCGCGAACTTCACCGCGAAGACCTGCCGACTGTCATCATCCGGAACATCGTCCTGGCCGATCCTCAACCCATCCCAAGCCGTGACCTTAATGGCCTTCTTAGTGAGAGCTTCTTCATCCCACTCGCCATAAGCCTCACGTCGGTAGCTCTCATCCGAGCCCAACAGCTTACGCATGCGCTGAATAGCCGCATCGCTGGTCCGGTGAGGATAGGACGGGTTGGCCTTTGCCAACTGTTTCCGGTCGTCCAAGTTCGCACCCTTATCGGCTGAGAACTCGATATAGAGAGTGTCCGGATCGCCATCCAAGGCAGCTTGGCGAACGTTCGTGAACACCTCGCCGGGGTCCTTAGGACGCGGCGGCGTGCCCATCATGAATACCAGACCATTAGGGGCCGCATTCGTAGCTGGCACCATGTCCGACATCGCATCAGCGGTGAGGATCTGCGCCTCATCCAAAACAAGGATGTCAACTTCGTCGAAGCCACGACCGAAGCCGGACTCACGGGCGCCGAACAAGATCCGGGACCCGTTTGTGAACATGATCTCTTGCTCACCGTTGGTAGCCCGAACATTCTCGATGTACGGGGCGATCTTCGGCTTGCGGGACATGCCCTGCATCTTCTTGAACGTCTCGTTGTGAGTCCTGGTCCGGTGAGCCGTCCAGATAACAGTGAGATTCGGAAAGATAGTGCAGAGAGCGAAAACGACAGCAGCAATCAGATACGTCTTGCCGACCTGCCGAGGAATCGAAAGAACAACGCCACCGATGCCGGCGGCATAGAGACCATCAGCCCGCTTCGCCAAAGCTAGGCGGGCAGCACCATCCTGCCAAGGATCCAAAGGCATCCCCATGGCCTTAGCCCGGTCGCGCACAGGCGGGAACCCAGTCGAAACAATCCCAGTCGGCCGGCAAATATGCCGCGCAACCTCAGATAGCTTCCTCTGACCACTCTTCGTCGGCGGAGATGTCACTCTCTCGTTCCTCCTCGAGCTTCTGACGCCTCAGAGCATCAATCTCCTTGCTGATCTCAATCTGGCGACGAGACAAGGCAGCAAGGTCGCGAGGGGAGGTGTTCTCGTTATCCAAAGCACGGGCAATAACACGACGCATGGCAGTCAACTCAGCAACACGATCACCAGACTCAGCAGCCTCAAGAACCGTCTTAGGCTCAACCCGCTCAGCCTTCTCATCCGGGCCCACAGCACGTATATGACTCTTAGACATACCGCCACCTCCTGACGGGCCTTGTGGAAAAAACGCGGGGAGAGATCGCTATGCAGGGTGGGGCTAGACGGGTGGGGGGTGGTGGGGTCTACCCCCTGGGGGCCTGTTGCTAACCCCTATCCGAGAGTGAAACTACCACTTTGTACCGGTTTGGAGTTCCACGGTCTGGACAATAGGCCTTGGCTTCTTGCGGTTTAGGAGCCCACCGAGTTGTTGGTTGCATTGTCTGCAGATGGTTCGGGTGTTTTCGAACGTGTCTTGGCCGCCTTTTGACCATGGGATGATGTGGTCTGGCTCTGGGCTGTTGGGTCGGCGACTGTAGACCCAGTCAAGGCCTATACCGCATCGTGGGCACTTGGTTAGGCCAGCGTCCCTATCGTGGTCGAGCCGTTGCTTGCGTACTCGCTGCCATTGGGCTGTGCCTGTCCGGCTGCTTGCCATGGTCACCTCACATGGGGCATTGGTGCCAGATGGCGGCAGGTGCACCGAACCGCCACCCGGCGTTGCTGCGGTCTTACCCATCCGTCAGCTCTGGGGTGTGGTGATCTACTGGGCTAAGCCGCGGTCCTCAATGGTTTAGTCGGCGTGCGTTTCGATCAGTGGAGTAGTGCGGGTTCGAACCGCTGCTTTGCCGCCACGGATGCGCCTCCGTGTTGCCGCTCACCTGTTGAGCTCCTACCCCTTGTGCCGGCGTCATCACGACGAGCGGCGGTGTCCGTGCGCTGGACTGCGAGATGCTGACCTCCTGGGGGAAGAGGGCAAACAAAAAGCCGGAGACGCTTGTGCGTTCCGGCTTGGTTTTTCGAGACTTGTGACCTCGACAGGACTTAGCTTAATTCACTCCTGCCACTCCTGCAACATCTGTTGTGGGTGTGTTGAGTGCGACGGCTCGGAGCCATTTGAGTTCGTCGCCGGCCCATTCGGCTTTGCATCCGTCGCAGTTGGCTGTCCACTGGGCTGGTGGTGCAACGGTTTCGGTTTCGTCGTCCCAGTAGTAAATGACCAGGCATTGGTCTCGTTCGGGGCCGTAGAACCTTTGTCCGCATGCTGGGCATGGGATGGAGGGGCGCCACGGTGGGCGCTTGGATACGAGTAGATCCTTGATGCCGTTGATCCATTCTTGGGTGACGCCTTCAAGGTATGGCTGCCATTCGCTGGCGGCGGCTATGGACCATGCGCGTAGGAGTTCAACGAGCCCGCCTTGGTACTCGTTGCCGGTCATCTCGAAGTGGTCAGCGAGTGCTTTCTCTTTGATGTCGATCTCAAGCTTTACTGCTTTGTGGTTGACGATCATGCCTGCCCCGCCTGATCCCCCGCCTTGGGCGCCCATGTTGGATCCGCATGCGGCGCGGAGCTCGGCCAGGAGCGGTGGTGCTTTGTGGAAGGACCCGTCTTGAGCAAAGGTCATGTGCTCGTTGGTGAGCTGGTGGATGTTGTCTTTCAGGCTCATGCTTGGCCTCCCTTGAGGAATGTGATCCAGTGCGTTTTGGCTTGTTTGCCGCTCTTGTGCCCTACGAGCGGCTTTTGATCGGTGAGGGCAAGTATCTGACTGACTGGGATCTGGGTTTCGTTCCATTTGAAGATCAGGACACCCTCGGGCTTGAGCACACGGAAGCATTCAGCGAAGCCTGCTGTCAGGTGTTCCTGCCAGTTGTCCGAGTCGAGCCGTCCGTACTTGGCGGCTTGCCATGACTTCGGTCCGGCGCGTACGAGGTGCGGCGGGTCGAAGACAACGACGCTGAAGCTGCCTTCCGGGAAGGGTAGGTTGCGGAAGTCAACGATGGCGTCAGGGTTGATGTTGAGTGCCCGTCCATCGCATAGGACGTGCTGTTCGGAGCGGATGTCGCCGAAGAGCACCCGGTCATCTTCCTTATCGAAATAGAACATCCGGGATCCGCTGGCGGGGTCGAGAACTACTGGCGCGGCGGTCACGTTGTCTCCTTGGGTGTTTCGATGATGAGGATGAGTTGGGGGTTGCCTTTGCCGCCGTGTCGCATGTCTGGGCCGATGAGGCGGGTGTGGTCGTCGTCGGTGAGTAGGCCGGCGTCTACTAGGCCGTCTACGCATGCTTTGGCGGTTGGGTAGAGGTTGCCTGGGTCGTAGCGGTTGCTGCGGGGTTTCCAGATGTGGGCGTAGATGTGGATGGGTGTTGTGAGTGGCCCGATGCCTTCCGCGGCCCTGGTGGCTGCGGCCCGCCAGGCTTTGGTGAGTTTGGCGGTTTGCATGCGGTGGAGGCGTTGGTTGGAGTTGATCCAGTCGGCGGGCGCTGGGATGTCGATGATGATGTGCCGTTTGCCGGTCATTGGCCCTCGTTCCAGGATGCGGTGATGGTGAGTGCTTTGGCGCCGTCGTTGGTGGTTTCGGTGATGGTGATGTCCGCTTCCTGGGGGATGCTCATGATGACTTCGGGCAGCACGGAAGCGATTGGTCCGCGGATGAAGTGCATGGGCGGTTCTTGGACGATTAGCCGGCGTCTGGGCTTGCCGAGCTCGTTCATGACGGGGCCAGTGCAGGATGTCTTGTGTGCCCCGCCTAGTGCCCCGCATGTTTCACAGACGCTCATCGTCCGCCCCATTTCCGGCGGTCCTTCAACAGGCTGGGATCGTGCGGGAGGTTCTTCGGCGGCTCGAAGATACGGCCGATCTCAGCGGCGGCTTCAATGTACGGCTCGATGATTGCACTGAGCGCGTCCCATACCCGGCTCAGCGCCTCCCCGAACATGACCTGTCCGTGCCCGGCTGTTTTCTCGTGCCATTGGCCGTACTCTGTGGCTCTGAACTGGTCGTAGGCTTCGACGCGGTCACCGCACGGCTCGCACTCGAATACCCAGCGCGCTTTGCCTTCTTTGCGGATCATCGGCGGTCTTCTTTCTCGGCGAGGATGAGTTCTTCGGGCCCGTACCAGAGCGGGACGGATGAATCGAGGCCGCTGACATGGAATGGGTATTCCCAGTCACCGGACTTGCATATGGAGGTGATCCGGCCAACGCGGTCAAAGTGGTAGCCGCGGACGTTGATGACACGCACGACGTCGCCCAACTTGAATTTCATTTGCGGACCTCCATGATGTTCTTTTCGGGGACGCGGTAGTCTCCGAAGTCGCCGTTGACAGTGACAGTGCTTTTGTTGACGCGGATGACTCGGTGCCAGCCGTAGTGGGTGCGGATTGCGCGGGCTGCTTGTAAGTCCTCGCGGGTGAACGGGACGGGCTTGGTGCGTTCGGCGTACTCGGCTGCTAGCTTGGCCTGTTCGGCGTCCTTGGCTGCTTTGGTCTCGGCCAGTGCGTCATCGATGCTGCGTTCGGTGCTGGCTGCGCGGGCACGGTACGCGGATCTTGTGTCCCGCTTCATGCCTGCGCTTCTTCCGCGCATCCACAGTTGCCGTCTTCGTTGAAGTGGTCTTCGTCAGAGTCGTTGTGGATGACGTCGATGGTGCATACGACGAGTGGGCCGTTGCCGTATGGGTCGAGGTATTGGGTGACGACATAGTCGCTGTCACCGGTCCACGCTATGAGGTCGTGGCCGCGGCATGGGCGGGTTTCTTCGTGGAAAACGATGTCCCAGTCCGCGAAGCTGCCGCCGGCGATTGTCTCTGCGCGTTTCAGGCCGGCATCGAGGGCAGCTATTTGCTTCTCCTTGAGGCGTGGACGGTCTTCGTGCTTGACACTCATTTGCGGAGCTCGGCGAGGTTGCGGGTGAGGTCGAGTGAGGCGCGGCGTAAGGCCCCGGTTTCCTTCGAGCCGTAGCTGTAGTCGTACGGTGAGGTGCCTTCAGCGGGCCGGGGCCCATCATGACCGCGCTCGGCTAGGTAGTCGTAGCGCTCGTCACGTCGTTTGGTTTCGACGTCCAGGCGAGCCAGTGCGGCATCAGCCGCCTCAATGAAGCGGCGTGCCTGCGTCTTGGCACCTTCGATCTTGGATCGGGTCATGGTCATTTTGTTCTCCTTGGGTATGGCTAAGCCCCAGCGTTTGCCGGGGCTTCGTGGTGGTTGGTACTCGTCGTTGGCTCAGGGCATCGAGCCAAGATCACGGCGGCTATTGGCCGTCGCGTTGGGATGTGAGGTTTGAGCTTCGATGAGTGGTGGGCTTGCTGGGTCCGCCTTCCCAACTTGCTGTGAGGGTGGCGTATCCCGGGTCGCGCTGGTCGCCTTGGTATTCCTTGATGGTCACTCGGGCTTCTGCTGGCACGGATGCTGCGAAGTCGCGGAGTGCGCCGGCTGTGAGGCTGCCTGGGACGTTCATGGATGCGGTGGTTGTGATGCGTGGTGAGTTGTAGGTGCTCATTGTTCGTTCTCGCTTTCGTAGGTGGGTGGTGGTTCTGCTTTGCGGTCGGCGGC
>Ga0105244_10000406_pt1 | contig 40155 bp, 38 predicted proteins | sample KBSM44metaG_FD_80423 | JGI IMG/M metagenome (GOLD analysis project Ga0105244, IMG submission 80423) | Miscanthus rhizosphere microbial communities from Kellogg Biological Station, Michigan, USA - KBS M4-4 metaG | ecosystem: Host-associated > Plants > Roots > Rhizosphere > Soil | place...
GGGGTGAAAAGCGGGACTGGCTGAGCGAAAACGAGCAGTGCGATCCTGGCCAGGCTCTGCCCCTATAAGCCTCCACTCCGGCGCATCATCTGGAATGTCAATTCCCAGCTGTAGCGCTTGATCACCGAGAGTGGTGAAGTCGAAAACTCCATACCAAGCCGCTACGCCATGAACGCTTGCCGTGACCGGACAATGCTGATCCTGACTACTTACCGATTCAGTTGGATTGCCCAGCGAGGCAGCCAACTGAGCTCCGGCTGACACGCCCCAAGCGTAGACCCTTTGCGGATCTATACCGAATGCATCAGCTTGGTTCAGCAGAAAACTGACAGCAGTTCGAACATCGTCGATTTGCGCTGGCCATTTCGCCTCTGAGCTAAGTCGGTAATTCACCGCTGCGACGACATAACCTCTGCTCGCAATATCGCCCAATAATCTCGGAAAGTCAGTGAAAACACCGCATCGGTGACTGTCACCACGCCTCCAACCTCCTCCGTGGATATAGATCAGCAGGGGTAACTGCCTTGGGTGAGGCTGCCCTTTCTTCAACGGGGAGTAGAGGTCGAGCGTCAGGGGACGGTAGCCATCAACTCTATGATATTGCAGCCCCCCAAGAAGCGTAACGCCGCTCGCAAGCACTGTCTCCATCACAGGGAAAAGATCTTTATAGACCATTGAAGGCTCAGTCACGGGGTTCAGCCAAGTTGTTGATCTGAGCAATTAGATTCATCCTCGGGTAGCGGAGATTGCCAATTGAGGCGGCCATAGCAGAGACGTCCAAGAACGGCATAGGCTCATGAGAGAGGTTATCGCCTCATTCAGCCAGTGCAGATCTGGTTTTTTTCATGAGGATTCAAGCGGGCATGGCGACATGGGCGTCGAACTCGCCACTGTCACCAAGAGCCTTAGCTACGAATCCACTTCGCAATTGGCGGTTAACGAAGCCCTGGACATACTCCGCCGCAATATCGCGGCCTTTAGGCACTGCCAGTGCCTGACGGATTTCTGTGAAGTTATCCATTAACACCCTCACGCCAGTAGTCGACTTGGCGAAACGCTCCAATGGTTGGCGAACACCAGCGGCTGCATCCAGGCCCAACTCCAGGAAGGTGTGGACAGCTTCAGACGAGGTTTCCGCTCGGACGAGGTTAGCATTCTTGAGTGTGCGGGACAGGAACAAGTCGTAGGCGGCACCCTTTCCTACGGCGATACGGTTTCCGCCTGTATCCAGAGCAGAGGCTCGATGGAATTTGCTATCGGTCTTCACAAGATAGGTTCCGTCGATACAAACGTAGGGGTTCGAGAACGCGATTTTCTCGGCCCGAACTGGCTCGATTGCCAGAAATGCAAGATCCCAAGCCTGTTCTTCTAAAGCAGCGAACACCTTGCCGGCAGCATCGTACGTCGCCATCGAAATTTGGATGCCAAGCTCATCGGCAAGGGCCTTTGCCAACGCAACTGACACTCCGGAAAGAACTCCAGTTTGCTCATCTCGCTTCGCCAAGACAGGATTGCCAAGGTTAATGGCCACCCGCAGTGTCCCGTGAGGAGCCAAATCCCTACACACGTTGGCAAGTTCAAATTTCACGATCGCTCGCTCCTTTCCGCTTCTGACTGGCTAGCGCCTGCCCCTTTCCAATGGATAATCATTTTTCCGATAATCAAAATCATGAGCGCACCTAATGCTCCAGCGGCGTAATGAGACCATGTCGGCACTGCCGGCACGCTAATGTCGGTGATCGCCATCCTACCCGCGATCCAGCCCAGCAGTGCCGCTCCCAGCGTGATGACTATCGGGTACCGATCCATGAAGTGCAGCACCAACTTGCTGCCCCAAATGATGATGGGAATGCTGATGACGATGCCGAAGATCACGAGTTCCAGTTGGCCGTTGGATGCTCCCGCCACAGCAACGACGTTATCCAGGCTCATCACCGCGTCGGCGACGATGATCGTTTTGATTGCCCCCAGAAGCTTGGGGCTCGCAGCCAAGTTGTCGTGAGCGTCCTCGCCTTCGGGAACGATCAGTTTGATCCCGATCCACAGAAGGAGCACGGCGCCAACTAGCTTTAGGTACGGCAGCTCCAGCAATTGCAGAGCGAAGAAGATCATGGCGATCCGGAGAAGGATCGCCCCCAACGCGCCACCAATGATGGCGCGATTGCGCTGAGCTTCTGGGAGCTTGCGGCAAGCCAGCGCGATGACCACCGCGTTGTCGCCACCCAGCAAAATATCGATGGCGATGATTTGCATCACCGCCAGCCAGAACCCTGGCGAGTTTATGAGTTCGATCAAAATGAGCTCTCCAAGCCAGGGGGCCGGTTAATCAGACAGTTTTGAAGATCATGCAGACCGGGCTGCCGGTCTTGATCACCTGACCGTTCGAGGTAAGCACCCCGGAAGCCTGATCAACATCAAAGCCGACAATGGTGTCTGTCTCTTCGTTGGCGACAAACAGACGCGTGCCATCCGGCGTCAGGTTCATGAAGCGAGGCTTACGTCCTTGAGACGAAGTGTGAGCCTTGGCAGCAAATGCCCCACTCTCTTCCAGCGCGAAAGTCGTCACACTGTCATGGCCCCGGTTCGACACGTAGAGGTATTTTCCAGACGGCGCCATCACGATGGCCGCGGCACGGCTATTGCCTGTGAAGTTCGACGGCAGAGTGGAGACAATTTCCTGAGGCTTTAGCGAGCCTTGCTCAGGATCGTAGGCGTACCCGGTGACGCTGCTGTCGAGTTCGTTTACGACGTAAGCGCTCTTCCCTACCGGCGTAAATACCACGTGGCGCGGGCCCGAGCCTTCGCGTGCTTTGACCATGCTGACCTGGGTGGCGCCATATTTCGCGTTGTTCTGCTGCACCCGGTAGACGAAGACGCCATCCAATCCTTTGTCGGGAATGACCAAGAATCGTCCGGACGGATCGAAAGGAATCATGTGTGGATGAGAGCTGCTTTGCTCCACTTTATGCGGCCCAGGCTCGCCAGGCAGCGACTCCAGATGAGCCAGCGCGCCGAGGCTACCATCATCCTGAATCGGGAAGATCGCAAAACCGCCAGTGGCATAGTTCGCAACAGCCAGGAACTTACCGGAAGGATCGACGCTGAGATGAACGGGGTTCTTGCCTTGGGTGCCAACTGTATTGAGCTTGGTCAGCTCACCGCTCTTCGCATCAATGGCGAACGAGCTCACCTCGCTGAGATCACCATGTACGCAGTAAAGATGAGTCTGCGAGTGGTCGAAGGTCAGAAACGATGGATTCACAAGATCATTGAGCGCCTGAACCAACGTGCACGCACCCGTTTCAGGCGCATAACGGTATACAGTAATGCCTACGCCACGGGCATTGCGCTCTTTGGTTGTGCGTGATCCAACATAAGCAAACCGAGGGGTATGCGACCGTTTGTTATTGGTCATCTTGCTTTTATCACTGGTAGCAGCAGCGTGTGCCGGGAGGGTGAAGCCACCAGCCAATACACCGCCTGCCGCGAGCGCAGAAAGCTGAATGAATTGGCGGCGGAGCATCGAGTGACGCGGGAATTCGGATGAACTCATGGTGTGGTTCTCTGTTGTTTTTATTATTGATCAGGGTTGTGCTCATGCCGGACGGAAGCCGACATGAGCACGGGCTGGATCAGAGGACTTCAGGAATCCGTACCCAGCCCTCCATCAGCCGGCGAGCACTGCGGCTCATCACAGCCTTGTCCACACTCCAGACACCGTCCTCCAGCACAGTTTTTGCGCCTACTGCCACACTGCCAGCGGTATGCCCCATACGAACTTGACGATCCCCGATGTCACCCACGATACGATTCACCAGCGTGCCGTCGAGAGCTGCCGCGACGGCGACAGCGACTGCACCCGTACCCGTAATCGCATGGTGAAGTTTGCCCATCGACAAGATCCGGGCGATCACATCGATATCACCAGGCTCAACGAGCTTGCCGCCTGCCGCCTGATAGGCCTGAGGCTTGGCCACGAAGCACAGCTTCGGCGTGTGCGGACGCAGACGAGTTGCCTCTTCGGCGGTGGCGGCCAGTCCCATGGCAACGGTGCAGTGGGCACGGATGGTTTCGCAGCGTGCCAGCAGCTCAGCATCCCCATTGACCTGATCCTGAGTTTCGGTGCCCTTCAGGCCCACTCGGTCAGCTTCAACGAAGATGGTAGGGTTACCAGCGTTCAACAACGTGACGGGCATATTGCCAATGCCTGGAATATTTAGTTCGTCGATGGCGTTACCCGTCGGCAGGATGCTGCCCCCCGAGCCGCCTGGTTTAAGAAACTCCAGCACGACTTCAGCAGCGGGGAACGCCACACCGTCGAGCACGAAATCACCTTCTTCCAGAACCTCGCCGTTGCGCATAGGCACATGCGCGATGATGCGTTTCTGGATATTGGCCTGCCATATACGGACGACGGCGATGCCATCGCGAGGCGCATCTACCAGACCTTCAGAGATGGCGTATGGGCCGACAGCCGAGCTCAGGTTGCCGCAGTTGCCCGACCAGTCGATCACTGGCGTCTCGATGGCCGGAGCCCCGAACAGGTAATCCACGTCACAATCTTCGCGACTAGATTTACCGATGATCACCACCTTGCTGGTACTGGAGGTCGCACCACCCACCCCGTCGATCTGCTTGCCGTACACATCCGGGCTACCGATCACGCGGAGCAGGATGGCATCTCGCTCTTGGCCTGCAGGCGGCAGATCCTTGTCGAGAAAGAACACACCCTTGCTGGAGCCGCCACGCATGTAAACGGCTGGAATACGTCTTTGAGTCATTTGATATCTCCTGCGACAAATCAGCGGCACATCAGTTAGCGGATGCGTTCTTCATGCTTTCGATCAGCAACTGCGGCAACAGACCACCATTGCGGAAGTAACGAACGTCCTCGAAGGTATCCAGACGACTCACCACAGTGACGCGCTCGGTTTCGCCGTTTTCGCGCTCGATCACCAGAGTGACCTTGGCGCCTGGCTGGAAGTCATCGGTGATGCCTTCCACGCTGAACGTTTCGCGGCCATTCAGACCCAGGCTTTGGCGCGAGACACCCTGCTCGAACTGCAGCGGAAGAATGCCGAGACCCGCCAGGTTGGTACGGTGGATACGCTCGAAGCTCTCAGCTACTACCACGCGCACACCCAACAGGCGTGGGCCTTTAGCCGCCCAGTCACGAGACGAACCACTGCCATATTCTTTGCCGGCGACAACGATCAGGGACTGCTTGCGATCTGCGTAGATCTCGGCAGCCTGAAAGATCGTGGTGACCTCTTTCTCAGGCAGCAGCAGCGTCCATGGGCCTTCACGACCATCTTCGAGCAACTCGTTCTTGAGGCGCGGGCTGGCGAAGGTGGCGCGCTGCGCAGCCTCGTGGTTGCCGCGACGTGTGCCATAGGAGTTGAAGTCAGGCACCGCGATGCCGTGCGATTGCAGGTATTGGCCCGCATCGCTTTCCGGCAGGATCGCACCCGATGGAGAAATGTGGTCGGTGGTGATGTTGTCCGACAGCATGGCGAGGACGCGCATGTTGCTCAAGTCTTTGCTGATGTCAGTGGCCGTCACCGCATCGCTCCAGTAGGGAGGTTTGCGAATGTAGGTGCTGTTCGCTTGCCATGCGTATTGGTCGCTGACACCGGCGCGCAGGTCGCTGGCAATCAGTCCGGCTTCGCGCGGGACGTCTTCGTACGCCTTGTCGAACAGGTCGGCGGTGAGGTTTTCAGTCTCGATTGAGGTGAGTTCCTCGTCGCTTGGCCACAGCTCGTGCAGGTAAACAGGCACACCGTTGTCATCCACGCCCAGCGCGTCTTTTTCCGGATCGATCAGATAGGTACCGGCGATGGCGTAAGCAACGATCAGCGGCGGCGACATGATGAAAACTTCGCGAGCCAGCGGATGAACACGGCCTTCGAAGTTACGGTTGCCCGAGGTCGCAGCCACGGTTTCCAGCTTGCGGGTGCGGATCTCCTCTTCGATCTCAGGGCTCAGCAATGGCCCCGACATACCGTTACAAGTGGTACAGCCGTAACCGACCAGGTTGAAGCCCAGTGCATCCAGATCATTGTTCAGACCCGAACGCTCCAGGTAACCAGCAACCACCATCGAACCTGGCGCAAACGAAGTTTTTACCCATGGAGCGCGCTTCAGACCACGCTTGCGGGCGTTGCGTGCTACCAGACCAGCGGCGATCACACCACGGGGGTTGGAGGTGTTGGTGCAACTGGTGATTGCAGCCAATACGACCGAACCATTGTCCAGGCCAGTTGGTAGATTGGTTGCCGGTGCCTTCTGACCCAGCACGATACGCTGGTGAGGCTGTTTCGGGCCGGCGATGGAACGCTCCACGGTGCCGAGATCCAGGGTTACAACGCGGTTGTATTCAACCGCGCCGAGGCTGTCATGCCACAGGCCTTGAGCACGAGCATAGGCTTCAGTCAGCCCCGAGATCTGACCGCCACGACCGGTAATGCGCAGGTAATGCAGCGTGCGGTCGTCGATGGCAAACATGGCAGCGGTAGCGCCGAACTCAGGCGCCATGTTCGACAGGGTGCCTCGGTCAGCAAGAGACAACTGTGGAACACCTGGGCCGAAGAACTCCAGGAAGGAGCCGATCACGCCAGCCTTACGCAGCAGCTCGGTCAGAGCCAATGCGATGTCCGTTGCCAGGTAGCCTTGGGGCAAGGTGCCTTCCAGACGCACACCGACAATTTCAGGCAGACGAAGCATCAGGGATTTACCCAGCATAGCTGCCTCAGCCTCGATACCACCGACACCCCAACCCAGCACGCCGATGGCATTGATCATGGTGGTGTGGCTGTCGGTGCCGACCAGCGTATCCGGGAACGCCCACAGCTCACCATCACGGCGCTGAGTGCCAATTACGGTAGTCAAGCGTTCCAAGTTGATCTGATGAAGGATGCCTTTGCCCGAAGGGATGATCGACAAATTGCTGAACGCCTTGTTGCACCAGTCCAGAAACTGGAAACGTTCGGCGTTGCGCTCACGCTCAATGGCTTCGTTATCGGCGAGTGCACTGGCGTCACCCCAACGCTCTACGTTGAGCGAATGATCCACTACCAAGTGGGTCGGTGTAACAGGGTTAACCAGCCTCGGGTTGCCGCCTTGAGCAGCGACGGCATCGCGCAGACCCGCGAGGTCGACCAGCGCCGGCGTACCGAGCAGATCCTGCAGAACGACGCGAGCTGGACGGAAAGGAATGTCGAATTCTTTAGAGCGGGCGCAGATGACTTTGAGCGCGGCTTCAGGGTCAGCCTCTCCACGCAAAACGTTCTCGGCAAGGATTCGCAAGCTGTAGGGCAGCTTCGCGTAATCACCACCCAGGTCGGTCACGACCCCCCGGATGTCGCTGACACGGTACTCGATTCCGTTGGCGGAAACGATTTGACCCTTTGACTTAGGCATTGACTATTCCTCACAAACAACACGGGTAACGTTCTTGTGGGACGCATATTGCACTTTGTGATGATATAGGTCAATGTTGGGTCATCCGATTCATCTTGTTTGAGTGTCGGACGTACCCAACCAACGATTTCTACTGCGCATGCTCGCTCCTTCGACGTAGCGCCCAGTCAGGTACGGTAGAAAAAATAAAGATAAGAAAAATCGAGGCCCGCCATGATCAAGCTCTTTTGCCCCCGCTCCCCCACCACTCCCATTTGGATCGAGCCGGTCTCGACCTGAGACCTATTGCGCTATCCAGGCCATATGGCCGACCAGAGCCACATAGATCTGAAAAATGGGAGTTCGACCGTGCTAACAGTCCTTGGCTTTTCAATGGTTATCTGTTTCATGTACTTGATCATGACGAAGCGCCTTTCTGCGCTCATCGCGTTGATCTTGATACCTATCGTTTTCGCGCTGATCGGAGGCCATTACGTAGGCCTCGGTGCCATGATGCTCGACGGCGTCAAAACACTTGCTCCAACCGGCGTGATGCTGACCTTCTCGATTCTCTACTTCGGCATAATGATCGACGCTGGGCTGTTCGACGGGCTCGTCCGCTTCATCTTGAAAGTGGTGAAAGGCGACCCTCTCAAGGTCTCGGTAGGCACTGCGGTGCTGACGATGCTGGTGTCGCTGGATGGTGACAGCTCGACTACCTACATGATTGCCTGCGCTGCATTCCTGCCGCTGTATCAGCGACTGGGGATGAGCGTGCTGGGCATGACATGCCTGGTGAACATTGCCAGCGGGATCATGAATATCTCGCCGTGGGGTGGGCCAACTGCTCGCGCAGCAGCAGCGCTGCATGTGGATGCAATGGAGATTTTCCTGCCCATGATTCCTGGCATGCTGCTAGGTTGCGCCTGCCTCATCTTTACTGCCGTAGTCATTGGGCGCAAAGAGCGTGCGCGCATTGGCATTCTTGATATGGACGGTCTTCATCACGGCCCTGTGTCGCTGGGCAATGGATCAGCAGAGCAATGTGATGAAAATCGTCGTCCGAAAATGTTTTGGCCGAATTTGATCTTGACGCTAGGCCTCATCACTTGCCTGATCATTGGCGCAATGCCTATCCAGATCCTGTTCATGGTCGGCTTCGCCATTGCCATCATGCTCAACTACCCGAACATTGAGCAGCAAAAAGCACGTATTGCCGCTCATGCGACGAATGTGTTGGCCGTTACAGCAGTCATTTTTGCTGCGGGCATTTTCACGGGGATCCTTTCCGGAACCGGCATGGTGGACTCAATGGCGAAAAGCTTGCTGCATGTAATCCCACCAAGCTTCGGCCCGTTCCTGGCTGTCTTCACCGCCCTCGTTAGCCTGCCGTTTACATTCTTCATGTCTAACGACGCGTTCTACTTTGGCATCCTTCCGGTGATCGCACAGACTGCAGCCCAATACGGGATAACTCCACTGGAAATCGCGCGGGCTTCGGTTGTGGGTCAACCCGTCCACCTACTCAGCCCGCTGGTGCCATCACTCTATCTGCTCGTTGCCTTGGCCAAAGTAGATCTCGGAGATCATCAACGCTTCGCGCTCAAATGGGCTATTTTGGCCAGCCTCGGCCTGTTGGTGGGCGGCCTTCTGTTTGGGGCATTTCCCTTCTATCAGGTTCGGTAAGCCCCGCTGGACGTCATAATTGAGGCGGAGGCCAAACGGTCTCTGCCACAGCGTAAAATGACGCGCTAGAATGGGCTTTCTTCGGTTCAGATCTCTGTGGTTTCCGACCTAATGCCTCTAAGCCCGCTGCAAGCACGCATCGCGCGTGACATCGTTTCCCACGTCCGACGTGAACGCTTCCCTGTTGGCCATCATCTGGTTGAATCACAGCTAGCGAACACACTGAATGTGTCGCGCACGCCTGTGAAGTTTGCCCTGGGCCATTTGGTTGAAAAGGGTATGCTGACCTACGACCGCAACAGGGGATTTTTCCTCGCGCGATCCAGTGACGACTTGAGCGACCTTGTCTCTGAAGTCATGGAGAAGAGCGACGATCCTCTGTACCTGACGCTTGCAGAACTTCGCCTCAGTCGGCAGCTTCCTGAACTGTTTACCGAGATCGAATTCATGCGGCAGTTCGATGTGTCCAGAGCAGCTCTGAGGGCCGTGCTGTCTCGGATGCAGCAAGAAGGGTGGGTTGAACAGCGTGCAGGCCAAGGGTGGCGTCTGCTTCCCATGATCGACTCTGTTGAGGCTTACGAAGAAAGCTACTCCTTCCGAGCGACCGTCGAACCTTCTGGCCTTTTGTCACCGACTTTTCAGATTGATCGCGAGACGTTGGCGGCATGTCGTAAGCAGCAGGAATTCATCGCGAACGGCGGCTACCTGACCATGACGCCTCAGGAGCTTTTTGAGGCCAATTCCCAGTTCCACGAGACATTGGCAGCGTGCTCGGGTAACCGTTTCCTGCAGCAGACTGTCCGCCGTCTCGACCAGTTACGACGCCTGGTGGAATACCGCCAGGCCAGCGCACGCACACCCCGTAAAGGCCAAGCGGAAGAGCACTTAGCGATTCTCGATTGCCTGGAACGTGGCGACCGCTTGGCTGCTGCTGACCAGATGCGGCGCCACCTTGAACAAGCTCGCCGACACAAAGTCGATCCTGCTTTGTTTGAATAAGATTTCCACTCCCTAGCCCCTAGAGCATTGACGCGATCAACCTGGTCGCATGCGCTCACTCCTGGCGCTTGGACGACGCTCTGCCAGCTAGCGGTATCGTCGTAGTCCCATAACGCGCTGATTGACTTATATTTCCATATAAAACATTCGAACTAAGACATCCGAGTGCGCGCTTTCGTGTCATTTTGCACCCAGCTCGATCACGCTGTTAGACGAGGTCGACCTCAAGTTTTGTAACCGTCCGGCAAACATATCTTCCTCGAACGACTGCTAAAGGCCATGGTTTCCACCTAATTTAAGTAGACACCATCTCTGGCCCAGAGAGCGGATTTCCCATGATCCATGGCGACCCGCAACATGTCGCTCATGTGACGGTACAGGCTGTTCGATGCAGCCAGGCCGGCATACAAAAGCCTCTCTCTGGTGCAAAGGCATGAGTAACCTACCGACTGATCGGACATAGACGCGCCCCACATCCCAAAATACGCATTAAGGCTTTTATTGAGTGGCCAAGTGCTATCCTGCCAATCTCCACCTGCCGTCTCACTGGGAGCATGACGTCGGCCAGTGAAACTGAGCAAAACCGATACGTTCCGCATGTCGACGCTCGCTGCTCACCAAGGCCTTTGACTCGCTATGACTTCAGATTACGGCAAAACCTGTTTTCACAGCATGCAAGGAGTGCAAGATGCAGTACGTGGCTTGTTTACGAGTTGGTCAGAATGACGTTAAGGCGCTGATAAATCTGGAAGACCACAGGCGGGAAGTAGTGGCTCCGCTGTTGGACATGCGAGGTGACGACGACAGACACCTTCAAACATTCCTAGCGAGTTGGACTGAGCATCCTTTTTTCCTGGACGTTTCAAGAATAGCTAAGGACGTTGGTGAAGAATTCATTACTACCAATGACCTGCACAATCCTCATGGCGCGTTTGAGAACAAACGTCGCTTCTTTTCCGATGTGGCAGCCATCAACCAGAATGTTATACCGGTGGTCTCCTGGGTTGATGACGATCCCCAACGAGCAGTCATCCAAAGTGCACTTGCTCTCCAGGGCGATTTCCCCCATATAGCCATAAGGGTTACCTGCCCGGAAAACCCCACCTCGACTTCGTGGAGCAGATTGCTATCAATCCTGGATGCTCTTGAACGCCCGGACACCGCGACGGTGATTTTAGACTTCGGTGCCACCGCTCCGGCCAACACCGCCTCAGGGTCAGATTTCAACGTATCCCTGAGACAACTGAACAGCTATCAGATACGAAATCTGATCCTCATGAGCACTTCCTTCCCTATCGATAAGCCGGCTTCAAACACTTCACGTTCCTCCGCCTGTTACGACGTTGCGTGGCAAGCAAGGGTCGATACCAGTGGCATAGAGTTGGATATCGTCTACGGGGATTACGCCGCCACCAATCCGACCGCCTCGATGGAATACATACGAGGCATGCCTGTGCTTCCTTTTGCCTGCTATTACACGCCAACAGAATGGTGGCAACGACGCAAAGGTTCGGACAAGGAGTTTGTACGGTACGTTGAAATCGCCCAAGAAATCAGAGGCCTGCCGGGTTACCACGGTGATGACTTTTGCTGGGCTACTCGTGAGTACAGCAGAATTGTCGCCACATCTACAGGTTACGGGAACAATGGCACATGGAATGGGTACAGGATCAATCAGCATATCTGCGCCATGATCGAGTCCATCGTAGATACGGATAACAGTTTCGATGACTTTGATGCCGACGACTTACTCTAGCGAGCGATAGCGTTGTTTCAAGCTTGCTAGTACATGCGATCTGATCACGTTCATGGGGAGGGCGTCGCATAGCTGGCGACGCACCTCTTTTATGAGGTTGCGACTTTTCGTTGGCACCCCATACTGGGCCGCGAGTGCGTCCAACTCGCTACGCCACAAGAATCCCGTAAGGTGAAATTTATCCTGGAGCTTGTTGGGCTTCGCCCTTCGAATCATCGCCATGCCCGAATAGTCATCGACTACGAGCACTCCAACATGCGGTAGACAGGACTCAAGAGCCTTCACCAAGTGCTTCGAATGGCAGCATAGCCAGACTTCGTCAAAGCATGCCATATAGGCCTGCTGCTGGCCTTCCCAGCGAGCCAAGGTATCAGCATGCGATTTGATTTCGAACGCGGTTAGCTTTCCATTGGCGTGAACGAGATCGGCGCGTCTGGCCTTATCGATGAAGCACAGCTCCTCGATGAAAACGTCACTCTCTTCATGGGACATCGCTTTCGCGACCCACTGCTTGAGGATTGGGCGGATTTCGGTTGGATTCAGCATGCGCGGATTATAGACAGACAGTTGAGGCTTCTCACGCTAAAAAAGCATCCGGTCGTCTAAGGCCACAGAGCCCGCATCTGTATGATAGCCATCTTGCACGAAGTGGGGATGCGCCCGGTAGAAGCTTGGTGGGTTCATTCCGATGCGGCTAGAAATTGGCATTTAGAGCGACGCCCGAGGCTAGAACCCAGTACTCAGCTCAGTAGCCCTGAAAATCGCTCTTCAGAAAGTCCCGCAGCGACAACGGCTTCGGCTTTTATCAGCGCACCATCGGAACATGTCGGCTTGTCCAGGCCTATCAGCGCGCTGGTGCTGTACAGCGTGGTATAAGCGGCGCCCGCTAACACTGGGCAAGTGGTCTGAATACACGGGGAGTCGATTACGCGATCGACTTTTCCATCCGGCGCATAACGCACCACCCTGCTGCCGCCCCATTCGGCATTCCAGAGAAACCCCTGCGCATCAATGCAAGAGCCATCTGGAGCGCCTTGACCGTCAACCGTCGTGAACACACGCTGGTTTTCCAGTGAGGGGTAATCGCAGCAGAAAATACGTCCCTGCAGGGAGTCCGCGTAATACAGAGTGAAGCCGTCCGGGCTGAAACAGATGCTATTCGGGATCGCCACTGCGGGAATGTCCAACGTTTCTGTTTCGAGCGTCGACGCATTGAGGCGGTGAAATCTGCCGATGGTTTGCACCTGCTCACTGGCGTCCATCGTGCTGAACACAAAGTTGCCCATACGGTCGCAGCGGCCATCATTGATTCGGGTTCCGGGTACACCAGGCGTGACTGCAATTCTGCTGAAACGGCCTGTGCTCAGCTGATAGTAGCCCAGGCAGGATGCCAGTCCCATTAGCAATACGTCTTCGTCTGCCGTGAGGGCAAATGAGCCTAGCGACTCGGGCAGCGGCCAGCACTGCACTTCACCGCTTACGAGATCTATAGCACGTAACTCGCAGCTTGGAATGTCCGTCCAGAACAGGCGTTCGGTTCTTTCACACCAGACAGGGCACTCGCCAAGCATGCTGGTGGTGTCGGTTAGAGTTTTAAACATGGTTGCTTCCTACGAAACAGAATGGGGTAAACAAGGTAGTCAGTTGGAGAAAAGCGCTGACCAACGGTCACCGAACAACGCGATAGCCAAACCTGCGAGCATCACCACCGTCCCGACCAACTTGATGGAAGACACCGGCCTCTCCAATGCCCCCATCAATCCGAAGTGATCGATCGCCAGTGACGAAATGATCTGCCCAGCGATAGCGAGGCCAAGCAGTGCTGACAGACCGATTTTCGGTGCCAGCACTACATAACTGAGCAACGCGCTGGCACCCAGCAAACCACCCAACAGGCTCCACCAAGGCTGTGCAGGTATGGCCGCCAGTGAGGCTGCTATCCCCCCGCGCATCAATGAAAAAATGCCCAGGCATACCGCGCCAGCAGTAAAAGAGAACAGCGCCGCCGCTACGGAGTCTCCACCCACACCTTTAGCGAGTTGGCCATTCAGTGTGGTCTGCAGGGTGATGCCAAGCCCCGCGCAGATGGCCAGCAGGTAGTAGGCTGCATTCATCTCACACCTCCTTACTTGGCTGACTCAAGCGGCAGGAATTTCTCGGCAAAGATATCCGGCTGATAGCCTGCAGCAGCAAACAGATGCTCACGGGACTCGTTGATCGCCGCACGCAGCCTTTCGCTATCCACACCTAAAACCTTGCCACCGCGCTTGACGATACGCCCGCCAATCATGACGGTGTCGACATTGCTGCGCTCTGCCGCATGTACCACGGTACCGAAGGCATTGCCTGACGGATAAAGGTTGATGTCCCGCGCGTTTATCAGGATCAGGTCAGCCTGCTTGCCGGGACTCAGGCTGCCGATTTTGTCCTGTAAACCGGCACAGACCGCGCCGTCGACGGTGGCGGATTTGAGCAAACCATGGGCGGGCAGGGTCACCACCGGATGATGGTCTTCACCGCAGCAGCGCTGGTGGTGCATGCCCATGACGCGCTGCAGGTAGAACGCCACCCGCATCTCCATGAACATGTCACCGCTGTAGGAGGTTTCGTTATCGACACTCAGGCCTGGACTGATACCGTGACGTTGGGCCGACTGCATGGCGAACATTCCATCTTCAATGCCGTAGTGGGCATCTGAACGCGGGCATACGTTGACCCGAACGCCAGCCTCGCGAAGGATTTTCCAGCCGGCGTCCGGCAGCGCGGTGCAGTGGTTGAAGATGTTGTCGGAACGCAGCAGCCCCTCGCGATGCAATCCTTCCAACTCAGCCGCCATGTCACCGCCAAAGAACTCGGTGATGATAGGCAGCCCTAGGCGTCGGGCCTCAGCCCACAGCTCAGGCTCCAACTGCGCCATCACCGCCAGAGAGAGCAGCGGGTTGTCGCCTTTCTTGATGTATTTTTCCTGCAGACGCTCCAGATTGCCCGGCCAGTGGGCTTTGTCCCACTCACCCGCAACCGGCGCCCCCGAGGCGTGTACGGCGCGTATGCCTGCATCGAGCAGCGCTTCGACAGCGGCATCGGAGTGCTCACCCGTGCGGCTGTTATGCGAGTTGTCCACCAAGGTCGTTATACCGGCATCGATGCAGCCCAATGCGCTCAGGAGGTTGCCGATATACATGTCCGCCGGGCGATAGTATTTGGCGAACGAGAAGTGGGTTGCGTTGCAGTAGTCCTCCAGGGTTGCGGCGTTCGGATTTATTCGCCGTAGTTGCCCCTCCCAGGAGTGACGGTGGGTATCGACCATGCCCGGCATAGCGATCATGCCGGATGCCTCAATCACGACAGAGTCGCCGGCTTCGAGATTTTCACCGATTGCCGTGATGGTGGTGCCTTCGATAAGAATATCGCCACGCGCCAGATTGCCGATGTCGCCATCCATGCTCAGTACAGTGGCGCCGCGGATAAGTGTGCGTGCGGCCGGAGCGACTGGGGCCTGCACAATGCTGCGGTTGTATTCAGCCATTTCAGTACACCTCTTCCAATTTCGTTGGAAGAAATGTACGCAAGGCGATACTGCGGGAAAAAGATGATTAAACTGTTTTTATTATTCAAGAATGACGAATAATAATGCTTTCCCCGGTCACTGCTTTGAGGCTGCTAACAGTCATGGATCGTATTCAAGCGATGCAGGTATTCGTCCGTGTGGCTGAGGCAGGAAGCTTTATCCAGGCGGCGCAGACGCTCTCTTTGCCGGCCTCGACGGTTACCAGCACCGTCAAGAATCTTGAGAAGTACCTGCAGGTGCGCTTGCTCAACAGAACCACGCGGCGGGTTAGTCTGACGCCTGAGGGCGCACAGTATCTGGCGCAATGCCGGGAAATATTGGAGCTGATAGAACACACAGAGACTAGTCTGACGGATTCCGTAAAACGGCCACAGGGACGTTTGCGGGTTGATATGCCGGGCGGCATTGCACACTTCATCGTCATGCCAAATCTGCAAGCTTTTTACATGCGCTACCCAGATATCTACCTAATGATCGGCGTCAGCGATCGGCAGGTTGACCTTGTTCAAGAGGGTGTAGATTGCGTCATTCGCACAGGCGAGCTCGACGATTCAACGCTTGTTGCGCGCCCCCTTGGCCGATTTCGCTGGGTGACCTGTGCATCTGTTGCCTATCTCGAAGAAAACGGTACTCCGCAAACACCACTGGATTTGTCACACCACCGGGCCATCCATTACTTTTCGGGCCACGCAAGGCACGCGGGCGAAATGCGCTTCGCCAGTGGCTCTGAAAAGCTCTCGGTTCAGGTGAACGGAACAACAGCCGTCAACGAGACTGGGCTCTACATAAAATTGTGCCTTGAAGGCTTTGGGCTGGCGCAACTCGCCGAGAACGTGGTTTCCGAGCACCTGCGAGAAGGGCGGTTGGTGGAAGTACTTGCTGACTGGCAACCGGCTTCGATTCCTGTGCACCTGTTATACCCGCATCAGCGCTTTCTTTCGCCAGCCGTGAGCGCATTCGCTGACTGGATCTCCGAGCTCGTTCGTGACGGGGATTCAGCCTGAGTTCAGTGGCTGCAGGGCTGAACAAACAGGCTCGAATATTCAGCTGGTGCGCCAATAGCGACGAGTAGCCAAGCGCAGCGAAGTGCTCGGCGGCCAGTGTGGCGAACGTATTGTTTAGTTCTCCCTTGGAGATGAGAAATGGCTTGGCACCGTTGATGATCAGAACGTTGCTCGCGAGGCTTAATCACCGACGATGAGGATCGTGATAGGGCCGCTCGGTGGCGATCGACACGTATTTGCCATGTTTGCTGGCCTAGCTGTGTTGCATGGGCGTGCTTCTGTAATGAGTGGGTTCGAGTTGAACATTGCGCCCGGCCAGCATGCCGGTGGATGCGCCGGCAACGGCGATTGCCGCTGTGATCAACAGCGGTGCTGTCCAGCCATCAGTCCAGTCGTGCAGTTGGCCCAGTAGCAATGGGCCTGTGGCCGCCATCAGATAACCCACACACTGCGCCATTCCTGATAGTGCCGCCGTGTCGCCGGCATTTTTTGTACGCAAGCCAATGAACGTCAGGCCAAGCATCATGCTAGCGCCAGAGCCGAAGCCCAGGAAAGCTGCCCACAACATGGCGTAGCTTGGTGCGTAAATGAGCCCGATCAAAGATGAGGCGGTTAACAGGCTAACGGTAGCGGCTGCCAGTTTCTGGTCTTTGAGACGGCGAAGCGTGGCCGCCAGAATCAAGCCGGGAATGGCGGTGGTCAATTGCAGCGTGCCGTGTACCATGCCAGCTTGCTCCGGGGATATACCATGATCCATCAGCATGGTCGGCAGCCAGCCTACGGCGACGTAAAAAGGCATCGCGTTCAGGCCCATAAACAGTGTGACCTGCCACGCCAGCGGTGAACTCCAGACGTTCACGGTTGCCGCTTGTTTGGGGCCGGACAGAACAATATGTTCGTGTTTTTTCAACTGGGGTAGCCACACAATCAGCGCCAACAGCGGGGCTGCTATCAACAAACTCAGGGCAATCGGCCATCCCCATGATTGGGTCAGCGGAATGATAACGGCGGAACCGGCAGCACCTGCTGCCCCCATCGTGATGGAGTAAGCGCCCGTCACAGACGCCATCTTCGTCGAGAAGTCGCGTTTGATCAGGCCAGGCAATAGCACGTTGCCCAGTGCGATCCCGGTGCCTATCAATACCGTACCGGCATACAACGCCCATGCGCTGCCTGCCGAGCGCAGCAGGATGCCTGCTGAAATGACCAACAGTGCACCGAAAAGCGTGCGTTCAATGCCGAACCTGCGGGCAACCGAAGCGCTAAGCGGGGAAAAGGCGGCAAAAGCCAGAAGTGGTAGTGAAGTAAGCAGGCCTAGAGCTGAGGCGCTTAAGCCAAAGTCATTCTGAATGAGCGGTAAAACAGGGGCGATGCCCGTAAAGGGAGCGCGTAGGTTTACGGCAATGAGCAGAATGCCCGCGACGAGCGCGATGGCATGCCACTTGTTTTTTGTATCTGACATATTCTGTAGCTGTCCTCTGAAAAGAAGACCACTGTAGAGAGCTTCAGAATTATCTAATATAGATATCAAGACACCTGATACCTAAATTATGCCAAGCTCAAAAAATGTCGTTACCTCGCCGGAAGATTTCGATTCAAATCTCTTCGCTCAGGCTGCGATTGCGCTCAAGGTTGCGCCTGCCCCCAATGATTCGGTTGCCCGCGCCCATGATCATCGAAAAGGCCAGCTAGTCCTGTCTTTGCACGGAGCGGTGAGCTGTGAGGTGCAGAACGCACTTTGGCTTGTGCCTCCCCAACATGCGGTATGGATTCCCGGCGGCACGCCGCACAGTTGCCGCATGACCGAAAACGCCCGCACTTGTTTTTTGTTTGTTGAACCCGATGCAGCAGAGATGCCTGACGCCTGCTGTACGGTTGCCATTACCCCCATTGTCCGCGAGATGATCCTTCACCTCGCAGAGCAGGAACCCTCCTGTCTTTGCGAGGGTAAAACTGCGCGGCTGGTTGCAGTACTGCTTGAGCAGCTTTCCGATGCTCCGCTGAAAGAGCTGCATTTGCCGATATCCGACCACCCCAAGATCAAACAAATCGCGGATACGCTCTTTGCAGACCCCGGTGACCGAACCACGTTGCGCGAGTGGGCCAATCGGCTTGCAACGAGTGAGCGAACGCTAGCCAGACTTGTGGAAAGTACGACTGGGCTGAGCTTCGGACGCTGGCGCCAGCAACTGCATCTGATGATCGCACTGAGTCATCTGGCAGAAGGCGTATCCGTGCAGCATGTGGCAGGCATCCTGGGCTATGACTCTGTTAACGCCTTTATCACGATGTTCAAGAAAGCTTTGGGAAAACCGCCCACTCTGTACTTTTCCTCTCTGCGATAGTGCTTTGCTTGTTAAATATCCGACCCATTGAGTCGTCGAGCCACCTGCACGATTCTGGGGATCACCCCCTGCTCAGCTTCTCCATCTGGAGTCCTCGTCGCAGACACCCACTGACCATCGGCATCACTAAATTCTGTAAAATGGGAAAGTGCGGTTCTGACACGGCCAGTCGTGAAGTGAGAATGGAGCCATCAAATAGTTAAGGATTGCTGACATGTCACGTTTCAAGGGCCGCCGCCTCAGGCAATACAGGTCGAGTTCGACCATCATAAAGATTTCAACATAGCTCACCCGACCATAGGCCTGTAATCCTAGGGATTGGTGAAGGCACCAGCCAGTTGCTACAACAGCCTGGCGGGAATATCCACCTCAGTGCGGGCACCTATGCCAAGAGCATGGGTACAAATGCTCTGAAGTGTGAACGGTGCGACGCAACAGTAATTCATGTCAATTCCTTCACTCGGGGCTGCTACTACAAAACCTCTAAGGTTCGGGCCTGCTTCCGCCCGCAAGCGAATGGAACGCATGGCCCCAACTGTCGTTTCGGTGTTGATAAGCAAATCGTTGAGCTCGCCAGCACCTCTAACTGCCTGGTCGAAAGCGTCCAGAAAAACCGCTTCCGCATGCGTCGGTCGCGGTGACAGAAGAGTTGAAAGCAAATGCTAGACGACTCAAGAAAGATGACGGTGGTGAGACATCCTCTACTGCCATCTGAACCTACACACCATCATCCAATCGGTTGTCCTCCTATATCAATACCGCACAAAGCGTCCTCAGACTGCGCGCAATGTGCGACGAAGACGCTGACATCGACGAGCACCTAGAACCAGTGTTTGCAGGCAATACCGTTGGCTGGAATCAGTTCTACTTCGACCATGCCCGGCAAATGGAGGCCCACTACGCCGTCTCAAAGAGTTCGACTCAATACCCGATCGCGATCCAAGGACGCGTGGGTAAGATCAAGCGGCGTGTCAACGGCGATACCACGCTCAATGTCATGAATCTCGAACGACTCAGGGTGACCCAGGATCCCAACGAACCCCACATATGGTATTAGCCTAGAAGTGGGTGTATGGGCGGCCTAGGCAAGCTGGTTTGATGGGCTAAGCGAAAACGACGAGTTCATAAAATCTGTCTGTGGAAAGCACCTCCCCCGGCCCGGAGCAAGGCCACCAAGGCGGGGTCTCTTGCATTACCGAATTGGCAAGTGCGTCAGTGTGCCGTGCCGGTTTCGCCAGGGTGGGCAGTCGCTTCTATTTTCTACCAATTGGTGGTCCCAAATGGGATGTCGGTGAGCTGCATGGGATTATCTCGGACGAGGGCGGGGTGGAATCGTACCAAGGTAACAAGGAAGCCAATAGATACAGATCCGGTTGATTTCATCAATGCTCGAGGGAAGTTGTTGCTCTCCCGTCGATTTACGTCCGTGTCCGCCCCCCCTTGACTGGCCGCTTCGGCCGATAGCTGCCGCTCACGAACGGCGGCTTTCGGCCAAAAGCGGACACTCAAAGATGCTAACGAAGCCAGGGAACGCAATCCTCCTGGACGCCAGTAGGATCCCTGGGCAGGAATGCGTTTTCTCCACTACCTACCTATCATCGCCTTCTCGGCTCTGATGGCCAGCTATGCCTAACTGTGGCTGATTATACCGACGTCTCTTTTAAATGATTTGGCTTAAACCAGTAATTACAGGTCATGGCAATCAACGCATCACTTAGAGCAAATGGCTTCTTCGCCGGCCTTTTGGAGTCAGAATTGTTGCTCGCTGCATCGCTCGAGTTACGGCTACTGGTACAAAAGGAAATAAATGAGAAAACAAAGAATGAACTGAGACAAAGATTTCTTTGGTTCGTGGTGGTGATTGCTGAACCCACTTTGGGATTTCGAATAGATAAGGCGTTCTCGATATTAATGGGACTGACTGAGATGAGCGCCTTAATGTCCGTAAAAGCAATTTTAAGAAAGGGCGAACTCTGTCCTATGGAAAACTTCCTCTTCTCCACATCTAAAGCAGGTTGCCTGTCGCCGCACTACAGTATTTCCATACTTAATGTGAGCGACATGATGGCTTGAGAGAGCACCGGTTCAGTTCAACGATGGGCTGCCCCACCTCAGGCCGATAAAAAATAACGTCATGCCCGGGATTACTTAAACGCTACAGACACCATTCCCCTTAATGCTGGAGTTGGAAGGCGAGTTCGCCGGACGCTTACACTAAAAATCTAAAAAAATAGCGAGGGGGGGGCTGCCAACCGGCTAGAAAATGCAAATTTATTTTTATCTCCCTATATAATCAACGTCTGATGTTCGTACAGTTGACTATTCAGAAATGCCATCTTGCGTATCCTAGCTTACTGGTTTTTCTCGGACGAACTGGACGGACAGCTCTCCACTGGTCCAGCGTACAGATAAAACTATTTTATTCACTATGGTGGGTTCTTGTTGATTTTCAAATAGTATTTTTCGACCGGTCGTGAAGTTTAATTTCAGTACCAATGCTGGGTAATCGGTAAGATCTTTTTGTCCGACAGATTTATTAGATTTATTAGATTTATTTTTCGTGGATACGGGGGATGGTTCTTTTATGAGGTTTTCCGCAGCGAGTACATCAGAACGGGCTTTTTGGGATGCCTTGTCGTTTTTTCGTAATAACTTATTAGGCATTGAACCGGAAAGCGCGGTGGGAGTACCGACATCCGAATCAAACAAACCAGCAGTATGAAAAGTTTCGCCAGGAATATAGAGCTCGCTAAATGCGCGCTTTGCTTTTTTGCATTGAAGCTCAATATCTCTTTTCTCTTTGGCTTCGGCGTAATTTTTTTTATAATCATCAAGAAGCAAGTGATTGGTAATTCTTATTTTAACTTTCTCTACGAACTGGGATATTAAAAACGGATAATTGTGGGCAATCCATGTTTCCCCATCAGTTGTCCCGCTCCTGTCAAGTGGCCATGCGTTGTTCGGACTTGCAATGAAAATATCCGCAATTAAAATGTCGTCTGCTAATGGCATTTCACCTTTTTGGCCGGATAATTGAGTGAACGCATCTCTGATGGCATTATTTACTGCTGATGGTGTATCGCAAATGGTATGTTTCAGCTGAATAACCTTTCCTTGGCTTTTTCCCTCCTCGTTGTATTTATTGGTTGTTGTTGTAATGTCACCGCGGTTTTTTTTGACGACCTTGTTATTAACTTTTTCAGAAAAGCCTCCTGCGAAATTTTTTTTCTTAAGATGTTTTAGGCCTTTTGCGGATTCTACGTAATACCCCATTGCTATGCCAGTTATCGAATTTTCCCAACCATTGTGTTTGTCCAACAGCCAGTCTCGTGACTTTTTGTTTGCCGGCGTTTCCGGGAGTTCCTGCGTAGAAATTAGCATTTTCTCCAGAAGGTTGAGAGCGTTTTTGGCTCCGGGGTAATAAACTGAATCTGGCATTTCACCGACTCCATTACAGAATGGCGTTCAATAAATAATGAACGCCATTCCAAATATTAGTTTCTATAGATTGCTTTGGGCGATAAGACACCGGATGCAGCATCGAAGTGAAGCCCGATGGCCAGAAGGCCCTGATTATCCGGTGACTCTATATTGGAAAGGAAGGTACTGGAAACACTCAGCTGTTGAGGCTCGTCCGATGCATCATCTGCCACAAAGGTCCAAGCACTATCCGGCTTCAATTTGTATTGAAAGCAAAGTCGCTTGCTTTTGGGCTTTACATCGAGCTTGATTGCGTGTATCGGCTCCTCGGGTAAGTATAGAAACTGAGTGTCGATACCCGTGACAGAATCGGAAGTGATTTCTAACACTTGATCATCATCCGGCTCATTATGGGTTTCATAGGCGGGCTTAGCATTTTCCCGCGAAACACCTATCGTCAGCTGAACGGCATAGCCTTCATTGATTGACCAAAAACCACCACGTTTGATGAGCTTAAGCGCAAGCGAAGTCAGATTTCCCGCGATAATTAACTCTCGCCGATCTATCATCTTCGCCCATTCATTACTTCGCTGCGAATTGGCTACTATTTGCTTGTAGCTGGTGTATCCCAGGCTCTTCCCAACTGTGACTTTCGTCCACTTCTGTTTAGAAGCTGTACCACTGACCCTCATGGCTAAAGGGTTACCAGTTTTCGCGTTGTTGGAGTCATTACCGGCCGCGATTACCAAATCCGCCAGCTCTGAATGACGTGACACGATTAGCTGGTCGTTTTGCAATGTCCATCGCTGGGCAAAATTGGGTGACTCTGGGCTCACAACCAGGGCTTTGGTTTTAAGGTCGGCTGACAATAGTAGATCCATGAAGCTCCCAGCATCCTGCGCTTTTACAGCTGAGATCAACCGTCCTTTCGCATCCAGTTGCCATATTTGATGTGCACCATTGATGTCAGGTTGTGTAACTACCGAACATTGTGAAGTCGAAAGCACAGACTCCAGGCCTTCGCCGCCATTGATCGAAAGAACCGGACCGCCGTCGGCTAGCCGAAGTTTGAACCAGAGTGGAGCAGTGTCTTCGTTAGCGGCTTTGATTAGGTTGTCGACAAAATAGAGGGGTATCTCGTCCAGTTGCCATAGTCGATCATTACGGGTGTTATCTGTTCGTGCTTTCAGTAGAATTTTATTTTCCGCTGCAGCAAGCAGTGCGTGGTTTTTCCCAATCCCGACATTGGTGATTTCACCGGAGCCTGCTGATTCCCAGATTTGGTTATCTGCTTTACCAAGCTGATGGGCGATTAGCGTATAAACGGCATCTTGGGTACCAGAGGCCTTTTCGGGAGTGATGGCGAAAGTGATATCCCCGCGGGCGCCCCACGCGCCAGCCTTACGTGTGACCAGGCTCACTATGTGGCCTTCGGCAGTCATACGCCACAGCTGTGATCGCTCTGGCGCATCTTCACTTTTTTTCCAGACGATGGCAGTTCCTTCAAGCTCGGTGTCGGATGCCAAGCTCAATAGTGCGTCGTTATTTTTGTTGCCAATCGTGAAGTAGATATCCTTGGCCAGGCAGCCTACGGAATCTCCATATTCGCCATAAAAAAGGAACCACGCGTTTTCCTCAAATAGCAGAGCGCGTTTCGTTTGAGTTTTTGCATAGCGCTTCAACATTGCCCAGCACTTGCTGGATAACTCATCCGGTAACACGTTGATGCTCGGAATCAGGTTCTCTCTTTGAACTGCTGCCCAGCGTTTGTAATCGTAAAGCGATTCGGCCCATCGAGCCGCATCTTGAACCACGATGCCTTCACCGCCGACGGCATGGAAGGTTGATGATTGCGATTCGTTGCTGGACTTGTTCTTTTCGTCCGCCTGAGTGCTTTTTTCCGCAGATGCGGACAACTGCACATCAACTGTCGGTGCGCTGAGGCTAGCTTGAACCTTCGCTGCGAAACGTTCAGTCAGGCTGGATTTATCTTCCTTTCCGTCAAATACCTTCGACTGCGTTGCGAAAAGGCGTCCTCCTACTAGGGTCCGCGTCGAGACGAAATGCCCGTAATACCCGAGCACCTTTTTCAGAGCTTTGAACTGTTCGGTGTCGTCTTCTTTGTCCATGGCAGCCTGGCATTTTTCGAAAAAGCTCTGACTGGCGCATGGTTTATGTTCGTCGAACGACAATTCGATGCGGGGTAGGAAGAAGTTGGCCGTGGTGTACGACCTCTTTCCAATCATTCCAGCACTCGATTGCTCTTGGCTGGCATAGCTGGCTGCCATCCCGACGCCGACGGTCGTCATAGCTCCGCCGGCGACTGCTAGCGAAAAGGAGAGGTTGGATATTCCGCTTTTTTGCGTTTGATGCACCGCTTCAGAAAAGGTGAATTGGTTCTCAAAATAACCGGAAAACAGCGGTTTCCTGTACAGCACTGTGGCTGGAGACAGTTCATTGTTATCGACCTGTGTCGCACTGAAGTCCGGGCGACGGAGCACTTCTCGAAAGCTGGCATCTATAGACGTCGACGGATCGAGGACGATACCGCGGTAAAAACCAACACGATCGAGTAAGTCATCACGTTGAGCCACTGTCAGGTCAAAAAAATCCTGCGCATCCTTTAGAGGAGCCAATTGCGCCTGAAGCAATGCGACCTTTTCTTGAGGAGAGAACTCGTGTCCTTCGTGCTCAAGGCTTTCCATCTTCTCGAACAGCTTCGCGCTCAAATCCGGCGTTGATGCCTCGACGGCCTTCAACAACTGCGCACGCCTGTCTTTCGCTTCTTTCCGGAACTTCTCCGCTTCGGCCTCGCTTTCTTTCTCCATCTTGCGCACATCCAAAGCATGCTTGCGCAGCAAGATACGGTCGAGTCGTTTATCGATGTCGTCAGCGGAGATAGCATCCAGATCATCCGGTTCTTTGAATCCGTTGCTCTTCCGTTGCGGCGGTTCGTTGGAGAGGGGCCTTCCTCCCTCTGGGTTTTCCGAACCTTCGCCATCTTCAAGTACGTCGTCGACCATGAGCGCTTCTCTACGGATTGAGATTTGCGACTGACAGTGCCATATTGCCATTATCAGGTTCAAGACCCTTGGTGCAATGCCTCGACGTGAATGCGAAACCCGCTTTACTAAATTTCTGCAGATTCGAGCCACATTGCCGATACACGCTGATCCCAGAATAAATTGCAGTCTGAACAGCCCCCTTCACTTGGCTGGCAATTGCGCTTGAAACAGGTTTGTCGGAATGTCCCTGACACGGAAGCTAATTTTCACTGCGGTTGCCAGAAATCTTGCGCTAACTTTGCTAGCGACGGCGTCCCTTTTTGGTTTCTCTCCATCGGTATATGCCCTCTCCGCAGGGTGTACAACCTTGAACGCCCAAAGCGGTACGACGTCTTTCTCGCGATCATTTGCTGCAGGATCTTTCGATCCTGGTGATACCTTGACTGTCTCGTTTTCGGATAACGGTTCAAACGTCGGAAATTCCAATCCCAGTTCTGCAGATTCGGTCATTCTTCGTAATCCGACGACGTTTACCGCCTACTATGATTACCGAAGCAACACCGGTAGCGGAGGTAGTCACACTGGTGGTGCGACATCCTCACAGTTGACCGGTGGCGCGTTCGTCAGCATCAAAGCTGGGACATACTTGAGTGCAGTGTCGATTTCCTGTGGGTCGGCAGTATCCAGTGACGCCACGCTTTCCAATCTCATTCCGTCGACTGGCACGTTGTCTCCATCATTTTCTCCAGGTACCACCAGTTACAGTATTTCTGTTGCTAACAGCGTTTCTTCGATTGGCTTCACGCCGATTGCCAGCAGTGGCAATGCTACGATTAATGTAGGCAGCAATACGGTTGTATCTGGTGCGGCATCTCCCACGATCGGTCTAAGTGAAGGCACAAATCCGATCAGCATTTCCGTCACAGCCCAAGACGGCACCACCACGAATCTCTATTCAGTAAGCGTCTTACGAGCAGTCGCAGTCCCAATTTCGAATGCAGTGACGGCGACTGTCTCGGCCAACAGTTCGAATAACATTGTCACGCTGTCCAACTCAGGAGGCGCTTATACGTCGGCTGCGGTGTCCGTAAATGCGTCTCATGGCAACGCAGTAGCGACAGGTACATCGATTTATTACACACCTACAGCCGGCTATTCAGGGGTAGATAGCTTCCAGTACACCCTTAGCAATGGAGCTGGTAACTCACAGTCTGCCACGGTGACAGTTACAGTGACGGCGCCACTGTTAGCGCTGTCGCCGGCGGCCGGAACACTAAACTCTGGTCAGATGGGTGTTGCGTACAATCAGTTCTTCAGTGCTTCGAGCGGTACAGCACCCTACAGTTATGTGGCTACGGGAGTTCCGCCAGGTCTTATTTTTGATCCCTCCAATGGGCACCTCAGCGGCATCCCGAGCAGCAGCGGTACCTATAATTTGTCTGTTACCGCTACCGATCATTTCGGTGCCACCGGTAGTGCCAACTACACGTTGAATGTTGCTGCTGCTGCGTTACCTGTCGCCAATCCAGTCTCCGCCACCGTTTCGGCCAATACCAGTAATGCTGTTTCCGTCGCGTTGTCGGGAGGCACAGCGACATTTGTAACGGTAGCGTCTGCACCGATGCATGGCATTGCCGTGGCTAGCGGTACTTCAATCACCTATACGCCGAATGCAGGTTATTCAGGCGTCGACAGTTTTACCTATACAGCAAGCAATGGTTCTGGCACATCTGCGCCGGCAGTGGTCACTTTGACCGTCACATCGCCGACACTTGTTCTGACACCGACTTCAGGCACGTTGACGTCGGCGCAGGTCGGCGGCACTTACAGCCAATCTTTCAGCGCATCCGGCGGTTCGGCTCCCTACAGTTACGTCGGTTCGGGCCTTCCCGTAGGTATGAACCTGGACTCAATCAGTGGACTGCTCAGTGGCTCGCCTACTGGTACAGGCACTTTCAATTTGTCTGTTACGGTGACAGATAGCCATGGCGCAACCGGAAGTGCGAACTACACGTTGAATGTTGCGGCTGGAGCACTACCCGTTGCGAATCCAGTCTCAACCACCGTTGTTGCCAACAGCAGCGGCGCGGTCGCATTGTCGATCAGTGGTGGGACGGCAACTGCTGTGGCGGTAGTAACACCGCCATCACACGGTTCGACGGCAGTCAGTGGAACTTCGATTTTCTACACACCGGTAGTAGGTTTCGCCGGCACAGATAGCTTCCGATACACAGCCAGTAATGCCTCGGGGACATCACCAGCAGCGACGGTCAGCATTACTGTCGCTCCGTCAGTGCTTACAGTTTCGCCGGCGGGGTCGGAGTTACCCAGTGCAACAGTTGGTGTCGCTTATTCGCAGCTCATTAGTGTTTCAGGCGGAGCCACCCCCTATCATTTTGTAGCGGCAGGCCTGCCAGCAGGGCTTATTATCGATGCATCCTCAGGCGTCATCAGTGGCATGCCGACCACCTCTGGTACGGCCAATGTTTTGGTAACAGTGAGCGATAATACGGGCACATCTGCGAAGGTTCCCTATAGCCTGACGGTGAATGGCTCGGTGCCAAGTGGCGCGGATCGTAGTACGTCTTTGTTGGCAGGTCAGTCACTAACGGTTGATCTCACCGATAACATCAGCGGCGGTCCATTTACTCAAGCCTCATTGCTTGATATCCCACCCAGAGCAATGGGACAGGTCAGTCTGAACGGTATGAACCTCACTTTTCTTGCGGCCGCTCAGGCCTCGGGAGCGACAGTGATCCATTACACGTTGAGCAACCGTTGGGGGACTTCTCAACCTATTGCGCTGAGCGTGCAGATTACCGGGCGATCCGATCCAAGCAAGGATCCAGAGGTTATCGGTATGGTCGGCGCTCAAGCACAGAGCTCCACGCGCTTTGCTCGCGCGCAGATCGACAACTTCAATGATCGGCTTGAACAGTTGCACGACGACGAAAGCCGGCGGAATAGAGGCTTCAATTTACAGTTGGGTCTACCGCAGTCCCGCCCATCTCGCACCGGAAATACCAGTGCTGCCGAGATGTATCAGGCACTGTCGTCGCTGAGCGGTAACGATGCTCCGGCAATTGAGCGGCACGCTGCAGCAGGTGAGCAGGATGGTTGGTTGGGAGACGATAACCTCGCGTTGTGGAGCGGCGGTTACGTGAATGTTAGTGATACTCATCGAGATGACGTCAAGTTCGACAGCACGATGGTGGGGGTTAGTGCGGGTGCTGACTATCGTTTCTTCGATACCTTCACCGCCGGCATCGGCTTCGGTTATGGAAGTGATTCGAGCGATATTGGTTCCCGGGATAGTCGCAGTAAGGGGCGCTCATTCAGCACCGCGTTGTATGGCAGCTTGCATCCTGGACGGATATTCGTCGACGGCTTACTCGGCTACAGCAGCTTGTCATTCGATAGTCGGCGCTACGTTACCGATAACGGAGGCCGCGCCAAGGGCAGCCGCGATGGAGATCAAATATTCGGCTCCCTGAGTTCTGGCTATGAGTTCCGGGACGAGAATTGGAAGGTCGCGCCTTATGGCCGCATGGATATTTCTTCGACCAAGCTGGACGGATTTCGCGAGAGCGGTAGCGGCATCTATGACCTGGCTTACGCGGAGCAGCGTATGACAGTGTTTTCTGGCGTTGGTGGGGTGCGCGGGCAATATGGCATACCGTTGACGCAGTCAGCCGTTACTCTGAGAGGTCGAGTCGAATACAGCCATACGTTTAGCGGCGATAGTACTGCACGTGTTGGCTATGCCGATGTCAGCGATTCTACCTATGCCATCTCAACGGTAGGGCAGAGCGAGAACATCATGACGGTGGCGCTGGGATTAGACTTCCTTCTGTCATCGGGCGTGAGTACTGGACTGACGTACCAGGGCTCATATGGACTCGGCGATGACTCAAGATCGAATGCGTTGATGTTTCGGGTCGGCAGCCGTTTCTAACCGCCGACCCAAGCGTCCTGCACACCCCATTACTCGCAGCCCGGCCATCTCTCCAGACAAATTATGTTTTTTTGCATAATTGCGCATAAAGCTAGTCTTTTAGATTTTGCCCGCCCGTTCACCAACCGGATCTCAAAGATCTAACCACATCAAGCGACGCTTTCATTGGCGAGCATGCTAATGCTTCATAGCGTGCTTGCCTCTGTTTCTTTGGCCCCACACTGAGGGTAGAACTGGGGGCCTTGGGCATTATCGCGACTACAAGGCCGCTCGTTGCCGGGCCTCTTCTCGTGCCTGAAGCTGCAACTGAAGCTGGGCTTGAATCTCGGTGTAGAGCTGAGCCTGCTCGTTATCACGGTCGGCTAAGTAACATCACTCAGGAGGATTGTGATCTGATAGACGACTTGATGACACGATACTCTGTGTATGAGCATTCTCAGGCAGACGATCTTCCAGCGGTCCCCCCCGAACTCGCCCAACTCGAAACAGATGTGCGATCGCTTGCGGACTGGATAGAGGGGTACTCGAAGCGAGTGGCCTGACCCACATTGAAACGCCGACTGCTTGTTACCTGTAGCGGTCGCTAGTGAGCGTCCGCTTTTGGCCGAAAGCGGACCATTTGGCTCACCCTGTGAACTCCTCTCGCCTTAGCACTCGTCCGATAAAAGTCCAAAGTCGTCGCTGGACACTTGAGCTGCTTCATTAAGCCGTTGACGTAGCGCAGCGGTCAGCTCCCGCTCCACTTCCCACGGGTCCGATAGCGCAGCAAGTTGAGGCGCCAACTGTGGCGACAGGCTCATCAGGGACTGATTGAGCGAACGCGCCGTTTCATAAGCGGCCTTCTGCACGAAGCTGACTTCCACCAGTTCACCTTGGGCCTTGCGAAACTCCATCTCCGCCATCCGCGCCAAGTAGTGCTCGCGATGCGCTCGTGCTTTCTGAAAGTCCGGGGACTGCCCTTGCGCGGGATCAGCGGGCGGCGGCGCAGCCATGTTAGTCGGCTCGGATTGTGCAGCGACGTGGCTGTACACATCACGCTGAATCCGCTCCTGTTGATGGCGAGCAGCGACGGCAGCCTTGCTCGGGTCGGCGGTATCGCGGATCAACGCTTCAGTGGCCAGCACGTCGACCTGCTTGCCATTGGGAGACAGGACCAGTCGGCCGTTTTCCTTAAGCCAGGTGATGTAACTCGGTGACCGGCCGATGTGCGCAGCGAAGGCGCTCTTGGATAGGTAGGTGGCTACGGTCATAAGCCCTCCTTTTCAGCGGCTTTTCAATGAATCCTTTCAAGATTTCAGTGGATTGAAATTTCAGTAAGCTGGCGGGCCTCCCACTAACAAGATCCCGCGGGTTTCCGACCCCGTGTCCTTTGAAAGTCCCCAGGGTCCCCGGCGGGTTTCTGCCGGGTCCGGCCGGTCGAGCCAGCATCCGAGTGCCATGCCCTGCCCCAATTCCGTTGGAAAGACGGACATCCCTGCAACCATTTCAGCTAGAGAGATTCCGCGAGTTCGATAACCCGTGTAGGGGGCGGCCCTTGGGGAGGACCCGTGAAATCTGCGCCCTACCCGGCCCGCCCGGCTCATGCTTTCGGCTCGGCCTCGCTCAGGTCCAGCCGCTTGGCCACCCAGCGCTCGTACAAGCCGATGGCGACATCGGCGCCGGCCATCGCGGTCAGGCAACCCAGGGCGCCCGCTGTCCAGATCGACAGGCCCGCACCGAACAGCAACATCATCGCCGACACGCCGCACACGATGCAGGCACCGGAGCGAAGTACTAGCCGGCGCAGTAACGCCCAACCTCGTGCCCCGTCCTTGTCGGCGCGCCACATCTCGCCGGACACACCGCCAACCAGGGAAAGAGCAATCACCAACCAGATCGGCATCTCTGCCAGTGCCTGTTGCTCGTTCGTCATTGCCCTGCCCCTTAAACAAAAAGACCCGGCGCAATGGTCGGGTCAGGTGGTGGGTGGCCTGCCGCGCTTTGCGGTCGCACCCATCGAAGATGGCCCCTTTTTACAGGTCGATTCTGGTGGCAGCAAGACCGTTTTAATGCCACCCGGTGAATGTGTGGGTGACACCCGGTGAACGGCTGGCGAATGTCGGTGAATATCTGTCCCGGCTGTCTTTTGCTTTTCTGGCGTCCCATGCGTCCCACCTCTTTAAAACGAGGTGGGACGTCTGAAAGCCCCGCAGATTGGGGCTCTGCCCCACCGTCCTACTTTTATCTCTCTTTTCTCGTGTATAGAAAGAAATTTAAAAAGCACGCGTGCGCGTAAACGCGCGTACCTGTACCCGCTACGCACACACGGGCGGGAGGCATGAAAAAGGTGGGACGGTGGGACAGCCCAACAACGACGCGGCCTGCGCCCGTCCCACCACCGCAAAAAGCGGTGGGACGGAGGCAGGCCAGTGGGACGGCATGAGCCAGAGAGATGCCCACGATCAAGCCGCTTCCCCCAGGAGGAAGTGCTCGACCACGATGTGGGCGTCGTGCAGGCGCTGGTAGTAGACGTTGCGCGTGCAGCCACTGCGGGTCAGACGTGCGGCTAAGGGCGCGTCAGGCTGGAAGTAATGCACCTTGACCACGGTCATCAGCTCGGGGTCGAGGCGTTTCTTGACGATGCGCTCAATGTCCAGCGAGGCTTCCAGCGGCACCCGGCTCCCGCGCCGGCCGCGCACCAGTTGACCACCGCTCTCCATCATCATGGCGACCATGTTGCCGCCCGAATAACCGGCGGCCACTTCGTCGCTGTGCAGCTCCTGGGCCCATTGTTTGAGGGCCATATCGATCGCTTTAATCATCGAAGCACGGCTCCTCGAATTCTTCCTTCTGAAGTGCAGGCGCCCTGCCCCAGTGCTCGGGTTTCTTGTACGCCCATGGCCGCTGACCGCTCTTGTTCAAAGCCCCCAGACGGAACCGTCGCCACCCCAGTCGATGCAGAATCGCACCGACGCGCATCTGCTCGGGTTTGCCCCAATGACCGGGATCGAGCTTGAGCGCCTGACTCATCACCTCACTGCCGGTGGTGGTCTCGCCAATCTGCGACTCTTCGAGCCAGTTCAGAATCGGTGTTTCCCATTCGTCCACCACAAAGCGTTCGTCCTGCTCCTCGCTGAACATCGGTGCTTCCTCTCGTGTCACCCACCAGAGATCGCCGGCCTCGAAGCAGAACACCGCTTCGGCCCACAGCTGGTCGCGGATCTCGCGCAGCAACGGCACATCGACCTTGGTACAGGCCACCGGCCAATAACGCCGGTTGCCGGTGGCGTCCTTGAGGTACTCGTCCTGGTTGGTGGTCCCGACGAAAACACACTGGCGTGGCACGTCCAACGTTCTGCGGCCATAACTTTCGCGGTAGGTGTCGGTCGACGCCGAGAAGAACTGCTTGGCCTTGGTGCTCTCGGCCTTGTTGAAGCTGTCCAGTTCGCCCAGCTCGACAATCCACTTGCCACGAATCGCCTGAAAGCCGTCCTTGTCGCCGAGGGCAAACGGCGTGTCCATGAACCACTCGCCACCGAGCACGCTCATCGCGGTCGACTTACCGGCGCCTTGTACGCCTTCGAGGATCATCACCGAGTCCGCCTTGCAGCCCGGCTTCATCACCCGCGCCACGGCGGAGATCATCCAGCGCTTGCCGACCTTGGAGGTGTAATCCGTTGCCTTCACCCCCATCACATCCGTCAACCAACGCTCCAGGCGCGGCACACGATCCCATTCGAGTTTTTTCAGGTACTCACGCACCGGGTGAAAGGCGTGGTCGTGGGCCACGACACTCACCGCCTCGATCACGTGCGACGACTTCACGCGCAGGTTGTACTGCTGCGCGAGCCACTTCATCACCCGCACGTCGTCGATGTCGGCCCACTCGCCGGTACCACCCCCATAAGGAGCAGCCCGCAGCTTGACGATCTTCGAGCTGAAGGCGCAGTAGCTGATCACCCCGGCCCAGCGTTCGTCATGCGCGAGGATCAGTTCGACGTTCTGCATGTGCGCGATCAGGGCCCCGCTCTCGCTGCGAGCCAGCTGATCTTTCCAGCCACCGGCGGCCGGTGGACGCACAACCGCGAGCACTTGTCGGCGAACCGCATCCAAACCTTCGGCGACGTGCAGGTCGTTGAAGTCGGTCCACTTGTCGTGGCGCTCGAGCGCGAAGGTCGGCGCAACCACCTGGGCACCGACAATCAGCGCGGCGTTGCCGGCCTTCTCTTCGCCGGGGTTCCACGCATCACCGTTGGGCTTGGTGGTCTTCCAGTCATCGTCGCGGCAGATGATCAGCGGGCATCCGGCAAAACGCTCACGCATGGCTTTGCACACCGCGAGCAGGTTGCCCGCATCGAAGGCCACCGCCACAGTGAGCGAGGTCGCCATGTGCAGGCTGGCGCCGGTGGCGTAACCCTCACACACCAGCACCGGTTCACCCGGCTCCGGGTGCGGACCGAGCAGGTGAAAGGTGCCCTCCTTCGCCATGCCGTAAGGCCAGTAGGATTTGTCGCGGCCAGTGTCTTCCTGCTTGCTGGGGAAGATCACCTGCAGGCCCATGATTTGATCACGGGCATTTTTCATCGGGACCAGCACGGCGCCGGTGCGCGGCGCGTAACGCACATTGATCCCGACGATCTGTTTGCGGTCCAGGTAGTCGCTGCGTCCGGTGGTCGGCATGCGCTCGAACAAACCCTGCGCCCTTTTCGCCGCCCGCCGCGCAGCGTTGTTCGCGATTTCGGCGGCACGGCGCTTGGCTTCCTCCTGGCGAGCGCGCATCACTTCGCGCTCTTCCGGCGACATGCGCCCGGCCTTGACCTTGATCTTCTGCGTCTCGCCCGAACGCCAATCACCGAAGGCGCCGAAGATCAGCGTGTCGCCCTTCTCCGTGCGCTGCTCGTGAACCACGTACCAGCCGTTCTTTTCCTTGCCCTTGTCCTGCGCTGTCTTGCAGCGGGTCAGCTTGCCGAACACCAGCGGTTGCGCTGGCTCCAGACCGTAGTCGGCGAATTGGCCCAATACCTCATCGAGCATGCTGAATCCCCCGCTCAGACAGGGACTGGCAGCTGATGCACTGCGAGCAACCCGGTTGGGCCAGTCGGCGTGCTTCCGGAATCGGATCGTCACAGGCTTCACAGAACAGCAAGGAATGGGCAGCACTCTCGGCCTTGGCAGCGCTGCGCGCTGCCATGGCCTGATCGATGCGTTCCTGCACCAGATCGTTGGCGAAATCGGCGATGTCAGCCACGGTCGGCACCTCGCGTCGTCTGGTTGACGTAGGTGGCGCGGTTGAACAACCCGAGCAGCCCTTGAATGCCGCGGAACACCTGCAGGCGAATCGCCGCCAGTTCCTGATCAGTCACCACACCGTCGCCAATGCTCTTGGCCCAGGTCTCGGCCAGATCGGCGACCTGACGGAAGTATTCGGCGATACCCGTGGTCAGGGTCTCGGGCATGTCGTTGGTGTAGGTGTCGGCTAGCTCCTGCCAGATCGTATCGCCGACCAGCGCATGCACCGCATCCAGAATGCGGCGATCCTTGGTCAGTTCGAGGATTTCGCCAAACTCCTGAATGTTGATGGAGTGGCTCGGATGGGTTGGCGACAGCTTGTGCTGCAGCGTGGTCGGGTTACGACCGGTCGTGGCAGCGATGGCAGCAGCGCCGCCTGGGTATTCGCGAGCGGCGTGGTACAGCGCTAAATCGAGCGGCAGGATTTCCCGCTGCGCCCGTTCCAGAGAACTGAGAGCGATTCGGCTCATGGCATTAATCCTAAAAGTTGCCAGTGCCATGCGACAGATGTTGGTGATACATTTGCCGCGTGGTCTGGAGAGGCCCAAACGCCGGTAACCCTTGCAGGGGACAACCGGCACCGTGCCGGGGCGAACAATCCGTTGTTCCCCCCTGGCGCAACAGCTGCCAGCTCTGTGGTAAGAACGGCAGCAACACCAAGGCTTCCGAGCCTTGGAAACGCGATGGAGGTCGGCGGCATGTGGTGTGCGCACCTACCGACATCGCGCCCCGGCAGCATGTGATGATGCTAACGGGAGGAACTGGGCGGCCCTTGGGTCGCCTTTTTTCTAGGTTTTATGCAGCGACAGCGGAAATAGCTGGAGCTGGAGCTGGAGCTGGAAAAAGATCAGGTAAATCAGGACGCAATTCGTGGGGTAACACTTTTCCTTCCGATGCCTTAGCAACCGAATGCACACGTTCGGTGGGAACCCGCCCCGCCCTGACCCATTTCCAGACATGCGGTTGCTTGACGTTGCAGCGGCGAGCAAGCTCTGACTGGTTGTTACCGCAAATCTTGATGACCTTTTCTAAGGCCTGCCGACATAGCTCGGCGTCTTTAACGCAGTAAGTCACTGATTAAGCTCTCCCTGATGAACGACGAAGCGAATCTACAACCTTCGTAATAGACAAGTCAACACCCAATAGTTTAGGACGCCCTATAACCGAGGTCGTAGAATTACCCCATGAAATACTTACCGATCGATCTCCTCCCCACGCTCTCCGATCGGCTGAAATATGCCATGGAGCAACTCAACCTCAGTCAAACTGATGTGGCGAAGCTTTCGGGATGCTCTCAAGCGACGATTTTCAAAATCGTAGATGGCCAAACACGAGAAAGCCGCAAAACAGGCGCTATAGCTCGCGGACTTAACCTTTCGTTACCGTGGCTTGAGAATGGCGATATGCCAGCCAGCATAGTGCCCATCACTCGTCGTCAGGAAAAATCACCCCCGCCTCTTATTCTTGAACCGGTATCCGCGTGGGATAACGACACCCCCTTGAATGATGACGAGGTGGAGATACCACTTTTTAAGCAAGTTGAGATTTCAGCTGGGGCAGGGAGAACAGCTGTTCAGGCTGAATATGGCCGTGTGCTTCGTTTTTCCCTTGCAACACTTCGGCAGTGCGGCGTCCACCCTGCTAATGCGTTATGTGCGCCAGTCACAGGTAGGAGCCAGGAACCGTTAATCCTTCACGGTGCGACGGTCGGAATAGACCGCGGCATGACCAAAATCATTTCTGACCATCTCTATGCCATTGAGCAAGAGGGCGCGCTGAGGATTAAATTCCTGGAACGTTTGGAGGGTGGTGGACTGAAGCTCGTGAGCTATAACAGAGCTGAACATCCAGATGAATCCTATACATTTGACCAGTTTGTAGAGCAGCAAATGAAAGTTTTAGGTCGAGTATTTTGGTGGTCGACAATCCGCCCCGTGAATGCTCCTCCTCTTCCAAGAAATTGAAGATCTAAAACCAAAGTAATTGCATCATGCTAACACCTAGGTTATTTTCGCCTCACTCTCCTACCACAGTGAGGCTTCACCATGCGTACCACCGCATCCCTGCATGTCCATCCGGCATGCGTCAGCAATCGAAAACTGATCGAACAGCTGCAGCTCGCCACGGGCTGCCTGGTCGTCATTCATAACAGCAAACCCAAGCTTGTCGCCAAGTCCTGTCAGCCCTCTCCTGTTCATCCGAACGGCGGAGGGCACGCGGCATGATCAAGTTCAAGATCGACAACCGTACCCTGCAGTTGCTCAATGCCCAGGTCAACCTGAGCGAGACCTTCAACCATGTTCTGCGCACAGCGCCGAAGCGCGAGTGCCTGGCATTCCGTCTCAAGGCTGAGCGCGGCCCCGTGGAAAGCACTTTTGTCATCGAGCTGGGCAGTGAACGCCACACGCTGACCCTGCCGAACGACAAGAAGATGCACCTCAAGCTAGCCGACTTCATCGAAGAGATTGCCAACGGCCCGCTTGATCCGAGCAACACCAGCGACCCGGCGCATCGCGCGCATGCCGATCGCCAATACGGCCGCTTTGACGTCCAGGACAAGCAACGGGTGTTCGAGCTGATTCGTACCGGCGGCGTGCTGAGCCTCGACATGGGTTTCGATCTGCCGCTGCACGTGGCTGTTCATCGCCCGCACACTCTCTCCTGCATCACCGCCATCCTCAGCATCGGCAAAAAGAGCCCGCGTACCCGGTGTTTTACCGCGTGCGGTACCGATGTCGAGATCTACGGCAAAGTCAGCGAATCCATCAGCCAAATTGCTGCAGCGGCCACTCCTGCTGCACACGCGGCTTAAGGTGGGCGACATGGAACGTACCCTCGCCCAAACAGCTGCTCATCTCGGCCTGACCCGCCCCAAGCTCATCGCCCGCATGCGCGAAAAGGGTCTGCTCAAGGGAAACCTGCCGGCGGATCTCAACCGTGACGATGATTATCTGCGGATCAAAAGCAGTCCCTGGTACGACGAGAAATACGGCATGCAGTACAGCCAGTCGACTCGGGTCAAGCAGGCCGGAATCCGCTGGCTGGCTGACCAGTTGGGTATCGACCTCCCCGCCATTCCGGCAGGCCGCCGTGACGTGGCCTAGGGAATACGCCCGACAGATCATCGCAATGCGAACACGTGAGGAGCGCAATGCCGCGCTCCAGGAGGTGCCTGAACATCTGCGGGAATTGACCAAACGCCATTGCCTGAACGCCTGGAACCACCCATCACGATCCAAACGCAAGGAGGCTCAATAGCCACATGAACAACGCGAACCAAACACCGCTTCGCCTTCATCCGGCGCCTGAATCGACCACCGTTGAAATGCTCTATCGCACTTTCGGGAATGTGCTGATCCCGCTGGAAAAAATTCGGGAGGCCTATTTTCGCAACCTGAATTCGCAGTTGTTCGTGACTGAGATCTACAACGGCCGGATTCAGCTTCCGATCACCACGATCGACGCCAGTCGCAAGGCACTTAAATACGTCCACATCCGGCACATGGCCTCGTTGATCGACATCTGCGCCTACAAGGCCGATGAAGACATGCAGCGACAGCAGGAAGACCAACCCGATGCTGCACCCACTCCATTAACGGCAGTTACCACTACCCCACGACAACCCCAGGAGCACACCAAATGATGACTCCAATACAAATAGTTGCACTCGTCATCCTGACGGCGCTCGCCGCTCTCCTTATTTGGGGCGATTACATCATGGGCCGCAGAGATGGTCTGGAGGTCGGCCTGCGCGAGAGTGAAGACATTCAGCGCGCCGTGAGCGCCAAAACCATACGCGAGCTTCAGGCCTCCCTGCAGTTCATCAGGGCTGATCACGCGCGCCTGGCACAAACTTGCAAACTTCTTGAAGCAAGTCCGCAGTTCGGCCCGACAGAAAAGCAGACGCTGGTCGCCATCGGCGACCTACTGCGAATTGCCGCCGAAACCTTCAGCGTATTTCGTACTGGCAAGAAGCTCGAGCGCGACGCCAGACCTCTACGAGAACAAGCGCTTCAATTAGCAAAACGCGTAGTAACCCAAAAAAGGACCGATCACATGAAAGGCATTCAGCCAAAAGGAGTGAGAGCATGAGCGCCGCAGAAAAAATTGATTTCCACATAACTCCAGGCGCCTGGTTTCGGCAGGATCTGCTGTATCCAGTTTTTGGATTAAGCACGGAAGCAGTCCGCAAATACCGATCCCGCGGGATCTGGCTAGAAGGGAAGCACTATCGAACCGACCCAGCGAACGTGCTTGTTTATAACAAGGAGGCCATTGAAAAGTGGATGGCAGGCCAACCATGACTGACAAGATGCCCACAGGCGTCGAGATGAATGGCAAGCAATTACGCATCTGGTTCATTTTCAACGGCCAACGTTGCCGAGAACCTCTCGAAGGAATCTCGAAAGTAAACAAAGCCGCAATTGCATACGCCGACAACAAACGGCGCACCATCTTAGCGGAGATTAGAGAGGGCCGTTTCGATTATGCGGCTCACTTTCCCAACTCACCAAGGGCCGCCATGTTCACGGACACCGGCGGCCCGTCCCTAAAGCGTACAGTCAAAGAAGGTATCGACCGATGGCTGGAGGTTCAAAGGGCGCTTAAAGCATCAAGTACCGTCGTTAACTATGTCAGCAAGGCCAAGCACGTCGATAACAAATTTGGCAAACGCCGAATCGTCGACATCAGCAAGAGCGATATAGAGCTATTCCAAGCTCAATTGCTAAAGCAAGGGCTATCCCCTAAGACAGTAAACGACATCTTCACCGTCGTTCGTGGCGTCTGGGCTGACGCCTTTGGCGACGGCATTTTGAAAGCCAACGCACTGGACCGAATCAGTAACGTCGGTTCGGACGTAGACCTTGAGCACGCCGATCCCTTCAGCCGCACCGAGATCGAGCTGATCGGCAAAGCGGATCCGGACAGACGACATGATAGCAGGATGATTGAGTTCAACTGCTGGGCCGGACTTTCGCTATCCGAGCTCATCGCGCTCGCTGTCGAAGATATCGATCTCGATGCCGGCCTAGTGCAGGTTCGTCGTGCGCTGGTCGTTGGTGAGTTCAAAGTCCCGAAAGAGCGCTCCAGGGTTAGGGTGATAGAGCTGATCGATCCTGCACTTGTACTGATGCGAGAGATCGTAGCTGCTGCAAGAGAGGTCCCCGCGGAAGAGATCACCGTTATCCAGCGTGACAACATCACGTCGAAGAAGATGAAAGTCAGGTTTCTTTTCCGCAGCTCCACCAGCGGGCTGCTATGGAGCGGAAAGACCTTGAGCAATTGGTTCACGGCTCACCTGAAGAAGGCAGAGGTCCGACACCGAGGCGCCAACCAATGCCGTCATACCTTCGCGAGCCAGATGCTGTCGAGCTATGTACCAGTGGAATGGGTAGCGAGACAGCTTGGACATGCTGACACCACGATGGTGAGAAAACATTATGGGAGGTGGATACCCAAAGACACCAAGAGCATGGCCGGTGTCGTGTCGAAAATGCTGGGGTTTAGGACGGACTAGAGCGGCATAACGGGCAAGGTTTATGCCCTAGAAATGCCCTAAATGGATCGACAGAAACGAAAAAGCCCCTGTAATCATCAATGATTACAGGGGCTTAGTCTTATTCGATAATGGCGGAGAGATAGGGATTCGAACCCTAGGTACCGGTGAAGGTACAACGGATTTCGAATCCGTCCCATTCGGCCACTCTGGCATCTCTCCAACGGCGCGCATCATAACAACACTTCTGCCGA
>Ga0105244_10000412_pt1 | contig 39755 bp, 40 predicted proteins | sample KBSM44metaG_FD_80423 | JGI IMG/M metagenome (GOLD analysis project Ga0105244, IMG submission 80423) | Miscanthus rhizosphere microbial communities from Kellogg Biological Station, Michigan, USA - KBS M4-4 metaG | ecosystem: Host-associated > Plants > Roots > Rhizosphere > Soil | place...
AGCGCATGATGCTGGAGTCCGGCTACGGCGAGACAGCGCCGGAAATGTGGCTGATGTATTCGAAGTGGAACCTGCGCAGCGTGACCAACACCATCCTCGATTACAGCGTGCACGTGCTGGGCATGACGGAGGAACAGGCGATCGATCTGCTGACGCGCCAGGCCTTCCAGACGCGCACCGAGGCGGTCGAGAAATGGCACCGGGTGCAGGTGTCGTCGGTGCAGCTGACCAGCTATTTCAGCGGCTACAGCGAGATCATGGAATTGCGCGAAGAGCGCAGGAAGGCCTTGGGCGACAAGTTCAACCTGAAGGAATTCCACGAGCAATTCCTCAGCTACGGCAGCGCGCCGGTGCGGGTGATCAAGGGCTTGATGACGAAGTAGTTTCAGGGTATCGAATTGCGAAGGAGGTGTCGGCGGAGACGTCGGCGCCCCTTTTTCGTTCGGCCGCGGGCCGCTTGCGAGCGCGCAAAGGCCTCATCCACCGATTCGATACGATGGTCGCTTAGCCCATGCCGGGCCGGTTCTGCTACGATAAAAGCCGGGAGTGATCATGACCATGCCGATCAAGTTCGATACCCTTGAGTACGCAAGACGGTTGGTTGAGGCTGGAATTCCGGCCGACCAGGCCGACGCCCATGCGCAGGCGCTCAGCGACGCGCTGGCGACGGCCAGCGTCACGCCGGCCGAACTGGTGCTGGTGAGAAGCGAGCTCTTGGCCAGAATGGATACGCTGAAGAGCGAGGTGTATGCGCGCATGGATCGGCTGAAGGTCGAAATCGATGCGCGATTCGACCAGCTGAAGGTTGAGATCGATGCGCGATTCGACCAGCTGAAGATTGAAATCGATGCACGATTCGAGTCCAAATTGCGCCCGCTACGCTGGCTGCTCGGCATCGCGCTGGCGGGACAGGTGGTCGCGCTCGGGCTGGCCGCCGTGATCTTGACACGGCTGCCGGGCTGATCAGGACTGCGTCTCTTCCGGCGCCGTCGAGATGCGCACAAACAGCGGCGCCACCAGCAGGCCCAGCTCGAACAGCAAACACATCGGAATGGCCAGCGAGAACATGCTGACCGCGTCCGGCGGCGTGACGATCGCCGCGATGACGAACGCGCCGACGATGGCGTAGGGACGGATCTCCTTGAGCTTGGCGACGGTCACAAACCCCATGCGCACCAGGATCACCACCACCACCGGCACCTCGAAGGTCGCGCCGAAAGCCAGGCACATCGACATGACGAAATCGAGATAGTTCTCGATATCCGGCGTCACCGCGATCGACTGCGGCGAGAACTCGGCGATGAACTGGAACACCCGGCCGAACACCAGGAAGTAGCAGAACGCCACGCCCGACATGAACAGGAACGACGACGAAATGACCAGCGGCGCGATCAGGCGCTTTTCATGCGCGTACAGGCCGGGCGCGACGAACGCCCACAACTGGTACAGCACCCACGGCAGCGACAGGATGATCGAGATCACCAGGGTCACCTTCATCGGCACCAGGAATGGAGAAATGACGCCGGTGGCGATCATCTTCGAGCCGACCGGCAGCGAGGCGATCATCGGCCGCGCGATGAAATCGTAGATTTGCGACGGCCCCGGCCAGATCATCAGCGCCAGGCACACCAGCGCCACGCCGATCGACGCCTTGACCAGACGGTCGCGCAGTTCGATCAGGTGGGAGATGAAGGTTTCTTCGCCGGAGTTCGGTGTAGTCATTAGTAGAAGCTAGCGTTGGTGTTGCCGCGTGGACGGAAGCGGGCGACCCGCGCGGCGCCGGAGGTGACATGCAGTTTGCCGCCGTGGCGCTGCTTGTACCAGGCCGGAATGGCGGCGCTGCGCACCACCTTCTTGCGGCGGAATTCGCGCGCCTTGCGCGCCAGGTCGTCGGTGCTGACGCTGCCGTACGACGAGGTGTCGGGCGTCGACGCCGGCGTGTCGTGCCAGGCGTTTTCGACTTCGGAGATGTTCTGCGAAATCGAGTTTTCCACGTCGCTCTTGATGTTCTGCGCGGCGTCCTGCACCGTCTTGTGGAGGTTTTTCAATTCCTCCAGCTCGATTTCGCGCGAGACCTCGGATTTGACCTCGTTCAGGTAGCGCTGGGCGCGCCCGTACAAGGTCCCGGCCATGCGCGCCACGCGGGGCAGCTTTTCGGGACCGATGACGATCAGCGCAACCACGCCGATCACAGCAAGTTTGGTAAGACCGAGATCGATCATAAGATATGCGCGTCAGCCAGCGGGGCCCGGCGACAATCGCGGGCCCGGACCGGCTTACTGCTTGTTTTTCTCTTTGGCGTCGACGTCGATGGTGCCCGGCGCGGCCGGCGTGGCGGGCTTGTCGTCGTCGCCCTTGACGCCATCCTTGAAGCCCTTGACGGCCTTGCCGATGTCGGAACCCATATTGCTCAGTTTCTTGGTGCCGAAGACCAGCATCACAATCACCAGAACGATCAGCCAGTGCCAAATACTAAATGAACCCATCATATTCCCCTTGCAAGGCGCATGCGCCCAGATTATCCGTTGATTCAAGAACCGCGTGCGACAGTATAAGCGAACGGCGGCGTGTCATGTAGATGTCATGTGGCAAGCGATATAAACCACCGGTACGCCGCCCCGATGCCGGCTGTTACCGCTGGCCGCGCCAGGGGTGCGCGCCGCCGATCACGTGCAAATGCAGATGGTACACCTCTTGCCCGCCGTCCGGCCCACTGTTGATCAGGGTCTTGTAGCCGCCGCCGGGCGTGCCGTCCGCATCATAGCTGACCGCGCAACCGAATTCCTCTGCCAGACGGGGGGCGAGGGCCAGCATCTTGCCCAGCAGCGGCGCCTCGTTGGCGCTGCAATCGGACAGGGTCGAGATGTGTTTCTTTGGAATCACCAACAAATGCACGGGCGCGGCCGGGTTGATATCCTTGAACGCGAGCAACTCGTCATCCTCGTACACGGCCGTCGAAGGGATTTTCTTTTCGGCTATCTTGCAAAACAAACAGTTTTCCACAGCGGCTCCATCAATGGTGGTGTTGTCCCGGCATGTTGTTCCGGCTTATTGTTCCCGGCCTTATTCCTGGCGCGCGGCTTTTTCGGCGATGCCGGACACGCCTTCGCGGCGCGCCAGCTCGTCGAGCACCTGCTGCGGCTTCAGATCGAACTGGGCCAGCAGCACCAGCGTATGGAACCACAAGTCGGCCACTTCGTACAAGACCTTGGCGCCGTCGCCGCCGGCGTGGCGGGCGTCCTTGGCGGCCATGACGGTCTCGGTGGCTTCCTCGCCGATTTTTTTCAGGATGGCGTCGTCGCCCTTGGCGAACAGCTTGGCCACGTAGGAGGCGGCGGGGTCGCCGCCGTTGGCCGGCTTGCGTGACTCGATCAGCTCGGCCAGGCGGTCCAGTTGTGTGCTCATGGGGTCTTCTTCGGTTTTGCCGCGTAAATGTCGGACGGGTCTTTCAGCACCGGCTCGCTGTTGTGCCAGTCACCCTCGAGCGCGTCGCCCTCGAACTTCTGGAAGAAGCACGAATGCCGGCCCGTGTGGCAGGCGATGCCGCCGGCCTGCTCGATCTTGAGCAGCACCACGTCCTCGTCGCAGTCGAGGCGGATTTCCAGCACCTTTTGCGTGTGGCCGGACTCCTCGCCCTTGTGCCACAGTTTCTTGCGCGAACGGCTCCAGTACACCGCCTCGCCCAGCTCGACCGTCTTGGCCAGGGCGTCGCGGTTCATCCACGCGAACATCAGCACGTCATTGCTGCCGGCTTCCTGGGCGATGACCGGCACCAGGCCGTTCTCGTCCCATTGAATTTTCTTCAGCCATTTGGCTTTGGCGAGGCTGCTCGGGGTGGTCGACATAATGCTATCCAGTGCTGTGATCAATTGGTCAGGCGCATCGGAATGCCCTGTTGTGCCATGAAACGCTTGGCTTCCTGCACCGTGTGCTGGCCGTAGTGGAAGATGCTGGCCGCCAGCACCGCGTCGGCCTTGCCCAGCTTGATGCCGTCGGCCAGGTCCTGCAGGCCGCCGACGCCGCCCGAGGCGATCACCGGGATGCCGATGGCGTCGGAGACGCCGCGCGTCAAGCCCAGGTCGAAGCCGGACTTGGTGCCGTCGCGGTCCATGCTGGTGAGCAGGATTTCGCCGGCGCCCAGTTTTTCCATTTTGACGGCCCACTCGATGGCGTCGATGCCGGTGGCCTTGCGGCCGCCGTGCGTGAACACTTCCCACTTGCCGGGCGACACTTGCTTGGCGTCGATCGCCACCACGATGCACTGCGAACCGTGCTTTTGCGCGGCGTCGAACACCAGCTGCGGATTGGCCACGGCCGACGAGTTCATGCTGACCTTGTCCGCGCCGGCGTTGAGCAGGCGGCGCACGTCGGCCACCTCGCGCACGCCGCCGCCGACGGTCAGCGGAATGAACACCTGCGAGGCCACGGCCTCGATGATGTGCAGGATCAGGCCGCGGTTGTCGCTGGTGGCGGTGATGTCGAGGAAGGTCAGTTCGTCGGCGCCCTGCTCGTCGTAGCGGCGGGCGATCTCGACCGGATCGCCGGCGTCGCGCAGCTCGGTGAAGTTGACGCCTTTGACGACGCGGCCGTCGGTCACGTCCAGGCAGGGAATGATGCGTTTAGCGAGCATGGCAGCCTTATTCTTCCTCGTCGTCGATGAGGTCGCCGCTGAGCTCGTCGGCGCGCAACTGCGCCGAGGCCAGGTCGATCGTGCCCTCGTAGATCGAGCGGCCGCAGATGACGCCCTCGATGCCCTCGTCCTGCACCGCGCACAACGCTTCGACGTCGGCCAGGTTATGGAGGCCGCCGGAGGCGATGACCGGGATCTTGACCGCCTGCGCCAGCTTGACGGTGGCCTCGATGTTGACGCCGCCCATCATGCCGTCGCGGCCGATGTCGGTGTAGATGATAGCTTCGACGCCGTAGGCCTCGAATTTCTTGGCCAGGTCGATCACCTCGTGGCCGGACATCTTGCTCCAGCCGTCGGTGGCGACCTTGCCGTCCTTGGCGTCGAGGCCGACGATGATGTGGCCCGGGAAGGCGCCGCAGGCGTCGTGCAGGAAGCCCGGCTCCTTGACGGCGGCCGTGCCGATGATGACGTAGCTGATGCCGGCGTCGAGGTAGCGCTCGATGGTGTCGAGATCGCGGATGCCGCCGCCCAGCTGGACCGGAATCTCGTCGAGGCCGTTCTCCTCGGCGTACTCCTGCACCACCTTCAGGATCGCCTTGACGGCGCCCTCGTTCTTCGGCTTGCCCGCGAAGGCGCCGTTCAGATCGACCAGATGCAGGCGGCGCGCGCCCTGCTTCAGCCAATGCAAAGCCATGTCGGCCGGATCTTCGGAGAATACGGTGGCGAGTTCCATATCGCCTTGTTTCAAGCGAACGCAGTGACCGTCTTTGAGGTCGATGGCAGGAATGAGCAGCATGATGGTTTTAAGTGTGAGAAAGTGAAAGGTTCGAGGTTACAAGCCAGGGCGATAGGCGATCAAGGATTCCAGTGAACGAAGTTCTTGTACAACTGCAGTCCGGTCGCGGCGCTTTTCTCCGGATGGAACTGTGTGGCAAAAATATTATCACGAGCGACGGCGCAACTGAACGGCGCACCGTAGACGGTGGTGCCGACGGTGTGCGCGCTGTGCTCCGGCTGGGCGAAATAACTGTGCACAAAATAGAAATAACTGTTGTCGGCGATTTCGCTCCACATTGGGTGGGACGCGTTTTGCCGGACTTGGTTCCAGCCCATCTGCGGCACCTTGAAGCGCGAGCCGTCCTCCTGCAACTGGCCGTCGAGCTGGAAGCGCACCACCTTGCCCGGCAGCAGGCCCAGGCCGGCGGCCCCGCCCTCCTCGCTGGCGTCGAACAACATCTGTTCGCCGATGCACACGCCCAGCAGCGGCTTGTTGCGGGCGGCCACCATCAGCGCCTCCTGCACGCCCGATTCGCGCAGGCTGCGCATGCAGTCCGGCATCGCGCCCTGGCCCGGCAGCACGATGCGGTCGGCGCCCTCGATATCGGCCACTTCGCCCGAGATCAGGACGTCGGCCTCGGGGGCGACGGCGCGCAGCGCTTGCGCGACCGAACGCAGATTACCCATTCCGTAATCAACTACGACAATTTTTTTCATGGTAAGTAGGTGGTTCGCTAAGCCTTACAGGCTGCCCTTGGTCGAAGGAATGGTGCCGGCGGCACGCGGGTCCAGCTCGGACGCCATGCGCAGCGCGCGGCCGAAGGCCTTGAACACGGTTTCGCATTGATGGTGCGCGTTGGTGCCGCGCAGGTTGTCGATATGCAAGGTCACCAGCGCGTGGTTGACGAAACCGCGGAAAAATTCCAAGGTCAGGTCGACGTCGAAGGTGCCGATCATCGCGCGCGTGAACGGGATATGGTATTCGATGCCCGGACGGCCGGAGAAATCGAGCACCACGCGCGACAGCGCCTCGTCCAGCGGCACGTACGAGTGGCCGTAGCGGACGATGCCCTTGCGGTCGCCGATGGCCTTGGCCACGGCCATGCCCAGCGTGATGCCGACGTCCTCGACTGTGTGGTGGTTGTCGATGTGGATGTCGCCGGTGGCTTCGACATCGAGGTCGAACAGGCCGTGGCGGGCGATCTGGTCCAGCATGTGGTCGAGGAAGGGCACGCCGGTGTTCAGCTTTTGCTTGCCGGTGCCGTCGAGATTGATGGAAACGCGGACTTGCGTCTCGTTGGTGTTGCGGATGATTTCTGCGGTGCGGTTCATGAAGGGCTCGGTGGCGGTGATTTAAGCTGCAAGCGATGCGGATAAGGCATCCAGGAAGGCGGCGTTCTCTTCCGGTGTGCTGACCGTGACACGTAAACAATTGGCCATCACGGTATCCATTTTACTCATATTTTTAATTAATACCTTGTGGGACAGTAGTTTCGCATAGGCATCATCGGCATTTGGCACCCGAATCAAGATAAAATTCGCCGCCGACGGAAACACCTCGACCCCCGGCATGGCGGCCAGCGCGGCCATCAGATCGGTCCGTGCGGCGCGCAAAGCGGCCGCCTGCTGGTTCAGCACGTCCAGATGGTCGAGCGCGAATTCGGCCGCCGTCTGGGTCAGCACGTTGATGTTGTAAGGAGGCCGCACTTTGTCGAATTGCTCCAGCAATTTCGGCGCGGCGGACATGTAGCCGAGGCGGATGCCGGCCAAACCGAGCTTGGACACCGTGCGCATGACGATCAGGTTGTCGAACTCCGGCAGGCGGTCCATGAAGGTTTTCTGGGCGAACGGCTCGTAGGCCTCGTCGACCACGGCCAGGCCGAAACCATCCAATGCCTTGATGATGGCGACGATATCGTCGTCCGAGAACAGGTTGCCGGTCGGGTTGTTCGGATACGACAGGAACACCAGCGCAGGCTTGTGTTGTTCGATCGCCGCCAGCATGGCCGGCATGTCGAGCGTCAGGTCGGCCTTGACCGACACGCCGACATAGTCCATGCCGGCGAACCTGGTCGAACGCGAATACATGACGAACGACGGTGTCGGCGAGATGGCGACGGCGCGGCGGTCCTGGTGGGCGCAGGCCATGCACAGGATCGAAATGAGCTCGTCGGAGCCGTTGCCCAGCATGACATCGTAGCCGGCCGGGATGCCCAGCTTGGCGCGGATGCGCTCCTTGGTGCTTTCGTAGGAGGCGACCGGGTAGCGGTTCAGGGTGACGTCGGCCAGGCGCCGGGCCAGTTCGCGCGTCAGATGCTCAGGCAGGTGGTAAGGGTTCTCCATCGCATCCAGCTTGATAAAACCGCTCGCGTCGGCGACGTGGTAGCCATTGACGGCGCGCACATCGGAACGGATGGTGGTGTTGATCAGGGTGTCGATGGAAGACATCTTACGTGGGCTCCTGGGTGGTTGTTGCGGTGCGTTTCACCGCGGGTTTTTTACTGCTTTTGGGGACGGGCTTCTTCTTTTCGGGCGGTGGCGGCAAATCCGCCGCCGCGATGCGTTCGGCGATGATCGCGCAGTAATCGGGATTCAACTCGAAGCCGACGAAATTTCGCCCGCAGCGCTTGGCGGCGATCGCCGTCGTGCCGCTGCCCATGAACAGGTCCAGCACCACGCCGTCCGGAGGGCACGAAGCCTTGAGCATGCGCTCGATGATCTCCAGCGGCTTTTGCGTCGGATGGTCGGCGCGCTCGGGATGCTCGCGGTGCAGACGCGACACGCTCCACAAATCCTTGGGGTTGTAGCCCACTTCCAGCCATTTGGCGCCGACGAAAATCGAGCGCGAACGGGCTTTCTTGGTCTCGGCGTCGTACGGGATGCGCACCGCGTCCAGATCGAAGTAGTAATCCTTGCGGCGCACGAAAAAGCCGATGGTGTCGTGCACCGACGAATAACTGCGCACGCTGCCGCCCATCGACGGCACCCGGCGGTCCCAGATAATCTCGTTCATCATCGTCATGCGCTTTTTCAGCAGCACGAAGATCTCCGGCGAAAAACGCCAGGTCAGGAAGATATACAGGCTGCCGTTGGGTTTCAGCTTGGGCAGCGCGGCGTCGATCCATTGCTCGGTCCAGCGCAGGTACTCCTCCACCGTCTGCGAGTCGGAATCGTTGCCGTAGTCCTTGCCCAGGTTGTAGGGCGGATCGGTCAGGATCAAATCGATGGAACCATCCGGAATGCGCGCCAGTCCGGCCAGCGCATCCTCGCAGAAGACCTGGTTGATCCAGGTCTCCTTGCTGTCCATGGCCACGGCCACGGTCATCGCGGCGTCTTCAAACGCAGTTCGGCGCTGCGGGCGTGGGCTTGCAGGCCTTCGCCGTAGGCCAGTTCGGCCGCGACCTTGCCCAGGGTTTGCGCACCCGCCTCGCTGACCATGATCACGGACGAGCGCTTCTGGAAATCGTAGACGCCCAGCGGCGACGAGAAACGCGCGGTGCGCGACGTCGGCAGCACGTGGTTCGGGCCGCAGCAGTAGTCGCCCAGCGACTCCGACGAAAAGCGGCCCAGGAACATGGCGCCGGCGTGGCGGATCTTGTCGGCCCACTGCTGTGGGTTCTCGGCCGAGATTTCCAGGTGCTCGGCGGCGATCGAATTGGCGATGGCGCAGGCCTCGTCCATGTCGCGCACCTTGACCAGCGCGCCGCGGTCGGTCAGCGAGGTGCGGATGGTTTCGTGGCGCGGCATCGTCGGCAGCAGCTTGTTGATGCTTTCCTCGACCTTGGCGATATAGTCGGCGTCGGGGCACAGCATGATGGCTTGCGCCAGTTCGTCGTGCTCGGCCTGCGAGAACAGGTCCATCGCCACCCAGTCCGGATCGGTGGTGCCGTCGCAAACGATCAGGATCTCGGACGGGCCGGCGATCATGTCGATGCCGACGATGCCGAACACGCGGCGCTTGGCGGCGGCCACGTAGGCGTTGCCCGGGCCGACGATCTTGTCCACGGGCTGTATGGTTTCGGTGCCGTGGGCCAGCGCGCCGACGGCCTGCGCGCCGCCGATGGTGATCACGCGGGTGACGCCGGCGATGGCGGCGGCCGCCAGCACCATCTGGTTCTTCACCCCGTCCGGGGTCGGCACGACCATGATGATTTCCCCGACGCCGGCGACGTGCGCCGGGATCGCGTTCATCAGCACCGACGACGGATAGGCGGCCTTGCCGCCCGGGACGTAGATGCCGACCCGGTCGAGCGGGGTGATTTTCTGGCCCAGCACCGTGCCATCCGGTTCGGTGTAGGTGAAGCCTTGCAACTCCTGCTTCTGGCGCTCGTGGAACACGCGGATGCGCTGGGCGGCCACTTGCAGCGCCTCGCGCTGCGCGGCCGGAATCGCGGCCAGTGCGGCCTGCAGTTCGGATTCCGGAATGTCGAAGGCGGCCATGCTGGCGGCGCCGCCGTTCGGGATGCGGTCGAAGCGGTTGGTGTATTCCAGCACGGCGGCGTCGCCGCGCGCCTTGACGTCGGCCAGGATGCCGGCCACGGCGCGCTCGATGGCGTCGTCGGTGCCCGCTTCAAACGCCAGCAGGGTGTCCAGTGACTTTTTGAAATCGGCTTGGGTGGAATCGAGCTTGGTGATTTGAATCGGCATGATGGAATCCGTGGTTACAGCTTGTTCATAACTTCGAGGCGCGTTCGAACGCTTCGATGATCGGTTGCAGACGCTCGCGCTTGAGCTTCAACGCGGCCTGGTTGACGATCAGGCGCGACGAGATGTCCATGATCGCTTCGACTTCGACCAGGTCGTTGGCGCGCAGCGTGTTGCCGGTGCTGACCACGTCGACGATGGCGTCCGACAGGCCGACCAGCGGCGCCAGCTCCATCGAACCGTAAAGTTTGATCAGATCGACGTGCACGCCCTTCTTGGCGAAGTGCTCGCGCGCGGTCTGCACGAACTTGGTGGCCACGCGCAGGCGCGCGCCCTGGCGCACGGCGGTCTCGTAATCGAAGCCATTCTTGACGGCGACCGACATGCGGCAGGCCGCGATGTTCAAGTCGATCGGCTGGTACAAACCCTCGCCGCCGTGCTCCAGCAGCACGTCCTTGCCGGCCACGCCGAAGTCCGCCGCGCCGTGCTGCACGTAGGTCGGCACGTCGGTGGCGCGCACGATGATGACGCGCACGTCGGGATCGTTGGTCGACAGGATCAGCTTGCGCGAAGTCTCGGGGTTCTCGGTGACGGTGATGCCCGCCGCTTCCAGCAGCGGCAGGGTGTCCTCGAAAATACGTCCCTTCGACAGCGCCAGGATCAGCTGCGAATTAGCTTGGAATGCACTCATGTTGACTTAATCCGGGTTACTTGATGCGTTTAATGTTGGCACCGACGGCGGACAGCTTCACTTCCATCTGGTCGTAGCCACGGTCGAGGTGGTAGATGCGGTCGATCAGCGTCTCGCCGCGCGCGGCCAGCGCCGCGATCACCAGCGAGGCCGAGGCGCGCAGGTCGGTCGCCATCACCGGCGCGCCCACCAGCTGCGCGACGCCTTTGATGAAGGCGGTGTTGCCGTCGGTCTCGATGGACGCGCCCAGGCGGTTCATCTCCTGCACGTGCATGAAGCGGTTTTCGAAAATGGTCTCGGTCACGCGGCTCGGGCCCGAGGCGATGGTGTTGACCGCCATGAACTGCGCCTGCATGTCGGTCGGGAAGCCCGGGTATTCGGTGGTGCGGAAGGTGACCGGCTCCGGGCGCTGGTCCATCTGGGCGCGGATCCAGTTGTCGCCGACGGTCATCTTCAGGCCCACTTCGCGCAGCTTGTCGAGCGCCGCGTCCATGATATCGACGCGCGTGTTGCGGATCGTGATGTCCCCACCGGTTGCGGCCACCGCGCACAGGAAGGTCGCCGCCTCGATGCGGTCGGAGATGACGGCGTGTTTGGCGCCGTGCAAAGCTTCAACGCCCTGGATCACCAGGCGGTCGGTGCCGATGCCTTCGATCTTCGCGCCCATGGCCACCAGCAGGTTGGCCAGGTCGGTCACTTCCGGCTCGCGCGCGGCGTTTTCCAGGACCGTCTCGCCCTGGGCCAGGGTGGCGGCCATCAGCAGGTTCTCGGTGCCGGTCACGGTGATCATGTCGGTGACGATGCGCGCGCCCTTGAGCTTTTTGCACTTGGCGTAGATGTAGCCGGCGTCGATGGTGATCTCGGCGCCCAGCGCCTGCAGACCCTTGATGTGCTGGTCGACCGGGCGCGAGCCGATCGCGCAACCGCCCGGCAGCGAGACCTTGGCTTCGCCGAAGCGCGCCAGCAGGGGGCCGAGCACCAGGATCGAGGCGCGCATGGTTTTCACCAGCTCATACGGCGCTTCCAGCTTGTCGATGTTGGCGCCGTTGAGGGTGACGGCGTCGCCGTCCTGCTTGACCTGCAGGCCGGTTTCCTTCAGCAGCTTGAGCATCGTGGCGACGTCGTGCAGGTGCGGCACGTTGGTCAGTTCCAGATCGCCGGCGGTCAACAGGCCCGCGCACAGGATGGGCAGCGCCGCGTTCTTGGCGCCGGAGATGTTGATGTCGCCGTGCAGGCGGTTGCCGCCTTGGATGAGGAGCTTGTCCATGCTTATCCTTTGTATTCTTCAGGGGTGAGGGTTTTCATCGACAGCGCGTGGATCTCTTCGCGCATGCGGTCGCCCAGCGCGGCGTAGACGATCTGGTGGCGCTGGATCGGACGCTTGCCGGCGAACGCCGGGGAAACGATGACGGCCTGGAAGTGCTGGCCGTCGCCCTCCACTTCGAGATGGGTGCATTCGAGGCCGGCGGAGATGTAGCCGTGGATCAGTTCTGGAGTGGTGGTCATGATGAATCCTTAAATAACGAGGCTTAGTGGCGTAAACGATAGCCGCTGCGCAGAAGACGAATGGCGGCCAGCGACAGCACCACCAGGAAGGCCGAGACGATGGCAAGGCTGGTCCATGGATTGGTGTCGGACTGGCCGAAGAAGCCGTAGCGGAAGCCGTCGATCATGTAGAAGAACGGGTTCAAATGCGACACCGCCAGCCAGAACGGCGGCAGCGAGTGGATCGAGTAGAACACGCCCGACAGGAAGGTCAGCGGCATGATCAGGAAGTTCTGGAACGCCGCCAGCTGGTCGAACTTCTCGGCCCAGATGCCGGCGATCAGGCCCATGGTGCCGAGGATGGCGGCGCCCAGCAGCGCGAACACGATGATCCACAGCGGCGCGGTGAACGACATGTGGGCGAACCAGGCGGTGGCGGCGAACACGCCGAAGCCGACCACCAGGCCGCGCACCATCGACGCCAGCACGTAGGCGGAGAAGATCTCCCAGTGCGACAGGGGCGTGAGCAGCACGAACACCAGGTTGCCGGTGATCTTGGACTGGATCAGCGACGACGACGAGTTGGCGAAGGCGTTCTGCAAAACGCTCATCATCACCAGGCCGGGGATCAGGAACGAGGTGTAGCTGACGCCCTCGTACACCTGCACCCGGCCTTCGAGCACGTGGCCGAAGATCATCAGGTACAACAGGGCGGTCAGGATCGGCGCGGCGATGGTTTGCGTGGCCACCTTCCAGAAGCGCAGCGTCTCCTTGTAGACCAGGGTGCGGAAACCGCTCGAGATGAAGTTCATACGGTCCCCTTGTCCATGATCTGCAGGAAGATGTCTTCCAGGTCGGCCTGCTGCAGCTGCATGTCGTCGATGACGGCGCCGGATTCGCGCAGGCGGGCCAGGATGCCCTCGACCTCCGAATACTCGTTGATGCGCAGGCTGTATTTGCGGCCGTGGTCGGAGGCCTCCGGATGGGTCACCAGATGCTTCAAGTCCTCCGGCAGCTCGCCGTGCGTCATGTTGACGATCAGCTGCGAGCCGGAGATGCGGCGGATCAGCGCCGCCATCGTGTCCAGCGCGACGACCTTGCCGCCCTTGAGCATGGCCACGCGCTTGCACATGGCTTGCGCCTCCTCCAGGTAGTGGGTGGTCAGCACCACCGTGTGGCCCTCGCGGTTCAGGCGCGAGATGAACTTCCACAAGGTCTGGCGCAGTTCGACATCGACGCCGGCGGTCGGCTCGTCGAGCACGATGACGGGCGGCTTGTGCACCAGCGCCTGCGCCACCAGCACGCGGCGCTTCATGCCGCCCGACAGCGCGCGCATATTGGTGTCGGCCTTGTTGGTCAGGTCGAGGTTGTGCATCACCTCGTCGATCCAGGCGTCGTTATTGGGCAGGCCGAAGTAGCCCGACTGCAGCCGCAAGGTCTCGCGCACGGTGAAGAAGGGATCGAACACCAGCTCCTGCGGCACCACGCCGAGCTTGCGGCGCGCCTCGCGGAAGTCGCCGGTGACGTCGTGGCCGTGGATGGTGACCTTGCCGGCGTCGGGCCGGATCAAGCCGGCGATGATGGAAATCAGCGTGGTTTTGCCGGCGCCGTTGGGGCCCAGCAGGCCGAAGAACTCTCCCTCCTCGATCGAGAGGGAGACGCCGCCCAGTGCCTGGAGCGACTTGTAGCGCTTCTCGACATTCGTTATTTGGATCGCTGTCATGCTTGACTTATCAGTTGTGTGCGGCGGCGTGGGCCGGCGCGGAATGGGGCGGAAGGTATAACCAGGCGCCACGGCTCTTAGGCGGTGGCAACGTTCAATTATATTGGAAATCTGCTTCGGCAGAGCCGGATGGGCAATAACCGGGGATAACTTAGAGGTACGACAGGCGGCGGGGTGGGGCGGGGGTCAATGATGGTGGTGCAGGTCGGCAGGCGCGTCGGCCTGGCCGGCGCAGGCTTGCGCGGGATCGCTTTGCTCGGGGAACACCAGCGCGCAGACGCCGTACAGCTTGGTCAAGCTTTGCAGCGCCGGCGGCAGGTTCTTCAGTTCCAGCTTGACGCCGGCCTCGCTGGCGGCGCGTTGCCAAGCCAGCAAGACCGAAACGGCCACCGAATCAACCGTCAACACGTGGCGCAGATCGAACACCGTCTGGCCGGCCTTGATGGCCGCCAGGCCGCGCTCCAGCGCCGCAGTGGCGTTGAGCACGGTCAGGGAGGTGAGCGATTGCAGGTTGTCGGTCGGTTCGGACATGGTCGTTATTTCCGGTAAAAGCTTATTTTGCCGTAGTTTTCAAAGGTTTGCTGGCCAGCGACTGGTTTTTCGCGGTCAGGGTCTTGATCAGGCCGTCGATGCCGCCCTTGCTGATCTCCGACGCGAAGGTGCCCTTGTAGGTTTCCACCAGCCAGGCGCCCATGACGTTGATGTCATAGATCTTCCAGCCGGCGGCGGCCTTGGCCACGCGGTAGTTCAGCGTGATCGGCTCGCCACGGGTCATGTTGACCTTCGAGCGCACTTCCACCTCGGTGTCCGACGGGTCGGCGCGCAGCGGCTGGAAGTCCACGGTTTCGTTCTTGATCTGCGACAGCGCGCCCGAGTAGGTGTAGATCAGCAGGGTGCGGAACTGCTCCGACAACTGCTTTTTCTGCTCGGGGGTGGCGTCGCGCCAGAAACGGCCGGCCGCCAGCGAGGTCATGCGGTCCGAGTCGACGTACGGCAGGATCTTGGTCTCGACCAGCTGCATGACCTTCTTGGTGTCGCCGGCCTGGATCGCCTTGTCGGACTTGGCGGTCTCGATGACGTCCTGGCTGATGCGCTTGACCAGCGCGTCCGGCGCCTCGTTGGCGGGACCGGCGGCGTGGGCGTTGAAGGCCAGCGAGACGGTGGCGATGGCTAACAGTTGTTTAAACAATTTCATCTTTTATCTACCTATGTGGGTTCTTCGGGGTCACAGGCTGGCGTCGCTCGCAGCCGGCGTACCGGAGTTTAACTCCTTGGGTGCCGATTCGGATGACACGGTTGCGGAATTTTCCGCAGACTTCGCTTCGGAAGGCGCCGGCGCGGTCGCTTGCGGCGTCACCGGCGCGGCCGGCGCGGCGTCCGGCTTGGCCGCGGGCGCGCCCTCGTCGTTCGCCGGATCTTGCTTCTTGGAATTGCTTGGGCCGTCGCCGTCCGGATGGATCAGGCTTTCGCGGCGCTGCAGGTAGCCGTCGCGGATGAACTCGTAGCGGTCCAGCGCGGCGTCTTCCAGCATGCTGGTGGCGTCGAGCAGGCTGGCTCGGGTATCGATCAGGTTGACGCCGGTGCCGATGTTACGCACGTGGACCGGGTCCTTGTAGCGCCAGATGTTGCCGGCGAAGTCGGCCGGCAGCGCCACGGTGTCGCGCACCGTCGATGGGCCCAGCAGCGGCAGCATCAGATAGGGACCGGACGACACGCCCCAGGTGCCCAGGGTCTGGCCGAAGTCTTCCTTGTGCTTTTGCAAGCCTGCCTCGGAGGCGATGTCGAACAGGCCCAGGATGCCCAGGGTCGAGTTCAGCGCGAAGCGGGTGATGTCGGTCATGCCGGCCTCGCCCTTGCCTTGCAGCAGGTTGTTGACGGCGGTCCAGGCGTCGCCCAGGTTGCCGAAGAAGTTGCCGACGCCGGTCTGCACGAACGATGGCGTAACGTCGCGGTACACGGTCGCAACGGGCTTCAACGCGTAGGTATCGACGGTGTCGTTGAACGAGAACACGGCGCGGTTGTAGCTCTCGTACGGGTCGCGGGGGTTGGGGCCGGCGCAGCCGGCCAGCATCAAGGTGACGCCCAGCGCCAGCGCGGCCTGGCGGAAGTGTTTCGGGGTGCTAGACATTTATTCTTCCTTTTTTCCTTCGGCGGCCTTGCTGTAGATGAACTGATTGATCAGGTCTTCCAGCACGGCGGCCGATTGGGTTCGTGCGATTTTGTCACCGGCGGCCAAATTGTTGGTGTCGCCGCCGGCCTCGATGCCTACGTATTGCTCGCCCAGCAGACCGGCCGTCAGAATTTTGGCGGAGCTGTCCTTAGGGAATTTATAACCTTCTTCCATATTCAAGGTTACCAGCGCCTGGTAACTCTTGTCATCAAACTTGATCTCGCCGACGCGGCCGATCACCACGCCCGACGCCTTCACCGCCGCCTGCGGACGCAGGCTGCCGATGTTGTCGAACTTGGCCGTGATCGGATAGGTCTTGCCAAAGGACATGGAACCCATGTTGCCGGCTTTCAGCGCCAAGAACATCAGCGCGGCCACGCCGATGACGATGAACAGACCGACCCAGACATCCAGTGATTTACGTTGCATAGCTATCCTCGCGTAATACTACTAAGTATTCTTTAATATTGTTTTATTTGCTGAACATCAAAGCGGTCAGCATGAAATCGAGCCACCAGATCATCAGCGATGAGATCACGACCGTGCGGGTGGTGGCGCGCGCCACGTCTTCCGGCGTCGGCTGGGTCTGATAACCCTGGTACAGCGCGATGAAGGTGATGGCGATGCCGAACACCACGCTCTTGACGAAGCCGTTGAAGATATCCTTCCAGATATCGACGCCGCCTTGCATCTGCGACCAGAAGGCGCCGTCGTCGACCCCGATCAACTGCACGCCGACCAGATAGCCGCCGAGCACGCCGACGGCGCTGAACACCGACGCCAGCAGCGGCACCGCGATCACGCCGGCCCAGAAGCGGGGCGCCAGCACGCGCTGGATCGGGTTGACGGCCATCATCTCCATCGCCGACAACTGCTCGCCGGCCTTCATCAGGCCGATTTCCGCCGTCAGCGAGGTGCCGGCGCGGCCGGCGAACAGCAGCGCGGTGATGACCGGGCCCAGTTCGCGCGTCAGGCCCAGCGCCACCAGCAGGCCGAGCGACTGCTCGGCGCCGTACTTATTCAGCGTGTAATATCCCTGCAGGCCCAGCACCATGCCGACGAACAGGCCGGACAGGGTGATGATCAGCATCGAATAGTTGCCGATGAAATGCAGCTGCTCGATCAGCAGGCGCGGGCGGCGCAGCAGGCCGGGCGACAAGCGCAGCATATTAAGGAACAGGCGCGCGCCGTAACCGATGTTTTCGATGTAATCGCGCAGCGGCGCGCCCAGCTGGGACAACCAATTTCTTACAGTCATGCTTTCCCCCCCAGGCCCAGATCATCGGCCAGGGACTTGCCTGGATAGTGGAACGGCACCGGGCCGTCCGCTTCGGCGTTGACGAACTGGTGCACGTACGGATCGGTCGACACCATCATGTCGGCCGGCGTGCCGTGCGCGACGATCTTGCCCTGCGACAGGAAGTAGACGTAGTCGGCGATGGCGAAGCATTCCTTGACGTCGTGCGACACCAGCACCGTGGTCGAGCCGAGCGCGGTGTTGAGGTTGCGGATCAGGTTGGCGGTGACGCCCATCGAGATCGGGTCGAGGCCGGCGAACGGCTCGTCGTACAGGATCAGTTCCGGGTCGAGCGCGATCGAGCGCGCCAGCGCGACGCGGCGCGCCATGCCGCCGGAGATCTCGGCCGGTTTCAATTTGGCGGCGTTGCGCAGGCCGACCGCGTGCAGCTTCATCAGCACGAGGTTGCGGATCAGCTCTTCCGGCAGATCGGTGTGCTCGCGCAGCGGGAAGGCGACGTTTTCAAAGACGGTGAGGTCGGTGAAGAGCGCGCCATGCTGGAACAGCATGCCCATTTTGCGCCGCAGCAGATACAAGCCAGCGGTATTCAACTTGTGCACAACCTGGCCCTGGACTTTCACCTGGCCTTTTTGCGGGCGGATCTGGCCGCCGATCAGTCGCAATACCGTCGTCTTGCCGCTGCCCGAACCGCCCATCACTGCGATCACTTTCCCGCGCGGGAAATCCATCTGGAGGCCCGACAAGATCGAGCGCTTTCCATAGGAAAAGTGTAAATCACGGATTTCGACAAGATTAGGCACGACTGAACTCATTATTTTGAATGCCGTATTGTAGTGCAGAAAGGTTAATCTCTGCTGGAGACGGCCCGATTCCGGGCCGCTGGCGCGATGGTGCGTGGCAGATAATACAACACTACTGAATCTCAAGTCAGCAATTTACACCAGGCATGAAATGTTACATTGCTGCGGCGCGGTAGCCAGTATGCGGGCAAAACTCTTACCGGATTCTGACTGACTGTTAATAAACAACCGTGCGGATAAGCACATTGCCAGTGATTTGGGCAGCGCCGCCGCCCGAGCCGGTGCAAACCCCTCGGGGCGGTTTTATTATGCGGCGGAGCATAAAAAAACCGGGTAGCGAACGGGGATCGCCCGCTCGCTCCCGGCTGGGAAGCAAACCGTTCCGCTGTCTGCCGACGCCGATTAACGTGGCAGGTCGGAATAGCCCATCAGGAACTCGTCGACCGCGCGCGCGCACTGGCGGCCTTCGCGGATCGCCCACACCACCAGCGATTGGCCGCGGCGCACGTCGCCGGCGGCAAACACTTTCGGTGCGGAAGTCTTGTAGCAACCCTCGCCATCGGTGGTGGCCTTGGCGTTGCCGCGCGCATCCTTGTCGATGCCGAACGCGTCGAGCACGTTGGCGACCGGCGACACGAAGCCCATCGCCAGCAGCACCAGGTCGGCCTTCATTTCGAATTCCGAGTTCGGCACTTCGGACATCTTGCCGTCTTTCCACTCGACGCGGCAGGCGATCAACTTCTCGACCTTGCCGCCCTTGCCTTCCAGACGCTTGGTGGCGACCGCCCAATCGCGCTCGCAACCTTCCTCGTGCGACGACGAGGTGCGCAGCTTGGTCGGCCAGTACGGCCACACCAGCGGCTTGTTCTCTTGCTCCGGCGGCATGGGCATCAGTTCGAACTGGGTGACCGAGGCGGCGCCGTGGCGGTTCGAGGTGCCGACGCAGTCGGAACCGGTGTCGCCGCCGCCGATGACGACCACGTGCTTGCCGGTGGCCTTCAGCTGATCCTTGACCTTGTCGCCGGCGTTGACCTTGTTTTGCAACGGCAGGAAGTCCATCGCGAAATGCACGCCCTTCAGTTCGCGGCCTGGCACCGGCAGGTCGCGCGGCTGCTCGGCGCCGCCGGCCAGGATGACCGCGTCGTATTCTTTTTCCAGGTCTTCCGGGAAAATGGTTTCCTTGGCCCAGTTGTTGACGTTGGCCGGGAAGTCCTTGCCCACCAACACGCTGGTGCGGAACACGACGCCTTCGGCTTCCATCTGCTTGATACGGCGGTCGATATGCGACTTTTCCATCTTGAAGTCGGGAATGCCGTAGCGCAGCAGGCCGCCGACCCTGTCGCTCTTCTCGAACACGGTGACGGCGTGGCCGGCGCGCGCCAGTTGCTGCGCCGCCGCCAGGCCTGCGGGGCCGGAGCCGACCACGGCCACTTTCTTGCCGGTCTGGTGGGCGGCCGGCTGCGGCACGACCCAGCCGTGTTCCCAGCCCTCGTCGATGATCTTGTGCTCGATCGACTTGATGCCGACCGGATCATTGTTGATGCCCAGGGTACAGGCCGACTCGCACGGCGCCGGGCAGATGCGGCCGGTGAATTCCGGGAAGTTGTTGGTCGAATGCAAGGTGTCGAGCGCTTCGCGGTAGTTGCCGCGATAAACCAGATCGTTCCAGTCCGGGATGATGTTGTTGACCGGGCAGCCCGTGTTGCAGAACGGGATGCCGCAATCCATGCAGCGCGCGCCCTGCACCTTGGCCTGCTCGTTGGTCAGGGGGATGACGAACTCGGAATAGTTCTTCAAACGCGCCGCTGGTGGCAGATAGCCCTCGTCCTGGCGCTGGAATTCCATGAAACCGGTGATTTTACCCACGATAAATCCTTAAATATGTTCGGTCAGAGGTCGACTGCGGCTCAGGCGGCGATCGGCTGGACGGAGGCGGCTTCGTTCGCCACGTCCTCGGCCATTTCGGCCAGGGCGCGTTTGTATTCGCTCGGGAATACCTTGACGAACTTGCCGCGGCCATCGGCCCAGTTGTCCAGCAACAGACGGGCGCGCGTGCTGCCGGTGTGTTTGAAGTGACGCTCGATCAAGCGCTTCAGGATCACCTCGTCCGCTTCCGCGCCGTTGTCCTTGTGCTGGATGTGCCATGTGGCCTTGTCCGCTTCCTGCTGCTTGGCGGTCAGCACCGGCTCCAGGGTCACCATCGCGGTGTTGCAGCGCGATTCGAAATCGCCGTCCGGGTCGTACACGTAGGCGATGCCGCCCGACATGCCCGCCGCGAAGTTGCGGCCGGTGCAGCCCAGCACGACGACGGTGCCGCCGGTCATGTATTCGCAACCGTGGTCGCCGGTGCCCTCGACGATCGCCGTGGCGCCCGAGTTGCGCACCGCGAAACGCTCGCCGGCCACGCCGTTGAAGAAGGCTTCGCCGCTGATCGCGCCGTACAGCACCGTGTTACCGATGATGATGTTGTTGACTGCCCAGCCGCGGAACTCGGTGTTCGGACGCACGATGATGCGGCCGCCCGACAAGCCCTTGCCGACGTAATCGTTGCCTTCGCCCACCAGGTCGATCGTGATGCCGTGCGCCAGGAAGGCGCAGGCCGATTGACCCGCCGTGCCTTGCAGCTGGATGTGGATGGTGTCGTCCGGCAAACCGGCGTGGCCGTAGCGCTTGGCTACTTCGCCCGACAGCATGGTGCCGACGGTGCGGTTGACGTTGCGCACCGGCGAGATGAACGAGACGCGCTCGCCCTTCTCCAGCGCGGCCTTGGCTTGCGCGATCAGCTTGTGGTCGAGCGCCTTGTCGAGGCCGTGATCCTGCTCCATCGTGTGATAGATCGAATGGCCGTCCTGCACTTCCGGCTGGTAGAAGATGGCGCTGAAGTCCAGGCCCTTGGCCTTCCAGTGCGTGATCGCCTTCGATTTGTCCAGCAGGTCGACGCGGCCGATCAGCTCGTCATAGGTGCGGATGCCCAGTTGCGCCATCAGCTGGCGGGCTTCCTCGGCGACGAAGAAGAAGTAGTTGACCACGTATTCCGGCTTGCCGGAGAACTTAGCGCGCAGCACAGGGTCCTGCGTGGCGACGCCGACCGGGCAGGTGTTCAAGTGGCATTTTCGCATCATGATGCAACCCTCGACCACCAGCGGCGCGGTGGCGAAGCCAATTTCATCGGCGCCCAGCATGGCGGCGATGACGACGTCGCGGCCGGTGCGCATCTGGCCGTCGGCCTGGACGCGGATGCGGCTGCGCAGGCCGTTCAAGACCAGGGTCTGCTGCGTTTCGGCCAGGCCCAGCTCCCACGGCGTGCCGGCGTGCTTGACCGACGACAATGGCGAAGCGCCCGTGCCGCCGTCATGGCCGGCGACCACGACGTGGTCGGCCTTGGCCTTGGTGACGCCGGCGGCGACGGTGCCGATGCCCACTTCCGATACCAGCTTGACCGAGATCGAGGCGCGCGGGTTGGCGTTCTTCAGATCGTGGATCAGCTGCGCCAGGTCTTCGATCGAATAGATGTCATGGTGCGGCGGCGGCGAGATCAGACCCACGCCCGGCACCGAGAAGCGCAGCGTGGCGATGTATTCCGACACTTTATGGCCGGGCAGCTGGCCGCCTTCGCCAGGCTTGGCGCCCTGGGCCATCTTGATCTGGATCTGGTCGGCCGAGTTCAGGTAGGCGGCGGTGACGCCGAAACGGCCCGAAGCCACCTGCTTGATGCGCGAGCGCAGCGAATCGCCTTCCTGCAACGGAATGTCGACCACCATCTGCTCTTTGCCCATGACCGAGGCCATGGTCTCGCCCTGCTTGATCTTGATGCCTTTCAGCTCCATCGTGTAGCGCGATGGATCCTCGCCGCCTTCGCCGGTGTTGGACTTGCCGCCGATGCGGTTCATCGCCACGGCCAGGGTCGCGTGCGCCTCGGTCGAAATCGAACCCATCGACATCGCGCCGGTGGCGAAACGCTTGACGATTTCCTTGGCCGGCTCGACTTCCTCCAGCGGGATCGCCTTGGTCGGGTCCAGCTTGAACTCGAACAGGCCGCGCAAGGTCAGGTGGCGCTTGCTCTGGTCGTTGATGATCTGCGCGTACTCTTTATAGCTGGAGAAGTTGTTGCTACGGGTCGAATGCTGCAGCTTCGCGATCGCGTCCGGGGTCCACAGGTGGTCCTCGCCGCGCACGCGGAAGGCGTACTCGCCGCCGGCGTCCAGGTGGTTGGCCAGCACCGGATCGTCGCCGAAGGCCAGGTTGTGCAGGCGCAGCGCCTCCTCGGCCACTTCGAACACGCCGATACCTTCGACGTTCGAGGCGGTGCCCTTGAAGTACTTGTCGACCAGCGACTTGTTCAGGCCGACGGCTTCGAAGATCTGCGCGCCGCAGTACGACATATAAGTGGAGATGCCCATCTTCGACATCACCTTCATCAAGCCCTTGCCGATGGCCTTGGTGTAGTTGTAGACGGCCTTGTCGCCGGACATGTCGCCCGGCATGCCGTGCGCCAGCTCGACCAGGGTCTCCATCGCCAGGTACGGGTGGATCGCCTCGGCGCCGTAGCCTGCCAGCAGCGCGAAGTGGTGGGTCTCGCGGGCCGAACCGGTTTCGACGACCAGGCCGGTCGAGGCGCGCAGGCCCTTGCTGACCAGGTGCTGATGCACGGTCGATGTGGCCAGAAGCGCGGGGATGGCGACACGATCGACGCCGATCGAGCGGTCCGAGACGATCAGGATGTTGTGGCCGGACTTGACGGCGTCGACCGCTTCCGCGCACAGCGAGGCCAGGCAGGCTTCAATGCCTTCCTTGCCCCAGCTCAGCGGGTAACAGATGCTCAGCTCGTACGACTTGAACTTGCCGCCGGTGTGCGAGCTGATGCCGCGCAGGCGGGCCATGTCGTCGAAGCCGAGAATCGGCTGCGACACTTCCAGGCGCATCGGCGGATTGACGTTGTTGGTGTCCAGCAGGTTCGGTTTCGGGCCGATGAACGACACCAGCGACATCACCATCGCTTCGCGGATCGGGTCGATCGGCGGGTTGGTCACCTGGGCGAACAGCTGCTTGAAGTAGTTGTACAGCGGCTTGAGCTTGTTCGACATCACGGCCAGCGGCGAGTCGTTGCCCATCGAGCCGGTCGCCTCTTCGCCGGCGGCGGCCATCGGCGCCATCAGGAACTTCAGGTCTTCCTGGGTGTAGCCGAACGCCTGCTGGCGGTCCAGCACGGACGCGACGGCTTTTTCGCCCGGCGCGGCGCTGTACTTGACGCGGTTGTGCGCCAGCTGGCTTTCGCTCAGCTTGATCTCATTGAGCTTGATGCGCACGGCGTTGATCCACGCCTTGTACGGCTTGGCGTTGGCGTAAGTGTCTTTGAGCTCTTTATCGTCGATGATGCGGCCCGCTTCGAGGTCGATCAGGAACATCTTGCCCGGCTGCAGGCGCCATTTCTGGATGATCTTCGACTCGGGAATCGGCAACACGCCCGATTCCGACGCCATCACGACCAGATCGTCGTCGGTGACGATATAGCGGGCAGGACGCAAACCGTTGCGGTCCAGCGTGCCCCCGATGTAGCGGCCGTCGGTGAAGGCCATGGCGGCCGGGCCGTCCCATGGTTCCATCATCGCGGCGTGATATTCGTAGAACGCACGGCGATTGTCGTCCATCGTGCCGTGATTTTCCCAAGCTTCCGGAATCATCATCATCATCGCCTGGGCGATCGGATAGCCCGCCATCAGCAGCAGTTCGAGCGCGTTGTCGAAGCAGGCGGTGTCCGACTGGCCTTCATAGATCAGCGGGAACAGTTTCTGCAGGTCTTCGCCCAGCACGGCCGATTTCATCACGCCTTCGCGCGCGCGCATCCAGTTGAAGTTGCCTTTGACGGTGTTGATCTCGCCGTTGTGGGCGATCAGGCGGTACGGGTGGGCCAGCGGCCATTCCGGGAAGGTGTTGGTCGAGAAACGCTGGTGCACCAGCGCCAGCGCCGAGACGCAGCGCGCGTCCTGCAAGTCCTTGTAGTACACGCCGACCTGGTCGGCCAGCAGCAGGCCTTTATAGACGATGGTGCGGGCCGACATCGAGGCGACGAAGAATTCCTTACCGTGCAGCAGCTTGAGCGCCTGGATGGCGTGGCCGGACGATTTGCGGATCACATACAGTTTGCGTTCCAGCGCGTCGGTCACCATGATGTCGGCGCCGCGGCCGATGAAGATCTGGCGGATCACCGGCTCTTTGGCGCGCACGGTCGGCGACATCGGCATGTCGCAGTCGACCGGCACGTTGCGCCAGCCCAGCACGACCTGGCCCTCGGCGCGCACGGCGCGCTCGATTTCCTGTTCACAGGCAATGCGGGAAGCGTTTTCCTTCGGCAGGAACACCATGCCGACGCCGTATTCGCCGGGCGGCGGCAGTTCCACGCCTTGCTTGGCCATCTCGTCGCGGTAGTACTGGTCCGGGATCTGGATCAGGATGCCGGCGCCGTCGCCCATCAACGCGTCGGCGCCGACGGCGCCCCGGTGATCGAGGTTTTTCAGGATCAGCAGACCCTGTTCGACGATGGAGTGACTTTTATTTCCCTTGATGTGGGCGACGAATCCGACGCCGCAGGCATCGTGTTCATTGGAAGGATCGTACAGACCTTGGGCTTTCATGTGGCTTCTCCGCTGGCAATTAGGCTAATGGAAACTAGAGTAGTGCAATGCAGCGTAAAAGACAACCATAACAAATAGGGTCGGAGTCGAATTAATTTTTTCCAGGTCGCCGAAAACTTTAATTAGGGACAGAGTCATGGGAGCTTTAAAAAAACCGCAGGAACGTTCGCTTCCTGCGGTTTGGCCGAATTAACTCAGGCGGATTCTGTCTTGATTTTGAATGGCCGACCCCGTTTCGCCGGCAATACTTGGCGCTTGACCTTCTGTTGCAGTGCCGTCTTGAACTGGTCCGATCCCAGCGGCCACCCCTTCAGCAGCGCCTTGCTGATCGAGGCGATCTGCTCGGCCGTCAACGGCGGTTCGCTCATGGCCGTATACGCTGCCTCGCGCTGGAACGGCGTGTTGCCGAGCGCCCAGAACTGCGCGTGGTCGACCACCAGGCCGTCCGAGCGGATGCCCGCGTGATGACAATAGCTGGACCAGGGATAGTCCTCGGCGCGGCTGACGATGCCGTTGCGGACCGGATTGAACTCGATGTAACGGCTGCACAGCATGAAATATTCATCCGCGTCGATCAGCGAGGTTTTGTAGCGTCCGTTCCACAAAGTTCCACTGCGGCTATATTTTTGGTTGAAGTAGGGGACGTAGTAGCGGCCTATCCACTGCATCATCTGGCCCAGGCCGTTCTCATCGGACGGCGTGACCAGCAGATGCAGGTGGTTGGGCATCAGGACGTAGGCGTGGACCGCCACTTTGTGATTCTTGGCGGCGGTGCGCAGCCAACCGTGGAAAGCCTGGTAATCCTCGGCATCGTGGAAGATCAACTGGTCGTTGTTGCCGGTCTGGATGACGTGGTGCGGCTGGGCGGGGACGATCAGGCGTGGGAGACGGGCCATATAAGCTAACGGTAAATCCGCTCGTGTTCCACGTAGGGCGGATTAGGCGGAACGCCGTAATCCGCCATTTATGAGCCGTTGGCGGCGCACGCATTGGCGGATTACGCTGCGCTAATCCGCCCTACGTGTTTCCGGGGTTCCGGTGATTCCGGTGATCACATGGACCTCGTGTCGTCGAGCGGCGGTGAACGAATCCCCGATTCTACACCACTCTGTCCCCGATTATTCACGCGCGCAGCAAAAGCGGCGCGACTCTGTCCCTGTTTTTTCCGCCGGCGCTGGAAAGCTGGAACACGCTGACCACCTTGGCCAGCGCGCCGCTCTGGTCCTCCAGCGCGGCCGACGCCGCCGCCGCCTCCTCGACCAACGCCGCGTTCTGCTGCGTCACCTGGTCCATTTGCGCGATCGCGCGGTTGATCTGCTCGATACCGGCCGTCTGCTCCACGCTGGCGGTGGTGATTTCGCCGATGATATCGGTCACCCGGCTAACGTTGGCGACGATCTCGCGCATCGTGGTGCCGGCCTCGGCCACCAGCTTGGCGCCGGTCTCCACCTTGTTGACCGAATCGCTGATCAGGGTTTTGATTTCCTTGGCCGCCGCCGCGCTGCGCTGGGCCAGGTTGCGCACCTCGGACGCCACCACCGCGAAGCCGCGCCCCTGCTCGCCGGCGCGCGCCGCCTCGACCGCCGCGTTCAAGGCCAGGATGTTGGTCTGGAACGCGATGCCGTCGATCACCGCGATGATATCGACGATCTTGTGCGCCGACGCGTTAATCTCGGTCATGGTGTCGACCACCTGCTCGACCACGTTGCCGCCCTTGACGGCCACCTCGGACGCCGACAGCGCCAAGGTGTGCGCCTGGCGCGAGTTGTCGCCGTTCTGCTTGACGGTGGCGGTCAGCTCCTCCATCGACGACGCCGTCTGCTGCAGCGAGCTGGCCTGCTGCTCGGTGCGCGCCGACAGGTCCAGGTTGCCGTGGGCGATCTCGCCCGAGGCGGTGGCGATGGTGTCGGTGCCGCTGCGTACCTGGCCGACAATGTTGACCAGGCTGGCGTTCATGTCCTTCAGCGCCTGCAGCAGCAGGCCGGTCTCGTCCTTGCCGCGCACGTCGATCTTGCTGCTCAAGTCGCCGGCGGCCACGGTCTGCGCCACCGCCACCGCCTGGTGGATCGGACGCGTGATCGACACCCCGATCACATAGGCGAACCAGGCGCCCAGCGCCAGCGCGCCGGCCGCCAGCGCCAGCAGGAACTGCTGGCCGGAGCGGAACTGTGTCTGCACGTCGGCGGCCAGTTCGCGGCCGACGTCGGCCTCGTATTTGCCGATCTTGGCCACGCTGCTCAAGTAGGCGTCGAACTGCGGCTCCAGCCGGTCGTCGGCCAGGCGGCGCGCGGCGTCGATGTCGCCGCTCTTCTTCAGCTTGAACATGGCGTCGCGGCTGGCCGCATAGTCCTTGCGCACCGACGCGACGGCGGCGAGCAGCGCCTTTTCCTCGTCGCTGACGAGCATCGGTTCGAGTTGTTTCTGGATGGCGTTGACGCGCGCGCGGGTGGCGGCGGCTTTTTCGGTGATCGCCGGGGACTCGGCCGTTTCGGTGTTGCGGGCGAAGGCCAGCACGCCGATGCCGCTGATGCCGATCTGGTTGTGCCACTCGGCCGTCAGCCGCTCCTTGACGCTGGCGCTGCTGACCATTTCCTCGGTCAGGTCGCCGACCGATTGCAGGCGCCAGATGCCGGCCATGGCCATGCCGACGATGAGCAGCATGACCAGGCCGAAGCCGCCGGCCAGCCGCACCCCTATTTTCAAATCGGTGAAACGCATCGCAGTACTCCTCAAAAATCACGGGTTGAGGAGTCATACTACGATGACGATGCCCTACGGAAACTCACCAATTCTCACAATGCACTGAGCCAAATCAAATAAAACGTTTTGCCCAGGACGCCTTGCGGGGAAAAGGGGGTTTTGCTCAGGACAGATTGAAGCTGGCGGACAGGCTATAGCCTTCGCCGTAGGCGCTGCGCAACGGCAAATCTTGGCCCAGGCCGGTGCGCGCCTTCTTGCGCAGGCGATACACCAGCATGTCGACGCGGCGTCCGGCGTCCGGATCGTCGCCGCCGATGCCGGCCACGATGACCTGGCGCGGCACGGGACGGGTGTTAATCGTCAGCAGGTGCAGGAAATTGCATTCCTTTTCCGTCAGCGTGATCGCCATGCCTTGCAGCTCGAGCTGGCGGGCGCTCACTTTCAGGGTCCATTTGCTCGGCAGCGGGATGGTTTCCTGCGGACCGACGCGGCGGTCGAGCGCCTCGATGTGCGCGGCCAGCTCGGGGAATTTGATCGGCTTGGTCAGGTAGTGGTCGGCGCCGAGGCGCAGACCGAGGATGCGGTTGTCGAAGGCGACGCGGCCGGTGAGCACGAGCAGGCCGATCTGCGGGTATAGCTGGCGCATGCGCGGAATCACGTTGAAGCCGTCCTCGTCGGGCAAGCCCAGGTCCAGCACCACCACGCCGACATTTCCCTGGCTCAGGGCCGACCACATATCGCTGGCGTTATTGGTGATGTGCACTTCGTGTTGTAGCTCAATCAGGAACTCCGCCATTTCTTCGGCGTAGTCCAGATTGTCTTCCACGATAAGTATTTGCGTCATTGATGCGCCATTTGATCGATTGTTGAGCTTTGCGCTCCTGCTGCTTCAGCTTGTATTCGGGGAATTATCACTGTTGCCACCCGGTCGCGCAAGGTTTTTCCCGGGGGCGGTAGCGACCGGCAGCCAAATCCGAAATTCCGCGCCGCTTTCAAAAACATTTCTGACCGTGACAGTGCCGCCGTGGACGTCGGCGATCGCGCGCGCCATGTACAGGCCCAGACCCGATCCGGCCACGCCGGAGGCGTTGCCGCCACGGTAAGCCTTGCCGAAGATTTTTTCCAGCTCGGCCTCCGGCACGCCGGCGCCGCCATCGCGCACCAGGAACTCGACGCCGCCCTCGGTTGCAATTTTGCCTATCAATTCTAACGGAGTATTGGCATCCGTGTATTTGATCGCATTGTCGACCAGGATTTCCAGGCACAGGCGGATGCCGTCGGGGTCGCAGCGCATCCATTGCGGTAGCGCCTCAACGCGCAGATCGACGCGATGGCGGCGGCCGCGCGCCTGCTCGGCCACCGACTGCAGCAGCGCGGCCGGCGAGATCTCGTCGGGCTGGCGCGCGCGGCCGATGCTGGCCATACGCTCCGGCGACAGATACTCGTCCAGCATCGCCAGCATGCGGTCGACCGCCGTCTGGATCTTGCGGTAGCGCTTGCGGGTGCCTTCGTCGTGGTGGGCGCCGGTCATCTCCAGCCGCTGCACGGCGCCGTCGATGGTCGACAGCGGCGTGCGGAATTCGTGCGACAGCATGGAGGCGAATTTCTTTTGCTGCTCGGCCAGTTCGCGCCGCGCCGTCAAGTCGCGCACCACGCCGACCACCGTGACCGGCGCGCCGGCGTCGTCGAGTATCAAGGTGGAGTCGATTTCGACCGGCACCACGCGGCCGTCGGCGTGCGCCAGTTCGGCCTCGCGCACCAGGTGGCGGCTGCTGCCGTCGCCGTCGGCGAAACGGGCCAGGCGCGGCCCCAGATCGCCCAGCAGGCAGGCCGCCATGGTGTCGGCGGTGGCCAGCGTGTAGCCGAACTGTCGCTCGGCTGAGGGGCTGAGCCAGGCCAGCCGCAGGCTGGCGCAATCGGCCATCCAGCTGACTTCGGCGCTGTGGTCGAGCAGCAGGCGGTAGCGCGCCTCGTTCGCCCGCGACAGCGCCAACGCCGCCTGCAACTCGCCGACCGTCGCCTCGACCTTTGCCATTCCCTACTCCACCAGCGGCGCGAAGATCTGCTGCAGATCCTCTTGCGTGAGCGCCATTTTCTGCGACTCGCCCTCGGCCAGGATCGATTGCGCCAGGTCGGATTTTTTCTGCTGCAGCACTTGGATCTTTTCTTCCAAGGTGCCCTTGGCGATCAGCTTGTAGACGAACACCGGTTTGTCCTGGCCAATGCGCCAGGCGCGGTCGGTGGCCTGGTTCTCGGCCGCCGGATTCCACCACGGATCGTAGTGGATCACCGTGTCGGCCGCCGTCAGGTTCAGGCCGACGCCGCCCGCCTTCAGGCTGATCAGGAAGATCGGCACCGCGCCCTGCTGGAAGGCCGCCACCTGCGCGCTGCGGTCCTTGGTGTCGCCGGTCAACAGCGCGTACGGGATGTCGCGCGCCTCCAATTCCTGCTCGATCAGCTCGAGCATGCTGGTGAACTGCGAGAACACCAGGATCTTGCGGTTTTCCTCCAGCAAATCCTCGACCATCTGCATCAGGTCGATCAGCTTGGCCGAGCCGGCCGTCTGCTTCTTCGACGGCAACGACTTGACCAGGCGCGGATCGCAACACACCTGGCGCAGCTTGAGCAGCGCCTCGAGGATCACGATCTGGCTGCGCGCCACGCCTTTGCGGTCGATTTCCTCGCGTACCTTTTGGTCCATCGCCAGACGCACGGTCTCGTACAGGTCGCGCTGGGCGCCGGTCAGCTCGACCTTGCGCACCATCTCCGTCTTCGGCGGCAACTCCTTGGCCACGTTGTCCTTGGTCCGGCGCAGCAGGAAAGGCTTGATGCGGCGGTTCAGCAGCGCGCGGCGCATCGGATCGTCCTGGCGCTCGATCGGGTGGCGGAACACGCTGTTGAAGCCCTTCTCGTCGCCCAGCAGGCCAGGCAGCAGGAAGTGGAACTGCGACCACAGCTCGCCCAGATGGTTTTCCAGCGGCGTGCCGGACAGGCACAGGCGGTGGCGCGCGCGCAGCAGGCCGGCGCTTTGCGCGGCCTTGGAGCGGGTGTTCTTGATGTAGTGCGACTCGTCCAGGATGACCAGGTGGAAATCGTGCTCGCGCAGTTTTTCCTCGTCGCGCGGCAACAGCGCGTAGGTGGTCAGCACCAGGTCGGCCTCGTCGATCTGGTCGAACTGGCCCATGCGGTCCTTGCCTTGCAACAGCAGCACGCGCAGGCTGGGCGCGAAACGGGCCGCCTCCTCCTGCCAGTTGCCCATCAGGCTGGTCGGCGCGATCACCAGCGCCGGCGCGGTCAGGCGGCCGGCCTCTTTTTCGATCAGGATGTGGGCCAGGGTTTGCACCGTCTTGCCCAGGCCCATGTCATCGGCCAGGATGCCGGCGAAGCCGTATTCGCGCAGGAATTGCATCCACGACAAGCCATCGGTCTGGTAGTCGCGCAGGGTCGCCTGCAGGCCGGCCGGTGTGGCGACCTTTTTGACTTCGCCGAACTGGTTCAGGCGCGCGCCCATTTCGCGCAGCTCGTCGCCGCCGTTCCAGTTCAGTTCGACGTTGCGGGCCAGCTCGTCCAGACGCGCGGCGTCCAAGGTGGCCATGCGCAGCGAGGTCTTGATCTTGTCGCTGAAATACAGCTCGCCCAAGGTCGACAGGATGGGCTTGATCCGCGCCCACGGCAGCGCCACGCGCGCGCCGTCGGCCAAGGTGGCCAGCATCTGGTCCTCGTCGCCGTGGCTGGCGATCGCTTTCGGATTGAAATCGTTGGGCGCGTTGCGTATCAATTGCACCAGCACCGGCAGCAGCGGCACGCGCTCCTGGTTGACCATGATGCCCAGCTCCAGTTCGAACCAGGCACGGCCACCGTCGGCCGGGTCTTCCGTCACGTCGGCGTACCAGTCGCCGACCTCGGTGACGTCGTAGCGGTATTTGGTGGTCTTTTCGACTTTCCAGCCGCCTTCCTTCAGCGCATCGATGCCGTCGCGGGCGAAGCGTATCCATTCGGCCTGGCTGGGCAACAGCAGCCCGCCTTTGACGCTACTCAGCGGCAACGCGGTCGGCGCGTGGAAGTGGCGCTCGTTGAGCAAGGCCAGCGCCTGCTCCTCGGCGGCGGCGTCACGCTGGATGATCTCGGTGACTTCGCCCTTCTGGCGCACCACGCGCTGCGATGGGTCGAAGGACACGCGTTCGCCGTCGTAATCGAACGACAGCACGGCGAAATCGTGCCAGCGCTGCAAGGAGCCGTCGGCCAGCATCGCCGCGTCCAACGTCAGCACCGGGCGCGGCTTGACGTCGTCGCGCACCCGCTGCGGCAGCGGCTGCGGCAGCGGCATCAGCTGTTGCAGGCCGTGCGCCAGCAGCAGTTGCGACACGCGCATCTTGTCGTTGGCCGTCAGCAGCGGCGCCTGCGCCACCAGCGCCTGCAGATCCGCCAGCGGAATCGAGGCGCCGCCCTGGTTCAGTTGCAGCACGCCACAGGACAGGTTGTCGATGTACCAAGGCGGATCGGTCGGCAGCATGTAATCGACCTGGTCGGCGCCATTGCTGGGCACGCGCGCGCCCGGCGGCGGCTGCACCTGCCAGCCGAGGCGCAGTCCCTTGCCCTCTTCGCGCCAGGCCAGATTGGCTTCGCGCAACACACCACCCTTGAGCGGATACACCAGGCCGTTGCCGACGTCGGCCCACGAGTTTGCCCACAGCAATTTATCCTGCTCGGCCAGCATCTGCAGCAGCGCCGCGCCGATCTTGCCGCGCGGCTCGGTGGCCGAGCCGGTCTGCGAATTCTGGCCGCTGCGCATGGCGACAAAGAAACGGATCAAATCCTCGTCGCCGGGCGCCAGGAAGGTCGGCGGCGCCGACAGCAGCGAGAACACCTCGCTGACCGGGGTGGCGGCGGCGACGTCGCCGTTCGAGCGCAGCCGCGCCTTGTACAGGCACAGCGCCACGTGGCGGCCGCCGCTGGTGGGCGCCATCACGTAGATCAGGCGGTACTGGGTTTGTTTCGGATCGCTATCGACCGGCGGCGCGGTCAGCTTGGCTTTGGGATGCGCGGCGGCGTCCACCCGTTGCAACCAAGTGGCCACCGCGTACGACAATTGGTTCGCGGGCGGCGGCGGAAGGCGCGTTGGAACAGCCGGAGCCGCAGGAGCGGCTGGCTTGGCGGGAACCTCGTCGGTGGCGTCGTCGCGGGTAAAATCCATAGGTCGCATTGTTGTTCAAAGATGGTTCAAAAACGGCAACAGGCGATATTATCCGCCATACACGCGTTCGTGTTTGCGGATTCTTTTGAAAAACCCGCGTGCTTATGTGCCTTTGGTGTCTTTAGACGCCTCAAACACGGTTCAATATTTGCGGTTCGGCTATATCTTCGTCGATTTGGACTGTCAAGACTGGCACAATCGCGCCGATTGCGTATCATTCCGTGCTTGACCGCTAAGGAATGACCCACATGCTGCCTTCCATCGAACAACGCCTCGCCCTCGAACTGGCCGCTAAACCGGTCCAGGTCGCCGCCGCCATCGCCCTGCTGGACGAAGGCGCCACCGTCCCCTTCATCGCCCGCTACCGCAAGGAGGCCACCGGCGGCCTCGACGACATCCAGCTGCGCCTGCTCGAAGAGCGCCTGCGCTACCTGCGCGAGCTGGAGGACCGCCGCGCCGCCATCGTGGCCTCCATCACCGAACAGAACAAAATGACGCCGGCCTTATTAGATGCTGTCATGCATGCGGAAGACAAGACCCGGTTGGAAGACTTATATCTTCCATACAAACAAAAACGCCGCACCAAAGCGCAAATCGCCATCGAAGCGGGCCTCGCGCCGCTGGCCGACAGCCTGCTGGCCAACCCCGAACTGACTCCCGAAACGGAAGCCACCCGCTTCCTGCGCGAACCGTTCACCACCGCCGACGGCAACAATCCCGGCGTCGCCGACACCAAGGCCGCGCTCGACGGCGCCCGTCAAATCCTGATGGAACGCTTCGCCGAGGACGCCACCCTGCTGCAGTCGTTGCGCGAATACGTACAAGAGCATGGCATCGTTGAATCGAAGGTTATTGAAGGAAAGCAAGACGAAGGCGAAAAATTCGCCGATTACTTCGATTATTCGGAAACCATCGCCACCGTGCCGTCGCACCGCGCGCTGGCGCTGATGCGCGGCCGCCGCGAAGGCATCCTCGACGTCACCCTGCGGCTCGACACCGAGGCCGAGAAGCCGAAGTGGGACGCGCCGCACAATCCGTGCGAGGGCCGCATCGCCGCCCGCTTCGGCATCAAGAACCAGGGCCGCGCGGCCGACAAATGGCTGGCCGACACGGCGCGCTGGACCTGGCGCGTGAAAAGCTTCATGCACCTGGAAACCGAGCTGATGGGCGCGCTGCGCGAGCGTTCGGAACTGGACGCCATCAACGTCTTCGCCACCAACCTGAAAGCCTTGCTGCTGGCCGCGCCGGCCGGCCAGCGCGCCACCATGGGCCTGGACCCGGGCCTGCGCACGGGCGTCAAGGTGGCCGTGGTCGACGCCACCGGCAAGGTGGTCGACACCGCCGTCATCTATCCGCACCAGCCGAAGAACGACTGGGACGGCTCGCTGCACATCCTGGGACGCCTGGCCGCCAAGCACAACGTCTCGCTGATTTCGATCGGCAACGGCACCGCCTCGCGCGAAACCGACAAGCTGGCGCAGGACCTGATCAAGCAACATCCGGAACAGAAAATGACCAAGATCGTCGTCTCGGAAGCGGGCGCGTCGGTGTACTCGGCGTCCGAATTCGCCTCGCGCGAGCTGCCGGACATGGACGTGTCGCTGCGCGGCGCCGTCTCGATCGCGCGCCGGTTGCAGGATCCGCTGGCCGAGCTGGTCAAGATCGACCCGAAATCGATCGGCGTCGGCCAATACCAGCACGACGTCTCGCAGACCCAGCTGGCGCGCTCGCTCGACGCCGTGGTCGAGGACTGCGTCAACGCCGTCGGCGTGGACGTCAACACCGCCTCGGCGCCGCTGCTGGCGCGCGTGTCGGGGCTGTCGACGTCGGTGGCCCAGGCCATCGTCTCGTACCGGGATGCGAAGGGTGCGTTCCCGTCGCGCGCCGCGCTCAAATCGGTGCCGCGCCTGGGCGACAAAACGTTCGAACAGGCGGCCGGCTTCCTGCGCGTGATGGGCGGCGAGAATCCGCTGGACGCCTCGGCGGTGCACCCGGAATCGTACCCGCTGGTCGAGAAAATCCTCGGCGACATCAAGAAGGACATCAAGGCCGTCATCGGCGAGACCGCGCTGATCAAGAGCCTCAACCCGGCCAAGTACGCCGACGATAAATTCGGCGTGCCGACCATCACCGATATTTTGAAGGAGCTGGAGAAGCCCGGCCGCGATCCGCGTCCCGAGTTCACCACCGCCACCTTCAAGGACGGCGTCGAAGAGCTCCGCGACCTGCGTCCGGACATGATCCTGGAGGGCGTGGTCACCAACGTGGCCGCCTTCGGCGCCTTCGTCGACATCGGCGTGCACCAGGACGGCCTGGTGCATATCTCGGCCCTGTCGAACACGTTCGTGAAAGACCCGCACACGGTGGTCAAAGCCGGCCAGGTCGTCAAAGTGAAGGTGCTGGAAGTGGACGAAAAGCGCAAGCGCATCGCCTTGACGATGCGCCTGACGGACAGCGCCCCGCAAGCCGGCGCCCAACCGCAGCAGCGCGGCGACCGCACGGACCGCAAGAGCATGGGCCAGCACCAGAAGCAAACCGCGCGCGCCGAGCCGATCGGCGGCAGCATGGCGGCGGCCTTCGCCAAATTGCGCGGCTAAACCCCGGGGGTCAGTGCCGACATTCGGACATTTTTGAACTTTTGCCAACCAAAAAAAGTTCAGTGTGCGGGTCGGCTGCTCGTCGATGTCCAATCGCGGCGTTTCCGCCAATGTCGGAGCCAAGCCCCGACATTGGCGGCTTTACAACGAACGCCGCAGGGCAGAGATACGCCGGGCCAACCCGGCAAGGCTGTACAAATTTATCGCCAGGATCGCCAGGGAAACCCCGCTTAGCACGGTGAAAAAAAGGTTATCCCCCGTCAGGTTGGCCCAGTCCCTTTTAAAAAACACCAAGCAAAACAAGGCCAGCAAGGCATGCGGCACCATCATGCGCCGATATCTGCGTACCTTATCCCCGGTATCGGTGAGAATTTCCGCCGTCTGCCCAGCCCGCAGCGGCTTGCGCCAGCAGAGCTGACCGCCGCTCACCGTCACGTATTCCCAGCCCGCGTCCTCCAACAGTTGCTGGTAAGTCAGATCGCCCAAGTCGGCGCCCACATCCCAGCGATAGGCCACGTCGGCGGGCGCGCCGCGTTCAAAGGTGTGGATGCCCAGCCAGTTCAGCGAACGCAAATGCAACCCCCGCGCCGCCATCCGCTGTAGCCATCGCCCATGCGCCTCGTCCTGCCAGGCAAACCAAACCTTGAACTTTCTCGCCAGCCCCACTTTGCTCGCTTCGTCCACACAACCTCCGTCAAGTTGTCTACAACAACGCCCGCGCGTTACCGACCATGATTTCCAGCCGGCGCACCTGCTCGCCGAGCACCGCCCGCCCGAGTTCGGTCAGCGCGTACACCTTGCGCCGCTCAGCCTCCGCCACCTTGACGATGAGCGCTTGCTTTTCCAGGGCGCCGAACACGCCGTACAAGGTGCCCGGCCCCAACGTGACGCTACCACCGCTCATCGCCTCGACCTTCTGCATGATGGCGTAGCCGTGCAGCGGCTCGTTCAGCGCCAGCATCACGTAGAAGGTCGCCTCCGACAGCGGCAGGTATTTCGAGAGTTCGGCGTCAGCCATTGCACATCCTTGTATCGTCATCCGGTATATCGATACTCGATATACCGATGCACGACATATTAGCGCGGTTTTTCGCCATGTCAAGTACGCGGGGGCCGCATTTCTTATAAAATGTCGGCACCTAATACTTATTTACACTGAGGCAGCTATGAGCGACGTACAAACCTGGATCAAAGAAACCGTGACCAGCACCCCGGTGGTGCTGTTCATGAAGGGCACCGCCCAGTTCCCACAATGCGGCTTCTCCGGCCGCGCCATCCAGATCCTGAAGGCATGCGGCGTCGAGAACATCGCCACCGTCAACGTGCTGGAAGATCCGGAAGTTCGCCAGGGCATCAAGGACTACTCGAACTGGCCGACCATTCCGCAGCTCTACGTCAAAGGCGAGTTCATCGGCGGTTCGGACATCATGAACGAGATGTTCGAGTCCGGCGAGCTGAAAGCGCTGCTGGATGCCTGATCGCCCGCAGCGGATAATCATCGCCATCACCGGCGCCACCGGCGCCGTGTATGGCGTGCGTCTGCTGCAACACTTGCAACACACTCCTGACGTCGAGACGCATCTGATCGTCTCCGACGCGGCCGTCCTCACCCTGCACCAGGAAACCGGCCTGCAGCGCAAGGAGGTCGAATCGTATGCCCACGTGGTGCACAAGGTGCGCGACGTCGGCGCGGCCATCGCCAGCGGTTCTTTCCAGTCGGATGGGATGATTATCGCGCCATGCTCGATGAAGACGCTGGCGTCGGTGGCGCACGGCCTGTCGGACAACCTGATCGCGCGCGCGGCCGACGTGGTGCTCAAGGAGCGCCGCCGGCTGGTGCTGATGGTGAGGGAAACGCCGTTCAATCTCGCGCACTTGCGCAACATGACGGCGGTAACGGAGATGGGCGGCATTATCTACCCGCCGCTGCCGGGCTTTTATCACAATCCGCAAAGCATTGCGGAGATGGTGGACCACACCGTGGGCCGGGTCATCGACCTGTTCGGCATCGAGCACACGCTGGCCCCGCGCTGGGCCGGTATGAAACCGGCCAGCCCGTCCAACGAAGATGGTGCCGGTCCCGCCTAGCGTTTATCGAACTGCGATCCGCTGGCTTTTTTCAAATCCCTGGCTTCCTCCACCATGCGGCGATGGGCGATGCGCTTGCGCATCACCTCGGCATGCTGGGCGGCGGTCATCGGCGGGACGGTCATCAAATCTTTTAGCTGCGCGACATTGCTGTAGTTGCTTTTCATAGGACGGCTCAAAAGCTTGGCTCCGAAGTAAGTGCTACGGTTCAGCGGCGCTGACTCCCCATTGTGCCTGAAATCCATGTCGAAACGATGACAATTCGCAAAGGGACTCAAAATAAAAAGCCACCACTTGAAATGCACCTTTTCCGAACAAAAACCGGCGAAATCATGAAACTAGTTTCACGCACCATCCGGCCTAAACGCCGCCACAAACAGTCGACATTGCTCCATACCAGTACTTAAAATGACTACTTTTGGTAGTTAACGCGTACCAGCATGCGAATAAATTCTCGCGCAATTTGCCGATGATGCTCGTCCAGACGCTGTAAATCGGCGATTAATTTGACGTCGGCCGACTCGAAGCGGGACACGCCGTTGCCGTTCTCGCCGGCCGGGGCGCCCGCCTCGGCGCCGCCGAAGCGCAGCCACTCGGCGGGCACGCCCAACCACTGCGCGATCATGCGCAGCTTTTCCTGGGTCGGGATGGCCTCGCCCACCAGCCATTTGCGGGCCGCGTGGACTGTGATCGGTCTGCCATCAAACCGAATATTAAATTCCCTGGCCAGCCGGGTGGGGCTGTCGGGCGAGTAGTGGGCGTTCTTAAGAGCCTGCTGCAAGCGCTGGCTAAAGCTTTCGCGTTCATTGGAAGAGTTCATAGGTGCACTATTTCACGTTGCGTCATGAAAGTCAGTCTCTTGAAAACAAGCGCTGAAGGTGACGTGATGGGATGTCGGAATTGGCATTCTATCCTCTGTAAGTGCGGATGCCGGCGCGCAGGCCGACCGAATTATGTTTGGCCGGCCACTGCAAAAGAGGCAACTTCCTGCTCTCTCTTTTGGGGGTGGTGAAGTTGCAAATCTTATCACTACTTGCCCGGCGAAAGCCATACCACTTTTACGCGGAAGCGTATGATCGCGCCGGCCCCGGATCGGCGTCGCACGATACCAGTGGGCCACAATCGGCGCCGATCGGCGCCGGCGGGTCGCCAGTCGCGCTACAATATCCATGACGTTGACGTAAACGGAAATCGAACGACCTACCGCACTGATCCCGATGCCTACCTATACCATTACCGAACTGGCCCGTGAATTCGACATCACGGCGCGCGCCATCCGCTTCTACGAGGACCAGGGTTTGCTGAGCCCGTCCCGTGAAGGGGCCGGCGGCCGCAGCCGCGTCTACACGCCGCGCGACCGCACCCGCCTCAAGCTGACCCTGCGCGGCAAGCGCCTCGGCCTGTCGCTGTCCGAAATCAAGAGCCTGGTCGACATGTACGAGACGCCGAAGGACACCAGCGCCCAGATGAACCGCTTCCTCGGCGTGCTGGCCCAGCACCGCCAGACCCTGGAACAGCAGCGCGAGGACATCGAGATGTCGCTGGCCGAGATCACCGCGCACGAGGACGAATGCAAACGCCTGCTGGCGGCCCAGCAAGAGGCCAAAACGGCCTGACGCGCCTTATGGGCCACTTTACGCGCCACTTTACGTTTACGTAAACGTCACTCCAAGGTATGATTGCCGTTCAAATCCAACCAGAAGAATGAGGATGACATGCTCCATCTCCCAGGCCTGACCTTTGACCACGGCGAAGACATCGCCGCCCTGCGCGAAGCCGTGCAACAGTTCGCCGCCGCCGAAATCGCCCCGCGCGCGGCCGAGATCGACCGCAGCGACCAGTTCCCGATGGACCTGTGGCGCAAGATGGGCGAGCTCGGCGTGCTTGGCATCACCGTCGGCGAGGAATACGGCGGCGCCAACATGGGCTACCTGGCCCACATCGTGGCGATGGAGGAAATCTCGCGCGCGTCGGCCTCGGTCGGCCTGTCGTACGGCGCCCACTCGAACCTGTGCGTCAACCAGATCAAGCGCAACGGCACCGAGGAACAAAAACAAAAATACCTGCCGAAGCTGATCTCCGGCGAGCACGTCGGCGCGCTGGCGATGTCTGAGCCCAACGCCGGTTCCGACGTCGTTAGCATGAAGCTGCGCGCCGATTTCAAGGGCGACCGCTGGGTGCTCAACGGCACCAAGATGTGGATCACCAACGGTCCCGACGCCGACGTGCTGGTGGTCTACGCCAAGAGCGACCTCGACGCCGGCGCCAAGGGCATGACCGCGTTCCTGATCGAAAAGGGCTACAAGGGCTTCTCGGTGGTGGACGAGTCATTAAAGAAAAACATGCGCGGCTCGCACACGGGCGAG
>Ga0105244_10000417_pt1 | contig 39564 bp, 32 predicted proteins | sample KBSM44metaG_FD_80423 | JGI IMG/M metagenome (GOLD analysis project Ga0105244, IMG submission 80423) | Miscanthus rhizosphere microbial communities from Kellogg Biological Station, Michigan, USA - KBS M4-4 metaG | ecosystem: Host-associated > Plants > Roots > Rhizosphere > Soil | place...
ACAACGTATAAAATGGCTGAAAAACCACCCGAATGAACCAACGCTGCACGCAAAACCCTGCTTTGATCATTTTTCATACAAAACCTCCAAAGCCTTTATTTACAAGGCTTGTAGGCAATCACAAACAACTTGTCCACAAGCACGCGCACAGAGATTGTGGGCAAACCCATTGGCTGGCAGATGGCAGTGCGCATTTATCCACAAAAAAATGCAATGAAAATAAAGAGTTAGATTGATCGTTTTTTGAACACCACTCCAAAAGCCACGTTCTACAAGCCGTTCAGACGTTCACGAACACATTATCCACAGGCACACGCACAGGGATTGTGCGTAAGTCTTCCCGAAAAGAATATTGGTCAAGGCCGTACAGGCGTGACGTTCAAACGAGCCATTTTGCTACCCATCACGATTTCGAGTTTCAACCGCCGTTACGAAAACGCGGATGTCAAAGTCGAGGTCAGCAATGGCGGTGATCTGAAAGGGAGTATTTCGTATGCCTACTTCCGGCCTCTCTCCGAGCAGAAGGCAAACCGCCCCTCAAAGACGGCAGCACAAGACTTTAGCCTTACTTTACGACGCCCTCATCGATCAAAAGCTTCAGAATCGCGGCTGCGCCCTCTTCAGGGCGCATCCCCTTGAGCACTTGGCCCCCGCCGCCACTGGCCTTGGCAGTGGCGGCTTTCATGCGATCAGCGCCGCTCTTGGCTTTGATGACCTTCAAGCGTTTGGGACGCGGTTTGGCTGGCTGCAGCGCTTGGTCGGTCAATAACTCATCGACAACGACCTGAACCAGTTCGGTGTCCAGCGTGCCACGCTGTGCAGGCCCGAACGCGCTCTGGCGGGGTTTGGGAGCGGCGTTATCCACAGTGGCCAGAAACGGCAAACGAACCTTCAGCCGGCGACGCTGGCCGCGAGGCAGAGCCTGCAACACCAGTGCGGTGCCGTTGTTCAACGACTCGACTTCAGCCAGACCGGTCACCAGTGGCCAGCCCAGCCTTTCAGCCAACAGAAAGGGCAGCATCCCCGACCCTTCACCGGTTTCAGCCTGACTGCCGGCCAACACCACCTGCGCGGCAGAATCCCGGAGGTAGTCAGTCAACGCAACCAGCGCATCGGCGCCCTCGGGTTGCTCCAGCACATGCAGCTCGTTGAGCCCCATGCCAAGGTAAGCGCGCAGCGCCGGTTCTTCGGCATTGCCCGCGTGCAGTACCTGCAAGTTATCCCCAGCCAGCTGCAAACCAAGCTCGACGGCCCGCGCATCCTGTTCGGCGCGGCGCGCACGACCTGATGTCGGGTGCGCCCCGATGGACACCAGACTGATGATCTGTACCGCATGCTTATCCACAGACACTTCAGGCTGCATCACGCTTACCTCCGCTGCGCCAGGCTTCGACTGCGGCGATCAGCGCCGTAAGTACTTCGGCGCTCTCGCCGATGACCGATAGATCTGCACGCTTGACCATGTCGCACCCCGCATCCAGATTGATCGCAATGACCTTGTCACAGGCGCCGATACCCTGCAGATGCTGGATGGCCCCGGAAATACCGACGGCGACATACACCCTTGCGGTCACCCAGGTGCCACTCGCGCCTACCTGCCGCTCGCGGCCCATGAAACCATCGTCCACTGCGACACGCGACGCCCCTTCGGTGGCCCCGAGTGCCGAAGCGGCCTGATGAAACAGATCCCAGTCTTTGACACCATTGCCGCCAGACAGAATGAATTCGGCTTCAGCCATGGGGATAACTCCGGGATCGACGGCAACCGCTCCCAGGTCCTCTATACGCGGCAGGCTGCGCGCCACGCCTGTGGACAACTCGACCGGCACTACCTCGTGACGGGTATCGCTGACCGGTTCAGCGCACTCTACAGCGGCCAGAATCACACGGGGCAGAGGCCGAACCAGGTCTTCGCGACCGGCGCCTGCGCGACTTATGCACAGCTGGTCCTTGACCTGCCAGACCCGCGTTGCAGGTCGCTCGCCGATGCTGGCGGCAAAACGTCTTCCCAGTTCGCCACCGCCGGTGCGGCTGTCCGGCAGCAGCCAGTGGCGCGGGTTGAACTGGTTATCCACAGCTCGCAAACCCTGCACGCGTTGTTCCGGTGAATAACCGTCGAACCCGGCACCGTCGATAATCAATAACCGATCCACGCCAGCAACGTCGAAAGCAGTTTCCTTGTGTTCGCCGAACACCACCGCCAGCACGGCACCGTCGGCCCCCGCCAGCTGACGCGCCAGCCCCAGCAAGTCGCGGTCGTGGCTGCTCAGGCGGCCGCCGACCATATCGGGCACCACCGTGATATGGAACGCTGGCTCGACGATGGTATGCAGCGGCAACTGCACGTCGGCAGCGGCCGAACGCTTGACCGTGCCGCCCTGCTGAGTGCCGCTGCGGTCGATACGCTTGATGCCGTTGGGACCGATAAAACCCAGGCCATGCACGTTCTTGCGCATCAGGCCGTTCGGCCCCATCCAGCGGCTCTGCGCAGGCTGCATGGCCGCATGCAGTGGGTGCAGTCGATTGCGGGCAATCCACTCGGCGCGTGGATCACGGCGGATAATGTCACTCATCAGAGCACCTCCGCGGGTTCACGGTTGGCAGGCGCTGGCGTGTTGGGGATAACTTCCTCAATCAGCGCATCGGCGACCAGTTCGGCAATGTCCTTGATCAGTGGTCGCGGCTCGACAACGCCTTCGAGCATGGCTGTGCACTGTGGACAACCTACCGCAACCAGCTCGGCAGCCGTCTCACGAATGTCGTCCATGCGCATGTCGGGAATCCGCTGTTTGCCGGGGATATCGGTGATCGGCGCGCCACCGCCGCCACCGCAGCAGCGGGAGCGAAAGCCCGAGCGCTGCATTTCCCTGATCTCGATCCCCAGCGCGCGCAGCACTTCACGCGGCGCCTCGTATTCGCCGTTGTAACGGCCCAGGTAACACGGATCGTGATAAGTCACGCTGGCGCCTTTGTGCTGGCCCAGCGTCAGGGCGCCGCTGCGCACCAGCTCGGCCATGAAGGTGCTGTGATGCTGCACCTGATAGTCACCGCCAAAAGCGCCATATTCGTTTTTCAGCACATGAAAGCTGTGCGGGTCGCAGGTCACGATACGTTTGAAATCGTAACGGGACAGGGTCTGAATGTTGCGTAGGGCGAGCATCTGAAAGGTCGCTTCATCACCCAACCGCCTGGCCACATCACCGCTGTCGCGTTCTTCGAGGCCCAGCACGGCGAAATCCACCCCGGCCGCCTTGAGGACTTTGACGAACGCGCGCAGGGTGCGTTGATTACGCATGTCGAACGCGCCATCACCGACCCAGAACAGCACATCCACGGTTTTTTGCTCGCTGAGCAATGTCAGGTTCAGATCGGCCGCCCAGTTCATTCGCCCGCCCGGTGCAAACCCGCCGGGGTTGTCGGTGGCGATCAGGTTGTCCAGCACCTCGGCGCCCTTGTTCGGCGTAGCGCCCTTTTCGAGGGTCAGGTGGCGGCGCATGTCGACGATGGCATCGACGTGCTCGATCATCATCGGGCACTCTTCGACACAGGCTCGGCACGTGGTGCAGGACCACAGCGTTTCGGCGTCCACCAGCCCGTTGACGATGGGCTGATGCGGATTACCGCCATGCTCGCCCAGTGGCTTGCCTTTGCCGTCCAGCGATGGATAGGGACTGCCGGCAAATTTTGCGTCGGTGCCCCCGGCAAGACCGACCACCATGTCCTGAATCAGCTTTTTAGGGTTGAGTGGCTGGCCTGCGGCAAACGCCGGGCAGGCCGCCTCGCACTTGCCGCACTGCACGCAGGCGTCGAAGCCCAGCAGTTGGTTCCAGGTGAAGTCCTGAGGTTTCTCCACGCCCAGCGGTGCAGTTCGATCGTTCAGGTCCAAAGGTTTCAGGCCCGTGGAACGTCCACCACCAAAACGCTCGGCACGCCGGTGCCAGGCCAGGTGCAGCGCCCCGGCGAAGGCGTGCTTCATCGGCCCGCCCCAAGTCATGCCGAAAAACAGTTCGCTTACGCCCCACAGCACGCCCAGCCCGAGAACAGCGACCAGTACCCATCCGCCGAAGTGCTCGGGAAGAATGCCCGCCACTGGTAACGTGACCAGAAAGAAGCTCGCGGAAAACGCCATGAGGCTTTTCGGCAGGCGCATCCACGGGCCTTTCGACAGACGCGCAGGCGGGTTGAGACGACGACGATAGACAAACACCGCACCGACGAACATCACCGCCGTCATCAACAGCAGTGCGTAACCAAGCACGCGGTTATGCACACCGAAACCGTGCACCAGAATCGCCAGCACAATCGAGGCCACCGCTCCGCCCGCTGTGGCCACGTGGGTGTTGGCGATGTATTTGTCACGCGCGACCACGTGATGCAGATCGACCATGTACCGCTTGGGCATGGCCAGCAGACCACCCAGCCAATCGACTTTCGAGGACCGACCGTTGCGCCACAGGGTAGCCCGCCGCCAGGCGCCCAGCGCCGCAAGGGCCAGGGCGCTGAACAGCAGGATCGGAAGAAGGGTGTCTAGCATCTGAAGCTCCAGGTACCAAGCGGTCTTGCAGTCCGGGTGACGCTTCGTTGATTCGCAAAAACCGTGGATCAGACAACCCGCATGTCGGCTGATCTATCGCATTCGCGAACCCGTTCGCTCCCACGGCCAGCGGCCGGAATCAAAGACAGGCGAGCCTTAAAAGTCCTTGCACAGCCGCAAGCCGTCATAGATCGCGGCGTGGGTATTACGCTGCGCCACGCAATCGCCGATACGAAACAGCAGATAACCGTCACCCGGCTGGCTCAACGATGGCTGTGGCTGAATGGCGAACAGCGCATCGATATCGATCTGGCCCTTGTTGCGCGAGCCTTCCTTGAGCGCGTAGTAGATCGCTTCGTCGGGGCGCACGCCGTTTTCCACCACCACCTGATCGACGACCCGCTCTTCCTTGGCGCCGGTGTATTCGTTTTCCAGCACCGCCACCAGCTTGTCGCCCTCGCGATAGACCTTTTCCAGCATCATGTCGCCGGTCATGATCACTTCCTTGGGGTACATGCTGCGGTAGTAGGTCGGGAACGAGGTTCCGCCAATCGCCACGCCCGGCTTGATGTCATCGGTGACGATTTCGACCTGGCAGCCCTTGTCGGCCAGAAAATCAGCCACCGACATGCCGGTGAACTCGCAGATGGTGTCGTAGACCAGCACGTTCTTGCCGGGCGCCACCTTGCCGTCCAGCACATCCCAACTGCTGACCACCAGGCCTTCAGCCGCACCCCAGTGTTCGTTCTGCTCAAGAAACGGGTGACCGCCGACCGCGAGCACCACGATGTCGGGCCGCAGATCGAGAATGGTTGCCGCATCCGCTGCGGTCCCCAGACGCAGGTCGACTTTCAGGCGCGCCAGCTCAAGCTGGAACCAGCGCGTGATGCCGGCTATCTGGTCGCGCTGCGGTGCCTTCGATGCGGTGGTGATCTGCCCGCCGATGAAGTCCTTTTTCTCGAACAGGGTCACGTCATGTCCGCGTTCGGCAGAGACCCGTGCGGCTTCCATCCCGGCAGGACCGGCACCGACCACCACGACCTTGCGCCTGGGTCCGGCGGATTTCTCGATGATGTGCGGCACGCCCATGTATTCGCGGGACGTGGCGGCGTTCTGGATGCACAGCACATCCAGCCCTTGATACTGGCGATCGATGCAGTAGTTGGCACCGACGCACTGCTTGATCTGGTCGATCTGGCCCATCTTGATCTTGGCGATCAGGTGCGGGTCGGCAATGTGCGCGCGGGTCATGCCGACCATATCGACATAGCCACCTTCCAGAATTCGCGTTGCCTGGTTCGGGTCCTTGATGTTCTGCGCGTGCAGCACCGGGGCCTTGACCACTTCCTTGATCCCGGCCGCCAGGTGCAGGAACGGCTCCGGTGGGTAACTCATGTTCGGAATAACGTTGGCCAGGGTGTTGTGGGTGTCACACCCCGAGCCCACCACGCCGATGAAATCGATCATGCCGGTGTCGTCGTAATACTTGGCGATCTGTTTCATGTCCTCGTGGCTTAGGCCATCGGGATGAAACTCGTCGCCACAGATGCGCAACCCTACGCAGAAGTCGGGGCCGACTTCCTTGCGCACCGCCTTGATCACTTCCAGGCCGAAGCGCATGCGGTTCTCGAAACTGCCACCCCATTCATCGGTGCGCTTGTTGACCCGCGGGCTCCAGAACTGGTCGATCATGTGCTGATGCACCGCCGACAACTCGACGCCATCCAGACCACCTGCCTTGGCACGCGCCGCAGCACTGGCGTAGTTGCCGATCACCCGCCAGATTTCCTCGGGCTCGATGGTTTTGCAGGTTGCCCGATGTACCGGCTCGCGAATGCCCGACGGCGACATCAGGGTCGGCCAGTGATCGCCATCCCAGCGCGAGCGACGGCCCATGTGGGTAATCTGGATCATGATCTTGGCGCCATGCTTGTGCATGGCGTCGGCAAGGTTCTGGAAGTGCGGGATGATTCTGTCGGTTGCCAGGTTGACCGATTTCCACCAGCCTTGCGGGCTGTCGATGGCCACGCTTGAAGAGCCGCCACAAATGGCCAGGCCGATGCCGCCCTTGGCTTTTTCCTCGTAGTACTTCACGTAACGATCCGTGGTCATGCCGCCATCGGTGGCGTAGACCTCGGCGTGCGCAGTGCTCAGCACGCGATTACGGATGGTGAGCTTGCCGATCTGGATCGGCTGGAACATCGCTTCGAAAGCCATAACCCGATCCTCGATTTACAGCGGTTTGACGACAAACAGACCGTCGTCATGACCTTCTTCGGAACCACCGTAAACCTGCTCGGCAACCGTACGCACAGCGCTGCCACTGGCAGCGAGGATCTGATCCATGGCCCCGGCGAACCAGCCGGTGAACATGTAATCGACCTTGCGCCCGACCTTGCCGTAGACGTACACGAAACAGGAGTGCTCCAGCTTCACACTGGCAGTGCCTTTCTCGACGTCGATGTCCTGGATCTTGAACAGACCCCAGCCACGCTGCGACAGACGCTTCATGTAGTGCTCGAACACCGCAACGCCTTCCAGGCCGTGGCATTCGGCTTCCTTTTCGCACCAGTGCCAGGCGGATTTGTAACCCGCCTTGTAGAGGATGTCGGCGTAGGCATCGGCGCCCAGCACTTCTTCGATGCCCATGTGGTTGTTGACGAAAAAGTGCCGGGGCACGTACAGCATCGGCAACGCATCGGAGGTCCAGACGCCGGTTTCGCTGTCGACTTCGATGGGCAGTTGCGGGGCGATTTTAGCCATGGCGGTCAAACTCCAGATGATTCGGGCTACACCCACCGCTCGAAGGGCCGTGGGGGTTCAATTCGATAAGGTATGGCGGGCGGGTTACTCGCCCCAGACGTCGGCCAGAACGTTGACCCAGTTCTCGCCCATGATCTTGCGCACCACGCGTTCGGAGTGACCGCGCTTGAGCAGCGTTTCAGTCAGATTGGGAAACTCGCCAACGGTGCGGATGCCCAGCGGGTTGATGATCTTGCCGAAGTTGGTCAGGCGGCGGGCGTAGCCCTTGTCGTGGGTCAGGTACTCGAAAAACTCCTGGCCGTGACCCTGAGTGAAGTCAGTGCCAATGCCGATGGCGTCTTCGCCGACGATGTTCATGACGTATTCGATGGCTTCGGCGTAATCGTCAATGGTCGACTCGATGCCCTTGGCCAGGAACGGCGCGAACATGGTCACGCCGACAAAACCGCCATGATCGGCGATGAACTTCAGTTCGGCGTCGGACTTGTTGCGCGGGTGTTCCTTGAGGCCGGAAGGCAGACAGTGTGAGTAGCAGACCGGCTTTTTCGATTCGAGAATGACTTCTTCCGAGGTTTTCGAGCCGACGTGGGACAGGTCGCACATCACCCCGACACGGTTCATTTCAGCGACGATCTCACGACCGAAACCCGACAGCCCGCCGTCGCGCTCGTAGCAGCCCGTGCCCACCAGATTCTGGGTGTTGTAGCACATCTGCACGATGCCGACGCCGAGCTTCTTGAAGATCTCGACGTAGCCGATCTGGTCTTCATAGGCGTGTGCGTTCTGGAAGCCGAACAGAATGCCGGTCTTGCCCAGTTCCTTGGCCTTGCGAATGTCGGCTGTGGTATGCACCGGCATGACCAGGTCGCTGTTTTCGCGCATCAGTTTCTGGCTGGTGCAGATGCTGTTGATGGTCGCCTGAAAGCCCTCCCACACCGACACGGTGCAGTTGGCCATGGTCAGGCCGCCCTTGCGCATGTCTTCGAACAGCTCGCGGTTCCACTTGGCGATGATCAGCCCGTCAATAACGATGCTGTCGGCGTGTAATTCGGCTGGGCTCATCAGGCTGTCCCCTTTTTTGATTGCGGTGCGCCGAATCGGCTGTCGGCGCTAATGGGGTCAGCATATGCCGGAGGGTCAGGGGAACCGGGTGCAAAAACGACAGGGGGTTTGCCGAAAGCGTCAAGATACGACAAAGGGGGACGGCGAGTCGTCGGGTGATGTCGTAAACCTGTTCAATGTCTCACTCTTGAGACAGAATCGAGCCTATCAATGGATCGGAGCGACTCGATGAAAACGTTTTTGCTGACCCTGGCCCTTATGACGACGGCCGTGACAGGCGTACACGCCGCCCAGAATCCGGACGCGTCGCCCTGCGACGGTGTCGAGGACGACAAGCAGACCCTGGAATGCTCGGCCTACAGCCGCACCACTGCCGAACAGTTGCTCAAGGAAAACTTCGACAACCTGCTCAAGCGCGTTCAGTCGCAGTTCGTCGCCAACAAGACGCAGTTCAACGACTTTACCAGCAAACTCAAGACCGCCCAGCAAGCCTGGGAGAAGCTGCGTGACGCCGACTGCGCGGTTGAGGTCTTCCCTTCTGCAGCAGGCAGCAAAGCCTTCACTATCAGCGAAAACGACTGCATTGCGCGCATGAGTGACGAGCGCTCGGAGTATCTGGAGTCGATAGCGCAGGAATAACGTCTACGATGAGATAACCTGCCTCTTTATATGAACGAGCTCATCAGGTTTTCTCATGATTATTTGCGGTGTAGAAATCAAAGGCAGCGAAGCTATCTTCGCCCTCGCCACTCGACGTAATGGCGGCATCGAGCACTTGCCGCTCGCCACCAAGAAGCTTGCGCTGGAGGACGATGACGAGGCCGCCAACGTCAAAGCCTTCTCCACGCAACTCGCCGGTTTCGTGCGTGAAAACGGCATCAGCCATGTGGTTATCAAGAAGCGCAGCAAGAAAGGCGAATTCGCTGGCGGCCCGACCACCTTCAAGATCGAAACCATCTTTCAACTGATGTCTGATTGCAACGTGGTGCTCATATCGCCGCAGACCGTCAATGCGCAGAACAAGAAACACACCTTCGCCCTGCCCGACACCCTGAACAAGTATCAGCACGAAGCGTACAAGGCGGCGTGTGCGGGTGTGATGAAGAGCGTTTAAGCCTTTCGAGAGAGGACGCAGAGCGTCCAGAACGGCATGCGACGCAGAGCGTCGCACGATAGCGGGGATTATCGTTCCTCACGCTCCAGCGTGGGAATGCAGTTCGTGACGCTCCGCGTCACATTCATTCGCCGCGCAGTTACGTTTGACCCGACATAAAAAAACCCGCATTTCTGCGGGTTTCTTCAATGCTCAATCAACTCAGTTGACCTTGGCATCCAGCTCGCCACGCGCGTAGCGTTCGAACATGGCGTCCAGGGAGATCGGCTTGATCTTCGAGGCGTTGCCAGCGGTGCCGAATGCTTCATAACGGGCGATACATACATCACGCATGGCCACGACAGTCTTAGCCAGGTACTTGCGCGGGTCGAACTCACTCGGGTTTTTGGCCATGAATTCGCGGATCGCACCGGTCGATGCCAGACGCAGGTCAGTATCGATGTTGACCTTGCGCACGCCGTGTTTGATGCCTTCAACGATTTCTTCGACCGGCACACCGTAGGTTTCTTTGATGTCGCCGCCGAACTCGTTGATGATTTTCAGCCATTCCTGTGGAACGGACGAAGAACCGTGCATCACCAGGTGAGTGTTAGGGATGCGCTTGTGGATCTCTTTGATGCGCTCGATCGCCAGGATGTCGCCGGTAGGCGGCTTGGTGAACTTGTAAGCGCCGTGGCTGGTGCCGATGGCGATGGCCAGGGCATCGACCTGAGTGCGCTTGACGAAGTCAGCGGCTTCTTCCGGGTCGGTCAGCATCTGGCTGTGATCCAGAACGCCTTCCGCACCCACGCCGTCTTCTTCACCAGCCATGCCGGTTTCCAGCGAGCCCAGCACGCCCAGCTCGCCTTCCACGGAAACGCCGCAGGCGTGAGCGAAGGACACAACGCGACGGGTCACGTCAACGTTATAGTCGTAATCGGCCGGGGACTTGCCGTCTTCACGCAGCGAGCCGTCCATCATCACCGAGCTGAAGCCCAGCTGGATCGAGCGCTGGCAGATGTCAGGGCTGGTACCGTGGTCCTGGTGCATGACCACCGGGATGTGCGGGAATTCTTCGATCGCGGCGAGGATCAGGTGACGCAGGAACGGCGCACCGGCGTATTTGCGGGCACCGGCAGAAGCCTGGACGATCACCGGGGAGTCGGTCTTGTCGGCCGCTTCCATAATGGCGCGCATCTGTTCCAGGTTGTTTACGTTGAAAGCTGGAACGCCGTAGCCGAATTCGGCTGCGTGGTCCAACATCTGGCGCATGCTGATAAGTGCCATTGTCTGTGTCTCTCCCGGTAGGGTCGTTAGTCGAGCAAGCCTGCCGTAGTGGCGACTGCCATTCAAGTTATAAGCTCAGCCACAAGGCCGCGCGTGTGTGCCCGAGATCCGACTTATCTGGCCTTGCAGCCGCGACCGATCAGATCGTTGGTAGCGTCCCAATAGATCAGGCCCTCGCTACCCTTGTTGACGAATGCCAACACATTGTTGCTGTACAGCGTACCGCTGGCAGCGCCGGGTTCAGCCTTGAGCCTGAACACCTGATCGCTTTGATTCAGACGAACATCGACTTCCTTTTTGGCCGAGTCGATGTAGCGCCAGTTGACCTCTGCATTGCTGTCACATACCCAGCGATTCCAAGGGTCATTCTGCTGCGGTGAACTCATGCTCGAACAACCGCCAAGCACTGCCAACACCCCGAGGGCAATCACGCCTTTCATTACGTCTCCTGGCTGCCCTGCGAAACGCGGCGTGTGCCGTTCGTTTCAACTGTCAGGGGCAGTTCTGTTCCTGTTTTCGGTCATCGGCCGGCTCACCGGTGACATGTGCCTCAACCCGTTGACTGTTTTCAGTCGTTGGCACATTCACGGCGGCCGGGCTGAATATCTGACAGGTCTTGGCACGCGAGCCAGAACCGGTACAACCAGCCAGTACAATGCAGCTCATCAGAGCCAGGGCAGCGATCTTCATGGCGAAACTCCTTTCCCGGAAAAATATCCACCCTTTAAAGACCGCTGAAGCCCGTCAATGTTGCCAACGGGTTTCAGACCTGGCTCACAGACACCCTACATTGCCTGTCCGCGGCATGAATTCGTAACGATCCCACACCTCGGGGCCGCCGCGCTTGTAGACCACCGGCACCGTTTCTGCCTGCCAGCCCGCCTGATAGCAGCTTAACTGGAGCGGTTGGGTCGGGGAGTCGCTCTCCACCTCTTCAGCCGCAGGCTTGCCCGCGCAACCGGCCAGTAAACCTGCGATGAGAAACCACGGTAACGCCCTGACCATTGACCACTCCTTGTCCAAGGCTTTCACTCAAGCCTTGGCGCGTTGTTCGAGCATTTCCACCGCAGGCAGAACCTTGCCTTCCACGAACTCGAGGAACGCACCGCCACCGGTCGAAATGTAGGAAATCTGTTCTGCCACACCATACTTGTCGATGGCCGCCAGCGTGTCGCCACCGCCCGCGATGGAGAACGCCTGGCTTTCAGCGATGGCCTTGGCCAGCGTTTTAGTGCCTTCACCGAACTGATCGAACTCAAAAACGCCGACCGGACCGTTCCACAGGATAGTCCCGGAAGATTTCAGTAATTCGGCGAAATGCGCAGCAGTTTGCGGGCCAATATCGAGAATCATATCGTCATCGGCGACGTCAGCGATCAGTTTGACAGTAGCGGCAGCGCTCTCGGCGAACTCCTTGGCAACCACCACGTCCGTCGGCAATGGCACGCTGACCTTGGCGGCGATGGCGCGAGCGGTGTCGAGCAGGTCAGGTTCGTACAGCGATTTACCGACCTTGTGACCGGCCGCAGCGAGGAAGGTGTTGGCAATGCCGCCGCCGACGATCAACTGATTGCAGATGCCGCTCAGGCTGTTGAGTACGTCCAGCTTGGTGGAGACCTTGGAGCCCGCCACGATGGCGGTCATCGGCTGGGCCGGAGCGCCCAGGGCCTTGCCCAGTGCTTCAAGCTCGGCGGCCAGCAACGGACCTGCCGCTGCCACCTTGGCGAATTTTGCCACGCCGTGAGTAGAACCCTCGGCACGGTGGGCGGTGCCAAAGGCATCCATCACGAACACGTCGCACAGTGCTGCGTATTGCTGCGCCAGCTCGTCGGCGTTCTTTTTCTCGCCCTTGTTGAAGCGAACGTTCTCGAACAGGACGACATCACCCGCTTTCACGTCGACCCCTTCCAGGTAATCGGCAACCAGCGGAACGTCACGACCCAGCGCCTTGCTCAGGTAGTCGGCAACCGGCTTGAGGCTGTTCTCGGCAGAAAACTCACCCTCTGTCGGGCGGCCAAGGTGTGAGCAGACCATGACGGCCGCGCCTTTCTCCAACGCCAGCCTGATGGTCGGCAGCGAAGCGAGGATACGTGCATCACTGCTGACTACGCCGTCCTTTACCGGGACGTTGAGGTCTTCGCGAATCAGTACACGTTTACCTTGCAGATCGAGGTCGGTCATCTTCAAGACGGTCATGAGCATTCCTGTTTTTTTACTGTTATTGGTCAGCGACGCGCAGAAAGTGATCGGCGACGTCGAGCATTCGATTGGCAAAGCCCCACTCGTTGTCGAACCAGGCCAGCAGATTGACCAGCCGGGGTCCGGAAACGCGGGTCTGACTCGCATCCACAATGGCCGAATGCGGGTCATGGTTGAAATCGCAACTGGCGTGCGGCAATTCCGTGTAGGCCAGCAGCCCCTTGAGCGGACCGCTGGTGGCGGCCTCACGCAGGATACGGTTGATCTCCACGGCATCGGTGTCTTGCGACATCTGCAACGTAATGTCCAGACAGGACACATTCACCGTCGGCACGCGAACAGCTTTGGCCTGAATTCGGCCGGCAAGTTCCGGAAGCAGCCGTTCGATTCCTCGCGCCAGACCGGTGGACACCGGAATGATCGACTGGAAGGCCGACCGCGTACGGCGCAGATCCTCGTGATGATAAGCGTCGATCACCGGTTGATCGTTCATCGCCGAGTGGATGGTGGTAATGGTCATGTATTCCAGGCCGATGGCCTGATCCAGCAAGCGCAGCAGCGGCACGCTGCAGTTGGTGGTGCACGACGCGGCCGAGACCAGCAGCTCGCGGCCAGTCAGCTTGTGCTGATTGATGCCGAACACCACGGTGGCATCGACATCCCGTTCGCTGGCCATCGGCTGGGAAAACAGCACCCGCGGCGCACCGGCCTCCAGAAAGCGCTGGCCATCTTCGCGAGTGTTGTAGACACCGGAACACTCAAGCACCAGATCGACTTCCAGACCGGCCCAGTCGATGCCTTCGGGCGTCGCACTGCGCAGGACCTTGATCCGGTGGTCATTGATGTGCAGGTATTGCCCTTCGACCCGCACTTCGCCGGGAAACCGGCCGTGTGTGGAGTCAAAGCGCGTGAGGTATTCAAGACTGGCCATGTCGGCCAGATCGTTGATGGCAACCACTTCAAACCCGGCCTTGGCCCCTCGCTCGCACAGCGCGCGAACAACGCAACGACCAATACGGCCGTAACCGTTCAGAGCAACTTTGTAAGGGCGGGGCTGGGGCATGAAATTTTCGCCAGGGGCTGGATCTGATTGCGTAAACGATAAAACCTGTGGGAGCAACAGAGGCGGCGATCCGCTTTGCTCGCGAATGGGAGCACCCGGTTTGCCTGACTCACCTAGGCGCTTCCTTCGCGAGCAAGGCGGATCGCCGCCCCGGTCGCTCCCACAACATCAACATCACATGGCTGATCAGTCTTCGAGCAGCTCTTCAGCAGTGCTCAGGACGTTTTCCAGCGTGAACCCGAACTCTTCGAACAGCGCCGGCGCAGGGGCCGACTCGCCGAAGGTGGTCATGCCGATCACGCGCCCTTCCAGACCTACGTATTTGTACCAGTAGTCGGCGTGAGCCGCTTCGATGGCAATACGCGCGCTGACCTGCAACGGCAGCACCGCCTGCTTGTAAGCAGCATCCTGAGCTTCGAAAATGCTGGTGCATGGCATGGACACCACGCGCACGTTGCGGCCCTGCTCGGTCAGCTTGTCGTAAGCCTGGACAGCCAGACCGACTTCCGAACCGGTCGCGATCAGGATCAGCTCAGGCTCGGCAGCGCAATCACGCAGTACGTAACCGCCACGCGCGATGTAGGACAGTTGCTTCTCGTCACGCGCCTGATGAGTCAGGTTCTGACGGGAGAAGATCAGTGCCGACGGGCCATCGTCACGCTCGATAGCGTGTTTCCATGCCACGGCCGACTCCACGGCATCCGCAGGACGCCAGGTGTCCAGGTTCGGCGTGGTACGCAGGCTGGTCAATTGCTCGATCGGCTGGTGAGTCGGGCCGTCTTCGCCCAGACCGATGGAGTCGTGAGTGAATACGTAGATCACGCGCTTCTTCATCAACGAGGCCATACGCACCGCGTTGCGAGCATATTCCATGAAGATCAGGAAGGTTGCGCCGTAAGGCACGAAGCCGCCGTGCAGGGCGATGCCGTTCATCATGGCGCCCATACCGAACTCGCGAACACCGTAATGCAGGTAGTTGCCGTTAGGGTCTTCGCCGGTGATGCTCTTGCAGCCTTTCCAGATGGTCAGGTTGGATCCGGCAAGGTCAGCCGAACCACCCAGAATTTCAGGCAGCAACGGGCCGAGTGCCCCCAGTGCGTTCTGGCTGGCCTTGCGGCTGGCGATGGTTTCGCCCTTGGCGTTGACTTCAGCGACATAAGCCGCTGATTTTTCAGCGAAATCTGCAGGCAATTGCCCACTCATGCGACGAATGAAGTCGTTGGCCAGCTCCGGGAACGCGGCGGAATAGGCAGCAAAGCGCTGGTCCCACTCGGCTTCGGCCGCCAGACCTTTTTCCTTCGCGTTCCACTCGGCATAGATATCAGCCGGGATTTCGAAAGGACCGTGATTCCACTTCAGCGCGGCACGGGTCAGGGCGATTTCGTCAGCACCCAGTGGCGCACCGTGGGACTCTTCCTTGCCCTGCTTGTTCGGCGAACCGAAACCGATGGTGGTCTTGCAGCAGATCAGCGTTGGCTGGTCGCTCTTGCGAGCGGTTTCGATGGCTGTCTTGATTTCTTCAGGGTCATGACCGTCGACATTGCGGATCACCAACCAGCCGTACGACTCGAAACGCTTAGGCGTATCGTCGGTGAACCAGCCTTCCACTTCACCATCGATGGAGATGCCGTTGTCGTCGTAGAACGCGATCAGCTTGTTCAGCTGCAACGTGCCGGCCAGCGACGCCGCTTCGTGGGAAATACCTTCCATCATGCAGCCATCGCCCATGAACACGTAGGTATGGTGATCGACGATGGAGTGGCCTGGACGGTTGAACTGTGCGGCGAGGGTCTTCTCGGCAGCAGCGAAACCGACGGCGTTGGCAAAGCCCTGACCCAGCGGACCGGTGGTGGTCTCGACGCCAGGCGTGTAACCGTATTCCGGGTGACCCGGAGTGCGGCTGTGCAATTGACGGAAGTTTTTCAGGTCGTCGATGGACAGGTCGTAGCCGGTCAGGTGCAGCAACGAGTAGACCAGCATCGAGCCGTGGCCGTTGGACATGATGAAACGGTCACGGTCGGCAAACGCAGGGTTTGCCGGGTTGTGCTTCAGATAATCGCGCCAAAGAACCTCGGCGATATCCGCCATGCCCATGGGGGCACCCGGATGGCCGCTGTTGGCTTTTTGCACGGCATCCATGCTGAGGGCACGAATAGCGTTGGCACGCTCACGACGGCTTGGCATCGCTGATCTCCTGGGAATTAAGAAATAGGATTGAGAAAAAGAAGGTCATTTTCCCTCACGGACAGGCCGGGGGCAATCACAGATAGACGACCATAGGCTTTTTTCCGGGGTTGCGGACATTATTTGCCACGCAAAGACTGGATCACCCGCCTGCACGACAAGTTCACAACGCCTGACCGGCGCCATCCATCCAGCAATATCAAAACTTTTTGATATTGCCCTTGCGACACTCCGGATCGCTCTCTAGACTGCGCAGCTATGAACCTGCGTGTACCTGCCATTCGCCACGATGCATGCGACGACCTCTCTGCATTGTGCAAGGCCGGCGGCGATCCCTTGCGGCTGAACGTGCTGCGTGTGCTGACCAACGACTCGTTCGGCGTGCTGGAACTGGCACAGATTTTCGCTATCGGCCAGTCCGGCATGAGCCATCACCTCAAGGTGCTGGCGCAGGCTGATCTGGTCGCGACACGGCGTGAAGGCAACGCGATTTTCTACCGGCGCGCCCTGCCCCACACCGAATTGCCGGGTGGCAGGCTGCATGCGGCGTTGCTCGACGAAGTGGATACGCTGGACTTGCCGGACGACGTACAGAGCCGTATCGGCCTGGTGCATCGGCAACGGGCACTGGCCAGTCAGGATTTTTTCGCCCGTACCGCAGAAAAGTTTCGCGCCCAGCAGGACCTGATCGCCGGTTTGGCGCAGTACAGCGAAAGCCTGCTGACCCTGCTCGACAAACTGAGCTTTGGTGCGCAGGCAACCGCTCTGGAAGTAGGCCCCGGTGACGGCGGCTTCCTCCCTGAGCTGGCGCGGCGCTTCGGTCAGGTCATCGCGATGGACAACAGCCCGGTGATGCTGGACCTGGCGCGTGGCGTCTGCGAGCGCAAGGCGCTGGCTAACGTTGAGCTGAGGCTGGCCGATGCACTGACCGACGCTAAAGTCAGTGCCGATTGCGTCGTCCTCAACATGGTGCTGCATCATTTCGCGGTACCGGCCGAAGCCTTGAGGCAACTGGCCGAACATGTAAAACCCGGCGGTAGCCTGCTGGTAACAGAATTGTGTAGTCATGACCAGAGTTGGGCCAGGGAGGCCTGTGGCGATCTCTGGTTAGGTTTCGAGCAGGAAGACCTGGCCCGTTGGGCCATCGCTGCGGGGCTAGTTCCCGGGGAAAGCCTCTATGTAGGCTTACGTAATGGTTTCCAGATCCAGGTTCGCCATTTTCAGCGACCGGCTGGCGACACTCACCATCGGTAAAATGAAGGAAACCCGTAGAGATGAGCGAATACTCACTTTTCACCTCCGAGTCCGTGTCCGAAGGGCATCCGGACAAGATCGCCGACCAGATTTCCGACGCGGTTCTGGACGCCATCATCGCTGAAGACAAATACGCCCGTGTAGCGTGCGAAACACTGGTCAAGACCGGTGTGGCGATCATCGCTGGCGAAGTGTCGACTTCGGCCTGGGTCGATCTGGAAGACATCGTGCGTAACGTCATCCTCGACATCGGCTACAACAGCTCCGACGTCGGTTTCGACGGCGCGACCTGTGGCGTGATGAACATCATCGGCAAGCAGTCGGTAGACATCGCCCAGGGCGTTGACCGCAGCAAACCTGAAGATCAGGGCGCTGGCGACCAGGGGCTGATGTTCGGCTACGCCAGCAACGAGACCGACGTGCTGATGCCAGCGCCGATCACCTTCTCCCACCAGCTGGTGCAGCGTCAGGCCGAAGCGCGTAAATCCGGCCTGCTGCCGTGGCTGCGCCCGGATGCCAAATCCCAGGTTACCTGCCGTTACGAAAACGGCAAGGTGGTCGGCGTTGACGCTATCGTGTTGTCGACCCAGCACAACCCGGATGTGTCGTACAAGGACCTGCGCGAAGGCGTGATGGAGCTGATCGTCAAGCACGTCATCCCTGCGCACCTGCTGCACAAGGACACCCAGTTCCACATCAACCCGACCGGCAACTTCATCATCGGTGGCCCGGTAGGCGACTGTGGCCTGACCGGCCGCAAGATCATCGTCGACACCTACGGCGGCATGGCCCGTCACGGCGGCGGCGCTTTCTCCGGCAAGGACCCATCGAAGGTTGACCGCTCGGCCGCCTACGCCGGTCGTTACGTGGCCAAGAACATCGTCGCTGCCGGCCTGGCCGAGCGTTGCGAGATCCAGGTGTCCTACGCCATCGGCGTCGCTCAACCGACTTCGATCTCGCTGAACACGTTCGGCACCGGCAAGCTGTCCGATGACAAGATCATCAAACTGGTTCGCGACAACTTCGACCTGCGTCCTTACGCAATCACCACCATGCTCGACCTGCTGCACCCGATGTACCAGGCTACTGCAGCCTACGGCCACTTCGGTCGTATCCCGGTCGAAATGACCGTTGGCGATGACACCTTCACCGCCTTCACCTGGGAAAAAACCGACCGCGCCGACGCCCTGCGCGCAGCTGCCGGCCTGTAAAAACCCAGAAAAAAGCCCCGGACGACCTGGTCGTTTCGGGGCTTTTTTTCGTCTGGAGATATGGACGGTCCGAGTCCGATCAAGAAATTGCGGCGCGCCGCAGACTTGTGACGCAGAGCGTCACCCAAGGCATTCCCACGCGGGAGCGTGAGGAACGATAACCTCAACTATCGTGCCCGATGCTCTGCGCTTCTGCCCGAAGGGCGTGCGAGCTTGCTCACGAAGACGCCGGTGCCGGCGCGACTATCGTGCGGCGCTCTGCGTCGTATGCCTTTCTGGACGCTCCGCGTCCTCTTGACGACGCAGAGCGTCGAGAACTGCGTTCCCACGCTGGAGCGTGAGGAACGATAACCTCAACTATCGTGCCCGATGCTCTGCGCTTCTGCCTGAAGGGCGTGTGAGCTTGCTCACGAAGACGCCGGTTCAGTCACTGAGCACTCCGCGTGGACATACCGCCCTGCTCCATCGCAAAACCCGGTAACCAAGCCCTGCCCCATCACCACGCGACAACGACTAGCCTCATCGAGCCTATTCCTAAAGCAAGGATGCTTCGATGCTGCCCACCATTCGCCTGATGACGTTCGCTCTTGTGTTTCTTCTGCCCGGCTTCGGCAATGCCAGTCAATGCCCTGACTGGCCTGCAGCCAAGGCGCGCAGCGAGGTCACAAACTTGCAACAGCAGATGGCTGCGTGGGACGACAGCTACCACCGCCAGGGCATTTCGCCCATTCCGGACGAGCTCTACGATCAGGCGCGGCAGAAGCTGAACCTGTGGCGCTCGTGCTTTGCCGTTTCCACCCCCGAGGCCGATCCGCTAAAGACAGCAGTCGGCCCGTTGCCTCATCCCGTTGCACACACGGGCGTCAACAAGCTGGCCGACGAAAGCAGCGTCAAGGACTGGCTCAAGGGCCGCAACGATCTGTGGATTCAACCCAAGGTCGATGGCGTAGCCGTCACCCTGGTCTACGAAAACGGCCAGCTTGTGCAGGCGATCAGTCGTGGTGACGGGCGCAAGGGGCAGGACTGGACCTCGCAGGCGCGACTGATCAAGGCCATTCCTCAACAACTGGCCCAGGCTGACTCCGCAATATTACAAGGCGAGCTGTACTGGCGTCTGGACGACCATATTCAGTCAGCATCCGGCAGCGTCAACGCGCGCAGCAAGGTCGCGGGTTTGCTGGCGCGGCAGACGATCAGCCCGCAGCAGGCCGACGCCATCGGGCTGTTCGTCTGGGACTGGCCGAACGGGCCTGGCGATATGGCGCAACGTCTCGCAGGCCTGCAAGCCATGGGTTTTGAGGACAGCGCGGCCTATTCGCACCCACTGGAAAACTACGCCAAGGCCGCACGCTGGCGCGAGCATTGGTATCGCAATCCCCTGCCGTTCGCCACCGATGGCGTGATCATGCGTCAAGGCCAACGTCCACCCGCGCAACGCTGGCAAGCCAGTGCGCCTTACTGGATCGCCGCCTGGAAACATCCCTACGCCCAGGCGCTGGCCGAGGTGCGCAAGGTCAACTTCAAGATCGGCCGCAGCGGCAGAATTACGCCGGTGCTGGAGCTGACCCCGGTACGCCTCGACGACCGTACTGTCAGCCGCATCAGCACGGGCTCGCTGCAGCGCTGGCAAAAACTGGATATCAGGCCTGGCGATCAGATCGCCGTGAGCCTGGCCGGGTTGACGATCCCACGACTCGACGGGGTGGTGACCCGAGCTGCCGAACGAGCCGACATAATCATTCCGCGAGCCGAAGACTTTCATGAACTGAGCTGCTGGCAAGCCACACCGGGCTGTGAAAGCCAGTTCCGCGCCAGGCTGGCATGGCTCAGCGGCAAGAAAGGCCTGGCGTTGCCCGGCGTGGGTCCGGGGACCTGGAACACGCTTATCGAGAACGGCCAAATCATGGGCTTACTCGATTGGATGACCCTGAATCATGCTGAGCTTGCTAACATTCCCGGCTTCGCTGAACGCAGTAGCGCTAAACTGCTCAACAGCCTGCAGACCGCACGCGAACGGCCGTTTCAGACATGGCTCAAGGCCATCGGACTGCCGCCCACCGGAGGCGCCAGACTGCCCGACAACTGGCACGAGCTGGCTGAACGCAGTGTGGAGCAATGGCAAGCAGAGCCAGGCATCGGTCCTGGTCGCGCAGCCAGGCTCAGGGCTTTTTTTCAGGACCCGCAGGTACAGGCACTGAGCCAGCAATTGCAGGCACAGAGCATTTCAGGTTTTAAGTAGCGGACGTTCATTTTTCTGTCCGTATTCAAACGGAGTTCATATGCAGTTTTTATCACCACTGATTCTTTTCACCAGTTGCACGCTGCTCGCCACAACCGTGTTCGCAGACGCCCAGGCCCCGGTGCCGTCCGAATGCCAGATCAAAAGCCAGGAGATCAGCAGCAAGATTCAGGATGCCAAGACCGAGGGCAACAAGGCAGAACAGGCCGGCCTTGAAAAGGCACTCGCCGAGGTCAACGCCAACTGCACCGAAACGTCATTGATCAAACAGCGCAAGCAAAAGGTGCTCGACGCCAAGCAGGAAGTCAGCCGCCGTCAGACCGACCTGAACAAGGCCATGGAAAAGGGCGATCCGGAGAAGATCAACAAGCGCAAGGACAAGCTCGCCGATTCTCGCAAGGAATTGCAGGAAGCGCAGACCGAACTCGAGAAAGTCCAGCCAGACGATTGATCAGGTCGCGACGCTGCGCATGATCGGCAGCGTCGCGAACAGCCTGTCAGGAAGCGGCCGGGAAAGCCGATACCCCGAACAACGCGATGATCAGGCCCATGCCCACCAGCCAGACAAGCGAGCGCAGTGCGGCCAGATCGGCCAGGTAGAAAATGATGTACAGCAGGCGACTGGTGATAAACAGTACCGCCAGCACATCAATGGTCACCAACTGCGCGTTACCGGCAATGTGCGCAATGATCACCGCTGCGGCAAACGCCGGGGTCACTTCAAAGCTGTTCAACTGGGCAGCATGCGCGCGGCGCGGGAACCCCTCCAGCTTGTCGAGAAAGGCACGCGGATCATGGTTATGCCCACTGCCGAATTTGCCGCTGCCGAACTTGGCGATACCGGCACACATAATCGGCAGCAGGATCGCGACCAGCACGCACCAGAAAGCAACTGTCATACGTCCATCCTTATAGGTTCAGCTTCATCTGAAGCATCCGGGCAATACCCGCTCACACACTATGAGCAGGGGGTCAGCGAAAGGTTCTTGAAGAACGACCACCAACCTGACGCATTACACCAGTTTAGGAAAGATCAGGCTGAACGTGGTGAATTGGCCCGGCTCGCTCTGCACCGTCACCTGCCCTTCATGCAGGCTCATGATGGAGCGCACAATCGCCAGCCCAAGCCCGGTCCCGCCCTGCTGTCGCGCGCGGCTGACATGCACCCGATAGAAACGATCGAACAGGCGCGGCAGGTGTTCGGCATCAATGCCATCCCCCGCATTGCGCACCGCCAGTGACACTTCATCTTCGTGCGTGGCAAGCGTAAGGGTAATGACGCTGCCGGACAGACCATGGCGAATGGCGTTGGACAGCAGATTGGAAATCGCTCGCTGAATCATCAGCCTGTCCCCGGTCGCCCTGGCGTGCCCATGAACCTGCAGGGTGATGTCGCGATCCTCCGCCGAGGAGGAGAACAGTTCGGCGACCTTGTCTGCCTCCTCGCGAAGGTCGATGACCTCGACCGGCAATGGCGCTGAGGGCTGGCTGACGCTGGCCAGAAACAGCATCTGACTGATCATGCGCGACATGCGCTCCAGCTCTTCGCTGCAGGATTCCAGCGCCTGTTTGTATTCCTCCGACGGGCGCGGTCTGGACAGCGTGACCTGCGCCCGACCCATCAGGTTGTTCATCGGCGAGCGCAGCTCATGCGCGAGGTCGTCCGAGAACTGCGCCAATTGCTGCACATCGCCGTCCAGCCTGTGCAGCATGAAGTTGACGGCATGTGCCAGGTCGCGCAACTCGTCAGGCAGGCCCTTCACTTTCATGCGATGAGACAGGTCGCGGGCCGAGATCAGCGCGGTGACTTTCCTGAATGCCCGCAGCGGCCTGAGCCCGCGACGCACCACCCACCAGACGCCAAAGCCGACCAGCAACAGAATCACCGGCAAGGCCATGCAGGTCGATCTGACGTAAGCGTGCAACAGCGCGGTGTCGCTTTCCCTGTCCATGGACAGCCTGACCAGCACGTCCTGACCGGTCTTGAGGCGTACGGCCCTGTAACCCAGCAGAATCTTGTGGCCCTGGGCGGATTTCAGTTCCTGAAAGCCTGGCGGCAGCGCATCGGTATCGGGAACCGGCAGATTTCGCCCCTCTACGTTACCAACGCTCATCAGCTCTTGCCGAGGGTTGCCCGCGTCGAGAATGGTCAGCGAGAAGCTGTCATGCCCGACGATCTGGTCACGCAGCGTGTGCGGGTACTGGACGATGTCCTCGATGCCCAGAAACCCCTCGCTCATGCTGTGTTCGATCTGCCTGAACTTCTCGCTCAAACTGTCTTCGGCACGTATATCGAGCTGACGGGAAATGGCTGTGTAGGCAAGCATTTCCATGACCAGCACCAGACACCCGATGAGCGCCGCGACCGTCAATCCGAGGCGTGTCGAGAGACGGGTCAGCTTCATTCACGCACTTCCAGTACGTAACCGACGCCACGCAGCGTGTGAATCAGCTTGGTCTCGAACGGATCGTCGATCTTCGCCCGCAGACGGCGGATCGACACCTCCACCACATTGGTGTCGCAATCGAAGTTCATGTCCCAGACCAGAGAAATGATCTGGGTGCGCGACATGACTTCGCCGCTGTGCCGCATCAACAGGTGCAGCAGCGCGAACTCCTTGGTCGTCAGGTCGATGCGCTGGCTGCCACGGAATGCCCTGTGGCGCCCCTGATCCAGCTCCAGATCGCCGACCTGCAACACCTTGGACGTGGTGGTCTGCTCGCTGCGGCGCATCAGCGTGCGGACCCGTGCCAGTAACTCGGGAAACTCGAATGGCTTGACCAGGTAATCATCGGCGCCCATTTCCAGGCCCTTGACCTTCTCTTCGAGACGGCCTCGTGCAGTGACCATCATGATGCGCGTACTGACGGTCTTCCTCAGGCGGCTCAACACCTCCCAGCCGTCCATCTCCGGCAGGTTCACGTCCAGTATCACCACATCGTAAGCCTGATGCTGCGCGAGATAGAGACCATCGAGGCCGGTTGCAGCGATATCGACGATATAGCCGCTTTCGGTCAGCCCCTGATGCATGTATTCGGCAGTTTTTGGCTCGTCCTCGACGACAAGGATTCGCATAACCAGGCTTCCTGTTTGATGAACGATGAATGACGATGCCGTGCAGTGTACTGAAAAGAAACGCCCATCCCGCTGGATAACAAAATCGTAATTTTGCAGCAATCCCTCTGATAACTCCGGTTGCATAAAGTCCCCTCAGCCAACTTCAGCGCCCTGGTGCCTGTTTGTTTTTTGCTTTCGATGGGGTGAGTCATGCGACTGGAGAATAACGTGCGCGCTCAGCGTATAGATCGATTGGCAGGGAGTGCGCTATGAGAGTCGCCGCACTGTGCCTGGTGTTGTTACCGCTTGTTGCCCCTGGCATCGCCGCAGCCCAAGGCATCAGCCTGGCTCAGGCACTGGAGGCAGCCTTCGCCCGTAACCCGGAACTTGCCGCAGCCCAGTGGGAGATCGGCGTTGCCGAGGGTGATCGGCAACAGGCCGGGCTGATCCCCAACCCGACCGTGTCATGGGAAGTGGAAGACACCCGCCGCGAGACCAGCACCACCACCGTGATGCTCAGCCAGGCACTGGAACTGGGCGGCAAGCGCGGGGCGCGCATCGAGGCCGCCAGCAAGGGCCAGGACGCCGCCCGGCTGGAGCTGGAGCGTCGCGGCAACGAACTGCGGGCCGAAGTGGTTCAGGCGTTCTACGCAGCGGCGCGGGCGCAGGCAGGTCTGGACCTGGCGCGCCAGTCCAGAGCACTGGCCGAACGCGGCCTGCAGGTTGCCGAGGGGCGTGTTCGGGCAGGCAAGGTGTCACCGGTGGAAGCCACACGCGCCCAGGTACAACTGGCCGAAACCGACCTGCTGGTACGCCGCGCCGAGACCTTGAAAGTCAGCAGTAACCGGGAACTGGCGCGCACCACCGGTTCGCCGCTCGCCTCTTTCGAGCACCTGGACTACAGCGACCTGTCGCCAGGCAAGCTGCCACCGAGCGCAAAGCTACTGACCGCCCTCAATCAGTCCGCCGAGCTGCGCCTGGCGCAGACCCAGATCGAGCAGCGCGAAGCCGCGCTGGGTTCGGAGCGCGCCAAGCGCATCCCTGACCTGACCGTCAGCGTCGGCAGCCAGTACAGCCGCGAAGAGCGCGAGCGGGTCAACGTCGTGGGCCTGTCGATGCCGCTCCCGCTATTCGACCGGAACCAGGGCAACGTGCTCGCGGCATCACGCCGTGCCGATCAGTCGCGCGACCTGCGTAACGCCGTCGAACTGAAGCTGCGCACCCAGACGCAGTCAGCCCTCGATCAATGGAACACCGCCGCGCAGGAAGTCGAGTCCTTCGACCGCGTGATCCTGCCCGCCGCGCAACGTGCCGTCGACACGGCAACGCGCGGTTTCGAGATGGGCAAGTTCGGCTTTCTCGAAGTGCTGGACGCGCAACGAACGCTGATCTCGGCGCGCAGCCAGTACCTCGAATCGCTGGCCACCGCCACCGACGCCAGAGTCGCCATCGAGCGAATCCACGGTGATCTCAACCGTTTCAGCCTCAACCCCTGACTTTCCTTTTCCGCCTGTATCGAGCGTATCCAAAAGTGCTGCACGCACCTGATCGCCGGGAGCCTTCATGAACAACAAACGAAGCATTGCCATCGCGCTGGCGGTGGTGGTCATCATTGGTCTGGGCAGTCTGACCCTGAACCCGCAGAGGCTGCCGTTCGCAGCCGGACCAGAACCGTCAGCCGATGAGCACGCGCATGAATCCGGGCAGGGCCATGCTGAAGAGCCAGGCCACGCCGACGAGGCGAAAAAATCGGACGCCGCAGCCTCGGAAGCTTCTCACGAAGAGGATGAGGGACACATCGAGCTGACTGCCGAGCAGATCAAGGCGGCAGGCATCGAGCTGGCCACCGCAGAACCCCGGCAGATGAGCACGACCGTGACCTTCCCCGGTGAAATCCGCTTCGATGAAGACCGCACTGCGCATGTCGTGCCGCGGGTCAGCGGCGTGGTCGAAGCGGTGAAGGTCGATCTGGGTCAATCGGTGAAGAAGGGCCAGGTGCTGGCGGTGATTGCCAGCCAGCAGATTTCCGATCAACGCAGCGAATTGAACGCTGCACAACGACGTCAGGAACTGGCGCGCCTGACCTTGCAACGCGAAAAGAAGCTCTGGGAAGACAGAATCTCGGCCGAGCAGGATTACTTGCAGGCCCGTCAGGACTTTCAGGAAGCCGACATCAACCTGGCCAACGCGCGGCAGAAGATCAGCGCCATCGGTGCCAGCACCCATCCTTCGGCGGGAAGCCGCTACGAGCTGATCGCACCGTTTGATGCCGTGGTCGTGGAAAAGCATCTGGGCATCGGCGAGATGGTCAGCGAGGCCAGCAATGCCTTCACGCTGTCCGACCTGTCGCGTGTCTGGGCCACCTTCGGCGTAGCGCCCAGGGATCTGGACAAGGTGGTGGTCGGTCGTCCGGTCATCGTCAGTGCGCCCGACCTGAATGCCCGGGTCGAAGGACGAGTCGGCTACGTCGGCAGCCTGCTGGGCGAGCAGACCCGCGCTGCCGCCGTGCGCGTGACCCTTGCCAACCCGCAGGGCGCATGGCGTCCCGGCCTGTTCGTTTCGGTGGAAGTCGCTGCCGAGCAGGCCAGTGTGGCGGTCAGTCTTCCCGAAACGGCGATCCAGTCGGTCGAGGACAAACCCTCGGTCTTCGTGCGCAACGCTGAAGGGTTTCAACTGACGCCAGTGACACTTGGCCGCCGCGATGGTGGCCACGTGGAAATCGTCAAGGGCCTGGCGGCCGGCACACAAGTGGCCACCGCCGGCAGTTTCATCCTCAAGTCGGAGCTGGGCAAAGGCTCCGCCGAGCACGCCCATTGATCTGCGTCCCACGAGTACACCCCCATGTTTGAACGGTTGATTCAATTCGCGATTGAACAGCGCATCGTCGTGATGCTTGCTGTGCTGCTCATGGCTGGGCTGGGCATTGCCAGTTACCAGAAACTGCCTATCGATGCCGTCCCCGACATCACCAACGTACAGGTGCAGATCAACACCTCTGCGCCCGGCTTCTCGCCGCTGGAAACCGAGCAGCGCATCACCTTCGCCATCGAGACCAACATGGCGGGCCTGCCCGGCCTGCAACAGACGCGCTCGCTGTCGCGCTCGGGCCTGTCGCAGGTCACGGTGATTTTCGAGGACGGCACCGACCTGTTCTTCGCCCGCCAACTGGTGAACGAGCGCCTGCAGATCGCCAAGGACCAGTTGCCGGAAGGCGTCGATGCGATGATGGGGCCGATCTCCACCGGCCTCGGCGAGATCTTCCTGTGGACAGTCGAAGCCCGCGAGGGCGCGCTGAAGGAGGACGGCACGCCTTACACGCCGACCGACCTGCGGGTGATTCAGGACTGGATCATCAAGCCGCAACTGCGCAACGTGCCAGGCGTGGCCGAGATCAACACCATCGGCGGTTTCGCCAGGCAGTACCAGATCGCGCCTGATCCCAAGAAACTGGCCGCCTACAAGCTGACGCTGAACGATCTGGTGGCAGCGCTGGAGCGCAACAACGCCAACGTCGGCGCAGGCTATATAGAACGCGGCGGCGAGCAGTTACTGATTCGCGCACCGGGTCAACTGGGCACCGTGGATGACATCGCCAACATCGTCATTGCCAACGTGCAGGGCACGCCGATCAGAATCAGCAGCGTGGCCGAGGTCGGTATCGGCAAGGAAATGCGCTCCGGCGCAGCCACCGAAAATGGCCGCGAAGTGGTGCTCGGCACCGTGTTCATGCTGATCGGTGAAAACAGCCGGACGGTGTCACAGGCCGTGGCCGCCAAGCTCGCCGACATCAATCGCACACTGCCCGAAGGCGTCGAAGCGGTAACGGTTTACGACCGCACCAACCTGGTCGAAAAAGCCATCGCAACAGTGAAAAAAAACCTGATCGAAGGCGCGATTCTGGTCATCGTGATTCTGTTCCTGTTTCTGGGCAACATCCGTGCTGCGCTTATCACCGCCATGGTGATTCCGCTGGCCATGCTGTTCACTTTCACCGGCATGTTCACCAACAAGGTCAGCGCCAACCTGATGAGCCTGGGTGCGCTGGACTTCGGCATCATTGTCGATGGCGCGGTGGTGATCGTCGAAAACGCAATCCGCAGGCTGGCGCATGCCCAGCAAAAGCACGGCCGCATGCTGACCCGCAGCGAGCGTTTCCATGAGGTCTTCGCCGCCGCAAGAGAAGCGCGTCGGCCGCTGATTTTCGGTCAGTTGATCATCATGGTCGTGTACCTGCCGATCTTCGCCCTCACCGGAGTGGAAGGCAAAATGTTCCACCCGATGGCCTTCACCGTGGTCATCGCCCTGCTCGGCGCCATGATTCTTTCGGTGACCTTCGTGCCTGCCGCCATCGCCATGTTCGTCACCGGCAAGGTCAAGGAAGAAGAAGGCTTTGTGATGCGCACCGCTCGCCAGCGCTACGCACCGATACTGAGCTGGGTACTGGGGCATCGCTCAATAGCGTTCGGCATGGCCTTGGTGCTGATCGTGCTGTCCGGCTTCACCGCCAGCCGCATGGGCAGCGAGTTCATCCCGAGCCTGAGCGAAGGCGACTTCGCCCTGCAGGCGCTGCGGGTGCCCGGCACCAGCCTGACCCAGTCGGTGGACATGCAGCAGCGTCTGGAAAAAGCCATCATCGAAAAAGTCCCGGAAGTGCAGCGCGTGTTAGCCCGCACCGGCACCGCCGAGATCGCCGCCGACCCGATGCCGCCCAACATCTCCGACAGCTACGTGATGCTCAAGCCACAAAGCGAATGGCCGGACCCGGATAAGTCTCGCGAAACGCTGATCGCCGACCTGCAAAAGGCCGCCGCCAGTGTGCCGGGCAGCAACTACGAACTGTCCCAGCCTATTCAGTTGCGCTTCAACGAACTGGTTTCGGGGGTGCGTAGCGATGTCGCGGTAAAGGTCTTCGGCGACGACATGAACGTGCTGAACCAGACCGCCGCTAAAATCTCCGCCACCCTGCAAAAAGTGCCGGGTGCTTCGGAAGTCAAAGTCGAGCAGACCACCGGGCTGCCGGTGTTGACCATCAACATCGACCGCGACAAGGCCGCGCGTTACGGCCTCAACGTGGCCGATGTGCAGGACGCCATCGCCATTGCGCTGGGCGGTCGTCAGGCGGGCACGCTGTATGAGGGCGACCGCCGTTTCGACATGGTGGTGCGCCTCTCCGAGCAACTGCGAACCGATGTGGACGGGCTTTCCAGCCTGCTCATTCCGGTGCCTGCAAGCGCTGGCAACCAGCAGATCAGCTTTATCTCCCTGTCTCAGGTCGCCAGCCTCGACCTGGTACTCGGCCCGAACCAGATCAGCCGCGAGAACGGCAAACGCGTGGTCATCGTCAGCGCCAACGTGCGCGGCCGCGACCTCGGCTCGTTTGTCGAAGAGGCGGGCACCACCATCGACAACGGCGTGCAGATCCCGGCCGGCTACTGGACCAGTTGGGGCGGGCAGTTCGAACAACTGCAATCAGCCGCCAAACGCCTGCAGATCGTCGTGCCGGTGGCGCTGCTGCTGGTGCTGGCGCTGTTGTTCATGATGTTCAATAACCTCAAGGACGGCCTGCTGGTGTTCACCGGCATCCCGTTCGCCCTGACCGGCGGCGTCATGGCCCTGTGGCTGCGCGACATTCCGCTGTCGATCTCCGCAGGCGTGGGCTTCATCGCCCTGTCGGGTGTGGCGGTGCTGAACGGCCTGGTGATGATCGCCTTCATCCGCAGCCTGCGCGAACAAGGCCACTCGCTGCACAACGCCATCAACGAAGGCGCCCTCACCCGCCTGCGCCCAGTGCTGATGACCGCACTGGTCGCCTCCTTAGGCTTCATCCCCATGGCCCTCGCCACCGGGACTGGCGCCGAAGTGCAGCGACCACTGGCGACGGTGGTGATTGGCGGGATTCTGTCGTCGACAGCGCTGACGTTGCTGGTGTTGCCAGCGTTGTATCAGTGGGCGCATCGGCGGGAGGATGAGGTGGAACTCAAGTCGCTTAAATAGGGTTTCAAACAACTATTTAAACCCCGGAAGGCTCAGGGCAGAGCCTTCTGGAGCTTTGCCCGGCCCACACTGAACTTTCATTTGGGAAAAGGTCAAACGATTCAGCCTTCGACAGTAGACTGTGTCCGTAGTCTTCTTCACACGGGACTTTCAGACACTTCCAGGCAAGCGGGTAACCGCTGGAGATACAAACCACCCGTGCAAGTACTTATCGTCAACTTGCAAATGGCAGCCACTGGGGCCGCCCTGCATAAGGACATGTAGATGTTGACGAACAAGGTTCCTGCCATATGACGCGCACCAGTCTCTACGACCGCATCTCCGAGCGCCGACTGGCTGACGAAGCCCTGGCGCGTGAGGCAGCCGAACATGCTGCCGCGCAGCAGGCACTTGAACGTGTCGAAGCGCTCATCCCTGTTCCAAAGCCGTTGCTCGACGCGCCCTGCAGTTTCAATTTCGGCGGGTTCCACTTCGGCTTTCCGGAAGGTTTCCAGTGCAACGCGATTGAAGCCACCGTTCAAGTGGGCGGAGAGCCTGTCGTCGTCTCCATTCAGCGTCGCGATGTACCTGAAGAGGCAACGCTTGCCGAAGCGTTCGCCGAAGCCGTCAAGGCGCTGCAGCCACTGCATGGCGAAGTCCAGGTCATTCGCCACTATGAAACGCTGTTGGCGGGTAATGCCGCGCTGGCGCTGGATTTTCATTTTCGCGCAGGCCTTGAAGAGCGGCATGGACGCCTGATCGGTGCCATCGTGCCGTGTGCCGATCACAACGAACGCCAATGGCTGAGCGTGGGCTGCGTGATTGACTCCGAAAAGCCCGCGCTGAAAACCTGGTTGCTGGATTTTGACAGCATGCTTGAAGGCCTGACCGCCCCCTGAACTCTATTTCATCGCTGACAGGACACGCTTTAATGGACTATCCGTTGCAGAACATCAGCGTCACGCCAGGTGATCGCACCTCAACTACTCGCAGCCCGCAGGAGTAACGGCGATGTTCGAGGCAGCGCGGTTACTGGATGAGATCGAACACACCGGTGCGATGGCGGGCTTTGTGCTCGGAGCGATCGTGGGCATCGCGGCAGTGGCGTATGTCTCGCTCACCTTCGCCACGTGCGGGTTCGGCGGTTTTTTACTGGCCATGGCAGTCGGCCTGGCCGGTAATGCTATCGCCAGTATCGGGGAGAGTATCGGCAGCGCCTTCAGCTCTCCCGCGGGGCAGATCGAATCTGCCTCGCCCAACGTGTTCATCAATGGCCGCCCCGCTGCCTTTGCCATCGAAAGCACCGCCGTGTGTGACAAGCACTCGCCGATCGTCAAGGTGGCCGAAGGCTCCAGCAACGTCTTCATCAACGGCCAGCCCGCTGCGCGCAAGGGCGACAAGCTGACCTGCGGCGCGAAGATCGGCACCGGCTCGCCCAACGTCTTCATCGGCGGCGGTACCCAACGCTACCTGCCGGTGGACGACGAAGTCTCGGCGATGGCCCGTTACACCGTGGACATTCTGTTGGTCGTGGCCGGCGGCGCCAAGGCCGTGCTCAGCATTGCCAAGCTGGGCATGCAGGCCGGTCTGAAAGCGGCAGGCCCTTGCGCGCTGCAGTTTATGGGCGGTGTCTTTCTCGGGGACGCCATTTTTCGCTTCGGCGTCGCCCCCGTGGCCGAAAAAGTGCTGGGCGGCCTGCACGGCAACCCGGTCGACACCACCACCGGACGCAAACTGCTGATCGACGAGTCCGATTTCAGCCTGCCCGGCCTGATGCCGATCGAGTGGACACGCTTCTACGCCAGCGACCTCGATGTCGACAGCGCGCTGGGCAAGGGCTGGGTGTTGCCCTGGGAACAAAGCCTGCGGCGCAAGGGCAGCTTTCTGTACCTCAGCGACAATCAGGGCCGCAGCGTGCCCTTCGTGACACTGGACTACAACCAGCGCATCTACAACGCACAGGAACAGCTGTACCTGGTGCGTACCGAGGGTGGTCATTACCTGCTGCAAACACTGGATAACGTCTTTTACTACTTCGGTGAAGTGCCCGACGACAACCAGCCAGTTCCCCTGCAACGCGTCGAAAACGCCCTCGGTCATTTTCTGCATTTCGTACGCAGCGAAGACGGCGTTCTGACCGACATTTGCTCCACCGGCGGGCATCGCGTGCACCTGCACTACGACGAGGTGACCAACCGTCTGAGCACCGTCAAGCGAATCGTCGGCGACCAGGCCGTCGAGACACTGGTGCGCTATGGCTACGACAACAATGGCCAGTTGAACAGTGTGTACAACCGCAATGGCGACTCGGTGCGCAACTTCAGCTACACCGATGGCCTGATGACCCGCCACGCCAATGCGCTGGGGCTCAGTTGCGAATACCGCTGGGAAGTTCTCGACGGCAAGCCGCGCGTGGTCGAGCACTGGACCAGCGACGGCGAGCACTTTCATTTCGATTATGATTTCGAGGCGCGCCGGACGCGCGTAACCGATGTGCTGGGGCGTCGCGCCGAGGTGACCTACAACAAGGACCGTCGCGTCATCGCCAGCACTGATTTCGGCGGTGAGCAGTACCGTATCGCGCTGGACGACACCGGCAATATCACCGGTCTGACGCTGCCTGACGGCAATCAACTGAGCTTCGAATACGACGATCTGTCACGCCTGACCGCAGAAACCGACCCGCTGGGCCGAACCACGCGTTATCAGCATCACTACAAGACCACACTGGTCAAACAGATCGCTTACCCTGACGGCGCCATCTGGACGGCCCGCTACGATTCGAAAGGCAATCTGGTTGCCGAGATCGACGCGCTGGGTCAAAAGACCGAATACCTCAACAGCGAAGATGGCCTGCCACACACCATCATCGATGCGACCTACAAATCCAAATACCTGTGGTGGAACAACCTGGCGCAGGTCGAGCGCTTCCAGGACTGCTCGGGCAAGAGCACCTGGTACCGTTACGACGAGCGCGATCAACTGGTCGCCGTCACTGATGCCCTGAACAACACCACCACACTGGAACGCAAACCCGGCGGCGAAGTGCTGAGCATCAACCATCCGGACGGCACCCGCGAGAGCTTCACCTACAACGCCCACGGCCAGGTGCTCACGCACACCAACGGCAAGGACCAGACCACGCATCTGGCACGCAACGCCCGTGGCCTGCCGATCAGACGCCAGGACCCCAAGGGTTTTATCGTAGGCTACCAGTACGACAAGGCCCTGCGCCTTGCCGCGCTGATCAATGAAAACGACGCCACCTACACATTCGCCTACGACGACTCCGACCGGCTGATCGAAGAAAAGCGCATCGACCAACTGACCCGCCGTTTCAGCTACAACCTCGGCGGACATCTGACTCAGGTCGAGGAAATCGGCTACAGCGAGAAAGGTGAGCGACCACAGCGCAGCACGCATTTCGAGCGCGACCCGATTGGCCGCTTGCTGGCCAGACTCAACGACGACGCCCGTCAGGATTTCACCTACGACGACAGCGACCGCCTGCTGTCCATTCAGCGCACACCCACTGACGGCGGCAGAAAGATCGGTGTCACGGCTGAAAAACTGGAATTTGCCTACGACATTCTGGGGCGCCTGACGCAGGAGACGTCGCCTCAGGGCACGCTGGCCTACGACTACGATCCACTCAGCAACCTGACCACGTTGACCCTTCCTACCGGCCAGCACCTGAATCACCTGTATTACGGCAGCGGTCACCTGCATCAACTGAACCTCGATGGCCAGTTGATCAGCGACATGGAGCGCGACGACCTGCACCGCGAGATCTATCGCACGCAGGGCAAACTCACCAGTTGCTTCGGCTACGACGCCCTTGGCCGCAAGGCCTGGCAGTACGCAACCACCCTACCCGCGGAAAAACTGTCACAGATCCAGAACCCGCTCATTAAGCCAGAACGCTACATCGAGCACGCCTACAACCCGCTCCACCGCCGCTACGAATACGACCCGGCCGGCGAACTGAGCCGCACCCTCGACAAACTGCGTGGCGAAGTCACGTACGAGTACGAAGCCAACGGTCGCCTGCTTGAACACAACCCCGAAAAACGCTTCGACGGCGAAGAATTCCGCTACGACGCCGCTGGCAACCGCCTCAACTTCAACACCAGCCGCTTCGACCGCGTCAAAGACAACCGCCTCAAAAAATGGAGCAACCACGAATACAAATACGACGCGTGGGGCAACCTCGTCGAGAAAATCGTCGGCATCGTGCGTTGGCAGACCTTCACCTACGACAGCGAAAACCGCCTGGTCAAAACCGAGACCATGGCCAACAGTCAGGTGGAAAGCACCAGCAGCTACCAGTACGACAGCCTGGGCAGGCGCGTTGGCAAACAGTGGGAGATCAAGGGGCAGACCGGCCAGAAACGCTTTCTCTGGCAGGGATTGCGGATGTTGCGTGAAGAAAGTCCTGGGCAGAGCAGCCTGTATCTGTACGAGCCCGGCAGCTATGCGCCTTTGGCCCGTGTTGATGAGAAAGAGGGCGAGGCAGAGAACAAGGTCTACTACTTCCACACCGATCAGATCGGTACGCCACTGGAGATGACCGACGCCGAAGGGCAGATCGTCTGGCAGGCCAAATATCGGCCGTGGGGGGCGATTGAGAAGCTGGTGGTGAACGAGGTCGAGCAGAACCTGAGGTTTCAGGGGCAGTATTTCGATGTGGAGACGGGGCTTCACTACAACACGTTTCGGTATTACGATCCGGAGATTGGGCGGTTTATTACGCAGGATCCGATTGGGTTGAGTGGTGGGGATAACCTGTACCAATATGCGCCTAATCCTAATGGGTGGGTTGATCCGTTAGGCTGGTGCGTCAATGCGAGTGTTACCCGAGGTACCGCAGGACAGCCTTTGCGAGCAACGGCTACGATTACCAAGGCCGACATCAAAAAAGGCGGAACCGCGACAAATGCGTCGTCCCGGAGTTGGGCGAGAAGTCTTGGAAATCCGGACGATGATGCTGGTCACATAATCGCTAAGCTTCTTGGTGGATCGGGTGGTAAGGATGGAGTCTTTCCACAACTATCGAAAGTTAATAGAGGGTTGTTCAGAGACTTCGAACGAGCAATTGCGAACGAGGTTAAAGACAATGGGCCAGTTGATCTTGAAATCGTTTTCCAATATGCAAATGGCGGCACACGCCCCACTAAAATTTATTATGACCTTTATCGTAACGGGAAGTTAATTGATGGCACAGAATTCAACAACTAACATAAGCACCGAGCTTAACGAGGAAATTGTAGAAAAAACGTTTCGCGATTTTTCGACGGCATTGCGCAATTGGGAAAATTGGTTTTATACGCACAAGAGAGAGAACAGAAACGCAAATATCAGTACGCCTAATGCGGATGGACGTGCGCGCGCTGAGTTACTAGCAATCTTTTCGACTTACGTTACTGAAAAAGGCAGAAACTATGATCGATTAGAGAATCTGGTTTGCAGCATGCATCCTGAATATGAGTTTGAAGAAGAATCGATAAGGTTAGAAATCTCTTCAAAAAAGACTGCAAGCTTAGTATATAAAAAAAAGAACGGCCTAAGACAAACCTACAGATTGACCTTCTCAATAAAAGACAATACATGCAGAATACAAAAACGCGAATTTCAAGACAACGAAAAATGGAGAACCACTTACATCTAGACTTTAAAAAAACCAGAAGACCAACAAGCGAAAGGAACATCATTAAACATTCTCTTTTGGCCGTAAGCATCCAAGACGCGGATGATAATATTGAATATTAAAAATGGCTCTTTAAAAACCCAGATAAAGCGATATAGATGAGCAATGGCGCTAAGTATATGACCCGGCCGACAAATTGCGTGGCGAAGTCACCTACGAATACGAAGCCAACGGCCGCCTGCTTGAACACAACCCCGAAAAACGCTTCGACGGCGAAGAATTCCGCTACGAAGCTGCCGGCAACCGCCTGAACTTCAATACCAGCCGCTTCGACCGCGTCAAAGACAACCGCATCAAAAAGTGGAGCAACCACGAATACAAGTACGACGCGTGGGGCAACCTCGTCGAGAAAATCGTCGGCATCGTGCGTTGGCAGACTTTCACCTACGACTGCGAAAACCGCCTGGTCAAAACCGAGACCATGGCCAACAGTCAGGTGGAAAGCACCAGCAACTACCAGTACGACAGCTTGGGCAGGCGCGTTGGCAAACAGTGGGAGATCAAGGGTAAGACCGACCAGAAGCGCTTTCTCTGGCAGGGATTGCGGCTGTTGCGTGAAGAAAGTCCTGGGCAGAGCAGCCTGTACCTCTACGAACCCGGCAGCTATGCGCCTTTGGCCCGTGTTGATGAGAAAGAGGGCGAGGCAGAGAACAAGTCTACTACTTCCACACCGATCAGATCGGTACGCCACTGGAGATGACCGACGCCGAAGGGCAGATCGTTTGGCAGGCGAAATACCGGCCGTGGGGGGCGATTGAGAAGCTGGTGGTGAACGAGGTCGAGCAGAACCTGAGGTTTCAGGGACAGTATTTCGATGTGGAGACGGGGCTTCACTACAACACGTTTCGGTATTACGATCCTGAGATTGGGCGGTTTATTACGCAGGATCCGATTGGGTTGAGTGGGGGGATAATCTCTATCAATATGCGCCTAATCCTTATGAGTGGGTTGATCCGTTCGGTCTATGCAAAAGCTCTTCGGGTGGTGCAAAAGGAACTGGGGCTGTTGTAGATGACACGATCAAGGCATTACCAGCCCCAAGACAAATAGATGCATCGTGGAGCGCGAGCACTTATAAAAAAGGCGGTTTGACGACAGGTATTGAGCATGTATTCTATCGCCACGGACCTGACTCAGGATTTTCGAATGTTAGTAAGTTCTCGCAAGGAACATCTGTTAAAGATGTCTCTAGTTATGTTGATAACGCACTGAGGTATGGGAAGGTAACTCCTAATGGCCCAGGTGGGCATGTTATTGAGTACAACGCAGGTAAGGTGATTGGAAGAAGCGTCTCAGGCGCTCCAACATCGACAATCAAAATAATGTTCGGAATGGTGTGATTCAGACAGCGTTCCCGTACTAGTTAGGAATGGTTATGAGCAGTGACTGCACACTAATAGAACGATTTGTCGCCCAAGAGCTGGACGACAGCGTTCGCTCTATTTTGAAAGATGCTTTTGATGAGCGGATGTGCTCAAAAAGCGTTCTGCTCAGGGAGTTCGAGTTTAATTGCTTTGACGTTTCTTTGGACTTTGAAAAGGACATCGTCACATTGCAAGATGCTCTTTCCGCTGGAGAGAGTAGCTTTCTTGATATACCGATACGTGATTTTATCTCTGCTTGCGGTTTGAATGTCTCTTGTTAATTGTAGAAGCCTAGATGTGATCTGACACCGGCCAAGCGCCGGTGTTTTTGCACTCGGGATGTCACAAGCGCTGAAAAAACCTTCCAAATGATCGTGTGTAACCCCCGTTGCTTCGGCGATTACACCTATACCCTTGGCGTGTGCCGCCATGCCTAATACCTTGCCGACATAACCTGCATCACCCGCCTGAAGCGCATTCGTGAGAAAAATGGCCACCGCCTGCGGGTCGATCATGGCGTGCGCTGGCTCGTATGGAGTGAGTAGCTCGGGCATGGGAAATGACTCGTGTGACAGAAATTTAAAATAGCGTATGTGGGCCGTAGCGACAGTGCCTGAAACCGCGTCTGGGCGATTTTATGCAGCGACAGCACATCACCGGAACCGACCTGCGCGCAGGCCGCGCCCCGTCTGACGTCGAGCGTGTAGACAACGAAAATCGCGTCGGGTGATACTGTTGGTGCAAAAGCGAAAGGCGAAGTCGGCCCGAGTACTGTAAAGGTGTAGATGTTGTTGCTAGCCAAGGACCTAAAGAAACTTCAGTTATTACATGATTTTTCAAATGGGCGAAAAGCATTTGAGCATTATGTCAAACATTCTCAAGGGGTCATGTTGGGCGGAAAGGGTAAAGCAACAGCGAAGCCAGATGGTGCGAATGTACCAGAACTTACTTCGTTAGACTCTTACGTTAGTGCCGCACGATCTTTTTGGTCTCCCGCTGCTCGGGGAGGAGTACTGCAACGAACTCGAACAGATGGTTCCATGCTTAGATTTGAACCGTCGACTGAATACTTTGGTGTTATGAGAGAAGGAAAAATAAATACTTTCTTTAGGCCAAGCGGTGACGCTGCCGCGCAGCTAAAATACTTCAAGGATCAGCTATGAAAAATGAAAGTATAGTTGAACTGTGTGCGAGTATTTTAACGCGCTTTGGGTTCGGTGGTGAAAGTCTGGCATCTTTAATCCAGAAGTGGAGGTTTTTTATTGAGGAGTGCAAGGATGGATATCGTTGGGATTATTCTGAATACCTTAATGATATTAGATCTAGGTCTCTACTACAGCGCTTGCTAGAAGAGCCAAAAATTGCTAACGCAGATGAGTTTAAAGAGCTTTTTGATGAGTTGGCTTGCCTTGATGATATGTTTAAAAGTCTGCTGCAGCCCGATACCTTTATAGGTACGGGTGAGAAATGGTGGGAGAGAGGTGTATTGATTCGTGCAGGAGAAGAATATTGCTTTTATATGAAAGCGGCTCGCGGAATTGTGGTTGAAAATATAGGTTGTTGAACACAAAGGAACGCGGGTGCAAAAGGAGCAGACGATTGGGCAAAACTGAGTGGAAAACTCACAGAGGCCACGAAAGGGAAAGGTAATTTTGGCATTGGCTCTGGTACAAGATAACAAGCAGATGTTATGGGGAAAGTTTGGGTTGGTGATGGGTATAAAGTAGCTAGTGATAGAAAAACGTTAGCTACGTCAGAATGGCCTGAGGCAGTATAGGCCGCCTACTTACAAACCACATCAGAAGGGAACTCAGGCAAATTTTTAGCAAAGATTTCCAGGTCAGGAGACAAAGAAATGGCAGTCAAATGCTCATTTGGACATCATGGACTAAATCATGAACGCACAATTAAAGCGGGTTCATAACCCCGACATCTACAATCTTGAAAGTTACCATCCAGAATGCTCGGACGATTTCAGCCTCCTCCTGCAAGCGATGATTGGCCCTGCAGATGAGGATGGTGAGGAATCATTTGATATTGAGGTTTGTACTCCAAAGTGGATTAAAAAACCTAGGGGCAGATGAGGTCTTATAGGGATGCATTATCTTATTGTCCGCGAGTACAATTATCAGAAAATTGTTCGTGCTATTGAGAAATTCTTGTTGGATTGTTCAGGTGCGAACTGGAGTGAGGTTTCAAAAAAAGTATCAAGACTAGGTTTTTGGGAATTTGAGGCCTACGAAGATGGAGGCCCGTGAGTCACTTACGAATACCAAGCCAACGGCCGCCTGCTTGAACGCAACCCAGAAAAACGCTTCGAAGGCGAAGAATTCCGCTACGACGCTGCCGGCAACCGCCTCAACTTCAACACCAGCCGCTTCGACCGCGTCAAAGACAACCGCCTCAAAAAGTGGAGCAACCACGAATACAAGTACGACGCGTGGGGCAACCTGGTCGAGAAAATCGTCGGCATCGTGCGTTGGCAGACCTTCACCTACGACTGCGAAAACCGCCTGGTCAAAACCGAGACCATGGCCAACAGTCAGGTGGAAAGCACCAGCAACTACCAGTAC
>Ga0105244_10000426_pt1 | contig 39063 bp, 41 predicted proteins | sample KBSM44metaG_FD_80423 | JGI IMG/M metagenome (GOLD analysis project Ga0105244, IMG submission 80423) | Miscanthus rhizosphere microbial communities from Kellogg Biological Station, Michigan, USA - KBS M4-4 metaG | ecosystem: Host-associated > Plants > Roots > Rhizosphere > Soil | place...
CGACCTTGCACTGGTATCTGAACTACTGCTGCCGCGACGACTACGGCACCCGCTACGACAAGGTCTCGGCCTGGGCCGGCCTGCACTACTACTGCAGCCGCTGGGGACAGGCCGCCAATGCCGACAATGGCACCTGGCTGACGTGGCCGGGCGGCCTGCAACCGCTGGCCAGCGGCATGGAGCGCGCCTCGGGCATCAAGCGGGTGGTCGGTACCGTGGTGTCGCTGAAAACAACGGCGGACGGCGTCGAGGCCCTGTGCTTCAAGCTCGAAAACGGTAAACCGGCGACGTATCTGGTGCGCGCGCGCAAAGCCATCTGCGCGATGCCGGTGTATGTGGCCGCGCGGGTTGTGGATAACATCGCCGCCTACGGTTTCGATCCGGCCAAACATATCCCGGAATACGCGCCGTGGATGGTCGCCAACTTCCTGCTCAAGCGTTTTCCGCAGGAGCTGCAGGAAGGGCCGCATTCGCCGCCGCTGTCGTGGGACAACGTCGTCTACAGCGAGCCTGGATTGGGCTATGTCGTCTCCACCCATCAGGATATCCGCGTGCGGCCGCCGGAAAAGACCGTCTTCAGCGCCTACATCGCGCTGTCCGACCGCAAACCGAGCAGCGCCCGGCACTGGATGGCGGCCGCCAAGCCGGAGGAATTGCTGGCGCTGGCCAGCGCCGACCTCAAAACCGCCTACGGCGCGCGGTTCGCATCCTGCGTCGAGCGGGTGGATATCACTTTGCGCGGTCACGCGATGGCGGCGCCATGGCCCAACTTCCGCGCCAACGCCGGCATGAAGGCCTTGCGCGAGGTGGACGGCCCGATTTTGTTCGCCCATGCCGACCTGTCGGGCTTCTCGGTGTTCGAGGAAGCGGCGTGGTGGGGCTACCGGGCAGCCGGACTGGCGGCGAAATGATATTCTAGCTAAACCATATAAACCGAATCGACGCCATGACACATAACGCCCGCCAGCACTTCCGCGCCGCCGCCAAGCAAAAACTGCGCGAGGAGGACGCCGGCGACAGCGCCTTCTCCAGCCGCGCCGCCAATCCCGAGTTGAGCAAGTCCAAGGGCAAGGCGCTCGACATCAAGCGCACCGACGCGCTGTTAAAACGCATCTCCGACCTGCAGCACATGCTCTACGCCCAGCACAAACAGAAGGTGCTGCTGGTGCTGCAGGGGATGGACACCTCCGGCAAGGACGGCACCATACGCGCGATGTTCAGCGGCGTCAGCCCGATGGGCGTGAGCGCGGCCGCCTTCAAGGCGCCGACCGACGAGGAGCTGGCCCACGACTACCTGTGGCGCGTGCACCAGCATGTGCCGGTCAAGGGGCAGATCGCGATCTTCAACCGCAGCCACTACGAGGATGTGTTGATCACCAAGGTGCAGGGCATGATCGATGAGAAGGAGTGCAAGCGCCGCTACGCGCAGATCCGCGACTTCGAGCGCATGCTGGCCGAAACCGGCACCGTCATCGTCAAGGTGTTCCTGCACATCTCCAAGGAGGAGCAGCGCGAGCGCCTGCAGGAGCGGCTGGACGATCCGGACAAGCAATGGAAGTTCGCCCCCACCGACATCGACCAGCGCAAGAAATGGGACGAATACCAGCGCGCCTATGAACAAGCCATCCGCGAGACCGACAAGCCGCACGCGCCGTGGTACATCGTGCCGGCCAACTCCAAGACGCATCGCAACCTGGTGATCGCCAGCCTGCTGCTGGAGACGCTGGAAGGCATGAATCTGAGTTATCCGCCGCCGCACCCGGACCTGTCCTCGTTCACCGTAGTGTAAATCACGCCGGCGCGGTCTATGGCATAGTCATTCTTTGCATGAGGAGGACCGACCGATGCTGCAACTGAAAGACCCCACGCTGCTGCGCCAGCAAGCCTACATCAACGGCGTCTGGAGCGACGCCGACAACGGCGAGACCCATCCGGTGACCAATCCCGCCACCGGCGAGCAAATCGGCACCGTGCCGCGCATGGGCGCGGCCGAAACCAGGCGCGCCATCGACGCCGCCAACGCCGCCTGGCCGGCCTGGCGCAAAAAGACCGCCAAGGAGCGTGCCGCCATTCTGCGCAAGTGGAATGACCTGATCCTGGAAAACACCGACGACCTGGCGCTGCTGATGACGGCGGAGCAGGGCAAGCCGCTGACCGAGTCGCGCGGCGAGGTGGCCTACGGCGCCTCGTTCATCGAATGGTTCGGCGAGGAAGCCAAGCGCGTGGCCGGCGAGACGCTGGCGTCGCCGTGGCCGGACCGCCGCCTGCTGGTGACCAAGGAGCCGATTGGCGTGTGCGCGGCGATCACGCCGTGGAACTTCCCGATCGCGATGATCACCCGCAAGGCCGGCCCCGCGCTGGCGGCGGGCTGCCCGATGGTGCTCAAGCCGGCCGAGGCGACGCCGTACTGCGCGCTGGCGCTGGCCGAACTGGCCGGACGCGCGGGCGTGCCGCCGGGCGTGTTCAGCGTGCTGACCGGCGCCTCCAGGGACATCGGCGGAGAAATGACCTCCAATCCGATCGTGCGCAAGCTGACCTTCACCGGCTCGACCGCCATCGGCCGGCTGCTGATGGAGCAAAGCGCGCCGACGATCAAGAAGCTGTCGCTGGAATTGGGCGGCAACGCGCCGTTCATCGTGTTCGACGACGCCGACCTCGATGCCGCCGTCGAAGGCGCGATCGCCTCCAAGTACCGCAACGCCGGCCAGACCTGCGTGTGCGCCAACCGCCTGTATGTGCAGGACGGGGTGTACGAACAATTCGCCGAAAAACTGGTGGCCGCCGTCGAAAAACTCAAGGTCGGCAACGGCGTCGACGAGGGCGTCACGCAAGGCCCGCTGATCGACGAGAAGGCCGTCCAGAAGGTCGAGGAGCACGTGGCCGACGCGCTGTCCAAGGGCGGCCGCCTGCTCACCGGCGGCAAGCGCCACGCGCTGGGCCACAGCTTCTTCCAGCCGACCGTCATCGCCGACATCGGCAAGGACATGCTGGTCGCCAGCGAGGAGACCTTCGGCCCGCTGGCGCCGCTGTTCCGCTTCAAGACCGACGAGGAAGTCATCGCGCTGGCCAACGACACCGAGTTCGGCCTGGCCAGCTATTTCTACTCGCGCGATATCGGCCGCATCTGGCGCGTGGCCGAGGGACTGGAATGCGGCATCGTCGGCGTCAATACCGGGCTGATCTCGAACGAGGTGGCGCCGTTCGGCGGCGTCAAGCAGTCGGGCCTGGGCCGCGAAGGGTCGCACCACGGCATCGATGAGTTCCTGGTGGTTAAGTACATTTGCCTAGGCGGCATCTAGCGGGCGGCGCCGCCGGCGCCGTCGGTATCATGGCCGCCGGCCCGCCCGTCAACCGGTCGACCATGCGTTTGACGGCCGTCATCTGGCGGCCGCCCTTCTGCGGGTAGCGCAGATCGTCGTAGGCGAACCAATCCCAGCAGGCGTTGGGGTTCCTGTACTGCCCGATCGAGGCCGCCTGCGGGTACAGGATCATCAGCTTGTTGCTGTCGGCCCAGGCGTTGTAGCCGGCCCGCTCGACGAAGGTGGTGCCGATCTCCTCCAGGTCCTGCAGGCAACCGTGGAACGCCACGTGTAGCCGGCAGCCGTTGTTGCCGGCGTTGTCGCAGGCCGGCGGCACATACAGATAGCCGCTCTCGGCCATGCCGTGCAAGCGTGGATGCGTCAGAAATTCCGCCTGGTTGAAAACGATGAAGCGGCCCGCCGGGCGGCCGGTGTTGCGCGCCGTCAGCGGCCCGTAGATCCACTTCAGCAATTCCCCTGCCGCGTCGAACCCGCAATTGTTGATGAACGGCGAGGCCAGCGTGGCGCAGGCATTGCCGAAGTTGTCCGTCGGCATTGCGTGCTGGGCAGGCAAATCGCGCTTGTAGAAAATACGATTCGCCGCGACGTAGTGCTGGTAGAAACTTTGCAGGTCGTCGACGACCGCCTGTGGCACGACGGTATCGGCGCCGCCCGACAGCATCCAGATCCGGTGTCCGGCCATGGCGCTGGTCGGATCGATCGCTTGCAGCGCGGAAAACCAGTCGGTGACCGCGATCAGTTCGCGCACGCGGGTGGCGCCCGGGGCGACCCGGCACGGAAATACGTCGTTGGTGCAGCTGCAGACGGTGGTGGCGGTGAGCACGTTGCCGCGCGAGCAGAAATAGGGGCCGGCGGCGATGATGCCGGCGCCTTTGACCGTCCTGGAAAACGCCACTTGGAACTGCACCGCCATGTAGGCGCCGGAGGAGATGCCCGAGACCGTGACCTGTTCCGCTTTCATGTACGGCAACGTGACCGAAGGCGCGGACGCGGGCGCCCGCGCCCGTGCCGGGCCCATGGCTTGGGCGGCGGCAAATAGCAGCAGTGCTAAGCAGAAAGTACGCATGTTCACCTCCTATCCGGCCCAGTTTAAAGCGGATACCCAGTGTGGGTTACCAGGGTCGCGCTCGCTTAATCCCGGTCAAAGGAACGCCGATGTTTGCGCGATGTTTGCGATTTCGCATGCTCTTCAGGCAAGGTCCGGCGGATTGGCATAGAATGATTTTTTTACTCTTAGCGACCTCGACCATGTCCAAGATCATTGCCCAGTTGTGCGTAGTTTCCTCGCTGACCTTGTTGGCGGGCGCCTCGGCGTTCGCGCAAGCCCCCGCCGTCGCGGCCGGGACCGCGCCGGCTGCAACGGCCGCGCCGGCCAATTGCCCGGCCATCCTCAAGCAAACGTTCAAGCGTCTGCAGGACGAGGCGCCGCAAGACCTGTGCCAGTACTCGGGCAAGGTGATTCTGGTGGTCAACACCGCGTCGTACTGCGGCTTCACCAACCAGTATGAGGGCCTGGAGGCCATGTACGCCAAGTACGGCGGCAAGGGGCTGGTGGTGCTGGGTTTCCCGTCCAACGACTTCGGCCAGCAGGAGCCGGGCAGCAGCAAGGAAATCGCCGATTTCTGCTACAACACCTATGGCGTGAAGTTCCCGATGTTCTCCAAGTCGGTGGTGTCGGGCAAGGAGCCGAATCCGCTGTTCGCCAGCCTGATCAAGGCGACCGGCAAGGCGCCGGCCTGGAACTTCCACAAATACTTGATCGACCGCAACGGCAAGGTTGTGGATAACTTCGGCAGCAAAGTCAAACCGGACGACAAGCAGCTGGTCGGCGCGGTCGAAAAAGCGCTGGCGATGTAATCAATCCTCGTGCGGCTCGCCGGCCGGCGCGGTGGCGAGGGCGAAGCCTTCGTCGAGCCAGCCGGTGATGCCGCCCGCCATCAGTTTGACGGGCCGCCCCAGTTGCGCCAGCCGCACGGCGGCGCGCGCCGCGCCATTGCAGTGCGGGCCGGCGCAGTAGACGACAAACAGCGTGTCGTCAGGGAATTCGGCGACCTTCGAGCCGATGATCTTGCGGTGCGCCAGATCCAACGCGCCCGGCACGTGGCCGGCCGCGTACTTCTCCGTGCCGCGCACATCCAGCAACACGAAATCCTGCTTGCCGCCGGCGAGCGCGTCGTGCACGTCCCAGCAATCGGTTTTGTAGCTGAAGCTCGCTTCGAAGTGGGCCAGGGCGGCGGCGCTGGCGGCGGGCGGGATGGCGCTGACGAGGGATTTGGCTGGCATTGTTATCTCCTTGGTGAATGAGTTCATGGTTCATTGATAATTTGAATCGTCAACAACATTGTGCGCGCCCCCCGCCGTCGCCATCAGTGGCGCATCGGCCATTCTGCGTTAAGATCACGCCATGAAAAAACATCTCGTTGTCGCACTGGCCTACGACCGGCTGTGCACCTTCGAGTTCGGCTGTACGGTCGAACTGTTCGCCCTCGAGCGTCCCGAGCTGGACGTCGACTGGTACGATTTCGCCGTCTGCGCCGTCGAGCCGGGGCCGATCCGCGCGGCCGGCGGCATCATCGTACAGGCGCCGTATGCGCCCGAGTTGCTGGCGCTGGCCGACACCATCGTCATCCCGGGCTGGCGCGACGCCGACGAACCGCCGCCGCCGGCGCTGCTGGAGCTGATCCGCGCCGCGCACCGCCGTGGCGCCCGCCTTTGCTCGATCTGTTCCGGCGTCTTCGTGCTGGCCGCCGCCGGCGTGCTGGACGGCCAGCGCGCCACCACCCACTGGCGCTACGCCGACAAGCTTGCCCAGCGCTATCCGGACATCGACGTCCAGCCCGACCACTTGTATGTGGACACCGGCCAGGTCATCACCGCCGCCGGTTCTGCCGCCGGACTGGACATGCTGCTGCACGTCGTGCGGCGCGACCATGGTGCCCGCATCGGCAATCTGGTGGCGCAGCGGCTGGTGGTGGCGCCGCACCGGGAAGGCGGACAGGCGCAGTTCCTGCCCCGGCCGATGGCGCAGGGCGGGCAGGGCAGGCTGTCGAAACTGATGGACTGGCTGCGCAGCCATCCGGAGCGTCCGCACACGGTCGCCAGCATGGCCGAGCGCGCCGCGATGAGTCCGCGCACCTTGCAGCGTCAGTTCCAACAAGCAACGGGAATGGGCGCGGTCGAGTGGCTGATCCGCGAGCGGGTGGCGATCGTCAAGGAGATGCTGGAAGTGCCGGACGTGCCGCTGGCGCAGATTGCCGAGCGGGCCGGTTTCGGCTCCGAGGAATCCCTGAGGCATCATTTCCGCCGGCTGGCCGCGACCACGCCGGGCGCCTACCGGAAGCGGTTTGTCGACGTCGCCTGATATAGATCGCCGTATTGATTCACCCTAAGCTATGTCGCTTGTCATCTGGTGGTTAGTTGACTAATCTGATTGTTCACCCAATAACTAGGAGACAATCATGGCATACGTCGATGGATTTGTGATTCCGGTACCCAAGGAGAACATCGAAGCGTACAAAAAAATGTCGTTGGCCTGCGGCGCGGTCTGGAAGGAATACGGCGCGCTGGAATTTCGAGAGAATATCGGGGACGACGTCCCGCCCGGCAAGGTCACCTCATTTCCGATGAGCGTGGACCTGAAGGAAAACGAAGTGGTGGCGTTTTCCTGGATCGTCTACGAGTCGCGCGCCAAGCGCGACGAAATCAACGAGAAGGTCATGAAGGATCCGCGCCTGGCCGAATTCATGGACCCCAAGAGCATGCCCTTCGACGGCAAGCGCATGATCTACGGCGGTTTCGAGATGATCGTTGATCTCTAAAGCGTCGCCTTCATCGCGCCGCGCAGGGCATTGCAGACGACGATGTCCTGCGCGCGCTCCAGCATGGCCCGCGTGATCACCGCTTCGCTGGCGTTCCATTCGGGATCGTCGAGCAGCACGCCGCGCATCACGCCGGGCAGCACGCCGCAGGCCAGGGGCGGCGTCAGCCAGCGGCCGTCGATGCGCACGAAGACGCTGCTGCGTCCGCCCTCGGTCAGTTCCCCGCGCTCGTTGAAGAACAGCGTGTCGAAGGCGCGCTGCGCTTCGGCGTCGCGCCAGGCGGCGTCGTAGCGGGCGCGGACGCTGGTTTTATGACGCAGGAACAGGTCGCCGGAGGCGGTGGCGTCGCCGGCCAGCAGCACGCGCACCGGCTGCGTCAACGGTGCCAGCGGCGCGTGCTGCACCGAGAACGCTCCCGATGAGCCCAGCGCCAATCGCAGTCGATAGGCGGTGCCGGCCGCCGGCGGCTGGTGGGCGTCGTCGGCCAGCATGTGGCAGGCCGTGTCCAGATAGGCGTTGGCCGCCGCCTCGTCCCACGCGTAGCCGAAGTAGGCGGCCGACGCCGCGAGGCGCTTCAGGTGGCGCGCGCGGTGGCGCACGCCATCCTGGGGCGTGGCGTACATCGTCTCGAAGATTTCGAAGTCGTTCTTCAGGCCGGTGAGGAAGCGCGCCTTCAACTGGCACTCGGCGTACTCCCCGGCGGCGTCGCTGTCGAAGACGATGCCGGCGCCCACGCCCATTTCGCCCCGGCGCACGCCGTCGACGCCGTCCGGCGCGCCCAGCGCCAGCGTGCGGATCGGCACCGACATGCAAAAGTCGCCGACCTTCCCTTCCTTGTCGGGATCGAACCAGCCGATGGCGCCGGTGTAGATGCCGCGCGGGTCCGGTTCCAGCTCGCCGATGATCTCCATCGTGCGGCGCTTGGGCGCGCCGGTGATCGAGCCGCACGGATAGAGCGCCTCGAAGATGTCGGCCAGCGAGGCGTCATCGCGCAGTTCGGCGGTGACGGTCGACGTCATTTGCAGCACGCTGCTGTAGCGGTGCACCTCGAACAGCGCCGGCACCTTCACGCTGCCGGTGCGGGCGATGCGGCCGATGTCGTTGCGCAGCAGGTCGACGATCATCAGGTTTTCGGCGCGGTTCTTCGGATCGGCCGCCAGCACGGTGGCGCGCAGGATGTTCTCGGCCGCCTGCGCCGGCGGCGCGGCCGGCGCGGTGCCCTTCATCGGCCGCGCCGTCAGCACGCCGTCCTCGTGGCGCACGAACAGCTCCGGCGACAGCGACAGGATGGCCGAGCCGTCCTCCAGCCCCACCAGCGCGCCGTAGGGCACCGGCTGGCGTCCGCGCAGGCGCGCGTACAGCGCGTGGATGCCGCCGAAGGCGTCGAAGCGTAGCCGGTAGGTGTAGTTGACCTGGTAGGTGTCGCCCGCCTCGATGTAGTCGTGGATGCGCGCCAGCGCCGCGTCAAAGGCCTGGCGGTCGACGTTGGCGCGGATGTCGGCGATGCCGGCCGGCCGGTCGATCGGGAACGAGCGCGCGGCCAGCCAGTCGCCCACTTCGGCGTTGGTCAGCGATGCGCAGTCCTTGAACAGCAGTATTTGCGCCAGCGGCGCGCCCGCCGGCGGGGCGGTGCCGATATCGAGCAGCTGCGCGCCCAGCTCATAGGCGCACAAGGCAACCGCGTACTCGCCGCGCGTCAGCGCCGTGCGCATCTGTTCGAGCACTTGCGGCCACTGGCCGATGTCGTCGCAGCGCAGCGTGCCCAGATGGCCGGTGTACAGGCGCGAACGCGATGGCGCGGGTTGCGCGGCCTCTCCTTCACGGCCGTTGCCGGGACTGGCGTCGTCCAGCAGTGCGAAACATCCAGCGTTCATTTCCATTACGATAACAGCAGCGCGATTTGCAGCGGGGCGTCCTGCGACGGGTTGTTCTTGAATCCACTCTTGGCATAACGGTGCCAGCGGCCGATGACAAAACTGGTCAGCATGCCGGCGCGCGCCTGCACCTCGTTCTCGTGCGCCTGCCCCTCCGCCACCGACTGCCGCAACGCCTGTTTGAGCGCCAGGTCGATGCGGTCGTAGAACTGGTTCATGCGCAGCTGCAGGCGTTCGTCCTCGTTGACCAGCGCCTCGCCGATCAGCACCCGCGTCATGCCCGGATTCTGGCTGGCGAATTGCAGCAGCATGCCGACGATGTCGCGCGCCTGCGTCAGGCCGTCGGCCTGGCGCTCGGCGATCTGGTTGATCAGGCCGAAGACGGTGGACTCGATGAATTCGATCAGTCCCTCGAACATCTGCGCCTTGCTGGCGAAATGCCGGTACAGCGCGGCCTCGGAAAACTCGAGCTTGCGCGCCAGCGCGGCCGTGGTGATTTTGTCGCCCTTGGGCTGTTCCAGCATCTCCGCCAGCGCTCGGAGGATTTCAAGGCGGCGCTGGCCCGGCGGTGTGCTTGCCATGTGATCTCGCGGATAGGTGTCGAAAAAAGAGGTGAATCAGCGCAGATGATGCAGGCGTGCCGGCAGATTCCTGACAGATTTTACTTTGACATCGACATAAGCGGGGCGAATTAACCTTTTTTGGGGATGCGCCAGGCCGGCGGTGTCGCCGATGGTCAAGTACTGGGTGATCCACGCGGTGCGCATGCCAAGCGCGTGGGCGCTGCGCAGATTGGCCAGCGTGTCCTCGACCAGGATGCAGCGCTCCGGCGCCAGGCGGTGGCGGCGCATCAGTTTGCGCAACAACAGCTTGGACGGCTTGGGACGCATCTGCCGGTGCACGGTCATCGACTCGACCGAGACGTGGTGGCCGAATTCGCGGTGCAGGCCCAGATGGCGCAGCACCTGCGTCGAATAGCGGTGCGGCGCGTTGGTCAGCAGGATTTTGCGCCCGGGCAGGCGGCGCATCAGCTGGCGCAGTCCGCGCTCGGCGCGGATCATCTCCGTCAGCTTGGCGATCGCGTGGGTCTCGTGCAGAAAATGGGCCGGGATCACGCCGTGGTGCTTGACCAGTCCCAGTATCGTCGCGCCGTAGCGGCGCCAGTACTTGGTGCGCGCGGCGTTGACCACGTCCTCGCCGGCCGGCGTGACGCCGTCGCCCAGAACGCGGGCGATATAGACGTTCATGTTCGCCATGATCGCGGGGAAGATGGCGTGGGAGGCGTTGTGCAGTGTGTTGTCGAGATCGAACAACCACACGGGCGGGTTACGAGTAATATTCACGGGAGACCAATCAACAAAGGAAGCCATGCGACGCCAGATTATAGTGATGTTCTGCAGTTTGTTCTGCTTTGCCCTCGGCCCCGCGTGGGCGGCGGACCAGGCGGCGGACCAGAGGCAGGCGCCCAACCGCGGCGCGCTGTTCAAGGTGCGCAACGGCGAACATGCGCTATACCTGTTCGGCACCATCCACGTCGGCTCGAAGGAGTTCTACCCGCTCGAGCCGCGCGTGGCCGGCGTGTTGAAGCAGGCCCCCGTGCTGGCGCTGGAAATCGATCCGTTGGGCGATCCGCAAAAACTGGCACGGGCGGTGCAGAAGTATGGACTGGCGGGCCCCGGCGCGGCTGCGCCGGCATTGTCGCCGGAATGGCGGCGCCGGCTCGACGCTCTGCTCAAGCAGTACCAGATCGAGCCGCAGACCGTGGCGGCGATGAAGCCATGGCTGCTCGCCAGCCTGCTGACGGTGAGCGAATTCGCCAGCCAGGGCTACGACGCCGCGCAGGCGGTCGACGCGCACCTGGCCAAACAGGCGCACGACCGTGGCCAGAAAGTCATCGAGCTGGAATCGCCCGAGGGCCAGATGGGCCTGTTCGGCAATCTGTCGCCGGCGGAGCAGCTGCTGTTCCTGCAGGAGACCATCGCCGGCATCGAGGACAAGGAACAGGCCAAGCAGGCGCGCGAGATCGCCGAGGCCTGGCGCAACGCCGACGCCAGGGCGCTCGACGCGCTGGCCGCCCAGGCGGAGCGCGACGACAGCTTCTCCGGCCGCTTCGTGCAGAAGGTGCTGCTGGACGGACGCAATCCGGCGCTGGCCGACAGCATGGTCAAGCTGATGGCGCGCGAAAACAACAGCGTGGCGGCGATCGGCGTGCTGCATTTGATCGGCAAAGGGAGCGTGCCGGAACTGCTGCGCCAACGCGGCATGACGGTGGAGCGGATTTATTAAATAGTCAAGACAAGCGGGGGGAGGGTGCTGCGGGAGGGGTGAAACCGGGAAGTGGTGCCCTTTACGTGGATTGAACACGTGGCCTCTCCCTTACCAAGGGAGTGCTCTACCACTGAGCTAAAAGGGCGTACTGGTGTGGCGATGCACTCAAAAACGCGGCTAAACGTGCATCGCCGTTTTTTCAGTGAGACCGGATCATAGTTCCAAATGCCTGTTCGGTCAACACCTCGAGCAACAAAGAGTGTTCAATTCGCCCATCGATGATGTGAACAGTGTTGACACCGGACTTCGCGGCGTCCAGCGCTGATGAAATTTTAGGCAGCATGCCACCCGAAATCGTCCCGTCGGCGAACATCTCGTCGATCTCGCGCGCCGACAGGTCGGTCACCAGATTGCCCTGCTTGTCCTGAACGCCGGCGATGTTGGTCATCATGATCAGCTTTTCGGCCTTCAGGATTTCCGCGATTTTGCCGGCGACGACGTCGGCGTTGATGTTGTAAGCCTGGCCATCCTGGCCGAAGCCGATCGGCGAAATGATCGGGATGAAGGCGTCGTCCTGCAGCGCCTTGACCACGGCCGGGTTGATCGCGTCGATCTCGCCGACGAAGCCGATGTCGAGGAACTGGCCCGGATTTTCCTTGTCCGGCATCGCCATCTTCTTGGCGCGGATCAGGCCACCGTCCTTGCCGGTCAGGCCGACGGCTTGGCCGCCGTAGTGATTAATCAGCATCACGATGTCCTGCTGGACCTCGCCGCCGAGCACCCACTCCACCACTTCCATGGTCTCTTCGTCGGTGATGCGCATGCCCTGCACGAAGGTGCCTTGCTTGCCGATTTTTTTCAGCGCGTTGTCGATTTGCGGACCGCCGCCGTGCACCACGACCGGATTCATTCCCACCAATTTGAGCAAAATGACATCACGGGCGAAGCCGTGTTTCAGGCGCTCGTCGGTCATCGCATTGCCGCCGTATTTGATGACAATGGTCTTGCCATGGAAATTGCGGATGTAGGGCAGGGCCTCAGCCAGGATCTGCGCCTTGATCTGCGGCGATACCGCGGTCAAGTCGTCATTCATGCCTAAGTTAAGGTTAGTCAGTTGGGTCATGGCGAGTCCGGTTAAAAATTTTGTGCAATTTTACAGCCTGCGGCTGCGATCGCTGCGATCAGTTACGCATTATAGGGCTATCCGGTTGTATTTTCCGAGATCATCCGATACGCTGAACCGCATGACCAGTCAACTTGCCGCCCTATGAGTACCTGCTCGCGCTGCGGCGCCGAATTCTCGTGCGCCATGGTGGACGCCGATCTCGCCGCGGCCGCGCAGCCCTGCTGGTGCACCTATCTGCCGGCATCGCTGCCGGTGCCGTCGGCGCCGGGCGCCAGTTGCTGGTGCCCGGCGTGCCTGAAGCAGCACATCGCCGACCATTCCCGGGCCGATGCGGGCCAATCAACCGACTAACTCACGGTCCGGAAAAACCGCAACATCTCGCGGCTGGCGTCCGGCCCCTTGGCGTCGGTGTACGTGCCGTGGGAGCTGCCGCCCGACCATGCGTGGCCCGCCCCGTGCACCACCCAATGCTCGCCCAGCGGCGAACCGTCGGCCTTGGTGTGCGTCGTCTGCGTGTAGCGATATCCATTCGGCACGCTGCCCGACTGGATCGACGGCGCCCCTTTGTGGCTGTGCAGGCGCTGCTCGATCACCTGCTCGCCGTTGCGCGGATTGACCGTGGTGTCGCTGTCCCCGTGGAACACGATGATCGGCTGCGAACCGTTGCCGGCCTTGGGCGAGCTTTTGGCGCCGCGCTTCATGGCGCTCAGCGCCGACGGCAAATCCTGCGCCGAGGCGAATGGCAGGCCCGAATGCACACCCACCGCCGCGAACAGCTCGGGATACAAGGTGCCGACGATGACCGCCATCGCGCCGCCGGCCGACAGCCCGGCCACATATACCTGGCGCTCGTTGACCGGATACTCGTCGATGATCTGCTGCGCGATGCCGGCGATGATCGACGGCTCGCCCTGGCCGTGCTGCTGGTCGATGGCGTTGAACCAGTTCCAGCACTTCGAGTGGTTGGCGCCGGCGGTCTGCTCCGGATAGGCGACGAAGCAGCCCATTTCCTCGGCCACCTGGTTCATCTGCGTGCCGGCGGCGAAATCGTCGGGGTTCTGCGTGCAGCCGTGCAGCATCACCAGCAGCGGCATGGCCTGGCCGGTGTAGGTCGACGGCACATACAACTTGTAATTGCGGCTGCCGGCGTGGTTGGCGTAGCTGCCGCTGATGAACTTCGCGCCTTCCGGCAGCGGCGCGGCCTGGGTGGGATTCATGATCGAACCCATGTCCATGCCGAAGTTGGATTGCAGATCGATCTTGATGCCCATCCGGTTCAGCATGTCCTGCGCGTATTCGGTCGGATTGGTGGCGGGATTGGGCGTGCTCGCCGGCGCGGCCTGCGGCTGCGGTTCGGCAGCCGCCTTCGCATTCTGATTCGCGGCCGGTTTCGCCGTCGATTCGGCGTGCACGCGGGCGCTGTCGGCGTCCGGCTGGGGCGCGGAACGCGGCGCCACGTATTCGGGCGGCGGGTTAATGTCACGCATATGGGGTTGCGCCGACGGTTGGGCCGCCGACGGCGATGCCGGTTGCGGCCCGGCGGCCCTTTGTTGCTGCTGTTTTTGCTGCAGTTCGAGCATGCTCTCCATGGCTTTTTGCACGGCGGCCGTGGCGCCCTTGCTAATGAGCTTTTGTGCGGCACTGCGCACGCTCGACATAAACGGTAATTTCATAGCTGTCCTTTAGTGGATCCGTTGGGCCAGCGCGGTTTTGATCACGGCGCTGGCGTGTAGCGAACCTAATACAAAAATCGAATCGATGGTCGCCAGCGCCAGTTCGACCGAAACGTCGCTGGCGATACTGGCCAAACCAAGTACCTGTATCTGCAGCCGCTGGCCGGCCGCCTGCACCGCTTCAAGATCGGAGCGGGTGTAATGTTGCATTCCGAGCACCAGACTTTTGCGCGCCACCGTTTGCTTCACCACTTCGGCGTGCTCGTTTAACTGATTGCGGATCGCCGTCCGGATCAAATCGGTGCGATTGGAGTAAAACCCCTCCTGCACCAGCAAATCGATCTGCCCCAGGTCGATGGGACCGAGGTTGATCGTGATCTTTTCCGACTCGGCGGTCTTCAGTTTTAGTTCTTGCTTAGCCATACGTCTCCATCTGGTTACCATCTACATGGATGGTAGTATAGGCTTCGCGTTCCCCAAGTCAAGCGCATTCGGTCCATAATGTCGCCATGAGTGATCCAACTAACTTAGCAGTCCCGGGCGCGGCTCCGGAGCTCGCCACCCCCGTCCCGTCGCCCTGCGTCAGCCTGTGCAAGATGGATGCCGAGCGCCGTTATTGCATGGGATGCCTGCGCACCATCGAAGAAATCGTCAACTGGTCCAAGGCGGACGACGACTACAAGCGGGGTGTCTGGGCCGAGATCCGCTGGCGCGAGCTGACGGTCGATTTCGACGACGATTTCCAGCAATGAACGCGCTGCCGGCCTCGATCCAGGTGTTCGAGCGGGGCTGGCTGTCCTCCAACAACGTGCTGTTGTTGGGACGCGACGACACGGCCCTGATCGACAGCGGCTACCTGACCCACGCGCCGCAAACGCTGGAACTGGTGCGGCACGCGCTGCAAGGGCGGCATCTCGACCAGGTGCTCAACACCCATCTCCACTCCGACCATTGCGGCGGCAACGCCACGCTGCAGGCGCACTACGGCAGCCGCGTCGCCATCCCCGTCGCCGAGGCGGACAAGGTGCGGGACTGGGACGTCGACGCGCTCAGTTTCAAGGCCACCGGCCAGCGCTGCGAGCGGTTCACCTTCGACATCACCATCGCCCCGGGCGACGTGCTGACGTTGGGCGGCATGGAATGGCAGGCGCTGGGCGCGCCGGGGCACGATCCTCACTCGCTGATTTTTTACTGCCCGGCGGAGCGCGTGCTGGTGTCGGCCGACGCGTTGTGGGAGAACGGCTTCGGCGTGATCTTCCCGGAGTTGGATGGCGAATCCGGCTTTGCCGAAGAGCGGGCCACGCTCGACGTGATCGCGGCGTTGGATGTGCGCCTGGTGATCCCGGGGCATGGCCGGCCGTTCAGCGATGTGGCGGGGGCGCTGGCGCGGGCCAGGTCGCGGCTGGCGTATCTGGAGGCCGACCCGGTGCGCAACGCGCAGAACGCCATCAAGGTGCTGTTGAAGTTCTTGTTATTGGAGCGGCAGCGGATCGCGCTGAGCGAAGTGCCGGCGCTGCTGCTGGCGATGCCTGTGTTCGAGACTGCCAACGCGCGGTTTTTGAAGGAGACGCCGGAGTCGTTGGCGACGTGGGCGGTAAAGCAGCTAGTACGCAGTCTAGCGGCCCGCATCGAAGGTGAGCACTTACTTAACCAGTGATCCACGTGGGGCGGATTAGCGAGCAGCGCGTAATCGGCCGCCGAACCGCCACCGGCTCATGCCGACTTCTAGAGCAATCCACCTATTTTTGGCACGATCGTACTATTTCCGGTCTATAATCCCCCGAGACCCCACACTCCGATCAACTTACGTCAGCGAGTTCGCCATGGCCCTGCCTGCAGCGTTGCAAAATCTTTCACTCCCCGTAATCGCCTCCCCGATGTTCATCGCCAGCGGCCCCGCGCTCGTGGCGGCGCAGTGCAAGGCCGGCATCGTCGGCTCCTTCCCGGCGCTGAACGCCCGCCCGGCGGAAATGCTCGACGTCTGGCTGACCGACCTGCAAAACGAACTGGCCGACTACCAGACGGCCAATCCGGACAAGCGCGTCGGCCCGATCGCCGTCAACCAGATCGTCCACCAATCGAACGACCGCCTGGCGCATGACGTCGAAGTCTGCGTCAAGCACCAGGTCCCGATCATCATCTCGTCGCTGCGCGCGCCGCCGAAGGAAATGCTGGACGCAATCCACAGCTATGGCGGCATCGTCATGCACGACATCGTATCGATCCGCCACGCCGAAAAAGCGTTGGAGGCGGGCGTCGATGGCCTGATCCTGGTCGCCAGCGGCGCCGGCGGCCACGCCGGCACCTTGTCGCCTTTCGCGCTGGTGGGCGAGGTGCGCAAGTTCTTCAAGGGCCCGATCGCCCTGTCCGGCGCGATCGCCACCGGCGACGCGATCCTGGCGGCGCAAGCGATGGGCGCGGACTTCGCCTACATCGGCTCGCGCTGGCTCGCCACCAAGGAATCGAACGTCAGCGACGACTACCGCGACGCCATCGTCGAATCGTCGGCCGCCGACATTGTCTATTCGAGCCTGTTCACCGGCGTGCACGGCAACTATCTGAAGAAATCCATCATCAACGCCGGCCTGGACCCGGACGCGCTGCCGCAGGCCGACAAGAGCTCGATGAACTTCGGCTCCGGCAGCGCCAAGGCGTGGCGCGACATCTGGGGCGCCGGCCAGGGCGTGGGCCTGATGGACGACGTGCCGACCACCGCCGAAATGGTCGCCCGCCTGAAAGCCGAATACGACGCGGCGCGCGCGCGGCTAGCGCTGTAACTTTTCAGCGGGGGTCAAGTCTGACATTCGGACACGGTCACATCCGTCGGGCACGCATCTATTGCCGAGGCCGTGTCCGAATGACAGACTTGACCCCCGCCGTATGCAAATTTCTTGATACGGGGGGATTGCAGCCGTAGGATTCGGTTATTGGTTCTCGGTCTGGATCGCCCACAGCCCTGGCAGATTGCGCCAGTAGCCGTATGCGTCCATGCCGAATCCGACCACGAAGCGGTTCGGGATCGTGATGCCGACGATGTCAGCCTTGACTGGCTTGGGCTTGCCGATCGCCTTGTCGGCGAAGACGGCCAGCACCACTTCGGCCGCGCCCATGTCCAGCAGGCGCTGTTTGACGTGGGCCAGCGTTTCGCCTTCGTCCAGAATATCGTCCAACACGATGACGACGCGGCCGGCCACGTTCGAACGCGGCACCACTTTCCACACCACTTGTCCGCCCTGGTCGTCGTCGCCGTAGCGGCTGACGTGGATGTAGTCGAATTCGAGCGGGAAGGTCAGTTGCGGCAGCAGGTTCCCGGTGAAGACCACCGCGCCGCCCATCACGCCCAGCACCAGCGGGAACTCCTCGCTGTCGGCTTGATTGAAACGGGCGTTGAGGGTGTCGGCCATCGCGGTGACGGCGTTGTCGACGGTCTCTTTATTGAACAGCTCTTCCGCGTTCTCCAGCAGGGCGCGGGCGCGGTTGTGGTGGAAGTCTTGCATGGTCTTCTTCGGCTTTTAAAAACATGTTGAAGAACGCTATTATCCGCCATATCCCCGCGTGCCGCTCACCGTTGCTATCCCGCCACAGGATTTGCTACGGTGCTACGTGTAATCCCGTACGTCGTCGATCACCTTGCCGTCGCCCGGCAGGCTGCCGATGGCGGCGAAGCGCACTTCGCCGCGCAGTTTGGTGAGCTCGCGGATCGATTCGACGATGGCGGCGCCGTCGGCGGCGCCGGGATCGGCCACTTCGCAATGCAAGGTCATCACGTCGTGCGCCATGCGGCCGGAGATCACCAGCCGCGCCTTGACGATTTCCGGATGGCGGCTCGTCACTTCGTGCACCTGTGACGGGTGGACGAACATGGCGCGCACCTTGGTGGTCTGGTCGGCGCGGCCCATCCAGCCCTTGATGCGGGTGTTGGTGCGGCCGCATGGCGAATCGGGCACGCCGGTCAACACCGCCGAGAGGTCGCCGGTGGCGAAGCGGATCAGCGGGTAGTCCGGATTGAAAACGGTGACCACCACCTCGCCGATTTCGCCGGCGGCCACCGGCTCGCCGCTGCCGGGACGGACGATTTCCAGGATCACGTCTTCATCGAGCACCATGCCGGGGTGGCGCACGTCGCCGCTGCGCGTTTCGAAGGCGATGCTGCCGATATCGGCCGTTGCGTAGGTTTGCAGGACATGCGGCACGCCGTTGTTGGCGAACCACTCTCGCAGCGATTCGGGTAGCGCCTCGGCGCCCATCAACGCTTTGGTCATGCTGCTGATGTCGGCCCCCATCTCCTGCGCCTTTTCGATGATGATCTTCAGGAAGGACGGCGTGCCGACGTAGGTGTCCGGCCGCAGTTCGCTGATGGCCTGCACCTGCATCTCGGTCTGGCCGCTGCCGGCCGGGATGACGGTGCAGCCGATGCGCGCGGCGCCGCCTTCGACCATGAAAGCCGCCGGCGTGAAATGATAGGAGAAGCAGTTTTGCAGCAGCCCGCCGGGGCGCACCCCGGCCGCGTACATCGGGCGGCCGAAACGCCACCAGTCCTGGCCTTTGCCTTCGGGGTCGAAGATGGGGCCCGGCGACATGTAGATGCGCGACAGCTGCCCGGCCGGTGTCGTATTCAGGCCGCCGAACGGGGGCTGGAGCTTTTGCAGCGCGTGCAGTTCGGACTTGCGCGTGACCGGCAATGTCGCCAGTGCGGCGCGGCTGGTGATGTCGGCCGCGTTCACGTCCCGCAGGATGCGCGACCAGCCGGCGGCGGCCTTCGCGCGCGCCACCAGTTGCGGCAGGCGCGCCATCAGTTCACGCTCGCGTTGTTCGGGCGGGCGCACTTCCAGGCTGTCGAGGGTATCCGTCGTCATTGCTGTCCTCCGATTTCGCGCTGCAGTTTTTTGGTCAGTTTTGCGAACACCAGCTCGTACGAGCGTTTGAGCAGTTCCGCCGCCTCGGCGTCGCTGATGGTTTCAGGTCTTCGACGTAGACCCATTTCGCGCGCGCCAGGTACGGCGCGGGAATGATGCCGGGGCGGTCCGTCAGTTCCAGGAAGCGGTCGTCGTCCACCTTGAAGCTGATGCCTTTGGCTTTGTCGTCGGCTTCCGTGACGGCGAACATCTTGTCGCCGACCGAGAACACCAGATTGGTTTCCCATTTGATGTCTTCGGTGGCGCCGCGCAGGGAAAGGCAAAGTGCCTTGGCATTTTTGATATTCATGCGTGCGTATCCTCAAGCCAGCCAGCGTTTGCGGCGGCGGTAAAATTTCATGTCGCGGAAGCTCTTGCGGCCGGCGCCGGACACGCCGAGGTAGAACTCCTTGACGTCTTCGTTGCTGGCCAGGTCCGCGGCCGCGCCTTCCATGACCACGCGGCCGTTTTCGAGGATGTAGCCGAAATCGGCGTAGCGCAAGGCGATATTGGTGTTCTGCTCTGCCAGCAGGAAGGAGACGTTCTCCTTGCCATTCAAGTCCTTCACGATGCCGAATATCTCGTCGACGATTTGCGGCGCGATGCCCATCGACGGCTCGTCCAGCAAGATCATCGATGGCTTGGCCATCAGTGCCCGGCCGATCGCGCACATCTGCTGCTCGCCGCCCGAGGTGTAGCCGGCCTGGCTGGTGCGGCGCTCCTTCAATCGCGGGAAGTAGTGGTACACCTTGTCCAGCGATTCCTTGAGCTCCGCCCGCGACAGGCTGCGCGTGTAGGCGCCGGTCAGCAGGTTTTCCTCGATGGTCAAGTGCCCGAAGCAGTGGCGCCCCTCCATCACCTGCGACAGGCCGCGCTTGACCAGTTCATTGGGCGTGAGCTGGTCGATGCGTTCGCCCTTGAACTGGACGTCGCCCTTGGTGACGTCGCCACGCTCTCCGCGCAGCAGGGTGGAGATGGTCTTCAAGGTGGTGGACTTGCCGGCGCCATTGGCCCCCAGCAGCGCGACGATTTTCCCCTGCGGGACCTGGAGCGACACGCCCTTTAGCACCAGGATCACATGGTCGTAGATCACTTCCACGTTGTTGACGGAGAGGTAGGGCGTCATTTTGCGCAGGCCGGCGTGATTTTTTTCTCGGCCGCGTAGGTCGCGGAGCTTTCCTCCAGCAGCTTGCGGGTCAGCGCCTTGTCGCCGACCACCCAGTTGGGCGTGATGGCGTTCCATTTTTTGCCGTCCCATTGCTGCACTTTCACAGCGCCGGAGCCCTCGTGGTCGTCGCAGCTGGTCTTCACCACCGGTAGCATGCCGAGTGCGCCGATGGCTTTTTGGCGCGCTTCGTCGACGTTGAGGTTCTCCAGGCCCCAGCGCATTTGCTCGCCGGTGATGGCTTTGCCTTTGCCGAACTTCTCCTGCGCGGTGCGCATGGCCTCGACCCAAAGGATGGCCGCGCTGACGCCGCGCATATGGTACACGGAGCCGATGCGGTCTCGGTCCGCCAGATTGCCCTTGCCGGCTTCGTAGAGTTTTTTTCTGATGTCGTCCATCACCGGGTAGTTGCCGGGGGTGTTGAAGGTCATCGCGCTGTAGCCCTTGGCCGCGTCGCCGGCCGGCACGGTGTCCTCTTCCGATCCCGCCCACCAGACGCCGAGCATTTTCTCGCGCGGGAAGCCGTTGCGCTGCGCGGTCTTGATCGCCACCGCGTTCATCGAACCCCAGCCCCACAGGATCACGTGATCCGGCTTGGCCTGGCGGATCTGCAGCCATTGCGATTGCTGCTCGCTGCCCGGCGGCGTGACGGGGATCTTGATCAGTTCAAAGCCGTATTGTTTGGACAGCGCCTCCAGCACCGGCAAGGGCTCCTTGCCGAAGGCCGAGTCGTGGTACAGATGCACGATCTTCTTGCCTTTGAGTTTGTCCATGCCGCCGTTTTTGTCGCCCAGGTACTTGATCATGCCTGCGGCCTGGTTCCAGTAGCTTGTGATGAGCGGGAAGACGTAGGGGAAGACCTTGCCGTTGGCGGCGTCGGAGCGGCCGTAGCCGATCATCGTCATCGGGATTTTATCGGTCGGCAGGCGGTCGAGCACACCGTAGGCGACGCCGGTGGACAGCGGTTCGACCAGGGTGGCGCCGCCGTTCTTGGTCTTTAGCCGCTCGTAGCATTCGACGCCGCGCGACGGGTTGTATTCGGTCTCGCATTCCTCCCAGGCGATTTTGACGCCATTGACGCCGCCCGACAGATTGACCAGGTTGAAGTAGTCGATGATGCCGCCGTAGAAACCGGAGCCGCCCGCCGCGTAAGGCCCGACACGGTACGAGGGCAGGGCGACGTACTGTCCGGCGGCCTGCTGCGCCAACGCGGGCGCGATGGTTGCGACAAGGGCGGCTCCAAGTGCGAACGATGCGATGATTTTCATTGTTGTCTCCTCTTGGTTTACTACGCTGGGTGTGACTACGCTCAGTGCGGGAATGGCCACAGGCGCAGTTTCTCTTTACCGATTTGCCACAAACGTGCCAGGCCGTGCGGCTCGACGATCAGGAAAAATATGATCAAGGCGCCAAACACCATCAGCTCCAGGTTGGACGCCACGCTGTTCGGCAGCGACAGGCTGTGTGCCAAAATATTGAGCAGCACAGGCAGCAGCACGATGAAGGCCGCGCCGAGGAAGGAGCCGAGTATCGAGCCGACGCCGCCGATGATGATCATGAACAGGATGCGGAACGACAGATCGAGGTTGTAGGCCTCCGGTTCCACGGTGCCGAGGTAGGCGAAGGCGTACAGCGCGCCGGCCACGCCGCAGTAGAAGGAGCTGACGGCGAACGCCAGCAGCTTGGTGCGCATCAGCCGGAAGCCGATCACCTCCGCCGCCACGTCCATGTCGCGCACCGCCATCCAGGAGCGGCCGACGTTGGAGCGCACCATGTTCTTGGCCAGCAGCGCCATCACCGCCACCACGCCGAGCACCAGCAGGTATTTGCGGTCCGGCGTATCGAACTGGTAGCCGAGGATGACGATTTTCTGCGCGGTGATGACGCCGGAGGCGCTGTAGTTGGTCAGATAGGGGATCTTGGTCAGGCACCAGATCACGAAGAACTGCGTGGCCAGGGTCGACGCGGCCAGGTAGAAGCCGCGTATCCGCAGCGACGGCAGGCCGAAGGCGATGCCGACCGCCGCCGCGCTCAGGCCCCCGAGCACGAACGCCACCAGCACCGGAATGCCCGGAATGCGGGCGACGAAGTTATACGAGGCGAAGGCGCCCACCGCCATGAAGGCGGCGGTGCCGAGCGAGAGCTGGCCCGCGTAGCCGGTCAGGATGTTGAGCCCCAGCGCGGCGAGCGAGAAGATCAGAAACGGAATCAGGATCGCCGACAGGGCATAGGGCGACGCCACCAGCGGTACCACCACGATGGCGACGACCAGCAGCGCGAGCATCGCCATGCGGTCCTGCAAGATGGGGAAGATCTGGCTGTCGGCCTGATAGCTGGTCTTGAATTGTCCTGCTTCGCGGTAGAGCATGGGGGGCCTCTTAAATTCTGCGGATGATTTTTTCGCCAAACAGGCCTTCCGGCCGCACCAGAAGGAACATCAGCGCCAGCACGTACGGGAACCAGCCCTCGATGCCGCCGCCGACCAGCGGGCCGATATACACCTCCGCCAGTTTTTCCGACGCGCCGATAATCAGGCCGCCGACGATCGCGCCGGGCATCGACGTGAAGCCGCCGAGGATCAGCACCGGCAGCGCCTTCAGCGCCACGAAGGTCAGCGCGAACTGCACGCCGTTTCGCGCGCCCCACAGCAGGCCGGCCACCAGCGCGACCACGCCGGCCACCGCCCACAGCACCGCCCAGATGCGTTGCAGCGGAATACCCACGGCCAGCGCGGCCTGGTGATCGTCGGCGACGGCGCGCAGCGCGCGGCCCACCTTGGTCCTGGAGAACAGCAGCGCCAGGGAGGTAACCAGGATGCCGCATACCGCCGCCGCCATGATGTCGAACTGCGACACCAGCAGGTTGAAGTTCTCCATCAGGTACTCCGATGGCACGTCCTCGATCGGCAGTTCCAGCTTGTGTACCTGATTGCCCCACATCAGCTGCGCCAGTCCCTCGATGAAGAAGGCCAGGCCGATGGTGGCCATGAACAGCGTGATCTCGGGCTGGTTGACCAAGGGCCGCAGGACCACCTTTTCGATCGCTATGCCTAGCAATATCATCACCACGATCGTCAGCGGTATCGCCACCCACAGCGACACGCCGAATTTATCCATGATGCCGACGCAGGTCAGCGCGGCGAAAAACACCATCGCGCCCTGGGCGAAATTGAACACGCCTGAAGCCTTGTAGATCAGCACAAAGCCGATCGCCACCAGCGCGTACATGACACCGGACAGCAGGCCGCCGATCAGCACCTCGAAGAAGAAGTTGATGTTCATGAATGCGCGACTCCGAGGTAGGCGTTGATCACATCCTGGTTGCCGCGCACCTCGTGCGGCGTGCCGTCGCCGATCTTGCGGCCGTAGTCGAGAACCACCACGCGGTCCGAGATATCCATCACCACACCCATATCGTGCTCGATCAAGACGATGGTGGTGCCGAATTGGTCGTTGACGTCGAGGATGAAGCGGCACATGTCCTGCTTTTCCTCCACGTTCATGCCGGCCATCGGCTCGTCCAGCAGCAGGACCTCAGGCTCGGCGGCCAGCGCCCGGCCCAATTCGACGCGCTTTTGCAGGCCGTATGGCAGGCGTCCTACCGGCGTTTTGCGGATCGCCTGGATCTCCAGGAAATCGATGATCTCCTCGGCCTTGACCCGATGTTCGATTTCCTCGCGCCGCGCCGGTCCCCAGTACAGCGCCTGCATCAGGAAGTTGGACTTCATCTTCAGGTTACGGCCGGTCATGATATTGTCGAGGACCGTCATCCCCTTGAACAGCGCGATATTCTGGAACGTGCGCGCGATGCCCGCCTTGGCCGCGGTATGGCAATCCATGTTCTTGCTGTGCCGGCCGCGAAAAACGATCTCCCCCTGTTGCGGGCGATAGACGCCGTTGATCACGTTCAGCATCGAGCTTTTGCCGGCGCCATTGGGGCCGATGATGGCGCGGATCTCGTGCTTCTTCACATCGAAGGAAATGTCGGTCAGCGCCTTCACGCCGCCGAACGACAACGAGATGTTTTTCAGGTCGAGGATCACGTCGCCGATGACGCGTCGCCCGCTGTTGATGTCGGCGCCGAAATGGGCGTCTGGTTCGTTCATCTGCATGGTCGCGCTCTCCGTCATGCCGCTGCTTGGACCGCGGGGAAGGTCTTGCAGCGCTCTATCTTCAGATCCGCCGCCACCAGGCCCGTTCGGCCGTCTTCAAACTTTACCTGCGTCTCGATGTATTGCGACGTTTTTCCGCCATAGAGCGCGGCGATCAGCACCGCGTACTTTTCGGCGATGAATTTGCGCCGCACCTTGCGCGTACGGGTCAACTCGTCGTCGTCGGGATCGAGCTCCTTGTGCAGCACCAGATAGCGGTGGATTTGCGTGTCGCCCATCATCGGCTCGGCGGCCAGGTCGGCGTTGACCTGCTCGATGCAGTCGCGGACCAGGCCATAGACTTGCGGATGCGCCGCCAGGTCGGTGTAGCCGGAATAGGCGATGCCGCGCCGCTCCGCCCAGTTACCCACGGCCTCGATGTCGATATTGATGAAGGCGCAGACCTCGTCGCGCTCATGGCCGAACGCCACCGCCTCTTTGATAAACGGGAAGAACTTGAGCTTGTTCTCGATGTAATTTGGCGCGAAGATGGCGCCGCCGTTCATCCGGCCGACATCGGCGGCGCGGTCGATGATCTTGAGATGGCCCTCCAGGTCGAACACACCGGCGTCGCCGGTGTGGAAGTAGCCTTGGGCGTCGATCGCCTCGCGGGTGGCGTCGGGGCGCTTGTAATAACAATCCATCAGTGTTGGCGATTTCACCAGCACCTCGCCGTTGTCGGCCAGTTTGACCTCCACGCCGGGCGCCGGCAGGCCGACGCTGTCGAATTTGATCTGGCCGTCCGGTTGCAGGCAAATGTAGGCGCAGGTTTCGGTCGAACCGTAAAACTGCTTCAGATTGACGCCGATGGAGCGATAGAAGCGGAACAGATCGGGTCCTATCGCGGCGCCGGCGGTGTAGGCGACGCGCACGCGCGACAATCCGAGCACGTTTTTCAGCGGCCCGTAGACCAGCACACGGCCCAGCGCATACGACAGGCGGTCGGCAAGCGGCACCGGTTTGCCGTCCAAAATCGCCGCGCCGCTGCGGCGCGCCACCGCCATGAAGTAATGGAACATGGCGCGTTTGATGGCGCCGGCGTCCTCCATCCGTATCATCACGGTAGTGAGCATGTTCTCGAACACGCGCGGCGGGGCGAAGTAATAAGTAGGACCGATTTCGCGCATGTCGGTCATGACGGTGTCGCCGGATTCGGGGCAGTTGACGGTGAAACCGGCCGTCATCGCCTGCGCGAAGGAGAACAGGCAGTCGCCCACCCACGCCATCGGCAGATAGGACAGGATGTCCTCCGCGTCGGTGAGGTTCTCGAAACCGACGCCGCCGGTGCCGGCCGCGATCAGCGCGGCGTGGGTCTGGCACACGCCTTTCGGCTTGCCGGTGGTGCCCGAGGTGTAGAGGATGATGGCGTTGTCGCCGCCCTGGCCGGCATCGACGGCGGCGTCGAACATGCCGGGATGGGCCTTGTCCCAGTCGCGCCCCAGCTCTTGCAGGCGGGCGAAGGACATCAATCCCGGCTGGCGGTAGTGGCGCATGCCGCGCTCGTCGTCGTAGGCGATGTGGCGGACATGCGGGTACAACGTTTGCAATTCCATCAACTTGTCGACCTGCTCCTGGTCTTCGACGATGGCGTAATGGATCTCGGCGTTTTCCAGCACGTAGGCCATGTCGGCGGCCGGCGCGTCTTGGTACAGCGGCACCGGCACGCCGCCGAGGCACTGTGCGGCCAGCATCGCCCAGTACAGGCGCGGACGGTTGTCGCCGATGATGGCCAGATTCATGCCGCGTTCGAACCCCAGCGCGGCCAGCCCGCAGGCTAGGGCGCGCACTTCGTCGTTCACCTGCGCCCAGTTCCAGCTTTGCCAGATGCCAAGGTATTTTTCGCGGAACGCGGGTTTGCCGGGTCTGACCTGGCCGTGCGCGAGCAGGCGGCGAGGAAAAGTCTCTTGATTGTTTTGCACCAGTTGTCTCCGGTTGCTTTTCTTGTACTTGTGTACAGCTTCTTGTGTGATGATATTAGCCTGACACAAAGACCTGCGTTGTCGTTTCGATGACAATTGACCGACTTTTCTATGGTGCGACGCAATAATGCCTGATCAACATTGTTCTCTGAAAGAAGCACTGCGGACGGCCATTTGGGCGCAAAGCCTGACGCCGGAACAACTGGCGCGCGTCGAGGCCGATACCTTTGAAACCTTCGTCCCCAAGGGTGGTTATGTTTGCCGCAAAGGGGATATGGTCGAGAATTGGCTCGGTATTATCGACGGGATGGTCAAGATGAATAACTTCTCGCGCTCCGGTAAAAGCGTGACTTTTACCGGTGTGCCGGCGGGCGGCTGGTTCGGCGAGGGTTCGATATTAAAGAACGAGATTCTTAAATATGATGCGATGGCATTGCGCGATGCCCGCATCGCGCGCATGCCGGCTTCCACATTTATGTGGTTGCTGGATTCGAGTTTGCCTTTTACCCGATTCCTGCTGATGCAATTGAACGAGCGTCTCGGGCAATTTATCGGCATGGTGGAAAACGACAGATTGCTCAATCCCGATACCAGAGTGGCACGATGTCTTGCATCGATGTTTAATTCCCACCTTTATCCCGGCCTGGAAAAGCTGATTCAGATATCGCAAGAGGAATTAGGACTTCTTTCCGGCGCATCGCGCCAGCGCGCGCATCAGGCTTTGCATCTGCTGGAGAAACAAGGCCTGCTGCGCGTCGATTACGGCGGCATCCGCATACTCGATCTGGAAGGCCTGCGGCGCTACGAAGCCTGAGCCCTCGTGCCGGAAATTGGCGAATACACGCCAACAATTGGCATGATTAACCGCTAAACGTCTCCATGCCGCGCTCAATTTAAGCGTCCGAAGCCAGGGCCGCTGCGGCTGGAGGAGCGTTCGGAATAGTTAGCCACGTGACTGGTACGTCCACCAGTAACGCCGCCATACTTAGGCAAGCTGGAGTCGTCTCACCACCATCCAGATTCCCAATTACGGTTTTCGTGACAATGACGTGACAATCCGCATATAACTGGGAGCACATGGTCGCTCGTTTTGGGTATTGATTGCCGAGTAATTGCACGTTTTCTTTGGTTGAATTTCCAAAACCAAAACGTGCGCTTTTCCAAAGGCGAAAAATTTCCCTAAAATTATAAGAAAACCCCTGAGCTGCTAAAGCTTGGATTACAAGTTCGTATCGTTCTTGAATAGTCAGGTCTGGATTTCTGCGAAAACGCAAATAATGGTCTCCGACATACTTGGATAGCATCGCTCTCCGAACGCCTTGCCGATTTGCCTCGCAAATCACGCCCTTGCCGACGTAGAGCGCGGCATGTTCCCATCTTGCGTGCTCCACTAAGTATCCGCCCCGCTCTTGAACCTTCCGTATATTCCGGCCGATGAATCCAGGTTCGCATGCGCTGACGAGGATGAGGTCGCCGGGTAACAGCTGGTTGAGGTCGATGACCTTGCCTAGCTTCAATTCTTTTTGTGAAAGTGGCCCCTGAACAACGAGGCTTCCTTGTGCATTGTCATCTGGCTTTAGAATTATTTGTGACATATGCGAAAAAGCCCGCAGCTAGCGGGCTCTTGAGGGATTTAGAAAAATGTCACCAAGCAAGTGCTTTTTTCGCGTTACGGTGCGGGATGAGTACTTTCGTTACTTGCCCGTCCGCGTCCGCTTCGTAAGATACGTCATCACCTTTTGCCAGACCGAGTTGCGCTGTCGACTCGCCGCGATAATTTGGAATCTTGTCGAAAGTGAAGTAGAAAATTTTATGAGAATTTTTATCCACGAGATAGCCGAGCCCATCAGGCGTTATTCGCGATAATATTGCTTTCTTGATACTCATGCTGCCTCCCTACGGGTAAACCCAGTATAGGCACGACAGAAGACCCGGTCAACAATGCAACGTGTACGGGCACCGTGATCACTTCGCGGTATCATAGCGACAAGCTATGCCGCACCGGCGGCGCACCGGATTCAAGCTACCCATGGATATTTCAGATACCACCCACGTCCCCGAGCGCCTGGCGCTGTTGCGGGCGGCGATGCGCCGGCACCGGATCGACGCGCTGATGGTGCCGTCTGCCGATCCCCACCTGTCCGAATACCTGCCGGCCCGCTGGAAGGGCCGCGAGTGGCTGTCCGGTTTCACCGGCTCGGTCGGCACCTTCATCGTCACCGCCGATTTTGCCGGCGTCTGGACCGACGCGCGCTACTGGACCCAGGCCGAGCAAGAACTGGCCGGCACCGCTATCGGGCTGATGAAGCTCACCTCCGGCGCCAGCGTGCAGTATGTCGACTGGCTGGCCGCCAACCTGCAAGCCGGCCAGACCCTGGCCGTGGACGGCGCGGTATTGGGCCTGGCGATCGCGCGCCTGCTGCGGCAGGCGCTGGACGCGAAAGGCGTCGCCCTGCGCACCGATCTCGATCCGCTCGACGAGATCTGGACCGGTCGTCCCGCGCTGCCGGCGGCGCCGGTCTACGAACACCAGCCGCCGTACGCGTCGAAAAGCCGCACCGCCAAACTGGCCGAGTTGCGCGACGCGATGCAACGGCTGGGCGCCGACCGGCACCTGATCTCGACCTTGGACGATATCGCCTATCTATTCAATTTGCGCGGCGCGGACGTCAATTTCAATCCGGTCTTCCTGGCGCACGCGCTGATTACGCCGACCCGTGCGACCTTGTTCGTCGCCGACGGTAAAATCGCCGCCGAGCTGGTTAAACAACTGGCGGAGCAGGATATCCATGTCGCCCCCTACGGCGCCATCGCCGGGGCGCTGGCCGACTTGCCGCGCGATGCCACGCTGCTGGTCGATCCGCGCCGCGTCACCTTCGGCACCCGCCAGTGCGTGCCGGAAGAAGTCCGCGTGATCGAGGCGGTCAACCCGACCACCTTCGCCAAGTCGCAAAAGAGCGAGCAGGATGCAAGCCACATCCGCGCGACGATGGAGCAGGACGGCGCCGCGCTGTGCGAGTTCTTCACATGGCTGGAGCAGACGCTGGCCGATCCCGCCAGAGCCCCTTTGACCGAAGTGGCGATCGACCGCCACATCACGGCGGCGCGCGCGCGCCGGCCGGGTTTTATCAGTCCGAGCTTCGCCACCATCGCCGGTTTCCGCGCCAACGGCGCGATCATGCACTACCGCGCCAGCGAGGCGCACCACGCCGTGATCGAAGGCGACGGCCTGCTGCTGATCGATTCCGGCGGCCAGTATTTGGGCGGCACCACCGACATCACGCGCGTGGTGGCCGTCGGCGCCATCACCGCCGAACATAAACGCGACTTCACGCTGGTGCTCAAGGGCGTCATCGCGCTGTCGTCCGCGCGCTTCCCGCGCGGGACCAAATCCCCGATGCTCGACGCCATCGCCCGCGCGCCGTTATGGGCCGAAGGGCTCGATTTCGGCCACGGCACCGGCCATGGCGTCGGCTATTTCCTCAACGTGCACGAAGGCCCGCAGTCGATCTCGCAATCGGCGATGCCGGAGCCGCACACCGCTATGGAACCAGGCATGATCACATCGATAGAACCGGGCCTTTACCGCCCGGGCAAATGGGGCATCCGGATTGAAAACCTGGTGCTCAACCGGCCCGCCGGCCAGACCGAGTTCGGCGACTTCCTGCAGTTCGAGACGCTGACCCTGTGCCCGATCGACACCCGCTGCATCGAGCCCTCGCTGCTGCGCGACGACGAAAAACGCTGGCTCAACGACTACCACGCCACGGTGCGCGGCCGCTTGCTGCCGCTGTTGTCCGGCGACGCGCTGGCCTGGCTGGAAAACCGCACGGTGGCGTTATGAGCGGCCGCGCAACCCGGGCCACGTCGGCCGTCGACCGCCTCAAGGTCCGCAGCGGCAATGCCAAGTATTCGATGTCGCGCACCGGCAGCGGCCACTTCTTCCTGACCGAGGGGCCTGGCCTGCCGCCGCTGTGCGCGCCGTTGGAGCTCGACGATTTCGTCGCCTTCGTCAACGGCATCTCGCCCGGTCCGCCACGGCGCGTCAGCAAGCTCGATATCGCGTTCGAGAAGCAGCTCACAAAAAAAGCACCCAAAGAATAAAGGCTCGACATGCCCGCCATCGATTTCCTGAGCGCCTACTGGTCGCACGCCGAACTGGCGACCAACGCCGTGATCTTGTTGAATCTATTGGGTGCGCTGGCACTGGGGCTGCTGGTTGGCTACGAGCGCTCGTACCACGGCCGCGCGGCCGGCATGCGCACCTACGGCCTGGTGTGCATGGCCTCCGCCGCGCTCACCGTCATCGGCGGCTATCCGGGACACTGGTTCGGCGGCCATGTGTCGCAGTACCTGATCAACTCCGACCCGACCCGCATCGTGCAGGGCATCGTCACCGGCATCGGCTTCCTCGGCGCCGGCGTCATCATGCGCGAAGGCTTTAATATCAGCGGTTTGACGACGGCGGCGTCGATCTGGGCCTCGTCCGTGATCGGCGTGATGGTGGGGATCGGCTTTTATCTGGGCGCGATCGGCCTGGCGATATTGTGCGCCGGGTCGATGATCTTCCTGACCCGCGTGGAGGCCTGGCTGCCTTCGCGGCATGCGATCGCGATCACGATGCGCTTCAAAGCCGGTTATATGCCGCAGGAGCCGGCGCTGCGGGCGATGGCGCTGCAGCGCGGCTACGAGATCGCTGGCGGTTCGCTGATGATCGGCAGCGACGGCGGCCAGCAGGAGTGGCGCTTTGTCGCCATCGCGCTGAGCAAGCGCAGTGGCGCGCCGATGGCGGTGCTGTCGGCCGAACTGGCCGCGTTCGACGGCATCCACAGCTTCCAGCTGTCGCACGCGAGGAACTAAGACAATGAATGAACAAGCCCAAGCCGTATTCGATTTCTGGTTCCAGCCGGGGCCGGGCCAGCCGGCCGACGCCCCGCGCCGCGAGTGGTTCCAGAAGGACGACGACTTCGATCGTGAAATCAGCCGGCGTTTCGGCGCCCTGATCGATCAGGCGCTGGCCGGCGGCCTGCTGGAATGGGACGCGGAAGGTCCGCAATCGCAACTGGCGCGCATATTGGTGCTCGACCAGTTCACCCGCAACGTCCATCGCGGTACGCCGAAAGCGTTCGCCGGCGACGCGTTGGCGCTGCAGGCGGCGCAGGCGATGGTCGATGCCGGGCAGGATGTGGCGCTGCCGCCGTTGCGGCGCGCGTTTGTCTACCTGCCTTTCGAGCACGCCGAGGACATGGCGATGCAGGAGCTGGCCGTGGCGCTGTACACCGGCATGGAAAACGAAGAACGCGACGTTGTATCGGAGGCCACGCTCAAGGGCATCGCCGGCATGTGCGATTACGCGCAGCGCCACCGCGAGGTGATACGCCGCTTCGGCCGCTTCCCGCACCGCAACGCGATCCTGGGCAGGCCATCGACCGCTGAAGAACAGGCCTATCTCCAGCAGCCGGGATCGGGATTCTGATGACGCCGGGGTTCAACCTGATAGGCGCCGGGCATGTCGGCCGCGTGCTGGGGCGCCTGTTCGCGCGCCACGGCTGCTTCAACATCCAGCAGGTGCTCACGCGCTCCGTGGCCTCCGCCCGCGACGGCGTGGCCTTCATCGGCGCCGGCGACGCGGTCGAGCGTTACGATCAGTTGCAACCGGCGGCGGTGCACGTGCTGGCCGTCGGCGACGACCAGATCGCCGACGCCTGCGCGGCGCTGGCGCGGGCCGTGCCGCTGGCCGGCAGCGTGGTGTTCCACTGCAGCGGCGCGCTGGCATCGGACCAGCTGCAGGCCGCGCGGGATGCCGGCGCGCTGGTCGCGAGCGTGCACCCGATCCGCAGCTTCGCCGACCCGTCGGCGGTGGCCGCGCAATTTGCCGGCACGTTTTGCGGCATCGAAGGCGACGCCGGCGCGCTGGCCGTGCTCACGCCGGCCTTGACGGCGATCGGCGCGCAGCCGGTGCCGATCGACGCCTCGGCCAAAACCGTGTACCACGCGGCGGCCGTCTTCGCCAGCAACTACCTGGTCACGGTGCTGGACGCCGCGCTGCGCGCCTACCAGGCCGCCGGCATACCGGAGCCGGTGGCGCGGCAAATGGCGCAGCCGCTGGCGTCCGAATCGATGGCCAATGTGTTCCGGCTGGGCGCCGCCGCCGCGCTCAGCGGGCCGATCGCGCGCGGCGACATGGCGACGGTCGAGCGCCAGCAGCGCGCCGTGGCAGGCTGGGACGCCGGCAGCGGCGACTTGTACCAGGCGCTGGTGGCGCCAACCGCCGCCCTGGCGCGCAGAAAACATCACAAGCTGCCCTGAGCCGCCCGCGCGGCACGCTTCGGCACTTATCTCCTTGCAAATTACTACATAACAACTATATTTTAGACAGGATTGCCTGTGGTCCGGCGCCGTCCCGGGTCAGGCGTTGCAGTTTTATTGATACGAATTCACAAATAAGTGGCGGGATTTGTCGACAAACGCGGCGATTCGCAATAAGCTTGTTTCTCAGAATGTTTTCTTTGAGAATCAAGAAGTACACAATACAACACGTCAGCAGGACTGCAGCCGGCGCCAATTGGATAGGGGTAAGAACATGTTATTTTTGAAAAGTACGACCGTCACGAAGGCGCCTGGCATTTACGACGTCGACATCGCCGCCAAGCCGCCCGGCAAAACCTTCGGCGTCTTCATGGCCACCGATCCGGACAATCCGCCGACCGAAGTGCTGGCCGCGCTGGCCGCGATGGGCTTCAAGAACACCTATAGCGGCGGCTACACCCACAAGGACCGCGGCAAGGTGCTGGACCTGCACTTCCAGAAGGACGGCACCGACCTGTTCCAGGGTTGGAAGGCCGAGGAAATGGAAGCCAACATGGCCGCCATCACCGCGCTGTTCAGCGGCATCGGCATCACCATCGCGCCGCGCGTGATGACCCTGGCCGAAGCCTACGCTTAAATCCTTCCGCGCGGCGTCACGCCGCCACCTCGATGTGATACAAGGCCCACGGGCAGGAACCGAATCGCTCTGGCAGCGGTTTGCCTGCCATGTCGGGCACTTTGTCGGCATCGTAGATCGCCCATAACGGACCGAGTCCGCCCAGCGCCATCGCCGCCCCGTCCATGTGGGTGGCGACGATGTAGCGCTGCGCGCGCGCCTGCGCCACCGTGACCGAGGCCGCATAGCCATCCACCGCCCGCAGCACCAGCTTGACGTTGTCGCCGAGCGCGCCGCCGGCCGCCTTGACCACGTCCAGCAGCAGCGGGCCGCTCAGCGTGTGCGCCTTGGCGTCGTATTCGAGGGTCGGCTTGATGGTGACGGCGGGCAGCGCGGCCAGCGCCGCGAAGGTGAACGCGTGCGCTTTCTCGAAACTCAGCTTTTGCTTGAACATCATCTGGTCGCGCACCGGGTCGAACTTGCCCCGGTTGGGCTTGCCGATGGCGCCGGTGACGGTCAACAAGGCCGGGCCGGCGGCGGTGGGGGAGGCGGCAGCGGCGGGCAGGGCGGCGGCCAAGCCACCGGCGACGGCGCTGCCCAGGAAGTGGCGTTTTTTCATGTTTGGTTCTCCTCGATCGCGTAGTGCCGGTATCATACCGCGCATGGACTTATTCACCGACGACGCCGCCCTGACACCGATCCCGATCGAGGATGGCGAACTGTGGTTTCAGCAGCGGCTGGCGCTGGACTGGCCGCCGGCCGAGGTCATGCGACGCCTGCTCGACGAGACCGACTGGCGCCACGAACAGGTACAGGTCTGGGGCAAGCTGCACATGCAGCCGCGCCTGACGGCCTGGCACGGCGAGGCGAGCTATCGCTATTCGGGCAAGACCTTCCATCCGCTGCCGTTCACGCCGCTGCAACTGCACATCAAAGAGGCGGTCGAGCGCGCCACCGGCCGGCGTTTCAACAGCGTGCTGCTGAACTATTACCGCGACGAGCGCGACAGCATGGGCTTCCACGCCGACGACGAACGCGAACTGGGACCGGAGCCGGCCGTCGCCTCGGTCAGCTTCGGCGCGCCGCGCACCTTCATCCTCAAGCATCGGCGCCTGCCGAAGACCGTCAAGCTGGCGCTGGGCGACGGTTGCCTGCTGCTGATGGCTGGAACCTTGCAGCAACACTGGCTGCATGGGATAAACAAAGAGCGCACACCGCGCGGCCCCCGCATCAACCTGACCTTCCGCTTGATTTCCTGACCTGTAATTCAAGGTCCCGGAAACTTTCTTAAGCCTCGCTTAAGTTTGGTGAAGCGTTGATTATACCATGAAACGTATGGCTTACACTTGGTCACACTTCTTACTAATTCGGTCGTGACGCAAGGTGGTTGGAGTGCTATCTTGAACACATCGCAATTCAGAGAACTGCGATCCCAAGCAATTCCCGCTTTAACCACTTTGCTGAAAGATCAAAAATCATGAAAAAAATTCTGTTCGCATTAGTCGCTTCCGCAGCCGCCCTGAGCGGTACTTCCGCCTACGCAGATGACGCAGGCACCGGCTACATCGGTGCTGGCGTTGTCGGCAGCCGTTACGAGTTCAACGCGCCCAACGCCCTGAGCGGCGACAACCACAGCGGCTACAAGGCCGGTGGCAAGGTCTACGGCGGTTACAACATCGACCAGACCTGGGCCGTGGAAGCGGGCTATACCGACTTCGGTAAAAAGTCCTACAACTACACGTCGAACGGCCTGCCTGGCGGCATCCGCACCGATGCGCACTCCTACTACCTGGCCGGCAAGGGCACGTGGCCTGTGAACCAGCAGATCGCGCTGTTCGGCAAGCTTGGCGTGGCCCGCAACACCAACGAAGTGACCACCACCGGTTTCTCGTCGGTAAGCGGCGACAAGGACAAGACCGCGCTGTACGCGTCCGTCGGTGCTGAATACGCCATCAACAAGAATGTCAAAGTCTCGCTGGAGTATGAAAACTACGGCAAGAACGACATCGACACCGGTCGCAAAGCTGGTGCCGTGACGGCGGGCCTGCGTTACGCGTTCTAAGCGATAGCAACGAAAAAAAAGCCACCGCGAGGTGGCTTTTTTTCGTTGTGCGGCGTGTGCGGGACGCTTAGCGGATCCTGTTAATCGTCCGGCCAGGCGATTGTTGCGCCTCCTGCTCGGCCAAACTGTCGCGCCGGGCGAAGATGCTCGCCATTTCCGCCATGTGCTCGGTTCCCCAGGTGCATAGCGGGACGATCGCCTCGGCCAGGCTGCGACCGAGCGGGGTCAGCGAGTAATCCACGCGCGGCGGCACTTCCTTGTAGTCGTTCCGCGCCAGCACGTGATCGGCCTCCAAATCCTTCAATTGCTGGATCAGCACCTTGTCGCTGACACCCTGGGTTAAGCGCTTGAGCTCGCCGTAGCGCTTCGGGCCGTCGCGCAGGAAAAACAGGATCAGCGGCTTCCATTTGCCGGAGATGATGCGGAGCGTGGCGTCGAGCCCGCAGGAAAAGCCACCGGTGCCGCAGGTTTCATGAGTCGTCATAATTTTCTCCCGAAAGGGGTACTTACCTAAAAGTGCATACTTGTCCTTAGGTTAGCAGCTCGGTATATTGGCCGTCAAGGAAGCAATCCCTGCTTCCTTGACTCTGCAACGAAAAGGACGCACATCATGACCAGACTCAATGGAAAGACCGCCGTCATCACCGGCGGCGCCACCGGCATCGGCCGCGCCGCGGCAAAGCGCTTCATCGAGGAGGGCGCCTTCGTCTTCATCTATGGGCGCCGGCAGGACGCGCTCGACGCCGCCGTCGCCGAGCTCGGCCCCAACGCTCGCGCGGTGAAGGGCTCCGTCTCGGACGAGGCCGACCTCGACAGGCTCTACGCCGCGGTGAAGGCCGAGCGCGGCACCCTCGACATCGTCTTCGCCAACGCCGGCGCCGGCAGCCAGGGCCGACTCGGCGAGATCACCGCCGAACATATCGACGAAACCTTCGACACCAATGTGAAAGGGACGATCTTCACGGTCCAGAAGGCGCTGCCGCTGATGGGCAAGGGTGGTTCGATCATCCTGACCGGCTCGAGCGCCGGCACCACGGGCGCCCCGGCAATGAGCGCCTACAGCGCCAGCAAGGCGGCGGTGCGCAACCTCGCGCGCACCTGGGCCGAGGATCTGAAGGGGACGGGCATCCGCGTCAACGTGTTGTCGCCCGGGGCGACCGCGACCGAGCTGGCGAAGGCGGCGCTGGGCGAGGAGAGGCAGAAGGTCTACGCCGCGATGACGCCGCTCCAGCGCATGGCCGAGCCGGCCGAGATCGGGGCGGCCGCAGCCTTCCTGGCATCGCCGGACAGCAGCTTCATGACCGCCAGCGAGCTCGCCGTCGACGGCGGCCTGGCGCAACTCTGACGCGCTAGGTTTGTATGCATGCGCAGCATAGCCTGGGTCATCTGATCTTCAAGGACCTGATCAAGTTCGACTGATGATGTGGCAGGGGCAGCTAATCAGCTGCCCCCTATGCCTTTTATACCGCTGGATTTAGACCGTGAGCGGCTTGTAACGGATACGCTTCGGCTTGGCGCCTTCCTCGCCCAGGCGCTTCTTCTTGTCGGCTTCGTATTCCTGATAGTTACCGTCGAAGAAGGTGACCTGCGAGTTGCCTTCGAACGCCAGGATGTGCGTGGCGATACGGTCCAGGAACCAGCGATCGTGGGAGATCACCAGCACGGAGCCGGCGAATTCCAGCAGCGCGTCTTCCAGCGCGCGCAGGGTTTCCACGTCCAGATCGTTCGACGGTTCATCGAGCAGCAGCACGTTGCCGCCCTTGAGCAGCGTCTTGGCCAGGTGCAGACGGCCGCGCTCACCGCCGGACAGGTTGCCGACGATCTTCTGCTGGTCCGAACCCTTGAAGTTGAAGCGGCCCAGGTAGGCGCGCGACGGCATGTCGAAGCGGCCGACGGTGAGCGTGTCGGCGCCGCCGGAGACGTCCTCGAACACGCTCTTGCTGTCGCTCAGCGTATCGCGGCTCTGGTCGACCAGCGAGATGCGCGCGGTCTGGCCGATCGCCACTTCGCCGCTGTCCGGCTTGTCCAGGCCGGCCACCATCTTGAACAGGGTCGATTTACCGGCGCCGTTCGGGCCGATGATGCCGACGATGGCGCCCGGCGGGATCGTGAACGAGACGTTGTCCATCAGCAGGCGGTCGCCGAACGCCTTCGACACGTTTTTGAACTCGATCACTTCGTTGCCCAGACGCTCGGCCACAGGGATGAAGATCTCCTGGGTCTCGTTGCGCTTCTGGTATTCGTACTCGCTCAGCTCGTTGAAGCGGGCCAGGCGGGCCTTCGACTTGGCCTGGCGCGCCTTCGGATTCTGGCGCGACCATTCCAATTCCTTGGCCAGCGCTTTTTGACGCGCCGATTCGGTCGACTCTTCCTGCTTCAGGCGGTTGGCCTTCTGGTCCAGCCACGACGAGTAGTTGCCCTTCCATGGGATGCCATGGCCGCGGTCCAGTTCGAGGATCCATTCGGCGGCGTTGTCGAGGAAGTAGCGATCGTGGGTGATGCCGACCACGGTGCCCGGGAAGCGCAGCAGGAACTGCTCCAGCCATTCGACGGACTCGGCGTCCAGGTGGTTGGTTGGCTCGTCGAGCAGCAGCATGTCCGGCTTCGACAGCAGCAGCTTGCACAGCGCCACGCGGCGCTTCTCGCCGCCCGACAGCACGCCGATCTTGGCGTCCCATGGCGGCAGGCGCAGCGCGTCGGCGGCCATTTCCAGTTGCAGGTTCAGGTTGCCGCCGTCGGAGGTCGAGATGATCGCCTCCAGACGGGCCTGCTCGGTGGCCAGCGCGTCGAAGTCGGCGTCCTCTTCGGCGTAGGCGGCGTACACGGCCTCCAGCTTGGCTTGCGCCTCGAACACTTCGCCCAGGCCCGATTCGACTTCCTGGCGCACGGTTTTTTCGGGGTCGAGCTGCGGTTCCTGCGGCAGGTAGCCGATGTTCAGGCCCGGCATCGGCACGGCTTCGCCCTGGATGTCGGTGTCGATGCCTGCCATAATTTTCAGCAAGGTCGACTTACCCGAGCCGTTCAGACCCAGCACGCCGATTTTTGCGCCTGGGAAGAAGGACAGCGAAATATCTTTCAGAATCTGGCGCTTGGGCGGGACGATTTTGCCCACGCGGTTCATGGTGTAGACGTAATTTGCCATTCAGGGGGAACTTTCAAGAGAGTAAGTGATAATCCGTAACCAGCATTATAGGCGCAGCGGACAGCGCCGGACACATCGCACGCGCATCCGGACACCCCGTTTCAGCAAATTCAAGGACTTAGCGGTGGCATGAATCATGCAATCCACGGCTGGTCTTTATTCACATTAATATCCATGAAAAATACGTTTTGCGCAGTCCTGTTCGCGGTCCTGTTTCCCATCGCGTCGGCAGGGGCTGTCGCCACCGCCACCTTGCCTGCGCCGCGCGACATCCCTTTCAAAGGCGAGATCAAGCTCAGCGTCGACGCCACCGATCAAGTCCATAAAATCCTGCGCGTGCGCCAAACCATTCCCGTGCAGGGCAAGGGCGCGATGGTGCTGATGTATCCGCAATGGGAGACCGACAGCCACTCGGCCACCCAGCAACTGACCGGCCTGGCCGGCCTGATCGTCAAGGCCGGTGGCCGGCGCGTCGAATGGCTGCGCGATGGCGGCGATCCGTACGCCTTCCATATCGACGTCCCGAAAGGCGCGCGCGAACTGGAGGTGGAGTTCCAGTTCCTGTCGCCGACCGCCGGCAACACCTTGATGAGTCGCGACATGCTGACCTTGCCGTGGCAAAAAGTGGCGCTATATCCGGCCGGCTGGTTCATCCGCAACATCGCCGTGCGGGCGGAACTGAAGCTGCCCGCCGGCTTCCAGTACGCCACCTCGCTGGAGACGGCC
>Ga0105244_10000435_pt1 | contig 38607 bp, 47 predicted proteins | sample KBSM44metaG_FD_80423 | JGI IMG/M metagenome (GOLD analysis project Ga0105244, IMG submission 80423) | Miscanthus rhizosphere microbial communities from Kellogg Biological Station, Michigan, USA - KBS M4-4 metaG | ecosystem: Host-associated > Plants > Roots > Rhizosphere > Soil | place...
GAAACACACAAAGTTTCTGGTTGAGCCTGTCGTTGAATGTTAAATTTCCCGAATCTAACCGGATTAAGACAGGGAACTGACGATGTTAAAGGCGCTTGTGACAGGAAGATTAAGTCTGGCAAAAACATTCTGGGGATGGGGATTCGGCGGAACCGCGCTGATTGTGGCCATCAGCAAGGCAGGTGCATATGCAGGGCATTACTGGGTGATCCCGGTGAGTCATGTTCTGCAGGCCCTGCTTTCCCTGGCGGTGCTGTCCGGCCTGACGTTCATCCTTAAGGAGAAGCACTCCTTTCTGGGTGCCTTACTCGGCGGCATCGCTTTTGCCATTTTTCTGGCGCACTTCATCCTGAGCGCAATATTTGCCGTGCGCTTTTCGTCAGTGATTTTTTTCTGATTACCGGCAGGCTTTAAAATGAGATGGAATGCTTCAGCTAAAAAACCTGCACAGTGTATCTGTGCCAGATGACATTCAGGACCGGCGTCTTACCCCGGCCCTCTCAGGAGAGGGCTGCAGGTGAAGCCGGTAACGCCCTCTTACAGACTGACAAATTTTTTGAGTACCACTGCACGGTACGTTGTTTATCATGAATGTGCTGTGAGTTACCAGAAGCCTCATAAGATTAGTCACTTGTCCTTCTTGCCCGGTTACCCGGGCTTTTTTAACTCCCCTGACTGAGTTTCCTGAGCTCCGACATCGCCTGACGGACCATCCAGAAGCCGGGCGAGTAAAACACGCGCCCCAGCTTTTCTGCCACGGCAGGAGTGACAGTCAGCACGTCCCGCAGAATAAGCCTGACCTCATGCTCCTGCAGCCTGGAACGCCGGCAGAATTTGTCCACGCTCATGTCGTATTCGGCCAGCAGGGACGCTAGTAAACGGCCAACTGATTCATTCTCATCCATAAAACCCTCCTCCGTCTGTGGCTTTCCCGGAAGATAAAACACCCGGCCGTCCTGTTCAAGGCTCAGACAGCCCGGTAATTCTGCCCTTAAAACGTGAGCCGGCAACGCTCGCCGCAGAACACGGCTGAGGCGTACCGCAGCGCAGCGAGGAACGAACAGCCGTGTTGAGGAAGCGTAATTTCACTTATGTCAGCAACGACTGCTTACGCGCTCCCCTGACTGAAACTGCCTGACAAAAAAATAATTAGCCTGCTCAGTAAGATAAGCGTCCCCTGAATTGCCTGGCGTCCGGTTCCCCTTGCCATGCGACTCCGGCTCAATAATACTGTTTTTATATACAGCATTTTTTGAGGGGGAATTTATCATGTCAGAATCATTCACTGCCGCACCGGCTTCAGGCCATTCAGTCCGGAGAGCGGCGCCATGAAAGCAACATCCTCCCGAGGCGGGCTGACGGTATTCAGGCCTGCCGACATCCGCCCCGTCATGCGCATTCCGCTGTTTGTGGAGCGCTGCGCGGCCGGCTTCCCCTCCCCTGCCACCGACTACGTCGAGGCAGAACTGGACCTGAACGAGCTCTGCATCACCCACCGGGCCGCCACGTTTTTCGTGCGCGCCAGCGGCAGCAGCATGGAAGACCTGGGGCTGTACGACGGCGACGTGATGGTCGTCGATCGCGCGAAGGAAGCCACGCACGGTGACATCGTCATCGCCGAGGTCGGCGGGGAGTTCACCGTCAAGCGCCTGCAGCTGCAGCCACAGATTGCGCTGCGCCCGATGAACCCGGCCTATCCGGTGATATACCCCGAGGAGCTGCAACTGCTGGGCGTGGTCACCTGGTTTTTCCACAATACCGAGGCGCGCCGGAGGTAACCATGCCGATGTTTGGTCTGGCTGACGTCAACAGCTTCTATGCGTCCTGTGAGGCCCTGTTCAGGCCTGATTTGCGGGGAAAACCCGTCGTCGTCCTTTCGAACAACGATGGCTGCGTCATAGCAAGAAGCAAAGGAGCCAAAGCCCTGGGCATAAAAATGGGGGTGCCGTGGTTCCAGATAAAGACGCTGGATTTCCCGGAAAAAGTGCATGTCTTCAGCTCAAATTATGCTTTATAGTATGTTAAGTGGAATGCAACATTAGCTGAGTAAACTTTGAGCAGCAACACTGCTGACAGAGGTGAACGCAATGCTGATTCCTCCAAATGAACATGTCCTGTTGCTCGCAGAGCGCTGGCTGAAACTCTTATCCGATCTGGGGCGGGCGCAGGCTACGCTCACGGCCTACCGCAGTGCCCTCCATCATTATTTTGCATTCTGCAGCCAGTGCAGTATCGAACCTGAAAAAGCCCGGTTTGAAGACTTAGCAGCCTATATCAGTCCTCAGCTACCCGGTATGCCTTTTCCCGCGGCCAGCGCCACGCTTCAACTTCGCCTGTCTGCGATCCGTCTCTGGTATGACTTTCTCGTGTACTTGGACCTCTGCACGGTAAATCCGTTACCCCGCTCCGGCACGCCCGGCATGCTGAATTCAGGCCGGGGGCTGGTCCCACGCGTTGTAAAACTGCCACGTATTCCTGACGATGCGCAGTGGCAGTCTTTTCTTTTCCATGCCGCTGATTCTCCGCTCCGCGACCGCCTGATGCTGGCCTTAACCTATTACGGGGCGCTGCGGCGGTCGGAGGTAACCTCGCTGAGTATCGAAGACTTCGATTTTGCACACCGTCTCATTCGCATTCGGGCAGAAACCACGAAGAGCCAGCGTGAACGGATTGTCTGTTACAGCCCGGCAATAGTACCCGTACTTACGGCACACCTTATGCAGATAAAGCGCACCGGAATAGCACGGGGGGCTCTGTTCCGTTCTCAGTCCGATCGTAATCAGGGCGCACCGCTTTCGTTTTGGACATGGAGCAAAACGGTACGAAAATGGGCATTGGAGACCGGGATGCCGGATATCTCAACGCACACTTTCCGGCACTTGCGGTTGACGCACCTGGCGCGCGCAGGCTGGAAGCTGCACGAGCTTGCGACCTATGCGGGACACCGCGATCCGGTGACCACCCAGATTTATATTCACCTGTCGGGTCGGGATCTTGCTGCCAAGATGGCCGGGGCCATTGAAACGGCAGACAGCCGAATGGCGAATCTTATTTTCAGCAGAGGAAAATAATATGGAACCGTCTAAACAACCTGAGAATGTGTGGGTACCCTTCGACCTTTCCGTGTACAGGCTTGATATTTCACTGACAATGGCTGAAAAAACGGAGCTGAGTACCCATGTTGGTCGGGGCCATATGTTACGTATGAGACCCGTACCGAATATCATCAGACCGCTGTATGACATAGCCATAGACAGTGGTACCAGCAAGGAAGTCTCTGCTCTGGTCATACTGAATATTCTGAGAGAAATACATTTGTCCGGCATGCCTTGCTGGCAGTGGCCACAAATACGCTGGCAAACACTGTGCCAAAACACTACACAAGGCCGTCCCTTGATGGCAGCATTTGCCTGGCATCTGGCTGGTCTGCATGACACGCTCAGTCTTCCTGATATCCAGAAGCCGGCACTTTATGCATGTGCAATTTTCGGAAAAACCATTTACTTCAGGGAACTGCATCGGCTGACTGACATTTTAAAGTCGCTGGGCTATGCACCCGGCAGCCAGAAAACGCATATGTCAGGAATTCTGGCCACGCTAATGATCGTAAACAGGGATCCGCGGCTTGAGACATTTACGCCGGAACTGCTGTGGCAGGTTCAGACCAGCATAGCGGCACGGACTTCCCGGTATGTCGGGCGGGTTTCACACGGGCTCGCCGCGCTGGGGATTATCAGCGCACCGCTTAGAATGCGTAATTATACGAAATGGTACGATAAACCGGTGGAAGGAATCGATCCGGCCTGGGTGAACTGGTGCCGGCGCTGGCGAGAAACATCTGTGCTCAGGCCTCGCACCCGCGAAAACCAGTACAGCTTTATTTTGCGTTGCGGCCTGTGGCTGGCAGAGGCCCATCCGGAAGTGAGGGAGCCCGCGGACTGGACCATGGAAATCTGTGCAAGCTTTATCGCGGCGGTAGGCCGGATGAACGTGGATGAACTTCAACTGGGTACGGAAAGAGGTGTCCGGAAGTCAGCACGTTCCGGCGAGCCCATGATGCCTCACTCTCGTGCAAATTTTATTTACTCTATCCGTCGCTTTATGAACGACTATGAGAACTGGGGGTGGGGGCGTCTACGTTTCAGCCCTGCACGTCACCTCTCCACACCGGATACTCCTCTTTTCCGGCGCGGCGTCAATCCCCGGGTTATCGACGATCCGGTCTGGCTGAAGCTGATATGGGCCAGCCTTAATCTGCGTCAGGAAGACCTGCTCACTGAAATACATTACCCGCTGGCCATGCTACAGGCTATGGCTGTAATCTGGACCCATGCTGGGCTCAGGAAGGGTGAACTGCTCCGGCTGACCACTGGATGTATCACACCGCAGGCTGAAGATATTGTGAAAGAAGACGGCAGCATTATCCCGGCCAGTACCCTGTGCTATCTGAATATCCCTGCTGGTAAAACTTCTAAAGCCTTTGTTAAACCAGTCGCGGCCGTCGTGAAAAAGTATGTCGATATCTGGCTGGCCGAACGCCCGGTAGAACAGGCGATGCTTGCCGACGAGCGCACCGGCGAAAAAGTTCGGTTTCTGTTTCAGTACCGCGGTAAACCTGCCGGTGGTGCCATTCTAAACCGTACGCTGATTCCGATGCTGTGTGCAAGAGCAGGCGTTCCTACAGAAGACAGCTACGGAGTGATCACCAGCCACCGCGGACGGGCTTCAGCAGTGACCGCACTGGCCAGCGTACCCCAAGGAATGTCGCTGTACGAACTGATGCAGTGGACGGGGCATTCCACGCCTCAGTCCACCATGCATTATCTGCGTATCCGACCGACTCAGCTGGCTGCCTCGTTCGTCAAAGCAGACAGAGTCGCCCACATGATTAGCGTGCTGGTTGATCACGATCCTGAAGCTGCCAGCCTCACCGGACCCGCGACATATTATGATTTAGGCGATTCGTACTGTACTAACCCTTTCTGGAGCAGCTGTCCGCATAGAATGGCCTGTATCGGCTGCGACTTTAATCTGCTGAAAGACAGCGCGCGCGGGCTCTTACTGGAGAGTAAAGCATCCATCAAGCGTTATCTAGAAGAGGTTCCGCTAACCCCCGATGAGAAAGCCATAGTCGAACAGGATACCGAAAAACTTGACCGGGCCCTTAATAAGATCAACAGATAAAGCATAGGGGATAAGATGGGAGCCTATGCGCATCAAACAGATATCGTTATTCCTTTACATTTCTACACGTTACAAGATTAAGTCTATTCCCTCATCTGGTGAATCGCCGTCCATTTAATGAGCGGTATTTTCTGTTCTCCGCAGAATCAGAGGAATGGCGTTCGCACCCTGATTAACATACAGCACACCTCTTAAAGGAAATTTTTTAAGATAAAAACGTAGACACACGAAAAAATAAAGATGTAAAATCGCGACTATCAGTGACAGTGATAGGAAATGGTCGTGAAAAAATCAAAAGTGGCAGATCTTGTCGTCAAGCATGTCCCAAAACAACTTCTCATGGCCCTTTCTGACGCGATTTATGCGGCGTCAAAGCGTTCATTTGATTCCGCAAAAAAGAAGAATCAAGGTCATAGAGCGACAGCCCTAGGACTTGAGCGCTATCTGAATTTGAATGAAACTATTCATGAGGTATTTGAAGCAAATGGTTGTAATCCCGGTAAGTTGTCGGGCAACCGAATAGTTGAAGGTCATTGTGGTATCTTCACTATTGCTCGTGAAAGTTATAGCGATAATCAGTGGAAAAAACTTTTTCGCAGCAAACGTAAGCAAGCACTTATCGCTGAGAACGTTTATTTGGAAAAAGTAGTACAACCGGATTTATTCTCCGAAGCTTCTGATATACCTAGAGCCACACTATTCATAGTATGTCGATTTTCTGGTTCGCTGGAGTCACAGCCCGAAGCCCCTGTTTCAATAGAACTAGTTGTTCCAAGTTCTGACCGGAAGAACTGGGTTTTTCATGAACCAATTGAACTTTTTCTAACCCGATATGATGTTGTTCCGTCTCAAGAAGATAATGCGTTCCCTGGATTGAGAAAAGGCGTTATCAAAAGTGACGGCACAAAGGATGATGATGTATGAGCCGAGGAATTACTGAATTCCAACCTGACAGATTAGCTCAAGTTTTAGCCGCCAGACGACTATCACAAACTCAACTGGCAACTATGATTGGCGTATCTCCTGCGACTATCAGCAAATGGCGCTCTGGGCTTCAGGCTCCTGAGTCAGAAGCTTTAGAGCGCCTCGCCTCCGTCGTCAACGTTACTCCTGAATGGTTTACACGCCCACCATTGCCGGGGATGTCGAAGCCCTTGTTCAGGAGTAATGCTTCTGCCCATGTAGCAGCCCGAGCTATGCTGGAGATCCGTATTCAGTGGGCTAATGAACTTGTTACTAAGCTCGCTGAATTTGTTGAACTGCCAAAATTAAAATTACCACACCGTACTTTTACCAATATTGACGAGATAAGTGATCCTGATATCGAAGATGCTGCTAATGAATGCCGCGCTTTGTGGAACCTTGGCACAAAGGAGATCCCCGACCTTGCTTTAGCTGCAGAGAGTAACGGCATCATCCTTGTTAGAGAAGAGACTGGAGTCGCTCAAATTGAAGGGCTTTCTGCCTGGAGTGATACTTTAGGAGTTCCTTTTATTCTGCTTTCCTCGGATAAAGGCAATGCATTCCGTAGCAGATTCGATCTTGCGCATGAGATTGGGCACCTGATTCTTCACAGGTATGTTGGCAATGAGCTTGAGTCAGAACGTTACAAACTAAAAGAAAGCCAAGCTCATAAATTTGCCGGAGCTTTATTACTACCTGCTGAGACATTTGCCGAGGAAATCAGGACCCCTGTCACATTAGACAGCCTGCTTTTAACTAAACAGAGATATGGGGTTTCTGTTGCAGCAAGCATAATGCGTTTGCACGCACTGAGCATTATTACTGATGATGAGAAGCAAAACCTCTACAAACGCCGTTCAGCACGCTGGGGGGTTAAGTCAGAACCCGGAGATGATTATCGTGCCCCTGAAAAACCACGTCTATTGAAACGTACAATAGAATTATTGTCTTCTTCGGGGATCATCTCTGTTGAAGGAATGGCTGCTTTTGCGGGATTATCGGCTATTGATGTTGAAATGTTAGCTGGTTTACCTGAGGGCTATCTGTCCGGTAAGAAAGCAGCGGTAGTACATTTGGCTAGATTGAAATCTATGTTAGCCGAAAAGCGTGAAGAGCAAGTGGGCAGTCACAGTGGTAACTTGGTACATTTTCCAAAATCTCCAAAGCGTTCAGGCTCTTAATACTCACATAGCCATGTGTTAATTAGGCATGGCTTCACATCAGGATTAATAAATTGGTTTTTCGCATTTTAATCAAAAACATAGTTCTATGCCCTTCCAGTTCCAGCTTTTATTAATTTTCAAATCACCTCAGTAGAGCTGCTCAATGGACGCAAAATAAATATTCGCTTTTTGCTGATAGCTGCCAGAACTTCTTTACTAGCAACTCTAGAAATTCCATTCCACATAAATCATAGTCTTAGCCAGCGCGTGATGTCTGCTCTGGAGGATATGACGCCAAAAGTCGAGCAGTATTCTATCGATGAAATGTTCCTCGATCTGACCGGCATCGATGGCTGTGAAGACTTTGAGCACTTCGGGCACCGGCTGCGTGCCCATATTCTGACCAGAACCGGACTGACGATTGGCGCCGGCATCGGCCCAACCAAAACGCTGGCCAAATCAGCGCAGTGGGCCTCCAAAGAGTGGCCACAGTTTAAGGGCGTGCTGGCGCTGACGCCCGGAAACCCGAAGCGGACCGAGGCGCTGCTGATGCGCCAGCCGGTCGAGGAAATCTGGGGCGTCGGGCGCCGTATAGGTAAAAAGCTGAACCTGCTCGGCATCACCAACGCGCTGGAGCTGGCACGCACTCACCCCGCCTTCATCCGGAAGAACTTTTCGGTGGTGCTGGAAAGGACGGTGCGGGAGCTGAACGGCGAGGCGTGCATTCCTCTGGAGGAGATGCCGCCGGCAAAGCAGCAGATTGTCTGCAGCCGCAGTTTCGGTTCACGTATTACCACCAAAGTGGCCATGGAGCAGGCCCTGTGCCAGTACGCCACCCGCGCAGCTGAGAAGCTCCGGGGCGAACGCCAGTACTGCAGGCACATCAGCGTGTTTGTCCGGACGTCGCCGCATGCGGTCGGCGAGACATTCTACGGCAATACGGCCGGGGAAAAACTCACCCTGCCCACCCAGGACACACGCGATATCATCGGCGTGGCCATGCGCGCGCTGGACCGCATCTGGATTGATGGCCACAGGTACATGAAGGCCGGTGTCATGCTTGATGACTTCACGCCTCACGGCGTCAGCCAGCTCAACCTGTTTGACGACAACCGGCCCCGGGCGAACAGCACGCAGCTGATGCAGGTGCTGGACGGTATTAACCAGTCAGGCCTGGGTCGGGTATGGTTTGCGGGTCAGGGAATTGATACCGAATGGAAGATGAAGCGGGACATGCTGTCACCGGCGTGGACCACGCGCTGGAGCGATATACCGGTCGCAAAAGTTACCTGATGAATACTGCAGCTACGGGTATCATAAACACCGGGTTCAGCACGGATAATATTCCTCCCACTATCGCCAGCATAAGAAATAAAATCCGCAGTTTTCTTCGCTCGGGGGAAAGCGATAAATAGGTCAGCTCGCCTGCAACCGCGATGGTCAGGATTATAGGAAAGGCATTCATCATCGTCAGAAATGTAGGTAACGGTAATTCAGCGATGAGGTCTATTACCGATTTCACAGTCATATCATTATGCCATCCTGAACCAGCGCCCTGAGCGCTTGTCAGTGCTAACTGTCATTCGGAGTGTACCGGCGGGACCCGTATTTCAATATAACTCATCAATAAACACAATCATGTCGCCAGTGGGAAAGATGGGATTCAGGGTTTCTGCCTGTTTTTCCTCCACGTTTCGCTGGCCAGAAAAGCAGAGCGTGTCCCGACGACCGCCCACAGCAACTGCAGAACCACAGAAACGATGACCCCGGGATGTTCCCATAACAGCAGCGGAACGATAAACAGCATACTCACAAGGAAACCCCATTCCCCTGCACTTTTTCTGTCATTGCCGGTTAGCTTTCTGAGCCCAACAAATCCCACAATCAAAAAAAATAATCTTTTCACCATGGCCTCACAGATTTAAGAATCTTAGCTAACCCATTACGGCTGATGTATGGGCAATCATGCGACTTAAAGAGAGACGATTATTATTCGTTTTTTTCAAGCCAATCATCTACCAAATGATTAATAACATCAGTTAGTGAAGTTCCTTTTCTTGCACAAGCAGCTTTGAACCTCAGGTGTTTTCCTTCATCGAAGTTGACGTTCACACGTTTGACTTTTCCAGACACAACAGGTGGTGCAACTATCTGCTTGAGATCCCTGTTCTCACCGAACGTCATTTTTTTATTACTGCTATGAGCCTTTTCAAGTGCCATTTGACTCTCCACGGTATGCGTTAAGTTAAATTTGAGTACTTGAGTACTTGAGTACTTGAGTACTTGAGTACTTGAGTACTTGAGTACTTGAGTACTTGAGTGCATGAGTAATTGAGCGTTTATGAGCAATATACTACAACTTACTCCATTGTGTGTTTACTCATTTACTCAATAGAGCTAACTATCTCTTTAGTAAGGATTTCTACCTCACCTTTCGCTGCGCCATCATTGGATTCAAAAACACTGTCTCCATCCAGAATGGATTTTACATACACCTGACGCTGGGTGATTGCAGTGCGAAAACACCTAACCCCGGTGTCCTTAATACTTTCTTTAAGCACATTCAGCATGGTTGCCTGCTCAATCTTTCGCGTGATGAGAAAACGAGCTTCTACTTTGCGACTGTACGCCTGCGCTTCAAGAACCGTTACAACACTACCGGCAGCTGAGAAATCTAAAGGGCTTGGAGTAACAGGGATAATGACAAGGTCGCTCACCATCACTGCAGCAGAAGTGATTACGGACAACGAACCGGCCCCATCGACTATGACGTAATCATATTCAGAAAGATCTTTCCGAATGCCGTAGACATCTTTTTCAGATGCAGCAGTGAATACATCGAATGATGCTTTGTCAGATTTACTCCAGTTTGTCAGGCTCATCTGAGGGTCTGTGTCTACGACAGCAATGTTGTAGCCACTTCTTGCCATCGCCGTACTCACGTTTATTACAGCTGTCGTCTTACCAGACCCACCTTTAGGATTCAAAAAAGAAATTACCTTCATGTAGAACACCCTGTGTATAAACTCAAATGCAATTATGAGTAAATGAGTATATACCCATAAAATAAACTTAGAAAGTGGTTTAACACAAATACTCTAAAACACATATGAGTATTTACTCATTTATAAGTTATTGAAAATTCGATGATAGCATGTGCAGTGAATACTCATATAAGTGCTTACTCATATGAACATTTACTCACATGAGCATTACCTATCATGAGTTTAATAACTCGAAAATCGCACTGTAAAAGATATGCTTATGAGTAAATACTCATAATATCATTTACTCATAGCCATGCAGGAGGACTGGTTTTCCATGTTTTAGCTCACTGAAATCAGCGTGGAGATTCTGGACCGGTGCAACGGGAGGATTAAGGCAGTTCTTAAGCTTCTAAAAATATTGCCGATAGTCACATAACCTCACTGCAATAACTGGAGTATAAATGCGCAATTAACTGCCTGGTACGTTTGCTTCAATGATGATGCTACTTTTATCGGCATGCTCAGGTGTACGTGATGTTTCAAACCGGCATTATGAATATGAAAATGCACACAGCCTGGCGTGGAATATCAGCACCGCCGCGGGCATGACGTCATTCGAGGATGCAAAGTTAACTCCACCGATCAGCACGCTATACAGCCGCAAAGATTACGATCTGTCTTATCCAGTAGGATCGGCTCAGACGTTAAATGAGTCAACCCTTTCACTGGCTCCGCTGTTACGTTTTACGCCCACGGGAATGGCTCCGCAAGACTGGTGGTTTAACCGCATACTGGCATGGATCCCCACAGAACTGGCCAAGACCCCCCAACAGGCATCTACGGTTCTGGCAAATACGATTCAGGAAGCCGTACTGACCACGTTGAAGGAAACAAAACGCCCGGTTGGAGAGATAAAAAACGAAGCAGGGAACAATGGCTGGCTAGACAAATATGCCCTGCAGATAACTGCTCCGCGCTTTGTCGTAGTTCACTTTGCTGATTCAGCAGCGGGTTGTGAATTCCCGGATAAAAATGTGCCTTTTATCGAACGGATAAAACTTCCCAGCTGCGCTTTCTTCGCCGAATTCCATGATCCGGAAAAAATTGTCAGTACGCCGGCATTCATTACCTCAAACGCCACGGGTAAAAGCTACCTTATCCGTCCTGACGGCCTGAACTCAAGTTTCGTGGCCGACGCCTTCGACAAACCGTCTACTCTCTCTGATGATGACAGGACACGAATGGCATATGATTTCTTACAAAAGGTCAGTCAGCATCTTCCTTCGTGGGTAATTTTTTATATTTCACCGCACGAACGCGTGGGAATGCCTGCGATGGTCTTACAAAGTGGAAAAGTCTTTTTCTTTGTGACTGAGAGACCATCAAAACCATAGCTCTATAAAAAGCTCTCTCTGACGCAGCGCCTATGCGGTAGTTTTGCGCCCTAGGTAGCTGCAGAGCAGGGGATGCATAGTCCCCGTATCGACTGACCTCACAACCAGTTCCAGAAAGGATATGTTCAGAAGACGCCCGCTGATGTACAAATGCCAATATGTCATTTTCTGCAAGCTGGAAAAGTTGCTGTCAAAACTTCATGTTAGATACAGTGTCTTCGCCGAGGTGTCACTCGGAGAGATTCCGAATAGAGACAACGAGCAGGCACACAAGTCGGTTAACTTCAAACGGCTTAATTTGTGATCATTGATCGTGCCGGATATACCTTGGCCGTGATGCATCAGTCAGCTTTTTTGCCGGGAGGCACACACCCCTAGAAAGGCACCTGCAGTTCCAAACAGAACGGTTTTCAGACTGGTCACATCATCGAATAAACAGAACCCAAAAAGTATCGCCCAGAAAAGCGTAGTGTATTCTAGTGCCCCCAGGCTGGATAAAGGGGCATGTGAGAGTGACCAGCTTGATAAAAGACGTGACATAAGTGTTAACATTCCCAGAGAAAGCACCAGCGTCAGGCTGAAAGACTGAGAAAAGACCGTTCCCACCTCCGATGTAAAAGGGAAGGTGACCAGCGCGCCAAACCCCAGGGTACAGAGTGTTGCGAATGAATAACCATCAATTTCGGAACCTTTTTTACCAAAAGCCATGGATATCGCATACAGGAAAGAGCCAACAACAGCATAGCTCACAGACAGGGGATCACTGAATGTTTTTGGCGTTCCAACGGCTGATGTAATACAGGCAATGATGGCAAAATGGAGGAGAAAAAGTTTTCTGGAATAAATTCTCTCTTTTAAAAAAATCGCCCCAACAATGGCACTAAAAACGGGTATTGTCTGAGTTATGAGCACGAATGTTGTCAGCTCCAGCCGATTCACAGCCATAACGTAAAACCAACTGGAAAGAGCGCCGAATGTGCTTCGCAGGAAATGATAACGAATGCTCCGGGGTGGCCACCTGCTCTTGACCTTGCCGATAACAAGAGGGAAAAAAAGAATAAACGCAACTGTATATCGCAAAAAAACAATATTTTCAGGTGGCACTGAGCTGGTCAGTAATTTAGTAAAACCATCAAGTAAAACCAGGCATGCTACCGAAGCCGTCATTGAAAGAATCGGCAGCACCTCAGAAATCGGCTTTACTTGCGCTTTATGCATCCTTTTTTTTCCAGCCATGAGAAATAAGGCGACTCATTTCAATGATTTCAGCATGATCAAAAGCCAGTTCAGGAAGTGCATTACTGGCAAACCATCTGGCATCCCTTGCATCTGATGAAGCCTGTACCTCCACGGGCTCAACAACATGGACAATGAATGAAACTGAAATCACCCGCTGACGGATATCCCTGTCGGTTTTAGAATGTACCGCTGAGAGTTTAACTGCCTGACATTTCACCCCTGTCTCTTCGCTCAGCTCTCTTAACGCGCACTCTTCCAGAGTTTCACCCTCTTCAAGAAATCCCCCGGGAAGAGCCCAGCCCCCCCTAAAGGGAGGCTTTGACCGTTCGATCAGCAACAGATGCGGCATATCATCAATGTGTCTGACCACCACCAAATCCGTTGTCACTGCCAGTTTGTAACGTGCCTTAAACAACATTCAAGCCTCACGACGAAAATGATGTGTTTCGCCGGCAAAAGTTATTTCAACTTCTGTGCCTGAATCAATTCGCTCTGTGTGACCAATGATTTTTGCATCAATACCAAAGCGCTGAGACGTCTCAATCACCTTGATGGCATCTTCAGGAGGGCACACTATTTCATAGCGCTGACCGAGATTAAGCACACGCACCAGGTCACGTGGAGACATATTGCCGGTATCACATACCATCCTGAACACAGGAGGCATTTCAAAAAGACTGTTTTTGACATATCTGATTGAGGAGCCAAATTTAAGGCTTTTAGTCAGGCCGCCACCCGTATTATGAAACATAGCCGAGATCCTGACGGCTTTCTCATCCAGTAAAGCTTTAATAACAGGAAGATAGGTTCTGGTAGGAGATAAAAGTGCCTGCCCTAAAGTCATGCCATTACTGTGGGGGACTTCATCGCTCAGCGAGTAACGACCGATGTAAGCATGTTCTCCCAGTTCCGGGTCAAATGTATCAGGGCCAAGTTCGCGGTATTTTGGAGCCAGCAACTCATGCCTGACGGCTGTCAGCCCATTAGTTCCGATGCCCGAATTGTCGGTGTCCTCATAGATCGCACGGCCAAAAGAGGCCAGTCCGATAATGACCTGGTCGGCTCTGGCATGGCTGGCATCGATGATTGAAGTTCGACGCATACGGGTGGTAACAGTTGAATCAATAACAACGGATTTAACCAGATCGCCAATATCGGCAGTTTCTCCTCCACAAAACTGGATATTGACATTGAACTGATTCATGCGTTTGCCAAATGCCTGGTAACCCGTAATGACGCTGCGTAGCATATCTTTGGTAAAAACCCTGGCATTTCGACCAATAGTATTTGAAACCAGAAAAGGACCGGTGGCACCCACGCACAGCAAATCGTCGGTATTCATCACCATACTGTCCTGAGCCAGTCCCTCAAAAACACGTACGTCGCCAGTTTCACGGTGGAGCAGTGTAGCAATTGTCGATTTTGTTCCGACGCCGTCAGCATGCATTAACGTGCAAAAGTCAGGATCATCGCCAAACACATCTGGTGTAACGTGGCAAAAAGAACCTGGGAAAATACCGGGGTCTGAATCCGCAATCGCATACTCAACTTCAGGTTTGTCAGGTGAAACACCACGATCTTCATAACTTATTTTTGACATAAAATTACCTTCGAAAAATAATTATTTATTAACAGGTTCCGATTCGGGAGAAAATATTTGCATTAGTGTTTCTTCAAATTCAGGGTTATCTATGGAACAGTTACACCACATTCGCGTTGACGATAACAATAAGGGTTCGCCTACCGACTTAAGTCCGAGACGCGCAATGGTAGCCCCCGTCTCTATAACATCTACAGCCAAATCGTACGCGAAAGGAACCAGAAATTCTCCACTACCTGAAACCTCTTCGATAACAGGATGCTTGTTCTTCCGTCCAAAATAAGCACGCGTCAGTTTAGGGAAAGGTGAAGCCACATGGCTTGAACGAGTCAGTTCATAATTATCGGTCTGGCTGATAAGTGATATTTTGGAATAACACCAACCGGTGTCACAAATTTCTCTGAGTTCGACATCATTTTCAATTACCCATTCATCACAGGTGACTCCATAGGACAATTTCCCCCGATAAATCAGAGAAGGAATATCACGCGCTTTGAGATAATAGAAAGTGAGCTGCTTTTTTTTGTCTTCCTTCAGCTCACGTAGCGTATTTTCCAGCGTCTGACTTTGAGCCAGAAACCGTCCTTTAGGCAGGCCTATATTTATCATGCCGTCCATGATTATCCTCTGATCATACTGTCGAGGTGTATTTCTGACAGTTCCAGGACAGGGTCGCAGTAAAGGCAAAACTCAATAACTTCTGCCGTAGCCTCAGCCGACAAAGCGCCGGGCCGCATACCGGGTTTCTTATTGTTAAAGCAGGTATCAACCCGCCCCGGCGCTACAGTAGTAACCCGAATACCCAGAGAGCGCCACTCTGCGCGTAACGCCGAGCCCATCAGATGTAATCCTCCCTTGGAGGCACAATAGGCAGCTGCCTGTTCAAAACCTTTTAACCCGGCATCAGAACCGATATTAACAATTGTCGCTACGTTGCCAGAGTCTGCGTTTCTGAGCAGTAAAGGGAGTAATGCTCTGGACAGTTCAAACGGAGCCAGAAGATTAGTATCCAGTAAAGATAAAAAAGTTTGCCGTGAAAACGAGTAGCTTTCACCGAAAGCGCCAAAGCCTGCGTTGTTTACCAGCCCTGAAAGGGGAGGCAACTGCTGACACGCTCCCTTAACGGCAGAAACAGTAGCAGGAACAGTTATATCACCAATTATATTTTTAACGGTTATTCCTGACGCCGCGCAGCGTTCTGAGACGGATAAAATCGATTCTTCGTTCCGACCTACCAGCACCAGCGAAGCTCCCCTTGAGGCCAGCCTCAGAGCAAGAGCTTCCCCAATACCCGAGCTTGCGCCTGTAATGACTATTGTGTGAGCAGACATATTTATCCTTTACGTTACAACAGTGAACGGCAAAGCAGAATTAATCTCATGAATGCGGTCTACATTGAGCGGACGGGAATGGGAACTACACAGTGAAAGCAGTTCACGATATTCCTCACGATATTTTTCCACGATACAGGAAATTTTTTCCACATCCTGACTATTGGGTAATGAAGCATGCACTCTCCAGTCAGTAGCGTATTTCCTTCCCCAGCCATTGAGACGAAGCTGGTTAGAGCCCCGTGACGGATAACCAAACTTATGGGCGGTATTAAAACGATAGATAATGCCGACACGCAAAATAAGATCGAGAAAAACCGGCGTACCATAATTTGCAAGGAGAGCAGGTTCCTGCTGACATGTTGAGGCTATATTCTTGGCAGTATTGTCTCCGAGAATATAAACGTGACCTTTAAAACTGAATACCCTTTCGAAGGCTGTATCAAAAGCCAGCAAACCATTAATGAAAAACTTGCAAAGAGAGAGCAAACAATTGGATTCGTCGAGGTTACAAAAGCCAGTTTCAGGATATTGTGAATAACGCATGGGAAAAACAGTATGAAGGACGGATAAGTTTACTCTCCCCTCATTATTAATAATGTCACTTAAAAAAGAGAGTTTCTCATCAGGAGAACAGTCTGCAACAGGCACAGAGATAGTCATTTATAATTTCCATACTATTACTTGCAGGACAGAAATATAATCCTGCGTATAAATTAAATTATTAGTACCATCGTATTATGGTAGAGAATGCAATAATGACTTTATAAAAAAAGCAATCGTTTGCTTCAACGGATTGAGTAATCATGCCAAGCCGTGATAATTAACTCAACAAACATCTCCAGCGATCACAAAAAATTCACATTAGCTAATGTCCGGTAAACTTTCATCTGCGAACTCGGAATGACAACGTGGAAAACTAAAAACCTCTGAATGAAAGGATAAAAATCCTGCACCAGTGCGAGTTGACTTGTATAAAGCTTATCCTTATTTACAAAGTATTCTTAAAAAGACTCAAAGAGCCGGGCGGCTGGATCAGAAACACCGCCACTGTCGACTGACGCCCAGGCTGATTTGAGATGCGGTGTTTGTCTGGCGCTAAATTTCGCGCCCCGGTTCATCTTTAACGTACGCTCTGCACATAGTTTGGGCATCTCATTTCTTCAGCATCGCCACAGCCTCACTGCCCGGCATCGAAAACTGCACCCGGTGGCGTGCCGCCACATCGAGCGCAAACACCTTCGTATATAGCTCCGTCGACTTCAGGCTCTTGTGGCCCATCAGGCTCTGAAGCGCCTTCAGCGGGATCCCCGCGTAAAGCATGTGCATCGCGTAGCTGTGCCGGAAAGTGTGCGGCGTCACCGGCACCGAGAAGGTCACGCCGTCGGCCGCAGCGGCCGCCACGGCTTCGTTGATCCAGGTCCGCACGGTGCGGTCGGTCACGCTCCACAGCCGCACCTTTTCCGTCCGGCCGGTGTCGGAATTGCGCCGTTCGACCGGGATCCGCAGCGTGGCGACCATCATCTCCAGCTGGGCGATGTACTGCGGATCGGACAGCGGAACCAGCCGGTGGGGCACCACGCCGGACGGTGCGCGCCCGGGGCCCCGGGCCGCCTTCTCGCCACGTTGTTTCAGGGTGGCCAGCTGCACAAACGGGTGGGGCGGCGTCAGGGTGAAGTCGGCCCGCGTCAGGGCCAGCGCCTCGTTGATGCGCGCGCCGGTGTTCCACATGGTGGTCAGCAGCATCTTCCGGTGCAGGTCTGGTACGTAATGCAGCAGGGCACTGACCTCCGGCGCCAGCAGGTATCTGGGTAAGTCGTCAATCAGCGCAGCCATCTGTCGCAGCGCCAGCGCAGCCGGATAATCGATCGCGACGGGCAGTAAAGCAGGGGTCGCCGCGGACGCCTGTGTCGGGTAAATCTGCAGATCAGTTTTAATGGTCATGTCTCCGTTGTGAACGCTTCCGGTCATCAGGCTGGCCGTCCGGCCTGCCCGCCTTCGTTCTTTCAAACAGGCGGTCTGCCCTGTTCAGCAGATAAAACAGCCCGGCCCACAGCCCCGTGACAAGACGCTCCTTCCACTGACGTTCAGTCAGGAAGCAGATACGTTCAGCCTGACTTGCCACTTTCGCCTTCAGGTAATCAAGCTCTTCCTGCTGTTGCGTGCACGTCCGGCTCAGATCGCTGACGGCCTGGTCCAGACGAACGGCAGCCAGCGAAGAGCGCCGGCCTCTGGGGAACCGGAGATCACGGATACGCAAAGAAAAGGACTCATCACTGTTCTCTGCAAACCGGAAACCCAGCCCGCGCCAGAGGTTCTCGCGCCGCAGGTAATTTTCTTCATCAGCACCGTCCCGGACTGAAAGTTTGATACGGCGAACACGCATATCTGCGGGCAGGGTTCTGGCCCAGCATACAAACTGCTGCATAATCCAGGATCCTAAACTGCGCCCCCTCAGGCTGCTGTCAATAATGAAATCACCGTCGGCCAGATCAAGAAATGAATACTCACTGCCGTCCGAACGGATGTAGGTTCTCAGCACAGCCGCAAAAGTCTGGTCCAGGATATTGCCTTCATATTGGCAACTGAGAAAAAGCGTGCAGGAGAGCCCATCCTCGTAGCGATCGCCACCTACAGTCCGGACAGCGACTATCTTGCAGGCCGGTATAAGATGCCCTTCCGTCCGTATTTCCGGCAGAGTCAGCAGCCACGCATTTTCATTTTCCCTGAACCACATATCTTCAGGCCTGTGAGTAAATCGGTCCATCCATCCTCCTTTGCTCTAAAGACGATCCGCCCTCAGGGGTGCCCGCATCGAGCAGCGGCATGGTTCCGTTTTGAGGACTGTCAGAAACCGGAGCTGAGCTTCCGGCATCGATATAGGACTCTGAGGTAAAACAGATCCCGGCACTGCCTTCTGCTCATCAAAACCGGTAACGATCTGAACAGTTACGCAGTAAACATGCCCGTTTAAACATTGTCACTACCACTTACTTGTTCATGCATGACAGTTCGATAGTTGATTATCAAATGCAAGTTAATTTACCTGAGTGACTGACAACGACCTGACGGTCACGCCTGAACAGATAACACGAGACATATTCACCAAGATGAAAGATAGACTGCTTATATTCCCGCACCGCAATTGCCGGAAGCCTGTGGTTGCCGGATCCGACTTTTTCCGATTATGGCAGTAACCGGAAGGGTAGCACGGCGGCGGGGCGGGCGGAAGCGGGGTTTTCCGGGCGGGGTTCCGCTGACGCATCCCCTATGTTGTGTCGTGTGCAGCTGAATGAGCCACAACATGTGGGGTACTGCGCAGAAAACCGCCACCGGAGGAGGAAAGATCCGGTTCTTGGGGTTTTCGGAACATCAAAGCTAAACGTCATAAAGAAAGAATTACAATCAAAATCTAAGCTCCTATGTTGCATTTTATAATCCAATTGATTTATTGTAATACCAATAAACAATGGTAATACAAAATACCTTTTCAGACCATCTATATGAATGAGGAAATACAAATGCTTTCAGATACACCTGATAATTTAAACGACGCACCGGAAACAGTTTCGCTTTCCGTTAAGGGGATTCTGGCACCCGTCAGTAAAGCGCTAAAGGATGTTTCAAAAGCGCGTGACCTCAATCAGTCGGCTCTGTTGCGTGAGATGGTCAACGGCCCAATGAGCAGCCTCATTCACGTCTTCTGCATGAAAAGCACGCTTGTCAATTCACTCGATCAGGATATTGTTCAGTATTTACACGGCACTTACACCAGTGCCTGGGCTACCGTTCCGCTTGCGCCTCAGTTCGAAGGTGTTTTCCGGAAACTACTGGATATCAGTAATGAAGACGACCTGACCCGCATCCTTTTACGCAACGCTCAGTTCGTCAGAATGCGTGCCAGCCAGGCCATTCCAGTGGGAGGTCAGGTAACCGGTGGAGCGTCACTGTATTTTGCTCTCTTCAGTGAAATCGCTGGCCGCGACGAAGCAACGATTGAGGCATTCTGGGCTGGGTTTGCATGCTACTGGGGACAGTTTTATCAACGTCAGAATTATTATCAGCACATCAATCAGCTTCGGAGTGCAATGGGTTTGCAACCGGCTAACGCTCTGAGTGAAGCCAGCGCTGTGGGGATTTTTACCCGTGTGGAGATAATCCAGACTAAATCAGGTCCAGCAGGACTCAGCCACGTGTTAATGACACTCCGTACCGAAAATGCCAGACGACTGCCTGTGCATGAGTTTGGGCAGTTTGCATTACCTTATTTCAGGGGAAACCTTTTGGCACCCGATCCAGGGTTCGGGGTGCCTTTTGTCCATCCTAATAATTCCTTAGGCATGGGCTTCAGGTTTGATGAAGAAGTTTGTTCCCTGCACTGTTATACCGTCAACGATATCCGGTTAGGTGAGCCCGAAACGCTGAGCGAGGTGGCCTCAAGGCTGGTTTCGTCCGTTGACGATCCTCTTAAGCCTTATACGTCCGCATTTGAGGTCACAAAATAAAAAGCGGACTGCATCAGCGGCTTGTTCAGTAGCTATTAAAACAAGGGTGTTACTGAATTCAGGGATATCGGTTAGAGTTTTTTTGAACGGAACCATCCTGACCGTATAGATATCCCGTAATCCATCCTATGGACTGCTAAAGGCTGCGAGACGTTGTCTGTGCTGAAATTAAAGGCGATTTCTAAGACTTCTTTAAAATTCATGGAAAGCTGGAAGGAGTAAAAAATGACAAAAGAACAGAACCCAAGTGAGAGTTTACGTTTCGTGATCGGCACGCGTGGGCGGGACGGCCGCTATGGGCCACAGAGCAAAGATATGAGTCTTTCGGATTTAATCGACGTATTCAAGCCCGAAGATGCACCTTTGCATTCATTAAACAAGGTTATTTTTCCGGACTTAAGTGCGCTGGCACGAAAAATGGACGCCCAGTTAAGAGAGCATTTCAACCGTTTCCGGGATGAGGAGCTCGCGCAGAACTATGATGTCTTGTTCAATACCTGGACGCAGGCCGGATCAATCGCAGATATATCGAACCGCAGCCGCCGCTGGGAAAAAGTCATGGATCTGTCTATGGGCTATATTTTGCTGGCCCAGAAAAGGATGCCGGAACCCGCTCGTTTCTGGCCCATGCGGGAAGACTGTGTCAACGAAGTTGCGACTAAGGGAAAAATGTATTGTGAGGCACTTTTGTTCCATATCATCGCACGTTCCGCATTCGATCAAGGCTCTCTGGCAAATGACGTTACCCTACGAGGCTACTGCCATTGGCTTAAGGACTGGTTGAAAGGATATATCGGTCCCTATGAATATAAGAGTCTACTTTTATGCGCTGCTGTTGAAAAAATGGAATACTTTGAGGTTTTACAATTCTTGTCTGGCAATAATGAGCACCTCGACGCACGCGCATTCTTGATTAGTAATCTGAGTGAACCTGAACGCGCTAATAACTATCACTTGGGTGACGAAAATTTTCCAGTCAATATGACGTGCCACCTCAAATTTGATAATCACCCCGATATCAGCTGGAAAATGATTGAAGTACTTAGGGATTTACATTACAGGGTCGCAAGAATAGAAAATTTTCTGGGAATACTGGAGGACAGGGGTGAAAACGTTGATTTTACACAGACATATGAAACGAGCGCTGTCATGGAGGAATTTATTTCGCAGATTGAAGCGAGATATGCAGTAATGATCGAGGAACATCCTGAGACGAATTGACCGTTTATTATGGCCTGAGTGCGCAGACTGTCTCATCTTTACAACAAGGGAGAGGGAAATAATATTCTTTAAACGGGTCTTCGGATATTTATTTTGTTCTACTATATAAAAAGAAACCTGTAGTTCAGAATTTCCCGCTGAAGCCACCTGATTTATGAAACTGGTCTGCTATAAAATCCAGATATTCGGCTCCCTCGCCCCCCCGCCTTAATTCAGTTTCAATATTGAAATTAATGTTTGGTGTGAAATGGATGATCTGATCATCAGAATACAGTTTAAGAGGAGAATAGAAGGTTTTTTTTTGACTTTCTGCCAGCTGACGGACACCGGAAACGGCCCCCCCTATAAGAACGTCACACAACTGGACGCTGGGACTCAACCTGGAATCTATCTGAGTTACAGCCTTCAGCCTCAGCGGATACTCAATACTGGCAATATCTGATATCCTGAAACGGGCCGGGGTCTGGCAGTTTATTAACATTGAAAGATGTTCACTGTACTTTAGCAGGTTATCAGAGCGATCGTGTTCAATACTGTAGGCACCTTCAGACATAATTTCTGTGCGGGATACAATAGCCTGTAGGATAACAAATGCGGCGTCTGTTGATGTAGCCTGATTCTGAATGGAAGAAATACAGTCTGGGTGTTCTAACGCGAGAGGTCCCAGCACTTCAGGTAAAAGATGCCAGTTAACACGCCGGATACTTTCAATCAGGTCGTTGACTGATGCCGCAGTCTTCTGATTCATTGCGTTCTGAAATGCCCGCAGAATAACATCAAATTCCCGGCCGAAATATCCCTGGCACAAATAGTATGCCGCAGATGCCATCGTGATGTTTCCACCGTCCTCATATAAATTTATTCCCTGATCGTAGTAAAATGGCTCAACCGCATATTCAATAAACATGAGAATAAGCATAAAACGCTTGTCAGCCACACAGATCACGCATGGGAAGTTTTCCAGCAACTCTTGCTGTAAAGTAAAAAGCGGCTTTGAATAGCTTTCTCGTCTTTTGAGAGAGCTAAATTTAAGTTCTGGAGCTTTGAATTTGGGAAAGTGTTTTTTTATAAGATACCGTGCGTCGTCATGACTTACACTTACTGCACAGGCTCCCTGAAATGGCTGCGAACGCTGGAGAAGATCGTGGCCAGTATAGCCCGACTCATCAACTGAAAATTTTTGCATCCGTTAAAATTCCTGTGTAAAAGATGCTGATAATTTTTCCTTCTCAATACAACCATCTCTGTTAATCTTTTAGAGTGGCATTACCGAAAAAACATTAGAAATTGCAATTATTTATCTTAAAAATAAAATTATGAAAATGAATTGCGCGCGGCCTCTAAAGCATCAAAATCACAAGAAATTGACACAAAATGGTATTGTTTTTTCTCTCTAACCAAACTCATTAACTTTACAGCACGTGCTTCGATGTCATCCTTGTGGATTTTTATATATTCAAGTTGTTTATTTAAAAGATTTTTATATCTCACATCTCCTAAGGATTCAATATCAAGCAATGTCACTTCTGAAGCCAGAAAAGGAATCATGTAATTCAAATTAATTACACCAAGAAATTCATTAGGTGGTTTACGATTGTAGATTTTAAATATTGACGCTTTAGAACTGTCGATTTTTTCTAAATGAGGCTTTGGTGAAGACAAGGGAGCAACATATTCAACCCCATTTACTTCTACAACGATTCCGACAAAAGGTCTCTGGCCATTATAATTATCTGGAACTTTTGAGTCAGCTTTTTGTAAATGAGAGATATATCTGTCGGACACAGTGAAAAACTTCAAGTTTCCCCCTCGGTAGCCATATAATTAGTAAAAAAAAAGCGGCGATAGCCGCTTTTTCATTCCGCACTTAAGGTAGCGAGTCACCTGGATTTTCGTCCCGCACTTAAGGTAGCGAGTCACCTGGATTTTCGTCCCGCACTTAAGGTAGCGAATCACCTGGATTTTCGTCCCGCACTTGAGGTAGCGAGTCACCTGGATTTTCGTCCCGCACTTGAGGTAGCGAATCACCTGGATTTTCGTCCCGCACTTAAGGTAGCGAATCACCTCGAACTACACTGCAATTATTGCATACTAAATCATGCATTTCAACTTTGTGTATCTATGGTGATGGTTAACGCTATTCAATTGTAATTTCGCAAAATTCTACCATGCGAATAATGGACAAACAGACCTTAACATCTTTCATGAACACATGTGTTAGCGTGTTTGTTGAGCTTCTCCTGATAATTACTTTTAAGAATGGATGAAAGGCTGATTTGACGCACAACTGATTATATCTATGGAAAATCTGGCATGTTAGGGTCTGTAAGCACGTTCCAGGACCACCACCCCGGGCCGTATTCCTTATCGTAATGCGCGGTTTTTTCCTGTTTGCGCTTCAGGTACTCCGGCGTGTTCATCCCGAAGACCTCCATGGGCAGCGCATCCACGCCGGCAACGTCCTTCAGCACAAAGTCCGGAAACACGTCTTCCTCGCCGTCGTAGCGTAGCGGCTTAATGAAGGCACGTTTTTCCTGCCACAGCTTCTCTTCGACACTGCCCTCATAGCCGGAATCCAGCGGAATGAAGCGCGGGCTGACCGTCATCAGCGCCACGTCGATGACGGTGCTGCAGCTGAACGGCCGGTTGCGCCCGTCTGTGTGCCTGAACGTCGTTTCCGGCGGCTCCGTTTCCGCAATGACCACGACCTTCATGCCCCGGCGCCAGTCGCCCAGCTCGCGGCCAAAGCTCCTCTCCAGGCGCAGGCGCACGTCCTCCGGCAGCACCAGGTCAGGAAAACCAGAAAACAGGCCCAGCGGCAGCGTGGACTGCAGCCGGGCTTCAGCAGCCTCGCTCCAGCCGGCAAGCACGGACACCACGATGAGGCGCCTTTTGCTCTTCCCGGCCGCTCGCAGGTGCTCCCGGTTGGCCACGACCTGCGGCGTGCCCTTCATGGCCATGAGCAGCAGCGACTCTTCCAGCGGCACGCGGCCGACGCGTATCCGGCCCGCCGTCTGCTGCAGGTGCCAGCTCACCCAGCCGGGCGTGCGTTTCTTTTTGTCGAAGGCGGGGTGCCAGACGTTGATGCCGGACTGTTCCCACAGCAGGTGAAGTAATCCCAGCAGGCGCATCGAGGGGCGGCGTTTACGCTTCACCGGTTCATCACCGGGCTCGTTCTCAGCCGGCCTGACCTCTGACGGGGCCTTTTTCTGCAGGCCGGTGGGCAGTCTGACCACGATGGTGCCGTCCGCGGCGGTGCGGACGGCATAACCCTGATAAATCTCCGCCTGGCGTTCGTCTGACCACACCGAATAAAACCGGCAGTCGGGTTTATGCTCATTGCCGGTGAAGGCGTAGGAAGAGAGCCAGCAGCGTTCTGTCTCCCCGGAGTAGTGGACCTTCAGGCGGCGTCTGACGGGTTCTGTCTCTGCCGGCAGGCAGCTGCAGGTGACCACCGTGGTTTTCTTGTTGTCGCGGGCGTGCTTCAGCCAGCGCTGCCAGGTCCCGGTTTCCTCCTGCTGGAAGGCCTCACTGGCGTCCCGCTCACCGCGCTGTCCCCGGAAATGCACCGCGTAGGTTTTCTTTTTTGCCATTCCCGTTTCTCCCGTCCGGAATTACGTTTCGCTGCCGCACCGGAAATCACACATTTATTTATCCTGACACGTCACCGGCGTGGATTCATCCCACAGTCTTTCGAATTCTGCGTCATATTCAGCAGCAACCGCTTTATTATCAAAAACTGCCAGCGCATTTTCCGCATTCCGCTTTTCAGCCGATGAGGTGTAATTAAACGACCCGGTTTCCGTATTCACTCCGTCGGCCACAATAAACTTGTTGTGCATGATGTTGTACCGGTCGTCCGTCCGGACCGGCACCCCGCTGCAGGCCAGCAGAGAGACTAGCGAATAACGGTCGTGGCTGACCTTCTCATCCGCAACCACGCGGACCGCCACGCCCCGCTGTGACTGGCTTATCAGCGCATCTGCGACGGGCCTGCTGGTGAATTCATAGGCCGCGACGTCCAGCGTTTTCCCTGCCCCCGCGATGAGGTTCAGGATAAGACGCTGCGCGCTTCCGCCCGGCGAGAAACCCACGGCGATATTGTCTCCTGCGGACGCAGAAACGCTGAATACGGCAGACAAAATAAATAAACTTCCCCGCATAAGTTTCATTATTTATTCTTTTCCTGACAGAAAATCAGAATGGTATTATGCCCCCGTTCCGTCGCGGAATAACAGCGCACAGACACAGTAAATATTAATCTAATACAGCAGGCATTCTCGATCTGAGTTTCATTCTGCGTCAGAACATAAAAGGGGTGGCCGTGTTATACATGACGTTGTGTCTTTTCCTGATGATGATGAGCCTGCATGAACTTTTCTGCCTACGTCATGCCGCAGCGGAAGTCAGGGCCGGAACCGTTCTGCTGGCATCGGCCATTATTCTGCTCCCCCTGACGCTGGTAGCACCGGTTCTGGCAGGGTTCTGGACGGCCGGAATGGAAATCACGCGGCACACCCTGGATGAGGTGGCCATAACGGCCCAGTGGACAGGAGTGGCGGGAGCGGCCTTCCTGAGCGGCCTCTACTTCATGCTGGCCCGGCGAGCCAGCAGGCGTTTCTGGTACACCGGCGCTTTCATTGCCTCGGCGCTGCTGGCGTTCATCTTCTCCAACAGTCTGTGGTTTGTGTCGCAGAAAGACGCCGCCATCGCGTCGCCCGTGCTGCTGGGAGAGGGTGAGGAAGACTGCGACGCGCAGGCTTTACTGGTACGTTATCACCCGGATGCCCCGTCTGACTGGCGCTGTCCCACCGGCGTGGTGCTGATGGGCGAATCCTCGCATCCTTTCCTGCCCTGGCCGGACTACCGGCAGGGCAAAAGCCGTCAGATGAGCGACAACATCAACGCACTGATAAAGAATGCGCAGGCGAACTCGGGCGCGAAGCCCGGCTAAGGCTTCCGTCCCGGATCATTCTTTTGGCTCTTTGTGATAAACAGGATCGTTTCCGCCCGGCAGCTTCAGCGAAAGGTTGCGGTAATACGCCAGTCGTTCCCTGAAGTAGTCTCTCAGTTCTTCGGGCTGCTGATGCTCAACCTGGGCAGGAACGACAGGGAGGTTGAGCCGTTCCCGGTAAGCGACACCTGACGCGGCCAGGTCCACATTAACTTTATCCCGTTCGGCCCTTTCTCTGGCGGCCAGATTATGTGACATGGTAACTCCTCCCGAGATCAGTATACCGCACTATCCTTAATCATAACGACGGAGGTCATTATGTGTGGACGGTTTGCGCAGTACAGCTGCAGAGACGGGTATTTTGAAGCCGCAGGTATCTTACCGGAAGAACTGCCTTTCGACAGTGCCCCTTGGGGCGGTACAACGTTGCGCCAGGAACGCGCGTAATGCTGCTGAATCAGCGGGAAGGGCAGCTTTATTTTGAGCCGGTATTCTGGGGTTATAAGCCGGACAGGTGGCACAAGGCCATGCTGATTAACGCCAGAGGGGAAACGGCCGCCTCCGGCAGAATCTTTAAGCCGCTGTGGCAGCACGGCAGGGCAGTCGTGCCGGCAAATGGCTGGTTTGAATGGGCCCGGACGGATGACGGCAAGCAGCCGTATTTTATCTATCACCGTTCACGGCAGCCGCTTTTCTTCGCGGCGATCGGCAAAGCGCCCTTTAATCAGGAGCATGGCCACGAGGGATTTGTCATCGTGACGGCCGGGAGTAATCAGGGAATGGCTGAGCGAAGACACCAGTGCAGAAAGAGCCAGTGAAATAGCACATGAGTGTGCTCTGCCAGAGAGCGACTTTAAATGGCATAAAGTGGATAATGCAGTAGGAAACATACATAACCAGGGAAAGGTGCTGACAGAGCCGGTTTGAATGCGTTTTGTCTCCATACCGGCAGTAACGTTGATCAATTCACCTGGTAAAAATGAATAAAACTGACTGGCTCATGAGATTTCGCCGCTGCCGTTCAGCGGAGACGCTTGAAACCGTGTATGAACATCTGATGTATTCAGACCACACTGAAGAACAGTATGAAATCACCCGTGCCTACGATCACCGTAAGGCAGAACTGGCCACAGGTAAGCTGTATGACCGTGTTCCTGCTCATGTCTGGAAATTCGTAGAGTGAACCTGCCATAAAAGCTTTTCATCAGAAACTGTCTCAGCGAATACAAATTTTTTGTGTTCGCTGAGACAGTTGAACAAGCCGAAGGCGCGTTAGTGACCTTCAAAAGCTTTATCCACATTTCCACAGGCTAGATCCAATAATTATCCTTATAAGATCCATTTTAGATCCAAACAGATCCCGTTTTATCTGAGACCAGTTGTGCCGCGGCTTCCAGAGGATTTGCATGTGTCGTAACATGTAAAGTATGTGTGGTGACATGCAAAACATGTGTGACAGCATGAGCATACTGTGTCATAACATGCAGAAAAATGTGTCGTATCATGATCAGTGTTCAAAGCGTGAGTTGAATCATGGACGCTGTGTATAAAGAGGATAATGCATTGACTGATAATAATTTTTTCCATGATTCTTTACTCGCTTCAGTAGACGATGAAAAGAAAGTATTAACAGTTACGAGCACGTCCTCAGTTCAACCTGCCATTCTTCTCCGACTGGGTGTCTTCGTTCCAAATACTCGTGCGCTAAAAAAAGGGTCGGAGCATATTATTGATGTATCAGAACCCTTCTCCTCACTCGAATTCGCACGTCAGGAAGGCTATAACGACATTCAGATCAGAGGAGAACGTCTGAACATCACTTCCGATTTTAGTGTATGGATGGGGGTGATTGGTGCATTCAGTAAATATGGGCGAGACAGTAACGAAATAACCTTACCTTTCAAAGAGTTTGCACATCTTTGCCAATATGATTCGCGTCAGATAAATCACAGGCTTCGCGATCAAATTTTTGATTCTCTCGCAAAATTAGGTACGAAAGTTGTTCAATTTAAACGCAGAGAGGGTACTGGCAAAATGTTTTTTACTCAGTTGCTCAAGACTGCATTGCTGGATCGAGATAAAGATACTGTAACGCTGGAAGCTGATGAAAGGTTGTGGGAACTTTATGAAATTGACTACACCATACTGCTGCGTAAAAGACCTTATAACTACCTGAAAGGTAAGGAAGTTGCCCAAACTCTTTACACCTACATAGCCAGTTTGCCTGATAATCCTGCCCCTGTCTCTTTTACTCGAATCCGTGAACGCCTCCTGTTGACATCCCCTGTACCTGAACAAAACAGACTTATCAAAAATGCTCTTATGGCCATGAATAAAATAGGCTATATCGAGTACAGCGTCGTTAAAAAAGGAAGAGAATCTTACCTGTTCATTCATAAAAGAAACAAAAAACTCAAGGAGTTATACGAAAAAGATGTGTCGTAACATGTTTCATACTTATGTAGTGCCTTGAACCGGGCCCGGACCACCTAAAAATGTGTCATAGCATGTTGATGCGCGACTTTTAGCATGCTGTGACACATCTTTTGATGTTGTTTGCATGTTATGGCACATATTTATTGCATACGCACACCTTTAAATCATACTTTTCTTCGTCTGACATGTCAGAACCCACGTTAAGTCCCAAAACAGCATGCTACGACACATGATTGCAGCCTGAGCATGACATGACACACTTTTCGTTGAAGTAAAATCACTACCTTTTAGTTTTTGATCGATTTGATAATCTTCAGCCTGCCTCACAACGGGCTTTGCTAACTGGAGGAAAGATGTTGAGGTCAAGGAAAATTACAAGAAATTTTTCTGATGGAGATTCAAGACCCATTAGCAAACATATCCTTATCAGAAATATATTTTTGATTTATATTACCCTTTATTTTTTTATCTTTTTTTTTGAATTGTTAAGTATTTCTTTTGGTTTTGATTGTGTTATTTCTTTGAGTGATTTATTTGATACTGTTCCTTACGTAACTCCAGTTTATATATTTTCTGTTTTAGCTAAAGCGATTTGCTTTAGTCGGCAAGTTAAAAATAATACTATTCGCAATATTAAGTTCACAACTAAAAGATTTACGCAATCCATATCGGATTCTTGTTGTCCCAATGAGAAAATCTTGGCTCGAAATATTGGTATTAAGTTAAGGGCAGATATTAACCCTCATGAATATAAATTATGACAGATGAACTTATTCAGTATGTCCTCAACGAAGGTTTCACAAACAATTAATCATTTATATTTCGTTTTTTATCTATGAAAAAAATCAAAAATATATGATTGGTCAACTTTTAGACCGACATATGGTATGTAGCGTTCGTACTAATTTATCATTAAAAAATACATTTTTACTTAAATGGTACATTCCCGCTATAATGGCTTTGAGATTAAAGCTGCCAGCTATACGTGATCGTGAGGCCGAAATCGTTATCAGGCACTCTAAAGCATGATGTAGTCAAACAGAAACTGAGGTGAAATTCTATGTTAGTACAGACAAAAGAGATTTCAGTTAACGAGATTACTGGAAAATGGGTTCAGGAAGAAATTTCTCGGTCAGGCTTGCAAATAGGTGATGCTATCAGGACAGATCTTCTAGACTTAGAAGCTCGCAATATTGAAAGTCCTTTGAAAATTATTTATCATCTTAACCAGAAAGTTAAAAACAGAGATGACGGCTTAGTTAATGTTGAACCGCTTATTCATCTGGCTAAGAGGATAGTTGGAGCTTGTTCTCTCATTGATAACGAACAGGATATTAACAGCCCTTTTATCACTGGGTTTAAATATAATTCTGCCACATTTGAAATGGATAAAGTTCGGGTCCCAGTTGGGCAGGTACTTTATTTTTCAAAAAATTTATTTACTATACCACATCGTATAAATAAAGTAGGTGACGCATACATGATACTAAATGATAATAATAAAACCGAATTTACATTAATTCAAAGTAAAAGCAAAGATACTCCAGACTATCTTCTCGATTGTTATATTAAAAGTGCAGAAAGTGTTTTCGCTGCGTGTATTAAAAGATAGTTTTTTATGTTAAAAGCAATTTTAATTTTTTAATAAGGATGTGTTCTATGTCCTCTTTGAAGCTTATACATGAAACCTCACCTTATGCGGCTAGGAATATAATTCAAACTCGTAGATTTATAGTTTCTGACATTTTAAGCGACTCTGGTTTAAACGTTAAAATTATTAATCATCCAAAAGGAAACGCGTGGGCGCGACAAGCAAAATATACGGGAGCAGAGCTAGTCTTTGAGTGGACCGGGCCTGTCTCAACTGAATTATCCGAGCATGGCTATGAACCTGGCATCTTGTATGACCACTATTCACACAGGGGCTTCATTCCTGTTGGAACGATGTCGCATTTGTATTTGGTTGATGTGCACCTGAAAGGAGATGTCTCTTGGCATACAGTTTTGCAAAAACCCCAGTTTAAGCTCTTTAGGCCTGATGGGTGGTTGGCTTGGGTGCAGAGCAAACACCCCAGATGGTTGGATCAAGCCGTTCTAGAGTTTCAAGATGAAATTGAAAATATCGTAAAAAACCGCGAGCCATTCAAAATTGTTTTCCCAGATATTTGTGGTTATGAGTCTACTTTGAGAAGAAGATTCCCGAACATACCTAAAGAGTTGTAAAGGAATCTTACTTCTAATACAGATTTAACTGGGTGGCCTATTACATAACCAGGGAGTTAACATTGAGGTTTGTTAAGTTGATTCATATCATTGATTTAAAAATGAATTTTTCATAAACACCTTTTATGCCTCTATTTGATAATTTTTTTTGATAGTCCATCATGTTAGCTGTAAACGGTGTTTTCTCCATTTTATGGATGACCCTGCTTATGCTGCTGGCAATGTCTAACAAAAAATACTACCCCGTATTCCCTTTATTGTTGGCTTTAAACTAAAAGTGTCTGCATTGATTGATGTTTGAATTAAAATGACGGGCTTATCAAGTGTCTTTTAAGAACTGTAGAACTGTCAAAGTATTGCTCTGACAGTTACAATATTTTAATGTTTACTGATTAGACGATGAGGCTACAGGAGAAAGCAATGGACGCTAAAATGCTCGCCAGTTCAATCGTATCGGGCGTGGTTTCTGTACCTATGGACTTCTATCTAGGACTTGAGCGAACCTTTCAGGATTTGGACCTGTCTGATGGAGGCCGACGCACCCAGTCACGCAATATGCATGATGACGTCCGCGTGGGACGTGCTGTTTATAACGCCTTCAAGAACAGAAACGAGATAGCTAAAATTGTTAAGATCATCATCGATGATACTCTGCAATACCTCCCCGAACCCGCACTTCGCAAGGTTTATGACAAACTGATTGGTAGCGCAACTTCAATGACTAGCAGGACGGCTACTCAACTGACATTGTCTTCTTACCTGGGTTCAAAGGTTGTCAGTGGGGTCATGCTTTCATTTATATCCCGTGTGGCACTCCGGGGACTAACCGGTGGCTTGACTGGCGGCGTTATCGCCCAGGGCGTTATTTCACGTGCCTGTGAGGCATCCCGACGGCTTCAGATGCAAAACCCTGAGCTATGGCGCAAACTGAGGGTTAACGACTACGACATGCTATATTTCATGTTTGAAGAACCGCTGCAGAACTTCATTAAAATGGGTGAAATGTTACGTAAAAACCCCTCCGCTTCCAGAGAATTTATCAATGCTATCGAAAATTATTAGACTTATTCGTAAGCTCATCGCCGAAGTATCCGGTGGTCTAGTACTGATGGCTATGGTGGTCGGTATATTTCTGGCAGCCACGCTTAATGAAGGTGCCATGCGCATTATAGGTCCGCTGCTTGTCCTCTTAGCGGGACTGATTGTTTACGGTCTAACTCATCTGATTGCTGAAAAGCCAGACCGTCGTTAACATTTAAGTAACATAAGTTACTAAACAACATTCGCGAGAACTCATGAGTACAAACCTGATATTTAACCAACATCCTGCACTAGCCTCCTGCGGAATTTGTCAAATAGGGCGAGAGTATGGCGGGTTCGGCGACAAGGTTTGCTACTTTTCAGTCGGATTGAAAGACGGCAATTTCGCCTGGATGAAATTGTCGCTGTGGCAATATTCTGATAAATGGGTCGTGATCGTTCGTAAACGTCCGTTCCTTAATGCATGGGCACGGTCTGGTGATGAACCACAGCTCGCAGCTGGCGATGAAAAAGTGTGGAGAAATGATTATAAGTTTTTTCGCGCGGAGAAAGGTTTTTCTCACGGATATCAAAACCCTGTGCCACTTGCATTGTGCGATGCACATTATGTAATAGAAAAAGGGTTACCCGTGCTCCGTACGGGTTTTACAGATGGTGTAACGCGAACAATATGGCTTATGGCCAACGGTGCGGAAAGTTTCCCAGTTAGCGTATCCTCAGAAAGTGATGCTCGAGTGTTGTTCCGGGGCGCAGGTGACAGAACAACTGAACCGCTTTCAGTCTCTTTCCTGTCTTCACTGTGCTAATTATACAGGGTTTTACCTTGTAGGCTGAAAAGGCAGCAGGTGAAATAGCAAAAAAATATGAGAAAACAAGTAAAAAGCTACAGTCTGGTATGGCCTCAGGAGATGTGGTATGAGAATCTATGATAAACTAACACTATCTATATCATTGCTAAGTCTCTCTGTAAGTATTTTTGTGGCATATAAACAATTCGAACCAGTCAAAGACACTCTTACCATTGAAGGAAATCTGGGTTTTAGCAAAGAAACGCCCCTCAGCGAAGTTTACAAAAAAAGCATGTTGACGACTTTTTTCGGAAAAAATAAAACCCTGGCTGGTCCCTTTGTTTTAAAGCTTACGCTATCAAATAACTTAAGCAGGACGGTATCCGTCAAGAATGTTAATGTTACTACTGTCCTTAATGACAAATGGACGTTTGTTAATTCAACCATTAGAAATGAAGATAAGGATAAAATCCAAAGGATTGTAAAAATTGAAGGCAACGGAGTAGAACGAGTTTTTTATCAGGTCAACCTTCCAATTCTTATGACTGTTCAAACGAGAAGTTGTTTGGATAATAATTCTGGAGAAAAGGGATTCAACGCAGCAATTGATAAATGCTATTATGATAAAAATCTAGATATTTTCGGGAATGAAATAAAATACATCAAACATGGAGATACTAAGATATTACTAGCATCTAAACTTGAATCATTACCGTCGGTCAAAGTTAGGCTTACAACAGGTGACAATACCGTAATTGAGAAAATAATTGGCTTTGAGGGGTTAGTCCCAACTTTTTGAGGTAAAATTGCGATATGAAGCACCATTAAAGGAAAAAGAGAACACAGGTTAATTAGCCGTTCGTTTTTTCATCTCTGATTAAAAACCGGGTTTTAGCACAGAATGCATTGCACGAAAACTGCCGCATAATAGCTCCGCGAATTTCTAAGAATTCACGTAGCGTTGTCTTTAACAGCCGATTTTCTGTACTTCATTTTCAAATTTACTAACCAGACTTATACCCGTTCATGCGAATTGACATTGGCAATGTAAAGAAAATTGATTGCGCCTGACCTGCTCCCCGTTATTCACAGTCAGCGTTTCTGACTACGTTAAATATTTTAACGTGGCTACAGCTGTGGCCAGCCGAGACGTCAAGTCGGGTGTAAAGCCGCTGGGCGAGTCTACCGTGACGTTTTACCCCAAAGACGGTGAGTTTGAGCAGGTTACGCGTCCGTGGCTCTCTGAGGCTAGCATGAAACGTGGGCGAGGATCTTGGCAAATCGAGTTCAACTACAAAGTTATGCTTTTCCTGGTTGGCCTTTCATCGCAATTCACGACCTATTCCCTTTACGACTGTGGCCAGCTGAACAGTGTCAAAGTCATCCGCCTCTATGAGAGCCTGTGTCAGTTTCGAAGCTCTGGTACCTGGATTACCGATCATAAATGGCTCTGTGAGCAGTTTATGCTCGCAGAATCTCAAAAAACGAATAAGGCTGAAATGAAACGCACGTTCCTTGAGCCGGCAATCAAGAAAACCAACGAGAAGACGCCTCTCAAAGTCTCTTACAAGACGCTTGATGATGGTAGATTTCTGTTGCGCGTGCTCGATTAACTTCTGACTAATGGGTAACAGGTCAAGTTTAAATTACTGTTTTTCATGTGTTTAAAGTTGATGCTTTTCGCACTTCCATTACAGGCTTGTTTCTACTGAAAGACCTGCGAATGTTGATGTGATTCCCATCTGTGCCCGGCTACAGATTTCAATGACAGTTTTTTGAAAAGCCTGATATCTGCCGATGGCGTGTTGTTGATGCCTTCCCCACACCAGTTTCGTCCATGACTTGATGCTTTTCGCATATGTTGGTTCATTGAACCATTATCACCTAACCTTGTGCAGGTGACGGGGAGAATCTGAGGATGTTGACCCTTTTCCCACAAGTAAACAGTTAGCAAGTTGATGCCTTTCCCATACCTTCCCCCGTAGGATGAAGTTGACGCATTTCCCATAAGCAAACTGCTCAGTGAAGTTGACACGTTTCCCATACTGGGGAGAGTCGAAGAAGTTGATGTTTTTCCCATACCAGAATTATTCGTGAATAACAGCGCCTTCCAAAGCCTGTTTGCAATGATGATGTCATCCATAAATTTGGGTTCATACAGATTAATATTTTACTCGCAAAAGTGAATTGCTGAGAGTGTGTTTCAACTATAAGAGAAAACATAAAAAATATTGGGAGTTTGAGGTTTCCGTAGTTAACTGTCGCTACAAATGAGGTATTCTTTATCAGACTGAAACCAGGGGAGACAATAATGTGAATGCACGGGATTTCGAAAGTTTTGCTGAACCTGAACCATCAAAAAAAAACGGGACTGCTAAACGGGAAAGGGTCTGCAAGAAAGAGCTCAGGCGCAATGTTTTTCTGACTTGGTCGCTGATTTATAGCGTTTTTTTCTGTTCCTGGTTAGGTTTTTTTTCTGTATGCACTGACATCTCTGACGGCTATGTTGATGTATCAGTTGTGTCAGTTCGTTCGATATTGTTGACGACGTTTGTTTTACTTTTACTTCCCATTATTTATTACTTAGGTGTATTCAAAACTCTCAGGGAGGGTAGCTATTTCACTGCGCAACCTTCGGACGGAATTATTTTTAAATTGTGGAGCAGAAAAGCGTACAGAGTGGGGCGATACTATGTGGGCCTGAAACTTCAGGCTATCGTCGGGAATGAAATGTGGGGAAAGGTAATTTCAAAATTATTCAAATTTGTTAAAGACGAGAGTCATAAACGGGGCTGCCCGATAATTATTCGTTCGCACATCTTAATGGTTCCACGCTTCCGTAAGCAGCTTACTAAGCATCTAGACTCTGCGGATATGATTTACAGTGTGAGTACTGGTTTACCGCTTCAGTCTACAGTCAAACTGAAATGGATTACCGCTTCGGTGGTTGCACTTACCGGTAAGATACCGACTATGTACGCCCATGAAGCAGAAATCGTGGTTTTTCCGTCAAATCGCACCCACCTGATGCCGACTTTTCCAGATGGAACGTCGAAACAATTCAAAAGATTCACAGCGTTATGACGGTTTACCAGCATCGCTGGATTTTTACTGGGCAAACCGGATGGTAATGCACTTGCATTGCACAATGCATTTGCATTATACTCGCCCTGCATGTCATGGATGTATGCAACCGATGCCCGGTACTGGGGTGACAACAGGTCATCCTCTTCTGGGTACGAATTGAATTGAGCTCTTGCTGATCATGGAAAGCGTCCAGCAGAGATCCTCTTATATAATGCCGAAAGGCGTTAACGCCCGGCAGTATCAAAGCAATCTGATACCGGGCCCACGTTGGCAACAACGAAGTTGAACTCATGATTGTCGTCAAAAATATCGGTCGCCACAGCAAGTGCCCGCCGGTAAACGTACACAGTTCAGAGTTAAGAGGTTTATAGAATGGTTGATAACTTTAGAATGGCGGACGTGTCACTGCGTGCTGAGTCCCGACTCACTGAACGTAGTCAGACAACGATCCCTGCAGTGATACGCGACGCTTTGCATCTGAAGCCCGGCGAGTATATTCATTACACTCTCCTGGCTGGCGGCAAAGTTATTATGTCCCGGAATGAAGAAGAACAAGACGACCCTGTTGTGTCTCAGTTCCTCAATTTTCTAGAGAATGACATGATGAAAAACCCGCAAGATATTCACCAGGTGCCAACCGCATTCTGGGCGGGCATTCAGACACTCACTGCAGGAGTTGAAGTCGATTTGGACGCGCCGCTTACTGACGATTAATTTTACAGTAAGAGAGAGGGCGCATGGAAAGTTTAGAACTGAATGGCTGGAAAATCTGTTTTCATGATTGTTTCCTGAAGCAGATTAGTTCACTGGCACAATATGTGGCGGAACTGCAAAAATCCCAACCTGACGATTATCAACGCAAGAGGGAGACAAAGCTTCTGGCAGCGATTGAAAAGGTCATAAAGGACAAAATATCAGTTAATCCTCTTGATACGCAGTTTCGGCAAGGTGCCACCCTTGGCCATAATAACAAGCACTGGTTCCGGGCAAAGTTTATGCAGCAGTTCAGGCTGTTTTTTCGCTGCAGTGAGGAACATAAAACAATCATAATTTGCTGGGTAAACGATTTCGATACCCTGCGTGCTTACGGTTCTAAAAACGACGCCTACAGAGTATTTGCCTCAATGCTTAAAGCAGGTAATCCGCCTGATGACTGGGAAGAGCTTATGAGCCAGACCAAATCGGCAGGCTCAGTTCCGGGTTTTCTGCAGAAGCAGGAATAGTTAAGTATGACTTTCAGGTTCCTGGCCCCGGGTCAACAAACCCGGGCGAGCCTGCAACTGTCTGCTTTGCCAAAATCTATATTGCTAAGGCGGCGGTTCCATCAATTGCTCAATCGCGAACATGAGAGCGGGTTCAATCTCATCACTTCGTTCCATACGTGCTCTTAGCAAAAGTATAAGATCACGTTTGATCTCTTCGCGGCTGATTATGTCGCCATCACTCGCTTTTCTCAGACAAACCATGCCTGCCAGTCTGCACGCTTCCCGGTAAGTGGACTGAACTTCGTCATCATCAACGTGCTGCATGAGAATATCTCCTGCACTGAATCAGGTTTTATGCGCGACAGCGCATGAAGGCGCCAGCTGATGCCCGCTAGGGTGAACTGGCCAAATGGCGCCGTTAGCCCGGCGAAGCCGGTTACGGTTTGATAGATTCTGCCTGCCCCCAACCCTTTCCTTGTATCTAACCATACGTGGTGATTAGCTACCACCACTGAAGCAGAGTGAGCCGGTCCCTTCCCTGAGGACGGTTTAAATACCGATCCTGCCTGGCAGAACATGGCCCTCCGCTTCACCTTTCACGCCAGCACATCAGGTTGAACGGTTACCAGGAGCACGACTCCGAATGTACAAGGCGAAAAGGCGTGACGGTTAATGTGAGAGGAGTGAAACCATGTTTCCAGTCGGTATTGATGTCAGTAAAGAAACGCTCGACCTCTGTATGCTTTATGACGGCATGAAAGGTCGCGTCAAAACACGAAATATCCGCAACGACAGCAGCGCGGTTGCGCACCCACTTCGCTGGCTCAGGCTTCAGCACTGCGGTCCGGAGGATGTTCATGTGGTGATGGAGGCCACCGGCGTGTATCACGAACGGCTGGCCACGGCCCTGCACGATGCGGGCTTTTATGTGTCTCTGGCCAACCCTCACCGCAGCCGGGAGTTTGCCCGAGGCATGGGGATGATGACCAAAACGGACAAGGTGGATGCGTATATGCTGGCCTGTTATGCACTGCTGAAAAAACCGCACCGGTGGGAGCCTCCCGCAGCTGATATCAGACATCTCAGCGCACTTCTGCGCCGGCGGGATGTAATACTCGCTGACGCCGTGCGTGAGGAAAACCGGCTCGAAAAATACCAGTCTACCCGTTCATACTCTGGCTAGAGGATCACATCTCCATATTGATGATTTGGTCGTAGATGAGGCATCAAGAAGTGCGGGTATAGGGAAAAAACTGCTGGATTTTGCCACCACTGAATCAGAAAGC
>Ga0105244_10000443_pt1 | contig 37920 bp, 32 predicted proteins | sample KBSM44metaG_FD_80423 | JGI IMG/M metagenome (GOLD analysis project Ga0105244, IMG submission 80423) | Miscanthus rhizosphere microbial communities from Kellogg Biological Station, Michigan, USA - KBS M4-4 metaG | ecosystem: Host-associated > Plants > Roots > Rhizosphere > Soil | place...
GAAATACGTCCGGTCGATGACCTTGAAGCCATTTGGGTCGATCGCCGCGCTATCGACATGAGTCGGCCATGCACGGTCAATTTCAGTCACCGTCCAGGCTTTATCTGCCGAACGCGGCGCGCGGATCTCGACCTTGTTGGATTCAATTCCCGCCGCACGTGCGGCGCGAAGCACCTCGTCCCAGTTGCTATCCTCGGTTTCAGGCATCACCATCCCTTTCATCATGGCGTGATGTTCTGCATGCGAATCGATGTGCGGGTGACCCGTTTGCGGGGTCAGCGCGGTATTCACTTGCGGTGTCATCCACCCCAGCGAGCTGCGCATTTTGTCGATATTCCCGCCTGCCCACTGTGACCATGTTAGCCCCGTAGCAGAGAAAAAGAGTAGCCCGAGCAGTAACGTGGCACCCAGCGTAATATGCCAGTGGCGTGCGCTTCTTTGCGGGGTTTTCCGCACTTTCAGCTTTCTTTTTGGCCGTGAAGTCAGCCACAAAACAACGCCACCTAATGCCGCAATCCACAGCCACGAAGCCGCCAGCTCGCTGTAAATTCGCCCTATATCCCCGAGCAATAAACTGCGATGAAGCTGGTCAATCCAGGTGCGTAGCGGGAGCACGCCGCTGGTGCCATACACCGTCAAATCCCCCTGAATGGCCAGGGTTGCCGGTGAGACAAAAATCGCTCTCGACTCCGATTCCCCTAATGCAGAATCAACAAACTGCACGCGCGTAGTATCGCCAGTTTCAGGAGCCGGGCGCACTGCGTAAATCGTGGCATCTTCGCCGATAAACTTGCGTGCTGCGGCAATTTGCTGCGAAAGCGGCTGGTTTTCACCTGTGTCTTGAGTGCGCAATGCCTGGTGATAAAGCGCGTTCTCAATTTGTGGTGTCAGCACATAGAGTGTGCCCGTCAGGGCTGCGACGAAAATAAACGGGCCGACGAACAGGCCAATATAGAAATGCAGGCGACGCAACAGCGTCAGCAGCGCGCCACGACAGGCGAGCTGCGATTGATTTGCAGGCATGATAATCCTTTGTCGAATTGTGACGTTAAATGATGTTTGTATTAACGAAACAGTGCGACAGGAGGGGCGCGGGGCAGGGCTTCGGCATCGTCATGCTGAGCCAGAAGCGGGGCGATAACCGGCGAGGGAGGCGTACGCGAAATTCGCCATGCCAGCCAGATAAAAGGAATAAACAGCCAGACGATGAGCGGGATATGCAGCAGCAACTGGCAGTATCCACAGGCAATATCGTCCATCAATGAAGCGCCCGCACCCGGCATCAGATGTGATGAGGCGGGCATTTTCATCGCCCCCATGTCCATCATCATGCCAGCCGTGTGACTCATCATTTTATGCTCGCCGCCTTGCACTGCACGCTGTTGCTCCAGTGATTTTGAAATCACCGGGGCGATAAAAAGCATCAGCATCGCCAGTAATGCGAGCGCTGATAGCCATTTATGGCGTGAAAGAGTGAAAAGTGACGGCAAGCGGGCAATCTACCAAAGCTGATTATTGTTGCGCGATTGTACATGGAATGGATGAATTGTTAAAAATATAGATGATGGGGAAAATAAAGATTAAGACGCCCTCTCAGTAGCCAGAGAGGGCGCGAATATCAGGCTTTCAGCGACGCCATATCAATCACAAAACGGTACTTCACATCGCTTTTCAGCATTCGCTCATAGGCTTCGTTAATATCCGCAATGTTGACCATTTCGATATCCGACACGATTCCGTGTTCGCCGCAGAAATCCAGCATCTCCTGGGTTTCTTTGATGCCGCCAATGCAGGAACCGGCAACGGAACGACGCCCCAGAATCAGCGGCAAGGTGCTCACGGGTGGCTCAATACTGCCCAACAACCCGACATACACCAGGGTTCCGTCCAGCGTCAGCGTTGGCATATAGGGGTTGATGTCGTGGGCGTAAGGCACCGTGTCGATAATCAAATCGAACTGGTTGTGGACTGACGCCATCTGCGCGTCATCGGTAGAAAGTACAATGTGGTGCGCCCCTAAGCGGCGAGCATCCGCCTCTTTGCTGGCCGAACGGGTGAACAGGGTGACTTCCGCACCCATCGCGTTAGCCAGTTTCAACGCCATGTGACCCAGGCCGCCCAGCCCAACCACCGCGACCTTACTCCCTTTACCCACATTCCAGTGGCGCAGCGGCGACCAGGTAGTGATACCGGCACACAGCAACGGTGCCGCGCCTTTCAGGTCCATCCCTTGCGGCATTTTCAGCACAAAATCTTCAGAGGCGACAATGGCTTGTGAATAGCCGCCATACGTGGGCTGGTGGTCATGGCGGTCTACACCATTGTAAGTCTGTATGTTACCTTCTTCGCAATACTGCTCCAGCCCTTCCTGACAGGGATGGCAGGTGCGACAAGAATCCACCATGCAGCCGATTCCGGCGTAATCGCCCGGCTTGAATTTCGTCACGTTGCTGCCCACCGAAGCCACGCGACCGACGACTTCATGGCCTGGCACTAACGGATACTGGCTGAAACCCCAGTCGTTGCGCGCCTGGTGGAGGTCTGAGTGGCACACGCCGCAATACATCACTTCAATGACTACATCATCAGGACGCGGTGAGCGTCGGATAAATTCGAATGGAGCAAGGGGAACCTCTGCGGACTGCGCCGCATAACCGAGCACTTTCATCGTCATGGTATTTCTCCGGGTGAAATGTCGCGACCCGCCATGCGGCGGGCGGTGAGGGAGTTGACGAAATTCGCCGTTTCGCCGTTTTACTTTTTGTACTGATCGTCGCTAACGTGTTCCATCCACTCAACGGGGCTGCCATTGAGCGACTCAGCAATCGCGATGTGGGTCATGGCGTTATCAGGCGTTGCGCCGTGCCAGTGTTTGATGCCTTCCGGGATCCAGACAACATCACCCTGGTTTATTTCACGAATTCCAGCACCCCATTCCTGTAGCCAGCCATGACCGTGCGTGATGATCAGGGTTTGGCCCAGTGGATGGGTGTGCCAGGCAGTACGAGCGCCGGGTTCAAAAGTGACGGTTGCTCCGCCGGTACGCGCGGGCGGTGTGGTCTGGAAAGGGGCATCAATACGGACTCTTCCTGTGAAGTAACTTTCCGGACCAGATTGTGATGGCTGAGATCCCGCTGGGGTGATTTTCAATTTTTCTTCCATTTTCTCCTCCACTTCGGCATGTGCTGCCGAGGTTAAATGGACAACATGACTCTGAAGTATAGGAAACTCGTTCAGGCTTGCCGTGTTATCCGAAAATGAAACTCTAACACTGCGAGAATTTGTAGATTAGCCTGCTAAATAAGAATGGCACTATGAGCTGGATTCATGAATGGAGAGTGAGGCCGTTCCTCCCCCAAAGGTGGAGGAGGGTAGGGAAGAGGAAACGATCAGTGATGCGGAATGAAAGGATTAATAGTCAAATTACGCAGGTAGTACTCATTAAAGTTTGAGAAACCACTTTTCTTAATCGCGATTTGCTTGTGATGGCTCACCGTTTTAATCGAGATCCCTAACTTGTTTGCGATATTTTTAGGTTGAATACCTTCCAGCAACATCGATACCACTTCAACTTCACGGTGTGAATGCGTATTGCGATAGTAAAAATCAGAATTCAGGAGTGTCTCTTTTTCATTACATTTCAGCAGGATCTTACACAGTTCATCCAAATTAACTGTCGGTGGGATGATGATGCCCGCCGGAGATTTATTATTAGACTTCAAAATATAAAATACCTGCTTTTCAGCGATAAAATAGTTAACCGTATTAGCATCATCCTCCTGCTCTTTTAACGCTTCAAAAAAGCAGTGGAGATTATTGTTCGCAATGTGATTAACGCTGAACGTAACGTCTTGTTGGTCAAGGGTTGACAATAGATGCTTCACACCAGGTAGTAAAAAACAATTATCACTCAGAATATAAATGTTTTTCATTACGCAATTTGCTGAGTTGTTCATGCTGTAAATCCTTTTAACAAATACTTGGCACTATCACGGTAAGTTATTACTTTCCGTTCTAAATGGTAGGGGCGTTATTGAGAACGACTTTAGCATGTCTATTCATGAAGTAAATTGCCGGAAATAGTAAGCATTAATTAAGTAATAATTAACGGGCGCTGAATTTATTTATATCTCAATAACTTTGCGCATAATAATAATGCTGCAAAGTATTAAATCAGAAAAAAATTAATCAGTTGCCCAAATTTCACAATGCTTGCGTATCAACTCAGTTAACAGTCCACCTTCGCTAATAAATTGGCGGATACGACGGGTGTCACTGTCATTTATGCGTACATAACCTTCTATCGCTTCTAAAGCAGAGGTCGCCTGAAGTTGTGCTGCATAGGGGGCGAGAGTATCAAGCAGGGGTAAAATATCTTCTGCCAGCGTGCGTTGCTCACCGCAGCGTACATCAGTCAGTTTCCCTTCAAAGCCAAAGCGGCTGGCCTGAAAACGGTTGAAGCGGTACAGCAGATAATCTTCGGAACGCGGAACGAAAGGACGTTCGCTCAGCAGCCAATGCGCCAGCGCCTGAATAAAACCGGCAATGTTGACCGCACGAGTGATAGTCAAAGGTGTATCCATCACGCGTACTTCTATGGTGCCAAAATTTGGGCTGGGGCGAATATCCCAGTGCAGGTCTTTCATCGACTGAACGATGCCGCTGGACTCGAGTCGTTGGTACATCCATTTAAACTCTTGCCAGTCGCTAACAAACGGGGCCGGGCCGTTGTCCGGAAACGCCGAGAAAATATTCAGCCGTGATGAAGCATAAGTCGTATCCCCGCCCTGAATATAGGGTGACGAGGCGGAAAGGGCGATAACATGAGGAACAAAGCGCGATAAACCATGCAATAAATAGATAGCGTCTTCTTCATTTTCGCAGCCGACATGCACGTGTTGGCCAAAAACTGTGGCCTGTTTCATTAAATAACCGAATAGCTCCAGCGTCTGGTTATAGCGTTCGCTTTGACATACTTCCTGGCGCTGCCATTTTTGAAACGGATGTGTGCCGCCGCCGCAAATAGTCAGATGATGTTGGCTGGCAGAGTGCAGGACGTGTTGGCGCAAACCAGATAACTGGGAAAATGCCTCGCCGATATCAGCGCAGACTCCGGTGGCAATTTCCAGCATGCTTTCGGTGATGTCATGTTTGACTTCGCCTTCGGTCACCACGCCTTTTAGCGAGTCAATCAGCAGCGAAGAATCCTGGCTGAGGTCGTTGGTTGGCGGATTGATTATTTGCAATTCCAGCTCAATACCAAGGGTGTATGGCTCAGAATGGACAAAATCACTTAGCGGCATACGGTCATCTCGTTTTTGGCACCCGCACTGAGTGCATTCGTGCGTTTAGTATAGTCAGCCGTTTGGTATTCACCCTCTAAATTTATGTGGGTATATGTCGCTATTATTTTAGCTTAAGAATTATCTTTCATATCAATGCAATGAAAATATTGTAAAGAATATTCAGTGAGTTAAAACTGCAATAATGGTTGCAGATGAATTTATGACCCCGCATTATATGTGTCGTTTATGAAGGAGTTATTATGAAAGATTTGGTTTCATTTTTAAGTACTTTTGGTATTGCCCTTGATCCGACCACTTCGATATTAGTGGTTCTGGGAATTATCTTTATATTTTCATTAGCGGTGCATTTTATTCTCCATAGAATTGTTCTGCGGACGTTTGAACGACGTGCAAACTCCAGCCAGCATTTATGGCTGCAACTTATCACCGAAAACAAATTATTTCATCGGCTTGCACTCACCTTGCAAGGGATTATTGTCAATATTCAGGCGGTATTGTGGTTGCAGAAAGGCAGTGATGTTAGCCAGATACTGATTATCTGTGCGCAACTGTGGATTATGCTCTACTCGTTGCTGTCATTATTCTCCTTGCTGGATGTGATTTATAATTTCTCACAGAAATTTACTATTACCTCAGATATTCCGCTGAAGGGAATATTCCAGGGGGTGAAACTGATCGCCTCGATTATCATTGGTATCATGATTGTCTCGCGTATTATTGGGCAGTCACCCGCCATCTTAATCAGCGGCCTGGGTGCCATGGCGGCGGTACTGATGTTGGTGTTTAAAGACCCGATTCTGGGCCTGGTTGCCGGTATTCAGCTTTCAGCCAACCGCATGTTAAAGCTCGGCGACTGGCTGGAAATGCCCAAGTATGGTGCCGATGGCGCGGTAACTGATATCGGCCTGACCACCGTGAAAGTCCGTAACTGGGATAATACAATTACCACTATTCCCACCTATGCTTTGGTTTCTGATGCTTTTAAAAACTGGAGCGGTATGTCGCAATCAGGTGGCCGTCGTATTAAGCGTAGTATTAATATCGATACCACCAGTATTCATTTTCTTTCTACCGATGAAATAGAACATTTAATGAAGGCGAGACTATTAAAGCCTTATATCGATTCGCGAAGTAAGGAAATTGCAGACTATAACCGTACGCATAATAGTGATGGGGTTTCAGTACTGAATGCGCGCAGCATGACTAACGTCGGGACATTCCGGGTTTATCTGACCGAATATCTGCAAAACCACCCGCGCATTCGCAAAGACATGACATTAATGGTGCGCCAGTTAGCGCCGGGTGCAGAAGGTCTGCCAATAGAGATTTATGCTTTTACTAACACTGTCGCATGGCTGGAATATGAATCCATTCAGGCTGATATTTTTGAGCATATATTTGCTGTGGTTGATCAGTTCGGTTTGCGGATACATCAGGCACCGACCGGTAACGATATTCGTTCGATTGTCACGGTGATGAAAAACTAATCTATTTCGTAGGGTGGATAAGCGATAGCGTCATCCACCAAAAAAATGCCAGATGGCGCTACGCTTCCCGGTCAATCGAAAACCAACGTCGCCAGATAAAGCGAATCACGAAATACTCAACCGCACCTAACGCCAGAAACCACAGGCAAAAGATGATGGTGTAGAGTTGGTTCATATCCAGCAAATGGAACATCTTGATAAGTTTCTGTGCCAACTCGATAGTCAGCGCTGGAGCAGGTAGCAGCAGGCAAGACAAAAAGGCCAGCAGTAAGATGCCGCCAGCACTCATCAGGGCTTCAAGAGGGTGTTTCATGTCATGGTTACGCCGGGGGGTTAAAAACACAGGCAAAAACACATTGTCCGGGAAAATTACCGCTGTTTCAAATCGCCCTTTGTTCATTCCCGATACAACAAGTCGCGATAAATCTCCGTCAGCAACCCACCTGGCGCAAACTGTTTTTTAATCCACCGTGTCACCTGGCCGGTTGCCGCGTGCTGAGTGGCGAGCAGCATTCGCGAATCCTGGCGCGGGTTGCTTATCTGCTTGGTGACTAACAGGCCACTTTCCTGTGCTTCACGCACCATATAATCAGGCAAAAAACCCACACCTTCACCCAGGATCTGGCACTGGCATTTGGTATTAAAGTCCGGCACCAGAATCGCTTCCTGGCCGTGCAGGAGCCAGCCCACTTTTTTATTCAGCGTCAGTGCGGTGTCTTCCACCATGATATTCGGATACAGGCGCAACTGGCTTTCAGCAATCGGCTCCGGCATAAACGCCAGCGGGTGAGTCGGGGCGATGGCGAACTCCCAGCGGATCGCGCCAATTTCGGTGTAGTCGATACCGCCGCCATCCAACAGCGTATCTGGTGCGCCAATCGCGATATTAGCCTGGTTATTAATAATCGCGTCCCAGACGCCGTTGTACACCTCGGTGGTAATAGTAATCAGGCAGGTCGGGAACTGTTTTTTGAGAATTTGCAGCAGCTTTGCGGTGTGGCGTGGGGTGTAGAGTAACTGATTAATACAGATACGAACCTTGACCTCAATCCCTTGAGAAATGGTATCGACGCCGCGCTTGATGGCATGAAAGTCATTCAGCAACTCGGTGGCTTTGCGATAGAAATAGTACCCGGATTCGGTTAATTCGATGCTGCGCGTGTTACGCACAAACAGCACCACGTCCAGGTAAGTCTCGATTCTTTTAATGGTGTAACTGATGGCCGACGTGGTGACATCTAACTCTACGGCCGCCTTGCTAAAGCTTGAAAGCCGCGCTGCGGTGGTAAAGGCAAGCAGGTTCTCTTCGGTAAAAATGGAATTCATGTGCCGCTCCGCTGTGTCCTTTTGGTGGATGACGCTGTGCTTATCCACCCTACAACAACCCATTTCGTAGATCGGATAAGCGAAGCGTCATCCGACACCCACCCAACTCTATTGTTGAATGTATTTGTAATCCTTATGATCCGCACCCCAGTCTTGAACCATATTTAACACTGCCGTTACAACTGATTTGAAGAGTATCACACTTCTTCAATCCCATTTTCCCCGCGTTTGGCAAGGCCTCGTGGCACGCTCGCCAGTGGGGACTAAAGCCATCAGAAACAGGTTTTATCATAGGTAAAATATTGCGCTAACCCACATTTTTCTCACATTGTTGAGTTTAATTCAATAATGTTGTCATTAACGATGAATGATTTTTAAACGGATGTTAAAGCGACTTGAGTGTTGCTATTCTCAGTTCATCAGCAATAGCAAAGTATCGGAGTATGGATATGTCTCAGAAAGAACTGATTGCCGAATTTCTAAATGCCGCCGAACATGGCCAGCTGGAAAATATAAAACAATGTCTTAACGATGGGGTGGATATTAATGCCACAAACCGTCAGGGGCGCACCGCAATTACACTCGCCAGCTTGCATAAGAAATATGATTGCGTTGAGTATTTAATCTCAGCGGGTGCGGATGTTAATAAGCAAGACCAAACCTGTTTTAACCCCTTCCTGTTAAGTTGCCTGAATAATGACTTAACGTTGCTGCGTTTAATTTTACCGGCTAATCCAGACCTGAACTGTTTATCTCGCTTTGGTGGTGTGGGTATTACCCCGGCCAGTGAAAAAGGTCATGTTGAAATTGTCCGTGAATTAGTGACGCGCACTGAAATTAATGTCAACCACACTAACTTTGTTGGCTGGACACCGTTGCTCGAAGCCATTGTGCTGAATGACGGCGGTGCTAAACAGCAAGAGATCGTCAAGCTACTTCTTGAGCATGGCGCTAACCCGCACATGACCGATAAATACGGCAAATCCCCACTGACGCTGGCGCGTGAAAAAGGTTACCACGAGATTGCCGAACTGCTGGTGAAAGCCGGAGCATAAAACACAGGAGATGCACTATCGCAGGCTATATTCAGCGGCAGTGTTTCTTTGCTCAAACGGCAGATAGCGCGTTTCTAAACTCTGTTCTGACAAATGGATATGTTGAGCAGGTGTTCTCCAGGGCGGTGAATATTCACTTCCCAGAACAGCAACAGATGTTCACCTTGTTGAGCATCGATTGTGATAACGCGCCAAACAGCTGCCGTTTAGCACTTAAGCATTGCCAGCCTTTCTTCCAGCCCGGTGAACGGGTCAATTTTCACCGTAGTGGCATTGATATTGGCGACGATAAACGCATCGATTTATCACGCTGCACACGCTGGCAACCCGATGCACTTTATTTAAACCCACAACGAATACAGGAAATAGACTGGCAAACTGTTGCACAAATCATCCAGGCCAGTGTGAAACACAGTTCGTCGTTATTTTATTTTCGCAGCGATAATATTTTTTATCAGGAAATGAGCCGTTTACTGCAATTGCATCGGGCGAAACTTATTTTAGCGCTACAGGAAGGAAACTGTTCCGCGATTGAAAATGAAATGACCGCGTTGCTGGGGTTGGGAGTTGGGTTGACGCCGTCCGGAGATGATTATCTCGCGGGGTTAAGTGCGGTGTTATTTATTGACGGGCATCCGGCGCAACATTATCGCTCGCTATTTATTTCTGTATTAGCACGAAGAAAAAATAAAACAACATTGCTCAGTGTTATTACGCTGCGCGAAGCCATTGAACAACGTTTCCGTGAAAGTATTCACGAGTTTCTTTATCACGTAATTAATGGTGAGCAAAAACCTATTCAGCAGTTTATTAATGAAATTAAAAAAATAGGGTCAAGTTCAGGATGCGACATGCTTTGCGGCATGGCGGACGCCTTCGCGATGACCCGACCTGACGGAGGAAATCATGTCAACCAGGATTGTGATTAAAAAGAATACCTATTTTGATTCTGTCTCACTGATGTCTATTTCAACCAAAGCTAACCAGCTTGACGGGGTTGAACAGGCGTTTGTAGCGATGGCCACCGAGATGAACAAAGGGGTGCTGAAAAACCTCGGCTTGTTAAATGATGAACTGGAACAGGCCAAAAATGGCGACCTGATGATCGTTATCAAAGGGGCGAGCGATGCGGCGAACGTTGCCACGCTTGAAGCCATCGAAGAGTTGTTCACCCGCAAAGACAGCGGCGGTTCTCGTCACGAAGCACGCTATGCCACGATTGCCAGCGCACACAACAACGTCCCTGAAAGTAACCTGGCGGTAATTTCCGTCAACGGTGCATTTGCCGCCCGCGAAGCGCGCCAGGCACTGGAAAACAATCTCAACGTGATGCTGTTTTCCGATAACGTTTCTTTAGATGACGAACTGGCACTGAAACAACTCGCTCATAGCAAAGGTCTGCTGATGATGGGGCCGGATTGCGGTACGGCGATTATCAATGGCGCGGCGTTGTGCTTTGGCAACGCGGTGCGCCGTGGCTCGATTGGTATTGTTGGCGCATCTGGTACCGGCAGCCAGGAATTAAGCGTGCGTATTCATGAGTTTGGCGGCGGTGTTTCCCAGCTTATTGGCACCGGCGGGCGTGACTTAAGCGAGAAAATCGGCGGCATCATGATGCTCGATGCGATAGGGATGCTGGAAGATGACACGCAAACGGAAGTGATTGTGCTGGTTTCTAAGCCGCCTGCTGAATCCGTGGCGCGTAAAGTGCTGGAGCGGGCGAAAGCGTGCCGCAAGCCAGTAGTGGTCTGCTTCCTTGGCACCAAAGACGCCCGTGAAGATGAACCCGGTTTACAGTTTGCTCGCGCCACCAAAGAGGCGGCGCTGAAAGCCGTTCTGCTGACCGGTATCAAAAAAGAGTCACTCGATTTACATCCGCTCAACTGGCCGCTGATTGAAGAAGTGCGCGCACGCCTGAAGCCCGAGCAGAAATACATTCGTGCGCTGTTCTGCGGCGGCACCTTGTGCGACGAAGCGATGTTCGCGGCACTGGAAAAATACCCGGACGTTTACAGCAATATTCAGCCCAACCCGGAATATCGCCTTAAAGACGTGAATGTCAGCGTTGCTCACACCTTCCTCGATTTCGGCGATGACGATTTCACCAACGGCAAACCGCACCCGATGATTGACCCAACCAACCGCATCAGCCGCCTGTTGCAGGAAGCGCGTGACCCGCAGGTGGGCGTGATTGCGATGGATTTCGTGCTCGGTTACGGCTCGCATGAAAACCCGGTCGGCGTGATGCTCGATGCAATCAAAGAAGCGAAAGCCATTGCCGCACGCGACGGGCGGCATCTGGAAATTCTCGGCTACGTGTTGGGCACCGATTTAGATACCCCTTCGCTTGCACAGCAGTGCCAGATGCTGACCGATGCAGGTGTTATCTGGGCAAGCAGCAGCACCAACACCGGTCTGCTGGCGCGTGAGTTTGTCTGCAAGGAGAAAGCACAATGAGTCTGTTCAACCAACCGCTGAACGTGATTAACGTCGGCATTGCGATGTTTAGCGACGATTTGAAAAAGCAGAACGTCCCCGTCACGCAACTGGACTGGACACCGCCGGGGCAAGGCAATCTCGCCGTGGTGAAGGCGCTGGATGCTATTGCCGCGCCAGGGCTTGCGGAAAAAGTAGCGGCGGCCAACAAGCTGGCCGTTGAACGCATTATTCAGTCGCAGCCTGTTTTGGTCGGTTATGACCAGGCGATTAACGTTGTTCCCGGCATGACGCGCAACACCATTTTGCACGCCGGGCCGCCTGTCGCCTGGGAAGATATGTGTGGCGCGATGAAAGGCGCGGTTACTGGCGCACTGGTATTTGAAGGGCTGGCGGCAAACCTCGATGAAGCCGCGACACTCGCCGCTTCCGGTGAAATCATCTTCTCGCCTTGCCACGAACACGACTGCGTGGGCTCGATGGCGGGCGTGACGTCTGCCTCGATGTTTATGCACATCGTTGAGAACAAAACTTACGGCAATCGCGCGTATACCAACCTCAGCGAGCAGATGGCGAAGATCTTGCGCATGGGGGCCAACGACCAGAGCGTAATCGACCGTCTGAACTGGATGCGCGATGTACTTGGCCCAATGCTGCGTGATGCGATGAAGCTCGCCGGTGAAATCGACCTGCGTTTGATGCTGGCGCAAGCGCTGCATATGGGCGACGAGTGCCACAACCGCAACAACGCGGGCACCACGTTGCTGATTCAGGCGCTGACGCCGTGGATTATTCAAACCAACTTCACTGTGACGCAGCAAAAAGAGGTGTTCGATTTTGTCGCCAGCAGTGACTACTTCTCCGGCCCGACGTGGATGGCGATGTGCAAGGCGGCAATGGACGCGGCACACGGCATCGAATACAGCACCGTGGTCACCACCATGGCGCGTAATGGTTTTGAGTTTGGCCTGCGCGTCAGCGGCCTGCCTGGGCACTGGTTTACCGGCCCGGCACAGCAAGTGATCGGCCCGATGTTTGCCGGTTATAAGCCTGCCGATTCTGGCCTCGATATTGGCGACAGCGCAATTACTGAAACCTACGGCATTGGTGGATTTGCTATGGCAACGGCTCCGGCCATTGTTGCACTGGTGGGTGGCACGGTGGATGAAGCCATCGATTTCTCGCGCCAGATGCGCGAGATAACGCTCGGTGAAAACCCTAATGTCACGATCCCGTTGTTGTCGTTTATGGGTATCCCGACTGCCATTGATATTACGCGGGTGGGCGACAGCGGCATTCTGCCGGTGATCAACACCGCCATTGCCCACAAAGACGCGGGTATTGGCATGATTGGCGCCGGGATTGTGCATCCGCCGTTTGAATGTTTTGAGAAGGCTCTGCTCGCCTTTAGCGAGCGTTACTCTTTCTGAGGGAAACAGCGATGAAAAGCATAAAGCTGGAGTGGAAACGTGGTGACTGGGCAGCTTACTTCGGGTTAATGACCAACAACCTGACCAACTTGCTGACCATGATGGGGTTACTGATTTTTGTCGTCGGTATTCCTACTGAAATTGTTTATGGGCGTATTGCGCCAGCCTTTGGGATGGCGGTACTGGTCGCCAGCGTGTGTTATGCGTGGTTTGGTTTGCAACTGGCGAAGGAGACAGGGCGTAAAGACGTGACCGCGCTGCCTTCCGGGCCAAGTGCGCCGTCGATTTTTACCGTGACATTTTTGGTGCTGATGCCGGTCTATCAGCAAACCGGCGATGCCGAATTTGCCATTCAGATTGGCCTGGTGTGGTGCTTTGTTGAAGCGATGATTCTGGTGGGCGGTTCGTTCCTCGGCGAAACCATCCGCAAGATGATCCCGCGTACCGTGCTGCTGTCGTGTTTGTCGGGCTTAGGTTTGTTGCTGCTGGCCATGAACCCAATGCTGCAGGCATTTGAAGCGCCAACGGTTTCCTTCATCGTACTGCTGCTTATCTTCATCAACTGGTTTGGCAAAAAACCGATTTTTGCTCGCATTCCAACGGGTTTATTACTGCTGATTGCTGGTACTGCGCTGGCGTGGGTTTCTGGCCTGCAAAGTCCGGAAGCCATCAAAGCATCGATGTCATCATTCGGCTTTAACCCACCGTCGATTCATGTTGATAGCTTCCTGCAAGGATTGCCGCACGCGTTGCCTTATCTGGCGTCGGCGGTTCCGTTGGGGCTGGCGAACTACATTTTTGACCTGGAAAACATCGAGAGCGCCCACGCGGCAGGTGATGAATATAACACCCGCAAAGTGATGCTGACCAACGGCCTGGCCTCCACGCTTGGCTGCCTGATGGGGAATCCGTTCCCGGTCACGGTATACGTCGGCCATGCTGGCTGGAAAGCGATGGGTGCGAGCATTGGCTATACGCTGGCGTCCGGTGTGACGATGTTTATCGTACCGTTGTTTGGCCTCGGCGCGTTCATGCTCGCCATTATTCCGATGACCGCGATTGTACCGATTCTGGTGTTTATCGGCGTAGTGACCGCCAACCAGGTGGTGCGCGAAACGCCGAAAATAGAGGTGCCGGTTATCTTCATCTGCCTGTTCCCGTGGATAGCCAACTGGGCGCTGACCATGGTGAATAGCGTGATGGCGGCGGCAGGGACGTCGGCGGCGAAAATCGGCTTTGAGACCCTGGCGCATAAAGGCGTGTTTTATCAAGGCCTGGTACATTTGGGCAACGGCGCACCGCTCGCCAGTATGTTGTGGGGTTGCGTGGCTATCTTCGCCATTATCAACAAGCCGTTACGCGGCGCAATTGCGGCAGCCGTCGGCGCATTGCTGGCGTTGTTTGGTGTGATTCACGCGCCAATTGTCGGCTTTGCACAGGGCAGTTCGCTGATGTTTGTCACCGCATATTTGATGATGGGCGCAATGTTTGTGGTGAAGCATGTGCTGGACAGGCGTGAAGCGGCGTCTGAGGTTGCGACCTCCGTTTAATACTCCCCCTCACCCTAGCCCTCTCCCCCTGGAGAGGGAATTGTCCGGTTTTCTCCCTCTCCAGGGGGAGAGGGCCGGGGTGAGGGCGTCCGTACCCTAAAGGATAAAAATAATGAAACAACTCGTGGTAGTGGCGATTGGCGGCAACAGCATCATCAAAGACAATGCCAGCCAGTCGGTTGAACATCAGCAAATCGCCGTCAAAGAAGTCGCGCAAACCGTGCTGGAAATGCTCTCATCGGACTACGATATTGTGCTGACCCACGGTAATGGCCCGCAGGTGGGGCTGGATCTGCGCCGCGCAGAGATTGCCCATGAGAAAGAAGGCTTGCCGCTCACGCCGCTGGCTAACTGCGTGGCGGATACCCAAGGCGGCATCGGCTATTTGATTCAGCAAGCGTTGAATAACCAGTTGGGGAAACACGGCGACAAGAAAGCGGTCACCGTGATCACTCAGGTGGAAGTCGATCCCAATGATCCTAATTTCACTCATCCAACCAAACCAATTGGCGCGTTCTTTAGCGAACCGCAGTGCGAAGCGCTGAAAGTTGCGCATCCTGACTGGCAATTTGTGGAGGATTCCGGGCGCGGATACCGTCGCGTGGTGGCGTCACCTGAACCGCTGCGCATTGTCGAAGCGGATGCCATCAGTGCGCTGATTAAACAAGGGTTTGTGGTGATTGGTGCGGGCGGCGGCGGTATTCCGGTGATTCGCACCGCACAGGGCGATTACCAGAGCGTGGATGCAGTCATCGACAAAGATCTCTCTACGGCTCTACTGGCACGCGAAGTGAAGGCTGACATCTTAGTCATCACCACCGGTGTTGCGAAAGTGTGCATTCACTTCGGCAAACCGGAACAGCGTGCGTTAGACGAAGTGACGGTTGAGCAGATGGCGCGTTTTAGCGAAGAAGGGCATTTCCCTCCGGGAAGTATGCTACCGAAAATTACCGCAAGCCTGGCGTTCCTGCGCAATGGTGGCAAACGGGTGATTATCACCACTCCTGAAAAATTACCCGCAGCTCTGCGTGGCGAAACCGGGACTCATATTGTTAATGCTTAATAGCGGGAGAATTCGATGAATAATGCAGAAAAAAGTCGTCGTGAATTTTTAAGCAGCAGCGGCAAAGTTGCCGCCGCCTGCGCACTCTTTGGCGCGACGGGCTCCATGGCGTATGCTGCAAAACCAGCATCCACAACCTGTGAGACGGGCAATCGCATGAGCGCCATTAAAGAATCGCACTATTACCTCGACAACGTTCTGCTGGAAGCCGGGTTCCGCCGCGACGGGCAGAATGTGGTGGGCACCGAAACTGAGCTAAAAACACTCGAAATCAAAGACGGCGTTATTGCGGCATTGCTCGCAAATAAACAACATCCGGACGCCACGCTTGCGCACTATGATGCTTCGGGAAAATTGCTGCTGCCTGCGATGCGCGACATGCACATCCACCTTGATAAGACCTTTTACGGCGGCCCGTGGCGTGTGCATAACCGCCCGGCGGGCACCACCATCCTCGATATGATTGCCCTTGAGCAAAAACTGCTGCCGGAACTGCAACCGGTCACTCAGGAACGGGCAGAAAAGCTGATTGATTTGATTCAGTCGAAAGGCTCGACCATTGCGCGTAGCCATTGCAACGTCGAGCCGGTTTCCGGGTTAAAGAACCTGGAGAATCTGCAAGCGGTTCTGGAGCGTCGCAAAGCGGGTTTTAGCTGTGAAATCGTTGCGTTTCCGCAGCACGGTTTGCTGCATTCCAACTCCGTTCAACTGATGCGTGACGCAATGCAAGCGGGCGCGCACTACGTTGGTGGGCTTGACCCGACCAACGTCGACGGCGCGATGGAAAAATCGTTAGATACCATGTTCCAGATAGCCATCGACTACAAAAAAGGCGTTGATATTCACCTGCATGAAACCAGCCCTGCGGGCATTGCGGCGGTGAAATACATGGTGGAAACGGTCGAGAAAACCCAGGAGCTGAAAGGCAAGCTGACCATCAGCCATGCGTTTGCACTGGCGGTGATGAACGAACAAGAAGTGGATGCAATTGCCACGCGCATGGCCGCACAGCAAATCACCATCGCTTCAACGGTGCCGATTGGCACTATGCACATGCCGCTCAAGCAGTTACAAGAAAAGGGCGTGTTTGTGATGACCGGCACTGACAGCGTTATCGACCACTGGTCGCCGTATGGCCTGGGCGACATGCTGGAAAAAGCCAACCTGTATGCACAGCTCTATATGCGCGTGAGTGAAGTGAATCTTTCCCGTTCACTGGCGATTGCCACCGGCAACGTGCTGCCGCTAAACGACAGGGGCGAACGCGTGTGGCCGAAAGCGCAAGATGAAGCCAGCTTCGTGCTCGTGGACGCCTCGTGTTCCGCTGAAGCCGTCGCACGTATCTCGCCACGCACAGCCACATTCCATAAAGGCAATTTGGTGTGGGGTGAGCTTAGCGTGTAATTTTGTCGGATGACGCTGGCGCTTATCCAACCTACCCCAGAATGGGGTTTGTAGGGTGGATAAGCGCCCGTTCTGTCTGATAATTAACTCCTCCAGAACGTCCTCGAGAACAAAATCAGCACCGGGTAAATCTCAAGTCGGCCCAATAACATCGCGGCGCACATCAAATATTTAGCGCTATCGCTTAGCGTCCCAAAACCTGCTGCGGTCTCGCCAAAACCTAATCCCATATTGTTAATACAGGCCGCAACAGTGGCGAAAGAGGTTAACAGGTCATATCCCTGTAAGTTGAGCATCCAAATAAAGAAGCAGGTGCACACCACATAAAGGAAGAAAAAGCTCCAGACCGAGCGCAATACCCGGTCGTTCACCGGTGAGTTCCCGACACGAATACTCATAATGGCGCGCGGGTGTGCCAGTTGATGGACTTCATGGCGGCTTTGCTTAAATAGCACCAGGAAACGCAGCGCTTTAATCCCACCGCAGGTTGACCCCACACAGCCGCCAAAAAAACTGGCTGACAACAGCAAAACGATGGTGTGTACCGGCCAGGACGCGTAATCCGCCGTCGCCAGGCCGTTGTCGGTAATCATCGAACTGGTGAGGAAAAAGGCGTGTACGAAGGACGCAGGCAAGGAGTACATACCTGCTCGCCACACTTCCAGGGTAATAATCAGAATGACAATACTGGCGATCATCAGGAAGAATCGCAGCTCAGCACTCTTGATAAATGGGGTAATGCTGCGGCGGGATAGCGCCACAAAATAGAGCGTAAAGTTTATCGCCGAAAGTAACGAAAACCCGCCAGCAACCAGTTCAATGGCGTAGCTGTTGTAGAAACCAATACTGTCTGTTTGGGTCGAGAATCCGCCAAGTGACACGGTAGAAAGGCCGTGACAAAGCGAATCAAATAAAGGCATTCCCGCCAGCCAGAAGGCAAGGGTACAAGTACCGCCCAATAGCAAGTAAGTCAGCCACAGGCTTTTCGCGGTATCAGCAAGGCGAGGGGTGAGGCGTTCTTCTTTAAATGGCCCAGGCATTTCGGACTGATAAAGTTTCATCCCCCCAATACCGAGCAGCGGCAGCACCGCAACGGCCAGCACGATAACCCCTAAACCGCCAACGAAATTGAGCTGTGCGCGATAATAGAGAATCGATTTTGGCAAACTTGAGACATCGTGAAAAACAGAGGCTCCGGTGGTGGTAATCCCCGAAACACCTTCAAAGATGGCATCGGCAAGCGACACATTGTAGCTGTCATCAAGCCATAGCGGCATTGCACTGATAAGAGAAAAAAGCAGCCAAAACAACACGATGATGATAAATCCATCACGTGTTTCGAGCTGTATATTTGTGCGCCCGGTTAATCCCCAGCCAATGCTTCCCAGCGTAAAAGTGATGATAAACGTATAAAGAAAACCAAACAGGCTGCGATCTTTCTCAATCAATGCCAGCAACATGGGGGGAATCATGGTCAAACTGTAGAGCACCACCAAAAAAGCGCAGAGGTGGATCACAATTCTAAAACGGGTTGATATATACATCAGATAAACCCAAATACCTGTGTTATTCAGGTATATCAATCAGGTACGGATGGCAAAGTATAGGGTATTTTGGGGGAATCTGGCGACAAAGCAGATTCGGAAGTTTGAAATGAATGGCTAACGAGAGCATTCGTATGGTTGTTTATTGTGCAGAAGGGCTGGAGTGGGACAGAATGAGCAACACGGTGGTTGCCCATTCTTAATTAGCTGAAGCGGTGATTACTTCTTGTTATACACGTCCGCAGTACCGTGAATTTTATTCTCGGTGTCCGCAGAGGTGACAACATAGAACTTGCCGCCCAGAGCATCCGCTTTCTTAGACAACTCGTCTTTAGCGTCGCTCGGTGACATTTCACCACTGGTGGTGATTGTCCCGACTTTCACATACTGATCTTTGTGGTCGTTATAAGCTTCTTTCGTCAGCAACTCTGCTGAAACTGCACCGAATGATACTGCACCCAAAGTTAATGCTACCAAAATACCCTTAGCTATCTTCATGAAAAACCTCATCTTTGATAATGGTAGATAGACTCTTGATAGCTCCCGTTGCAGGTTTGCCTGCAGCGTTGTCTATTTAGAGTAAAAAATGCAATCCCTACCCTAAGACTATGGTCGAGGATTTCGTATTTCGCCACCCCGAAAAGCGGATATTTTGGTGTAAAAATAGAAACCTACAATCATTTATGCTGGTCTTGTCGGGTGTTGCTAGCGCTAACGCGACCTGCGAAGAGCAGTTATAGGGAGGATGAGCGCCAGCAGCATTAGAATGCACTTTTTAAAGTTTCCAGAAGAATATGTTCATCAGCAACCTGCGGCAGTGCATTAGATTTACTGTAGAGTTGGCGAGCCAGTGTTTATTGTTGGCACCATGAAAATTCCTAAATAATAAATTTATTTTAATCCAGATAATTAATGTTTAATTAAAAATAAAAAACAAATTGCATTGTTATGTGCTACTGGTGGTAATTTTAATTACCCTGCTAATGGAATGAGGTAAGTAATTCTATTGTTTGGGTTTGCCTGCTCAATGCCACTTTTTATCTATCCTTAAGGCAAATTTATTAGCTATTACATGCCATATAACGCTTATGTATGTTGGGCGGTAAATGCTATTGGGCTAATTCTTTAGGAGTATTTTTATCGGATTTGGGAGTATTACAACTGCTTACATAACACATACCATTAAACAAGTGGTTACATACAGGATTTAACGCTGCATTATTGTTTTAAGTCTCGTTGTTAATGCTGCTGGGAAATGAAAATACGATTATATTGAATGGTTTTTTATCTTTGTTATTAGATATTAAACTGTTCATTCATCCTTGCTGCTCCATTCTTTGCAAGAATGCCTGATTGTTCTATCATGGAAATAGTGGAATGAATTCAATCATTATTGAGTTGATTCTTATTACTGTAATAACACTCACCTATTTTATTGCAATACCAGTTATCGGCTGGCCTGCCTTTATTGTGTCCGGCCAGGATAACTACGTGGTCACTATTAATTGGAATAACCTCATCATGGAAAATAACGAACTATCCACCGTCGTCGAGAAAAGACTGGTTGCCAGATTTCTGGATATGTTCATCAAGCTCGGTCTTATCCTGGCACTAGGTTCCTTCTGTTTTACTATCATTTCACCTTTCATGAATATGTTGCTGTGGGCGCTAATTTTGGCGGTCACGCTGTATCCGCTGCATCAGCGTTTTGCAGCTCGAATGGGGGAAAAACAAGGCAGGGCTGCAACGGTACTGGTATTACTGGGCGTGTTGTTGATCGTGGCACCAACCGTTGCCATGGTCAGCTCTTTGGGTGATAGCGTAAGTAGCGTTGTGGATAAAGCCACCAGCGATAGCCTGGTTATCCCGGCACCTTCCGCTGACGTCGCTTCTATTCCTGTGGTCGGTGGCAAAGTTCACGCATTGTGGAGCAAAGCCTCGACGGATTTACCTGGCCTTATCAACAACTATCGCCCGCAGTTAGGGGATATCACCAAGCAGGTTGTTGGTGTGCTGGCTAGCATGGGTGGTGGGTTAATCGGTTTTGTCTTCTCCTTCATCGTGGCCGGTATCATGATGGCCTGGGGTGCGCCGGGTGCAAGGAGTGCTGAACGCATTGCTATGCGTATCACCGATGAACGCCGCGGCATGGCATTGACCAAACTGTGTACCAGTACCATTCGTGCCGTTGCGATGGGGGTTATTGGTGTGGCCTTCATTCAGGCATTGCTGGCAGGTGTCGTGATGGCGATTGCCGGTATTCCTGCAGTGGGGATCTTCTTTGTCCTGGCGCTGATTCTGGGTATCGCTCAGGTTCCTGTCATCCTGGTGACGGCTCCGGCTATCGCCATTATGTGGATGACCGGCGATAACGGTACGGTGATGAATATCATCTTCTCCGTGCTGCTGGTGATTGCGGGTATGGCAGATAACGTGCTCAAACCATTATTGCTGGGACGCGGTGTAGATGCGCCGATGCCAGTGGTGCTGTTGGGTGCGTTGGGAGGCATGGCAGCCAGTGGGATCCTCGGCATGTTCGTTGGTGCGACCTTGCTGTCCATTGGTTATCGTATCTTTATGGCCTGGGTCAACCAGGGTCCAGATGGCGCGGCGGTGAGCGGAACAGATGCTCGATGATTGTCGCTTTGGGCGCTCCCTGTTAGCAGGGGGCGCCTGCCTGGTCTTGTCCGCGTGTACTGTTTTGGGGCCTGATTATAAAACCCCACAGGTTCCGGAAATGAACCAATGGCAACCTACAACTAAAGGCATGTCTTCCAGGACATCCTCGCAGAACTACGACCAGTGGTGGATCCAACTCAACGATCCGACGCTGACGGCGCTGATTAACGAAGCTTTGCGCAAGAACCCTGACGTGAAAATCGCCGGGCTGCGGCTGTTAGAATCCCGCGCCCAATTAGGGATTGCCGAGAGCTTACTTGGCCCGCAGGCGACCATTGGTACTGGCGAGGTGATTACTGGCGGCCAGCGTCGTGATAACCGCTACATTTCCAGCACCACCTATGGCGCAGGTTTCAACCTGGGCTGGGAAATTGATTTTTGGGGTAAGTTCCAGCGCGGCGTTGAATCTGCCGATGCGAGCTACTTCGCAACCCTTGCGCAGTACGATGACATTCAAGTGCTGATGGCCGCACAGGTGGCACAGATTTATGTGAACATCCGTACGCTTGAAGCGCGGTTAGATATCACGCAGAGCAACGCCAAAATTCAGCGGCGTAGCCTCGAGATTACCGAAAAGCTATTCCTCAGCGGTAACAGTGCCGAGCTGGATGTGCAACAAGCGAAAACTCAATACTTGTCGACTCTTTCCAGCATTCCGCAACTTGAAACTAGCCTGCGTCAAAGCCAGAACGCCTTGAGCGTATTGCTGGCGCGCAAACCAGGCCCGCTACCAGAAATGGCGACCAACACTGGCGAGCTGCCGCAAGGCAATCTGGCGCTGGTTTCCGAACTACCTGCCGACTTGTTACGCCGTCGTCCTGATGTGCGAGTTGCCGAAAATCAACTGGCCGCGCAGTCGGCGCTAATCGGTGTGGCAGAAAGCGAACTTTATCCTTCCATTTCGCTTATCGGTAGTGTCGGTATTAACGGGCGTAATGGCGACAGCAGCACGCTGTCCTGGGCTGCGGGGCCAACGTTCAGCTGGAACCTGCTGGACCAGGGGCGGCTGGGCAACCAGGTACTGGTGCAAGATGCCCGCTTCCTGCAACTGCACGAACGCTATCGCGATACCGTATTCCAGGCCGCGCGTGAAGTTGACGATGCCGCCGTCGCCTATGCCAATGACAAAGATGAAATCGAGTTGCTGACCCAAACGGGGGAGGCGGCGAACCGTTCTCTGGATATCGCCAATACGCAATATCGTGAGGGGATGGCCGACTTCCAGCGCGTGCTGGATTCGCAAAGAGCCTTGTTCAATCAACAGGAACGTCTGGTGAACAGCCGGGGTGCTCTGATGCGTGATCTGATCACTCTCTACAAAGCACTGGGTGGCGGTTGGGAAAAAGGGCGTCAGCGTCCATTGGTTGACTCAGCCACAGACGCCCACTTACGTGAGCGTGATGACTGGGTTCCTCTGCTTGATGCCCCTCTGCCTGCAGCAACTGATTCTAAAGAAGGTAAACAGCAATGACCGAACCCTCATCCCCGGCGGGAAAAGCCAGTCGTCGCGGAGTCTTCACTCTGCTCGGCGTGATCGTTTTACTGCTTTGCTGGTATTTAGCGGCGGACAGGCTCACGCCCTATACCTCGCAGGCCAGAATTCAGGCGTTTGTGATCCCAATCTCTGCCGAGGTTTCCGGCCAGATCCAGAAAGTGTATGTGAAGGACAACCAGCGGGTGGCACCAGGCGATCCGCTGTTTGAACTTGATCCTGAGCCTTACGACATCGCGCTGGCAAAAGCGCGCTCGGACTATGAAACCGTGCTCAGTTCGGTCAAGGCTAACAATGAAACGATTGCCGCCGCCAAAGCGGGTTTGCAAGCGGCGACAGCGGCTTATCAGAATGCTGCCAAAGATGCTGAGCGCCAGGAACGACTGTACCGCGAAGACCCCGGCACGATTTCAGTGCGCCGTCTTGAAGTCGCACAAGCCACTCGTGAAACCGCGCGTAGCCAGATGGCGGCTGCGGCTGCCGATTTACGCCGTGCCACTGAAGCCGCAGGTATTGCCGGTGAAAACAACTCACAACTTCTGAGTGCTCGCTCTGCGGTGCGCAAAGCCGAGTTGGATCGCAAAAATACCGTAGTCATTGCCACCAACCCAGGCCTGGTGACAGATCTGCGCACTGACATCGGCCAGTTCCTTGGTGCAGGTGCACCAGTGATGACGCTGGTGGCGATTAACGATGTCTGGATTAGCGCCGACATGACGGAGAACAACATTGGCAATGTGAAGCCGGGTGCTGAAGTGGCGATCCTGCTCGACAGTATGCCAGGGCATATCTTCAAAGGGCAGGTACGCAGTATCGGTTATGGCGTTAGTGCGGCGCAAAGCCAGCCTGCGGGCGTGCTGCCAACTGTCGACAATAACCGCGATTGGTTGCGTCAGGCGCAGCGTTTCCCGGTGAAGATTGCCTTCTCTAAAGATGACCTGCCACCGGTTGAAGGTTTGCGGGTGGGTGGGCAAGTCGATGTGCTGGTGTACGCCAATGGCAGTGGCCTGATGAGCTTCTTAGGTAGCATCTACATACGGTTTATGAGCCTCTTCTCGTATATCTACTAAGGTGCTGCACCATGCATAACGGAGATCGCGCGGTACTGAGAATTAGCAGCGGAACCGCCGTTGCGGCGCTGGTCTGTTATGGGCTGGCGCTACCGATGCCCCATCTTGGGGTCATCATGGCGTGGATTGTGCTGTGCCAGGGCAAACCGTTACCGATCAAAAAGGGGATTGTCGTTGGCGTGGTGCTAATGGCGACCATGATTGGTGGGGTATTGATGGTGCCTTTGCTGACGCACTATCCGATGCCTGCACTGCTGTTCACCGCCTTGCTGCTTTATCTGCTGATGCTGATGGGGCTGGCGGGCAAAAGCACGCAGGCAATGTTACTGACTACCGCACTTACCGTCATTCCGATCGCCGGTCTGATTGAACAGTCGCTAGCCATTGGCATAGCCCAGATGATGGGGCTGGGCATCATTATTGGCACCGTGGTAAACCGCTTTGCGCTGGCACTCTTTCCGCCGCATCCCACTCCGGCTGCGGCTGCGAAAGTGGTGCTGCCTCCTGAGTCGCCGCACCAGTTGGCCTTTCGCGCGGTGCTGATTGTCATGCCCGTCTGGCTTCTGGCCCTGAGCAATCCTGCTTTCTATATCCCGGCAGTCATGAAAACCGTGATGCTGGCACAGCAAACCAACACGCTGTCCGCCAAACAGGTGGGGAGAGAGTTGGTGTTTTCGACTCTGATGGGGGCGGTGTTGGCGGTGGTGTTGTGGTTCGGGCTGAGTATTTGGCCATCGCTGTTGATGTTGGTGCTTTGGCTGGCGTTGGTCAGCCTGTGGGTTGCACGCCGCATGGTGCGGCTGGTGGCTAACCGGTTCACGCCATCTTTCTGGAGTAACGCCTGGATAACCTGTCTCATCCTGTTTGGCCCGGCCATTCAGGATAGCGCTTCCGGCAAAGATGTCTGGCTGGCATCGGCCATGCGTTGTTCTTTGTATGTTGCGGTTGCCCTCTACGGTTGGGCATGTGTTGTGATTCTTGAGCGCTGGCACCCGAGTGGCCGGCCTGCGGTGGAAGCCACCCCTGGAGATTAATATGTTACTGGTTTTACTGACCGGGATGCCTGTCATCCTGCTGAATATGTTGTTGCAGTCGTGGGTGTCTATCGGTTGTATTCGCTTTTATATCAAACACTTTCACCAGCGCGAGGGGATGGTGGCTGGGGTGCTGGCGCTGTTCGGCATCATTATGATTGTCCTGATCGGCAACCTGCTGCAAATCATGCTCTGGGGAATGTTGTTCCTGTGGCTGGGGGAGTTTTCCACCCTGCAAGAAGCCGTTTACCATTCGGGCGTTAACTTCGCCACGCTGGGATATGGTGACATCGTGATGAGCGCGGAATGGAAGTTGTTAGGCCCACTGGAAGCGGTAAATGGTGCGCTGATGATTGGTTTGTCTGGTGCCAGTATGTTGGCGGTTTTACAGCATCATATTCGCAAGCAATTTGGGCACTCTGCATAATTTAATTATCGACGTTTCGCTTTGAAAAACAATATCGATGAAGAGAACATCTTCATCGATATCTGCAATAAAACCCCCGCTTCCTCACCCCTTATTTATTGAAATTATAACGATTAATTGAATGTCGAGTTTCATACCTTTTTTGTTGTGTAACTCATTGATATTTATTGTTTATTTTTCTGTTTTTTATTTTTGATATTTTAAAGCAGACATTGAGTTTTCTTTAAATAACCACACTAGCCCTGTGGCCAGAATGTAAATTAATTCACTTTTCAGGTATACTGCGCTCGCTAAATTCATCTGGCGACTGATTGTCCATATTGTTGTTTAATTTTTTACCAGTTATCGAATGCTCTAAACGAAATAATCAAAAGGTATTTTATGAGTCAAAACGACACGGAAAACGTGGCCCGTCGTAGTCATATCAATCCCCCGGTATTTTTTATCTCTTCTGCTCTTATCGTCGCCCTTGTGGCATTTTCCTCACTGTATCCGGAACTTGCCGATCGCAAATTCAAAGCGCTGCAACAGGGCATTTTCGCTAACGCCAGTTGGTTCTACATTCTGGCGGTGGCGCTGATCCTGATGGCTGTGACGTTTTTGGGACTATCGCGTTACGGCAATATCAAACTGGGGCTGGATCACTCGCAACCTGACTTCAGCTACGTTTCGTGGTTTGCGATGTTGTTCTCTGCGGGAATGGGCATCGGCCTGATGTTCTTTGGCGTCGCGGAACCTGTGATGCACTACCTTTCTCCGCCGGTCGGTACGCCGGAAACAGTGGAAGCGGCCAAACAAGCTATGCGCTTGACCTTCTTCCACTGGGGCCTGCACGCCTGGGCGATTTACGCCATCGTGGCATTGATTCTGGCGTTCTTTAGCTATCGCCACAATTTGCCGCTGACGTTACGCTCAGCACTGTATCCGCTTATCGGCAATCGTATTTATGGGCCGATTGGCCATGCGGTCGATATTTTTGCCGTGATTGGCACCGTGTTCGGTGTGGCAACCTCGTTGGGTTATGGCGTGTTGCAGGTTAACGCGGGTCTGAATCATCTGTTCGGTCTGCCAATTAACGAAACCGTGCAGGTGGTGTTGATTGTGACGATAACCGGGCTGGCTACGCTGTCGGTGGTTTCGGGACTGGATAAAGGCATCCGTATTTTGTCCGAATTAAACCTTGGCCTGGCGGTGTTGTTGCTGGCGCTGGTGATGATTCTTGGCCCGACAGTGTTGCTGCTGAAATCGTTTGTCGAAAACACCGGCGGCTATCTTTCTGAGATAGTCAGCAAAACCTTTAATTTATATGCCTACGAGCCGAAATCCAGCAACTGGCTGGGTGGCTGGACGCTGCTGTATTGGGGCTGGTGGCTGTCCTGGTCACCGTTTGTGGGGATGTTTATCGCCCGTGTTTCGCGCGGGCGGACCATCCGTGAATTCGTGACTGGCGTGCTGTTCGTCCCGGCGGGCTTCACGCTGCTGTGGATGACCGTGTTCGGCAATAGCGCCATTCACCTGATCATGAATGAGGGCGCAACGGATCTGGCAACCACGGTGCAAAGCGACGTTTCGCTGGCGTTGTTTAACTTCCTCGAACACTTCCCGTTCTCGAATATTTTGTCGTGCATTGCGATGGCTATGGTGGTGGTGTTCTTTGTCACCTCTGCGGATTCTGGCGCGTTGGTTGTCGATTCTCTGGCTTCCGGCGGTTCGGACCAAACCCCTATCTGGCAGCGGATTTTCTGGGCGGCCATGATGGGCGCGGTGGCTATTGCTTTGTTGATTGCCGGTGGCCTGGGGGCGTTGCAAACCGTGACCATCGCCAGTGCGTTGCCGTTCTCGGTCATCCTGCTGGTGTCGATTTACGGTTTATTGAAAGCGTTGCGCATCGACGCTTATAAACAAGACAGCCAGATGATGACCACCATTGCGCCAACGGCGGCACGCAACCCTATCTCGTGGCAGCGCCGTTTGCGTAATATCGCCTACTTCCCGAAACGTTCTCAGGTAAAGCGCTTTGTCGGTGAAGTCGTGCAACCGGCTATGTCGCTGGTAGAAGCTGAGCTGGCAAAACAAGGCTCGGTTGCCACCATCGATGAGTCGGACGATGACCGTATTCGTTTCGAAGTCGACTTTGGTGAGGATTTGAATTTTGTTTATGAAGTGCGCCTGCGAGCTTATATCCAGCCCGCTTTTGCGATGTCCGGATTAAGCGATGATGAGCGCGTAGAAGAGCTGAAATATTATCGCGGCGAAGTGCATTTGAAAGAGGGTGGGCAGGATTACGACGTGATGGGCTGGACGCAAGAACAGATCATTCACGATATTCTCGACCAGTACGAGAAACACCTGCATTTCCTGCATTTGGTTCGATAATTTGTACCGCCCCTCTTGTGGGGCGGCTATTTCAACAAAACTTCATACTGCGGGTTAAATTCATCGAAGATCGGTAATGCGGCGGCACCTAAAGCAGGCGTGTCGCTGCCGGACATTCCAATACGAATTCTGGCACTTTTCGGATAACGGCTACGCACGGAATTGTACAGCGGTGTCAGGCGGTTAATCAGCTTTTCAACCAACGGTTGCGGCATCATCCCACCAATAATCACGCACTGCGCGTCGAACACACATTCCATAATATTGATGGCCTGGCAGGCAGGCTCTACGGCAGTATCCAGCCAGCTATCGAACAACGCTTCATCGACGTCTAATAGGTCTTCAGGCATCGCCGACATGGGGTCCAGCCCGCAGGCTTCGTATGCCGACTGTAACGACACATAGCGTTCGAGGCAGCCCTTGTTTCCGCAATAACAGTCGCGGCCGCCCGGTTGCACCACCATGTGGCCGATTTCGCCCGCATTGTGTGCATGCCCGGTGTAAATTCGCCCATCGGTAAAGATCCCCGCCCCCAGCCCCGTGCCAATATACAGGTAAACGAATGAGGATAATTGCCTGGCGACCCCGTGAAAACGCTCACCAATAGCGGCGACCGTGGCGTCATTTTCGAGGGTGACAGGCCAGCCGGTTAGCGCACTCAAACGCGCCTCAATATCCACATTATCCCAACCGTGCAGGGTGGTTGGCCCCTGTGAGGAAATACCTTCAACACCAAAAGGGCCTGGCATCACCACGCCGATGCCTAACATTTTTCGCCAGTCGATTTTCACTTGTTGGCGCATTTCTTGCTGTATCTGATCAATTAGAGCCAGAGTGGGTTCCGGCTGGGGTTTTTGCACATGGACCAGTTTGCGAAAGCGAACCTGGCCTGCAAGATCCACCAGTACAACCAGCAGCGATTGATGATCAAGATGGATGCCGATGGAATAGGCGCTATCGGGATTGAGTGTCAGTGGCGTTGCTGGTTGACCCCGCCCGCCGGCACGGCGCGGCAGATGAGCGGAGATAATCCCCACCTGTTCAAGTTCCGTGGCGATGTTAGAAACGGTTTGCGGTGTTAACGAGGTCAGACGGGCAATTTCAGCGCGGGTAAGTTCGCCATTAAGGCGAATCACTTCAATAACCACCCGCCGATTGTGGGCGCGAGCGTGTTCGAGATTGGTGCCAGAAGTTGTTATCACATCACTCTCCCCACGGAAAACCTTACCGGCAGTATGCGGAGTGTGAATACAGCAATCAATTTGATTTTATTAATACGGCGATATGAATTTGACGGTCGCATCACAGCTTTGAATGTTATTGACGTGTTAATGATATTCGTCAGTAATTATTTGTTTTTAACATGCTTCGATTTTTAATGCCCAGTAGCAAAGCATCATCCGGCAGGGACGCAGGGCTGGCTAACGCCATGCCATTTTTTTTAGTCAATTAAAGCAATCAAATTGATTTAATCAACTTAACCCTGTTTCGGAGAATGACGATGAGCCTACGATTTACCCCTGCGGCCACCCTGTGCGCCCTCTCTTTATTCACTCTGGGATACAGCGCCAGTGCGCTGGCTGAAACCACGCTCAGTGCGCTGTTTATGACCCAGGCGGCGTACAGTGAAGCCGATATCCGCGCGATGACCGCAGATTTCACTAAGCAGCATCCTGACATCAAAGTGAACCTCGAATTTGTCCCTTACGAAGCGCTGCACGACAAGATTGTTGCCGCTCGCGGTGCCGGTGATAAAGGTTATGACGTGGTGCTTTTCGATGCCATCTGGCCTGCTGAATTCAACAAATTTGGGCTATTGCAGGACGTGACCACCCGTATTCCGGCAGACGTCAGCAGCAAAATTTTTGATGGCGCGATTTCCACCGTGACCTACAAAGACAAACGCTGGGGCATGCCGTGGATCCTCGATACCAAATATCTGTATTACAACAAAGCGATGCTGGCAAAAGCGGGGATCACCACGCCGCCCGCCACCTGGGCTGATGTTGAGAAGCAGTCGGCGATCCTGAAAGAAAAAGGCATTGTGAAATACCCGCTGGTCTGGAGCTGGTCGCAGTCCGAAGCGCTGCTGTGCGACTACACCACGCTGGTGTCGGCGTTTAAAGGTGAGTTTTATAAAGACGGCAAGCTGAACTTCACCAATGCCGGAGCCATGAAAGCTATCGATTACATGAAACAAACGCTGGATAAAGGGCTGACCAACCCGAATTCCCGTGAATATCTGGAAGAAGATGTGCGTAAGTCCTTCTCCAACGGTGATGCCGCTTTCGCCCTGAACTGGACGTATATGTACAACATGGCGAACGACCCGAAACAGAGCAAAGTCGCGGGTGATGTTGGCGTGGTTCCGGCACCGGGTGAAACCGCAGGCGGTGCGGCTGGTGTGAATGGTTCGATGGGGCTGGGTATCGCCAAAGCCAGTGCGCATCCGGATCAGGCGTGGGAATACATCAGTTACATGACTTCGCAGCCAGTACAGGACAAATACGCCAAATTGAGCCTGCCTATCTGGAAATCGTCTTATGATGATCCGGCGGTACAGAAAGGCCAGGAGACACTGATTGCTGCCGCGAAAACCTCGCTCAACGTGATGTTGTCTCGTCCGGTCACCGCGGATTACTCGCGTTTGTCGAACATTTTGCAGCAAAACATCCAGGCAGTATTGCAGGGTAAAACCCCGGCGAAAGAGGGGATGGAAGCGGCAACCGCCGCCGCCGATCGTTTGCGTTAATTATTCACCAACACGCCCGCCATAGTCTGGCTATGGCGGGCCGGGAACACTGAATGCTCACATTACCGCAACGCGAGAAACGCCAGGCCTGGCTACTTCTGGCCCCTATGCTTCTGATGATGTTCTTGCTCACCGCCTGGCCACTGGCTCGCACGTTGTGGCTCAGCTTTACCGATGCCGGATTAATTGGCGATGGCAGCGCACCGGGCTGGGTGGGCAGTGATAACTTTCTCTATGCGCTGACTGACCCCGACTTTCGCGAAGCACTGTGGCGAACGCTCTATTTCACCGCTGTCTCCGTGATTTTCGAAGGGATTCTTGGCGTGCTGACGGCGCTGTTGCTCAACCAGCAGTTTTGGGGGCGTAGCATTCTGCGCGTGCTGGTTATTTTACCGTGGGCGCTGCCGACTATCGTCAATGCCACGATGTGGCGGCTGAACTTCAATCCGGATTACGGCAGCATCAACGCCTTGCTAACCCAGCTCGGGCTGATTGATAACTACCGTAGCTGGCTTGGCGACCCGTCATCCGCCATTAACGCGGTGATGTTTGCCGACATCTGGAAGAACTATCCGCTGGTCACGTTACTGGTACTGGCAGCATTGCAGACTATCCCGGACGACCTCTTTGAAGCAGCACGACTGGACGGCGCATCGGCCTTCCGGCGTTTTCGCAAAATTACCTTGCCGGCGATTGCCGCACCGTTGGCAGTGGCGCTGATTTTACGCACCATCGACGCCTTTAAAGTGTTCGACATTATCTACGTGATGACCCGTGGCGGGCCGCTCGACAGCACCAAAACCGTCAGCTTCTTTGTCTACCAGGAATCGTTCAGCTATTTGCGTGCCGGTAGCGGCGCGGCTTACGCGATTCTGATGACGCTGATTTGTGCGGTGCTGATTCTGATTTATATGCTGATGTTATTGCGCCAGCGCCGTTCAGGGAGCGTCGAATGAAACAGAAAATCCGCCTTATTCTGCGTTATCTGGCCGCGCTGGTGTTAGCTGTGTCGATTCTTGCGCCGTTGTTATGGATGTTCCTGATGAGCGTCAGTTCGGCTGCCGACTTGACCCGAGTTCCGCTGGAATGGCTGCCACGCCAGTGGGATTTCAGCCGCTATGCCAGCCTGCTGACGTTAGAGGAGGGCAAACCTGGCGCGCTGTTCCTGCATGCGCTGGGCAACAGTTTGCTGGTGGCTTGCGGTTCGACAGTGATTTCGCTGCTGCTGGCAATTCCGGCGGCGTACAGCTTTTCACGCTATCCGGGGCGCGACATCTGGCTGTTTGGCGGGCTGGCGATTTACATGGTGCCACCCGTGGCGTTCGTGCTGCCGCTCTATTTCATCCTCGAAAAGCTGACGCTGCTTAATACACACCTTGGGCTGATTCTGGTGTATTGCTCGATGATTATTCCGTTCCTCACCTGGATGCTGAAAAACCAGTTTGATGCGCTGCCGATTGATATTGAGCAAGCCGCGCGTCTGGACGGTTTGCGTTACTGGCAAGTGTTGCTGCGGATTACGTTACCGCTGGCAAAACCGGCACTCGGCGCCTCGGCAATGTTTGGCTGGCTGCTGGCGTGGGATGAATTCTTTTACGCGCTGCTGTTTACCAACAATATCAACGCCCAGACGCTGCCGGTCACCATTGCCGGTTTCACCGCCGGGCGTGCTACCGACGACGGGTTAATTGCCGCCGTTGGTATTCTTGCGGCTATACCGCCGCTCTTTATTGCGCTTTGGCTGCAAAAAACACTGGTCAGCGGATTAACTGCCGGTGGCAGCAAAGGCTGATGATGGACACGGAGAATCCTCACCCATGAAAGCAAAACCTGACACCCGCGCCACGCTGTATGTGGTGGGCAATATCAATGTGGATTTGATCATGAGCACGCTGCACGAGTGGCCGAAAAAGGGCACCGAAGCAATGCTCGAAAGCAGCTCGCTACGCCCCGGTGGTTCTGCCGGAAACTGTGCGCTGGCGTTGGCGGCACTGGAATCGCCCTATCGTTTAGTCGCCAATCAGGGCAACGATCAGTTCACCGGTTGGCTGGCGAGCCTGTTTCCGGAGAGTGCACCGCACTGGCCAACCTGTGAGTGCGAAACGTCACTGACCTTTGGCGTCACTCATCCCGACCACGAACGTACCTTTTTCAGTAACCAGGGGCATATTGTCCGTCTTTCGATGCAGGATGTTCTGGCGCAAATCCCGGAAGCCGCGCAGCCTGGCGATTGGGTTTTGCTGTGCGGCACCTGGCTTTGTACCGCGCTGTATGCCGAGTATCCGCAACTGCTGGCCACGCTCAAACAGCGTGGTTATCGGGTCGCCGTCGATAGCGGTTGGCCGCCGCAGGGCTGGAATAATACGTTGCGTGAGCAAACCGCCACATGGCTGCCGTTCTGCGATGTGTTGCTGCTTAATGAAGTTGAAACGTTAGGGCTGGCGGATAAGCCAACGCTTGATGAAGCCGCGCGTAGCCTGTTGGCTAACATGTCAGAAAATGCCTTTTGCATTGCAAAATGTGGCCCTGATGGCGCGCGTTTATGGGCGGCGAACCTGGCGCTGACTCAGTCAGCCGAGCCGGTTGCGGTGGTGGACACCATCGGTGCCGGAGACAGTTTTAATGCTGGCTTTTTATCCGCGCTGATTTATGGCCTGCCGCCTGCCACGGCGCTGCACTGGGGTGTTCGCGTCGCGGGTTGTGCGATTAGCAGTTCCCCGCGCCGTTATCCCGACTGGCAATCGCTTTTTGGCCTTGTGGAGAAAAACTGAATGGCTCAGGTTGAACTGGTAAAAGTCGCGAAGAATTACGGCAAAGTGCAGGTGCTAAAACCGCTGAACCTGACTATCCCGGATGGCAGTTTTACCGTGCTGGTCGGCCCGTCGGGGTGTGGAAAATCCACTTTACTGCGCCTGCTGGCAGGGCTGGAGTCGTTATCTGACGGTGACATTCTGCTCGATAAGCAGCAAATCAATAATTTTGACCCGGCCGACCGCGATATTGCGATGGTGTTCCAAAGTTATGCGCTCTATCCACACCTGACCGTGGCTGAAAATATGGCCTTCCATATGCAGGTGAAGAAAGTGCCCAAGGCCGAGCAACAGGCGAAGGTGCAGCAGGCAGCGAAAGTGCTGGGCATTGATCATCTGCTCAAACGGTTGCCGAAAGATTTGTCCGGCGGCCAACGCCAGCGTGTGGCGATGGGCAGGGCGCTGGTGCGTAACCCGAAAGTGTTTCTGTTCGACGAGCCGCTGTCCAACCTTGATGCGCAGTTGCGCATGGAATTGCGTGCTGAAATTAAATCGCTGCATCAGCAGTTTCGTACCACCACGGTGTATGTGACACACGATCAGATTGAGGCAATGACGCTGGCGGATAACATCGTGGTGATGAAAGACGGTTTGATCGTTCAGCAGGGCGACCCGTTGTCGATTTACGACAAGCCGGTGAACACCTTTGTGGCGCGGTTTATTGGCTCGCCACCGATGAACCTGTTGAGCGGCGTGTTCCAGAATATCGGCGGTAAAGCGGGCGTGAGCTGCAATCAGCTGTGGTTTGGACTGCCGGAAAAATGGGCGCGCCAGGCCATGGATTGTGCGGGCAAGCCGGTGACGCTTGGCTTGCGCCCGCATGATCTGAAACCCGTCGCGCACAGTGAGCAACCCGCCGCCACGCTGCGCTTGCTGGAAGTGACCGGAGAGAGCAGTTTGCTGCACATTGACTGGAGTGGTTTCCCGCTACATGTGCAGTTCGCCGGACGCGCGCGCGCCAGTACCGAACAACCTTTGTATCTGGAAGCCAACAGCGAAGCGATTCATTTGTTCGATGCCCAGACCGGTGAGCGGCTCGCAGAAGAAACTGATTTTGTCGGATGACGCTGGAGCTTTTCCGACCTACGGGGTTGGTGTGGTTGTGTCATTCATCAAATTGTCATAGTTGTTAATATTGTGTTTCAGTTTATTTTAAGGATCAAAAACTGCCTTATTGAAATAAATCTAGAAGGACATAACGTGTAAAGGGTGATGACCCCTATCAAAGTTAGGGGGTGGAATTGTGCTATCATCGCGCCTTTTCCTTTTGGGCTCTTTTTTATGCAGCAACCTGTTGTTCGCGTGGGGCAGTGGCTGGTTACACCTTCTGATAACCAAATCAGCCGGAAGGGACGCCAGCTTACGCTAGAACCGCGTCTTATTGATCTCCTGGTTTTCTTTGCCCGCCACCCTGATGAAGTGCTCAGCAGGGACGAGCTTATCGATAACGTCTGGACGCGTAACGTGGTCACCAGCCACGTCGTCACGCAGAGTATTTCTGAGCTTCGTAAATCGCTGAAAGATGGCGAGGACGGCAGCCTGGAATACATTGCGACGGTGCCAAAACGCGGCTATAAGCTAACGGTACCGGTAGTCTGGTGTACCGAAGAGGGTGAAGCGCCAGCGCCTGTGATTACACCCGCGGCGTCTGCGTCAGCAGTGGATCTTCCTGCCCCAAAGTCCGCAGCAGCAATAACGCAAGATCAACCGCCTCGCGTGAAACCGGTGAAGCCGAAACGTATCGCCACCATCTGGGTCTGGCTGCTGTTTTTACTGGCGTTAGGCACTTGTGTGGCGCTGGTTGCACTATCGACGATGGACTCGCAACCGCCGCGTACCAAAGCGCGTTTGCTTTTGAATCCGCGCGATATTGATATCCATCTGCTCAAAGGTAATTCATGTGTTAACCGGGCCTCACAAGATGCCTATGCGGTAGGACTGGGCAGCCTGATGACCACTTCGCTGAACACCTTCTCCACTTTTATGGTGCATGATAAAACCAACTACAACGCCAATGAGCCAAGTAGTTCAGGTAAAACGCTGACCATTGAGTTCGTTAATCAGCGGCACTATCGTGCGCAGCAGTGCTTTATGTCTGTGCAATTGGTGGATAATGCTGACGGTTCAACGATGATGGATAAGCGTTATTTCATCACCAGCGACAATCAGTTATCGATTCAGAGCGACTTGTTGAGCAGCTTATCGGAAGCATTGAAGCAGCCGTGGCCGGACCGCATGTTGACGATGCTCAAGCTTTACCAACCGTCGCATGGCTCGGCGTTAATACACTTCTACCAGGCGCATCAGTTATTAATGAATGGCGATGTCGATTCATTAGATAAAGCCAGTGCGCTACTGGACGATGTGCTGTCAGACTCTCCTGACTTTTCTTACGCCTTTGCAGAAAAAATGTTGGTGGATGTATTACGTCATTCGCAACAAACGCTGGATAAAGAACAACTCAAAACGCTTTATACAGAGGTCGCCAAATTAGGCGAGATGCCCGGCGCTAAAGAACTGGCGGTTTACTATCAAATTAAAACCGTCTATCTGCTAGGTCAGGGGAAAATAGATGAAGCCTATGCGGCTATTAATAGCGGTATCGACCTGGAAATGTCGTGGATGAATTATGTGCTGCTTGGCAAAGTCTACGAAATGAAAGGAAAGAACCGTGAAGCTGCGGATGCTTATCTGACCGCTTTCAATTTACGCCCTGGTGATAATACATTTTACTGGATTCAAAATGCGGTATTCCAGACCTCAGTGACCAGTGTTGTTCCTTATTTAGACAACTTCCTCGCTTCAGAATAAGTAAACCCTCATCATGCTCATGGTTTTGAGTATGATGAGGTTAAACTTATGTTTCTCACCAGCACTCTGAATGTTACCTATATTTGGCATTTTAACACCTTCATACAACACAATTATAACACTGTAAGGTGTGTGTAAGTTGCTGTAAATAAACCATGTTTATCTTTTTTTGATATCAACATGTCATCCTTATATGTTAATTAAAAAAGGTCAAGATGTCATTTGTCTGATGTTTGCTGTTATTTCACTTTATCTTTAGGACTTATCTTTTATGAATCTTTAATCTTGTTGGCAGTAGGTCGGGTCAATACCAGTTTCAATATCATGACCTGTACCGCCCAAATAAACTTAGGAGATAAGCAACATGGGTTCTGCCAAGAAAATAGGGCTATTTGCATGTACCGGCGTTGTCGCTGGTAATATGATGGGGAGCGGTATTGCATTATTACCTGCCAACCTCGCTGGCATCGGTGGTATTGCTATTTGGGGTTGGGTTATTTCTATTATTGGTGCAATGTCTCTGGCTTATGTTTATGCCCGACTGGCAACCAAGAATCCACAGCAAGGTGGCCCAATTGCTTATGCCGGGGAAATATCTCCAGCATTCGGTTTCCAGACTGGTGTACTTTATTATCATGCAAACTGGATTGGTAATCTGGCAATCGGTATTACCGCTGTTTCTTATCTCTCTACATTCTTCCCAATTCTGAATGACCCCATTCCGGCTGGCATCGCCTGTATTGCTATCGTCTGGATATTTACCTTCGTGAATATGCTCGGTGGTACCTGGGTGAGCCGTTTGACCACTATTGGTCTGGTGCTGGTATTAATTCCGGTGCTGATTACTGCGATTGTCGGTTGGCATTGGTTTGACGCGGCAACCTATCAGGCGAACTGGAACACTTCCAACACCACTGATAGCCACGCGGTCATCAAAAGTATCCTGCTCTGCCTGTGGGCCTTCGTGGGTGTTGAATCCGCTGCGGTCAGTACCGGTATGGTGAAAAATCCTAAGCGTACTGTTCCACTGGCAACCATGCTGGGAACAGCGATGGCGGGTGTGGTTTATATCGCAGCCACTCAGGTTATCGCCGGTATGTATCCTGCGGCTCAGATGGCGGCATCCGGTGCTCCGTTCGCTATCAGTGCTTCAACGATTATGGGCAGCTGGGCGGCTCCAATGGTTTCCGCATTCACCGCCTTTGCGTGTCTGACTTCTCTCGGTTCCTGGATGATGCTGGTGGGTCAAGCCGGTGTTCGTGCAGCAAGTGACGGTAACTTCCCGAAAATTTACGGTGAAGTGGATAACAACGGTATTCCTAAGAAAGGTCTGTTGCTGGCTGCCGTGAAAATGACTGCGCTGATGGTGCTGATCACCTTGATGAACTCCAGCGGTGGTAAAGCTTCTGACCTGTTTGGCGAGCTGACTGGTATCGCGGTACTGCTGACCATGCTGCCTTACTTCTACTCCTGCGTTGACCTGATTCGTTTCGAAGGCTTCAACATTCGCAACTTCGTGAGCCTGATTTGCTCGGTACTGGGTTGTGCGTTCTGCTTCATCGCGCTGATGGGGGCAAGCTCCTTCGAACTGGCCGGCACCTTTATCGTCAGCCTGATCATCCTGATGTTCTACGGCCGCAAAATGCACCAGCGTCAACATGCTAACGACGCAACCGACAGCTCTACCGCTGACGCGCTTTAATCGCTAACCCCTTTTCCTGGAGCACCTTCCTGACCTGTCACTTCGTGATGGGAGGGGCTCCCCATACCTGGAGATTCTACTATGAACGTTATCGCAATCATGAATCACATGGGCGTCTACTTTAAAGAAGAGCCTATCCGTGAACTGCATCGCGCCCTTGAACGCC
>Ga0105244_10000453_pt1 | contig 37447 bp, 35 predicted proteins | sample KBSM44metaG_FD_80423 | JGI IMG/M metagenome (GOLD analysis project Ga0105244, IMG submission 80423) | Miscanthus rhizosphere microbial communities from Kellogg Biological Station, Michigan, USA - KBS M4-4 metaG | ecosystem: Host-associated > Plants > Roots > Rhizosphere > Soil | place...
ACTTGTTGTCGGTGGTCCAGGAAGGATTAGGTTTGTAGGTCGAACCTGACACAACTGTAATCCGCGCCTCAGCCAGCTGAAAGCTGCCGCTGGTTAGCCTCCCCGTCATTGGTCAAACGGGGATTTCCAGCGCATGCCTTCCACCACCTCAAGACGCACCTTCGTCAAAGGCCTCGCTGCCGGCGGTCTGCTCGGCGGCCTCGGCCTGTGGCGCACGCCGGTCTGGGCCTTGAACAGCTCCGGCCAGGTCAATGAATTGAGCGGCACCGACTTCGAGCTGTTCATCGGCGAAACCCCGGTCAACTTCACCGGCCAGCCGCGCACTGCGATGACCATCAACAGCAGCCTGCCCGGCCCGCTGCTGCGCTGGCGCGAAGGCGACACTGTGACGCTGCGGGTGCGCAACCAGCTCAAGGCCGACACCTCGATCCACTGGCACGGCATCCTGCTGCCGGCCAACATGGACGGCGTGCCGGGCCTGAGCTTCAAGGGCATCGAGCCCGGTGGCGTGTACGTCTACCAGTTCAAAGTCCGCCAGCACGGCACCTACTGGTATCACAGCCATTCCGGGTTGCAGGAACAGGCCGGCGTCTACGGACCGCTGGTGATCGACGCCCGGGAACCGGAGCCGTTCCAGTACGACCGCGACTACGTAGTGATGCTCAGCGACTGGACCGACGAAGATCCGGCCAGCCTGATGAAGACCCTGAAAAAACAGTCCGACTACTACAACTTCCACAAGCGCACCGTCGGCGATTTCATCCATGACGTCGGCGAAAAAGGCTGGGGCGCCACCGTCGCCGATCGCAAGATGTGGGCGCAGATGAAGATGAATCCCACCGACATCGCTGACGTCAGCGGTGCGACCTACACCTTCCTGATGACCGGCCACGCCCCGGATGACAACTGGACCGGCCTGTTCCGCCCCGGCGAAAAACTGCGGCTGCGGCTGATCAACGGCTCGGCCATGACCTACTTCGACGTGCGCATCCCGGGATTGAAAATGACCGTGGTCGCCGCCGATGGCCTGCACGTCAAACCGGTGACCGTCGATGAACTGCGCATCGCCGTGGCGGAAACCTATGACGTGATCGTCGAGCCCGCCGCCGATGCCTACACCCTGTTCGCCCAGGCCATGGACCGCACCGGTTACGCCCGAGGCACCCTCGCCGCCCGCGCCGGTTTGTTGGCCCCGGTGCCGGCGCTGGACCCGCGCCCGCTGGTGACCATGGACGACATGGGCATGGGTGGAATGAATCATGGTTCGATGGACATGAGTGGCATGGATCACTCCAGCATGAACATGGGCCCGATGCAGTCGCACCCCGACAGCGAAAAGGACAATCCATTGGTGGACATGCAAGCCATGACCACCGCGCCGAAACTCGACGACCCCGGCCTCGGCCTGCGCAACAACGGGCGCCGCGTGCTGACCTACGCCGACCTGCGCAGCGCCTTCGAAGACCCCGACGGCCGCGACCCGGGCCGCACCGTCGAACTGCACTTGACCGGCCACATGGAGAAATTCGCCTGGTCGTTCAACGGCATCAAGTTCTCCGACGCCGAGCCGCTGCGCTTGAAGTACGGCGAGCGGATCCGCCTGGTGCTGGTCAACGACACAATGATGACCCACCCCATTCATCTGCACGGCATGTGGAGCGATCTGGAAGACGAAAACGGCAATTTCCAGGTGCGTAAACACACCATCGACATGCCCCCCGGCACCCGCCGCAGCTACCGCGTGACCGCCGATGCGCTCGGCCGTTGGGCCTATCACTGCCATCTCCTGTACCACATGGAAATGGGCATGTTCCGCGAAGTGCGGGTGGAAGAATGAGGATGCCGACCATGACTCGATTTGCCGTGTTTTCGTTGTCACTTCTGTCGATGTCTTCGGCATTCGCCGCCAGCGATATGCAGGGCATGGACCACAGCCAGATGGGCGATATGCAAAGCATGGACGACGGCATGATGCAGCCCGCGGCGCCGACCGAAAGCCGCACGCCGATCCCGGTTCTGACCGACGCCGACCGTGCCGCCGTGTTCACCAGCCACGGTGGCCACCAGGTGCACGACAGCGCGATCAACACGTACTTGCTCGCCGACAAACTCGAATGGCAGAACGCCGACGACGCCAGCACGCTGGCCTGGGATTTGTCCGGCTGGATCGGCGGTGACACCGATCGCCTGTGGCTGCGCTCCGAGGGCGAACGCAGCAACGGCAAGACCGAAGACGCGGAAATCCAGGCGCTGTGGGGCCACGCGATTTCGCCGTGGTGGGACGTGGTCAGCGGCGTGCGTCAGGACTTCAAGCCCGGCGCCCCGCAAACCTGGGCCGCGTTCGGTCTGCAAGGCATGGCGCTGTACAACTTCGAAGCCGAAGCCACGGCGTTCCTCGGCGAAAACGGCCAGAGCGCGGTGCGGCTGGAGGGTGACTACGACATCTTGCTGACCAATCGCCTGATCCTGCAGCCGACCGCCGAACTCAACGTCTACGGCAAAAACGATCCGCAGCGCGGGATCGGCTCAGGCCTCGCGAACACCGAGGCCGGGCTGCGCCTGCGCTATGAAATCCGCCGTGAATTTGCGCCGTACATCGGCGTGACCTGGAACCGCACCTACGGCAACACCGCCGATTACGCACGGGAAGAAGGCGAGGATCGCAGCGAAGCGCGACTCGTCCTCGGCGTGCGGATGTGGTTCTGAATCCCTTCAAAAAACAACACAGAGGTCTTGCATGCGCACATTGAAATTCACCCTCGTTCTCGCCGGCGGTCTGCTCTTGAGCACCCTGGCCCAGGCTCATCCGAAACTGCTGTCGTCGACCCCGGCCGAAGGTGCCGACGGTGCGGCGCCCGGCAAGATCGAACTGCGTTTTTCGGAGGATCTGCTGACCCAGTTTTCCGGCGCCAAACTGGTGATGACCGAAATGCCCGGCATGGCTCATTCGCCGATGCCGATGAAAGCCAGGGTCAGCGCCGGCAGCGACCCGAAAACCATGCTCGTCACCCCGCTCGCACCTCTGCCGGCCGGCACCTACAAGGTCGAATGGCGCGCGGTGTCGTCGGACACGCACCCGATCACCGGCAACGTCACGTTCAAAGTGAAGTGATCGATGACCGACCTGATCAACATCCTGCTGCGGATGGCGTTGTACGTGGATTTGCTGCTGTTGTTCGGGGTGGCGTTGTTTGGGTTGTACAACACTGACGCGACGCTGCGGTTTCGGCCGATGTTGCGCGGGACGGCGTTGATCGGGGCATTGCTGTCAGTGGCGGGACTGGTGCTGATGACCCGCACCATGAGTGGCGAAACGGAATTCGCCGCGCTGTGGCCGCATCTGCAAATGATGCTGTTTGAAACCGATGTCGGGACGGCATGGGCGGTGCGGATGGTTGCGCTGAGCATCGTGATGCTCTGGCCGGGGTTGTGGCTGGCGTCGATCGCCGGTGCTCTCGCCCTCGCCTCTCTGGCCTGGAGCGGGCACGGCGCGATGGATGGCGCCTGGCACCTGCTCAGCGACATCCTGCACCTGCTCGCGGCGGGTGCATGGATGGGCGCGATGTTGGCGCTGATCTTGATGTCGCGGCTCGATGCGCTGTTCTGCGAAGCGCGTATTCGTTCGCTGGCCGGTGCCGTCAAACGTTTCGAAGGCGTGGGCGCGGCGATCGTGATCGCCCTCTCGGTGACCGGCGTGCTGAACTACCTGTTCATCGTCGGCCCGACACTGGACGAGGTCTTGCTCCGCACCTACGGAATGCTGCTGGCGATCAAGGTTGTGCTGTTCGCCGGCATGCTGGTTTTAGCGGCGTTGAACCGCTTTCACCTCGGCCCGCTGCTGGAGCAAACGTTGCGCGACGGTCAACACCCAGTGGCGGCCAATGCTCTGCGGCGCAGTGTTGCAGTGGAGCTGGGCATCGCGCTGTTGATCGTGGTGCTGGTGGCGTGGCTGGGCACACTCGGGCCGGACGCGGGATGACACCCGGCAAACCCTTTCACTACACTGGCCCCCACTCCCACTGCACAAGCCCGATCTCCATGACAATTCAAAAAAGCACGATGATCTTTTGCAGCCTGCTGGCCATGGCGAGCGCTGCTCAGGCACAAGAGCCGGTTTCGCATCTGGACACCATCCAGCAACAAGGCCAGTTGCGCGTCTGCACCACCGGCGACTACAAACCCTACACCTTCAAGCGCACGGACGGCGGGTTCGAAGGCATCGACATCGCCATGGCCCAATCCCTGGCCGACAGCCTCGGCGTCAAGATCGAGTGGGTGCAGACCACCTGGAAAACCCTGATGCCGGACATGCAGGCCGGCAAGTGCGACATCGGCATGGGCGGGATCTCGGTGACGCTGGAACGGCAGAAAAAGGCCTACTTCAGCAACACGCTCGACGTCGACGGCAAGATCCCGCTGGTGCGCTGCGCCGACCAGTCCAAGTACCAGACCGTCGAGCAGATCAACCAACCGAACGTGCGTCTGGTCGAACCCGCCGGCGGCACCAACGAAGCCTTCGTCCACGCCTTCCTGCCCAAGGCGCAACTGGCCTTGCATGACAACGTGACGATCTTCGAACAACTGCTCGACAACAAGGCCGACGTGATGATCACCGACGCCTCCGAAGCGCGGTATCAGCAGAAACAGAAACCCGGTCTCTGCGCGGTCAACCCGGAGCAGTTCATGCAGTACGGGGAAAAGGCCTACTTGCTGCCGCGTGATGACATGAGCTGGAAGCTGTATGTCGATCAGTGGCTGCACCTGAGCAAGGTGACCGGGAAATATCAGAAGGTCATTGGCGAGTGGCTGGCAGGGCCGCAGTAAAACGCTTCAAGACGAAAAAAGGGCGCCCCGATGGGCGCCCTTTTCTATTCAATCGTCATGCAACATCCCGGAGCTGTACTGGTTGAGACTGGCACCAATACCGGTGCCGCCGAACTTCAGCGTATTGGCGCTGGCGCGCCCTTCCGGCGACTGGCAATCGGAAGAAAAACAACTGGTGGTGGTCAACCCACCGGAGCCCGAACAGGCACTCAATACCGAGACAGCTGCAGCGATCAACAGCACTTTGACGACATTGGCACGCATGGTCGGGCTCCCCTTGGATGAAACGATCTTATCGCTGCATCCTAGGCGCCCCCGCGTGCCGACAACATGAAACTTTCGCCATCGACAGCGCGGGTTCAGGAAGAACGGTGATTACTCGTTCAGATCCTTGACCAGATAGGTCCCCACAATCTGCGAAACACCGGTCAACGCTTCACGGACCAGCTCCGGTTCGGTGCGATAACGCAGCGGCTCGTAGCCATAGGTGTTGGCACCGTTGAACGCGGTAATCGGCTCATTGCGCTGCCAGATCAACTCTTCGCCGCGCTTCAACGAACCGTTCACCACAATCGTCGGGTACACCACGCTGCTGAACCCCTGCGTCAGCGCAAAACCCCAATTGACCACGGTCAACTTGATCTCCGCATCGGCCGGCTCATTCTCGGCAACCACCTTGAAACGACCGGTCGCCGCCAGTTGATCCTCGAAACCCTTCTTCACCAACTTGCCCAGATCGATATCGGCCGTCGCCATGTTGTACTGAATCGCCTCGACCGTGGACATCGACGCCAGATCTCCAGCCTTCAACCCCGCCGCAAACCCGGCCCCACTGAGCGCCGCCGTCCCCAACTTCCCGGCATGGGACGCCATGCCAACACCCGCGCCGACACCGGCACCCAACGCCGCACCCCAGGCCTGCTCTCGGCCCATGTAGGTCATTTCCTTGTTACTCCAGGTCACCGGGAGAATCTTCACCGTGTGGATCTGAGTGCGGTATTCGGGTTTGAACTTCTGATTGGCACAGCCTGCGAGCAACAGGACGGCGAACATCACGACAACTAGTTTTTTCATAAACGACTCAATACGCGGAATGGAATGCGTAAGTTGTCGTCCATGTTGGGGAAATCTGAAGAAACACAGCCCTCCCGTGGCGGCATTCGCCACGGGAGGTGTTTGCACTTACGACTTCGGCTCGACGTGATCCAGCGCCTGATTCACCGCCAGCCCCGCAACCATCACCACCTGCGCGATGCCCAGCGCCGTTTTGCGGTGCGAGGGTTCCAGGATGGCGGCGAAGTTGCTGAGCATTTCACTGGCGGAATCGAGGGACTCGCTGGCGTTGGCCAACAGCGATTCGCTGGTGTAGGCGGGGTTGGCCAGGAACATGGGGTCGTGTTCGGTGTGGCTGCCCATGATGCGTTGTTGCGGGGTGAGGTAATGGTCGAGGGCCCGTTCGGCGGCTTCGTTGAGTCTTTTGGAATCTGGGAATTGATAAGGTGAAACCGGATCGGTTTCGGGTGGGTTGGGTGTTGGTTTGAACATAGTGAAACTCCCGACAGATAAAGGTTAGGAGCCATCACCTTCGCTACCAAACGAAAGGCGGAGGCCATACGCAGGTTGGTAGACCGGCCGTCAGGAACACCGGCGCATCCGAAGACGCCCTGCGCATGACCACCATAGAACGGAGACGATGAAATCCCCCGCAAGACAGTAGTCCTGTGCATCTGACGGAATCCGGGCTACCAAACCCGATCACTGGATTTCAGTGACCCAGGAACGATAAAACCCGCGCCCTAGACGCACAAGCCGGCGGATTCTGTCTTAGGTGTAGGGGGTGGCGCAAGGATGCGTAGGGTTTGGATTACGAGAGAATGAGTAACTTAAACGAATGGTTTTTTTAGGTTTAAAACAGTCCCAGTTTTTTGGTTTGCAAGCCATCTCTACAGAAAACAATGGGGACAGATTTATTTACCACCTAGAAGTCAAAAACAAACCAATCCGTCCCTTTTGTCCGGACAAAACGCCGTGCTGGAGCTGACCGTTTAAAAAAGGCTTCACGTATGCAATCCGTCTGGACCTTCCCTTCCACCCTCATGTTTTTTCATAGGCCGTCGATACCCTGCTAATTCAGACGTTCAAGGAATGACGACATGCCCCTTTCAATCAATTCTGTATTTATCCGGCCATCAACCGCTCAGTTGAGCCAAACCAGCCAGCCATTGACCACCAAATCCCTCAGTGAAAACTTGCTGAAAACCACGGTCAACATCAATCCGGCTGCAATTTACCATCCAAACAATGACCCCCCCGCGCCGAGCCCGGAAACGGAATCGATCGAGAGCATGATCGCGCGCACCCAGTCGCCGGATTACCCGCAAATTGCCGAAGGGCACAAAAGCGCCCATCAATCGCTGAAACTCTCTTTCGAGGAGTTCCAATCAGCGTTGGCTCACAGCGATCCGGATCTCGCCGACAAGAAATTTGGCTTCACCATAGAAGCGGATGGCAGCCTCAAGGTTCTCGACAGTTCACGCCAGCTCAGCGCTTCCGACATGGATCGGCTGAACGAGCTGTTGAATGCTTCCAGTGAATTGAAATCGGCAGCGAGCAGCTACCGCGACGCCTCCATCGCCCTGGTGGCCGCCGACGCTACGTGGGGTGGTAACTTTACGGGCGGGTATATTCTGAACAAGGACAACTTCGCCAACACAATCGATCTGGGTGCCCTATTCCTTAAAAAAGGGACAACCCCAAACGCTGATACCCTGAACGGTTTCTTCTCCTCCCAGTTGTGGAGCAAGGGCGCGCGAATGACGCATGAAACAGTCACCCAGATGCCCGTAGGCGCCAATAAGGTCGACGTGACGGTTTGACTGGCAAGTTCTTGGAACTCACGCTACTTCACAGCGCGGGAAACAATGGGGACAGATTTATTTACCACCTAGAAATCCAAAACAAAACAGAACAAATAAATCTGTCCCCTTTTTAACACAAAGGCATTGCAGTCCTTTGCAAATCTTTGCACCTCGTGCAACGAGCAACCGGTCGATGTAACGCGCCGCTCGCTTGGGCGCGGACTTGAATTGCCCTCCCTTCTCTCTTTGCAAAAAAAAGAACACAGACCGCGCCGGCGGGAGGGGGATAAGTGCTTTTGCATCACATTTTTTGCTGCTGGACGCTGCAGCCAAGAGCGGAACCTCAGAGCATCACTATGTGCAGTTGATTAAAATTTTCGATGATACTAGGCAGCAGCGTGCGGACGAGCTCCCTCAAATTCTGCATCTAGTCGGCTTTATCCCCGACGGCATTTTGAGTGCATGCAGACGATACCGGCCGATGGCTACCACGACTGAGATTCATGGGATAAGCTTAAATGGTATTGAGTGAAATGTTGCCTAAGCGAATATGTCGCAAGCGCTCCTGAACATTTGCATAGGCAGTAGACTATTGTTTGAAATGGATTGATTAATAATGAAATTAACCCTTTTGCGCCCATACAAATCACTAAAGACATTTGAAAACGTAGAGCTACCAGACCTAACTATAATCACAGGTACCAATGGTGCGGGCAAGAGCCAGTTATTAAAAGCATTGGAAGATGGGGCGCTATCAATCGAAGGAATCGCACATTCTCCACATAATCGTTTAATTCGTTTTTTTGACGCAACAACATTAGTCCCTACAGATACAGGAGCGTTCGCTAGTATTCAGAGCAAGCAAGAAAGAGACTCAAACTGGAACTCAATACAAAATTTGATCAACAATGCAAAATCCAGCATTGAATCATACCTGCATCAGTGGCCAGAACTTTCCAAGCTTGATTTTAAAAAATTGCCAACGCTGACTCCGATGGAATTACAAAACTATGGAATCTCATCGGATCAAGCAGAACACATACATCAAACAATCCAAGATAACTTTAACGCCCACAGCCAAAATATTGCGACGACCTTTGACTCCTACAACCCGACAATCAACTCAAAATTGATTGATAAAATCAAAGCCAAATGCAAAGTCCCACTCGCTGCATTTGACATGGAATTATTTTACGAACACTACCCACTGGCGTGGCAACCAGTAGAGTTATTTCAACAGTCATTTGGCAGGCTTTTTTCTGAATATCAAGGAGCTTTTTTGGAAAATGAATTCAATATTTTTCGTCGTGACTTCCGTGGCGCTAATATACAAGCATTAACTACCACGGATTTTATTAAAAAAAATGGCCCTCCACCTTGGGTGTTCCTGAATAGTATTCTAGAAACAGCTAACCTTTCATTTAGAATCAACCAGCCTAACGAAAACAACGATCGCCCCTACGAGCCAATTCTCACAGACCTAGTCACAGGAGCACAAGTAAAATTCAATGACCTTTCCTCGGGCGAAAGGATTCTTATGTCGTTTGCATTGTGCCTTTACTATACAAGGGAATCAGGCGATAGAATAAACTACCCCGAAGTATTGCTATTTGATGAAATCGATGCTCCCTTGCACCCGTCAATGACCAAATCACTTCTCGATACCATTGAAAAAGTACTGATTGGCGAGCGTAAAATAAAAGTAATCATGACCACGCACTCTCCATCAACTGTAGCACTATGCCCGGAGGGTGCAATATTCATAATGACCAAGGAAGGAAGCAGTCGGCTTAGAAAAACCAATAAAGATAGCGCACTATCGTTATTGATGTCCGGGGTGCCAACCATAAGTATGAGCTACGAAAATCGACGTCAAGTTTTTGTAGAGAGCCATCTAGACGTCCAATATTACGATCAAATTCTTAAAAAAATCAAATCCAGGCTACATCCGGCAGTATCACTGAGTTTTATTGCATCCAGCAAGTCAAAAATCGGCGGGTGCGATCACGTCAAAGATATTGTAAAACAGCTATCCTCCCATGGAAATTCGACAATTAGAGGTTTGATTGATTGGGACACAACCAATGATCCAAATGATAACGTCGTTGTTCTCGGTCACAGCCATCGCTACTCTATAGAAAACTACATCCTAGACCCCCTGCTAATTGCAATGCTGTTATTTCAAGATAAAAGCATTGAAAGAAGCGACCTCGGAATGGAGGAACATGAAGGCAGCGCCGATATATTGAAAATGCCTAATTCACGACTACAACATATTGCAGATTATATTGTTTATAGTGTCTTACCGGGAACACCTAGCGATGGCGTCAAAAAATTAAAATGTGAGTACCTGGATGGGCAATTTGTGTTCTTGCCAGAGTCTTTCATGTTAATGCAAGGTCATGAGCTTGAAGACTTATTTAAATCAAAGCTTGATGGCTTGAAGCGCTACCACCGGACCAACGACTTAAAAAGCAATATTTTAAAGCGCGTAATTGACGAATTCCCTTCACTGATACCTCGCTGTCTACTTGACGCCTTCGCGAACTTACAACAACCGATTCGCATCTAATGTAAAAAACTTCACCTACCTTTAGACGGCGGCAATTCTCTATTTGCCGCTTTGTCCCAACATCAGTTTCTTCTGGTTTCGGTGTAATAGCTTAGCGGTCTCTGGTTCATCTGCAACACTCCTTCTGCTTACATGGATTTTAGTTGTACCGCATCGACCGGTTGAATCCAAAACCATAAGCTGTCAGTCCAAGGGAAGCCGTTATTGCGTTATCGCTTTCAATTTTATGCCGAGAAGACTCGCAGTAGCCCCAGCGGCTATGAAAGCAGTAGCGTTCTCTTTTACGTACCCAAACCTGTGCGGCCTGTTTTCGGGCGAAGGTCTGGCTCTCTTGGTAAACTTGCGCCCCATCGCGAAACAGGCGTATCTGTGCCGTGTAACTGGTGCTGCCGTCGGTGCGTTTCCGTGCTCTGATCGTGGCCATAGTCAACTGGTACAATTTGAAAGGTGGTTGGTACATTGTACCAACCGACCTCAGAAAACGCCTATTTACCCCCTGAAACCGGCTTAGAACACGTAGACCAAAATGGTACAGAATTCAGCTACATACCCAACAAACACCGGCTCTACGCTGTCTAGAAGGTTCTCCGTTGCGCCCATGATGGATTGGACTGACCGTCATTGCCGGTACTTCCTACGCATCCTGTCGAAAAACGCCCTGCCCTACACCGAGATGGTCACCACCGGCGCGCTGCTCAACGGCGATCACGAACGTTTCCTCCGTCACAACGAAGCCGAGCACCCGTTGGCGTTGCAGTTGGGCGGTAGTGTTCCGCTGGACCTGGCCGCCTGTGCGCGTATGGCCCAGGAGCACGGTTACGACGAGGTGAATCTGAACGTTGGCTGCCCGAGTGATCGGGTGCAGAACAATATGATCGGTGCGTGCCTGATGGGGCATCCGCAGTTGGTGGCGGATTGTGTGAAGGCGATGCGTGATGCGGTGTCGATTCCGGTGACGGTGAAGCATCGGATCGGGATCAATGGGCGGGACAGCTACGAAGAGCTGTGTGATTTCGTCGGCACGGTACGGGATGCCGGGTGCACCAGTTTTACGGTGCATGCGCGGATTGCGATTCTGGAGGGGTTGTCGCCGAAGGAGAACCGTGACATTCCGCCGCTGCGTTATGACGTGGCGGCGCGGTTGAAGGCGGATTTTCCGGAGCTGGAGTTCATTCTGAACGGCGGGATCAAGACGATGGAGGCCTGCCATGAGCATTTGCAGACCTTTGACGGCGTGATGCTGGGCCGTGAGGCTTATCACAATCCTTACTTGCTGGCCGAGGTGGATCAGCAGTTGTTCGGCAGTTCGGCGCCGGTGATCACCCGGGCCGAGGCGTTGGCGCAGTTGCGACCTTATATTGCCGAGCATCTAGCCGCAGGCGGGGCGATGCATCACATCACGCGCCATGTGCTGGGCCTGGGCACCGGGTTCCCGGGGGCGCGCAAGTTTCGGCAGTTGTTGTCGGTGGATATTCACAAGGCCAAGGATCCGCTGGCGTTGCTGGATCAGGCGGCGGAGTTGCTGGCGGGTCGTTGATCGATGCGTTGAGCGTGCGGGCAACGAATGAGCGTTGCCCGGTGCTTTGTTGTACTGACAGGATGTCTTTTGGTTATGCCCGCCTTCAGCCGCGTTTTATTCAAGCGTTTCACCCTCCTCGCTTTACTCTCGACTCTCTATGCCAACGCCTACGCCTCCTGCGATTTCGCGAAGGGATGCGGTGAGGGGGGAGATGGCCCTTTTCAATCGACCCAGATGTCTGGTTTTCTGGTTTTCACGACGACGATGGTCACGGTCGACGGGATGTCGGACATTTCCGGACTGAAAAAACGTGTGTATTCGGTAGAGGAAATAGAAGCGGCACGTTATTTCCTCGCCAGCGACGGCATGCTGCAAGCCGCGTATTTCAGCTCGGCCTTGCAGCGTTTTCGTCAGGAATCGCCTGATACGGAGTTGAGTGACCTCGCCGTCGCCGCGCTGATCAGCAGTCAGTGATCAGGCCGCCGCTTCTGTCCAGTTCACCCAGCCAAACACCCACGTCGCCAGGATCAGCAAACCAAACGCGATCCGGTACCAGGCGAACGCGGCGTAGCTGTGGTTCGCGATGAACTTGAGCAAGCCGCGTACGGCGATCATCGCGAACACGAATGCGGTGACGAAGCCCAGGGCGAAGACCGGCAGATCGCCTGCCTGAAACAGGTCGCGGTACTTGTAGCCGGAATACACCGCCGCACCGACCATGGTCGGCATTGCCAGGAAGAACGAGAACTCCGTGGCAGCCTTGCGCGACAGGCCGAACAGCAAGCCGCCGATAATGGTGGAGCCGGAGCGCGAGGTGCCGGGAATCATCGCCAGGCACTGTACGCAACCGATCTTCAGCGCGTCGGACCAGACCATGTCGTCGACATGTTCGACACTCACCACGTGTTTGCGCCGTTCGGCCCACAACATCACGATACCGCCCACCACCAGTGCGACCGCCACGGTGATCGGGTTGAACAGGTAATGATGAATGGCGTCGGCGAATAACACGCCGAGAATCACTGCCGGAAAGAATGCGATCAGCAGATTAACGGTGAATCGTTGTGCAGTGCGTTGGGTCGGCAGGCCTTTGACGATCTCGAAGATCTTCGGACGGAACTCCCAGACCACGGCCAGAATGGCACCCAGTTGAATAATAATGTTGAACGCCATGGCGCGTTCGCCACCGAAATCGAGCAAGTCGGCAACGATAATCTGGTGGCCCGTACTGGAGATGGGCAAGAACTCGGTGAGACCTTCTACCGCCCCTAAAACCAACACCTTGAACAAGGTCAGTAAATCCATTAATCCTCCGTCAGAACGCTCTTGAAGAGCGCCCGGTCAACTGCACTCAGGCATTGGGTATCTGAAATTAAACAATTGGCAGATCAACGCCCCTTGCCCGATTCGGTGACGGAGAATAGGTCTTATCAAAAGACACACTCAAGCCATGTTAATAATCGTCCGTCTGTGAACTTGTTCACTTAGTGGCAAAAATAACCTTCACCTCTTAAAATGTGACCCACCTCACACTCCCCCTGATTCTGGCGACGAACCATACTGGCCATAGGACATAAAAATCGGTCGCCATAATTACAAAATAGTGGCACCATTGCACATCGCCACTATCTAACGACGTTCGTTTCGTTAGTTCAGCATTCCGAGAAAATCAACTAAAAGCTTGAAAAGCTTAATTATTGTTAAAAAACTCGGGAGCCACGTCTAAAAATCGCGCGAATGTTACCAATTGTCAGTCACAGATGAGAACCGGTGCTTTAACATCCCGATGTCCGCACTTTTTCGAGTCAAGGCATGATGCTTACAGGGAACTTAGCGACTAGAAGCTCGCACCAGACAAACGACGCGCCAGGTGTTCTTGCCCTGGCGCGTACCCGTGCTGTGGCCGAACACTTCAAAACGCTAATCGCCCAGCATGTGCAGTCCGGTCTGGCACTGGAAGCCGACTCTTTCACTAGTTCATATCAGCCAAACGAATATCAAGGCGCCTATCGCGCCATTTTCATCGTCATCGATACTCCGCAAGCACTGGAAGACAATCTGGCGCTGGTGGAGAACCTGCGCACCGAGAACTTGAAGCCAATCATTTGTGCGGTGATTACCGGTCGCGGCGCCCATAACAAGATCAAATACCATCTTGCCGGCGCAGACTTCTGTATCAAGCTCAATACCCTTTCCGAAGAAGGTGGCGAGTTGCTGGGGGATTTCTTCAGCAGTGAAGAATGGCTGCGTGACATTGATCTGATACTGGACCCGACCCGTATCTGCCTCTCCGACACCAGCAAGAAACTGGACATTTCCTTTGCCGAGATGAAGATCCTGGAAGCGTTCTCGCAAACCAGCAATCACATTCTCAGCCATGACGAAATTGCCGGCATCATGGGGCTCAACACGCATTTCTACGACCCTCGCGCGCTGGAAAAATCCATCAGCCGCTTGCGTGGGAAAATCAAGGACGTGTACGGTACGAACGCCATACAGAGCATTCGCGGGTGTGGCTACCGTCTGATGAGGGGGTTGATCTCAACCGCCTGAATCAGGGAAATCACCATTGCAGCATACGAGGGAACGTCTGATGCAACGCTTCAACAATCCACGGTCTCACCGCTTTATTTGCAATATCCATCCAATAAAAAGCTGTCAATTGAATGAGCGCTGCAACACTTAAACATAACAATAAATCATTACTCTAAAAGCAGACCCAGTGGAACTTGTCGCGGGCCATAATTGGGCCCAGACCCTGCCTGTCGATTATTCCGAGCGCGTTATAACTCGTCTGCCGATTACCTTTTAGCCAAATTTGGTGCGTTATTCAGGAGAGAGACATGGAAACCAGTACAACCCTCCCAAGAAAATATTTTGTTGTCGTGACCAATAACTCAGCGTCGCAACGTGAACTCGAGAGCATCCTCTCCAGTGAACGTTTCAATTCGTTCGGTACGTCCCGGGCACAAATGTTTGTTGAAGGTGTTGCTTCGCCCTCTTCCACTCCCACGCTCATGGAGTTCACTTACCCACGCGGCACAAGGAAAAGCGTCGCTCGCAGTATTGAACATGATACACAGCGAATATTGGCCACACTCGAATCCGAGTGGCTGGCAGCACAATCGGTGAACTCATTCCAGAACTCGCCGGTAATAGAAGATACCGGTTCCATTGAAGGCAATGTTCCCTGCACAGAAGCCTGGCATCTGGACAATGATCAGGGCGCACTCGTCAAGGAAGGTGTCGAGATCAGCCTTACCGGCCTTGAAACCGCACTGGTCAGAAAGATGCTGCACCATGAAGAACGCGTCGTCAGTCGTGACGAACTGATCCTCAGCATCGGCCGGGAACCGGAACAATATCGCGGACTGGAAATGTGCCTGAGCCGTCTTCAAGACAAGTTCAAAAGTGCCAGCAATGGTGAACGACTGTTTCGTGCCGTGCGCAATCGTGGTTATTGCCTGATCCAGGAAGTGGTTGCCTAAGCACAGCCTGCACATCCAGAAATCGAAGCAAGTGCAATAACAAAAATAAAAAAGCACTTTGCTTGTTTGAACCTCCTTTTCGCTAATGCCTCCCTCCTCACCCTTCCTACGATAGCAAACACATTATTGTTTGTTCACCCTTTGCCCTTTGACCTTTTCTAACGTTCGATTATTTCCCAATACAATTGATTGGCACTTTGCCATCTTGTTAGAACTCGTCAGACAGCATCTTCCCCAATAACTTAGTCTATTCACTGACGACAGTTCGGCATACCGATGTTGTTCCCTCAAGACACCGGCACCTACAACAAAAACAAGTCTGTTTGACAACTCGGATTTCAACTGTCGAAACCTGAATGGAAGTCTTTTGGGGATATCGCATATGGATCTCACTCTACGTATCAACCGAAACACCGGCCTCAAGGGACTTACCTTCTGGGGCCAATGGGCACTGGCACAGTGCTTTATTGTTTCACTGTTGTTTATATTGGCTGAGCAGCACACGGGAACGGTCGAGTTCTATTACCGGATGTGCACCATGCTGGCCGTGTTGGCTTCGGTTCCGGCCTACACCTTCAGCGGCGCCTACCGAAAACGCGACAACTACCTGACCGGACTGGGACGGCTGCTGATGGGCTGGTCGATGACCATGGCCGGGCTGACGTTCATCGCGTTTATCTGCAAGGCCGACGAGCTGTTTTCCCGTCAGGTGATCCTTGACTGGGCGGTGTACGGTTTCCTCGGTCAGGCGCTGCTGTATGCTCCGCTGCACGCGTTTTCGAAGTACTACCAGCGCTCACGCAAAAGCGAGCACAAGACCCTGATCGTCGGCACCGGCGAACTGGCCCTGGGCCTGGCGAAAAAGCTCAGCGAACACGAAAACCTGCCGTTGGTAGGTCTGGTCAGCAACGGCACCCTGCCCGCTCTGGACGCAGACGCTCCACGCGTGGTCGGCGATCAGGAAAACCTTCTGGAGCTGATCAAACGCCACGACATCCGTCGTCTCTACATCACGCTGTCGCTGTCCGAAGCGGCGAAGATCGAGGCGATGTATGTCGATCTGCTGGATGCCAACGTCGACGTGGTCTGGGTGCCGGACCTGAACAGCCTGACGCTGCTCAATCACTCGGTAAAAGTCGTGGACGGCCTGCCGGCGATCTACCTCAATGAAAGTCCGCTGACCAGCCGCCCGACCGCCGCCCTGAGCAAGAGCCTGATGGAGAAAAGTGTCGCGCTGCTGGCCATCATCCTGTTGAGCCCGGTGCTGCTGCTGATCTCGTTGGCGGTGAAGCTCAGCTCGCCAGGCCCGGTGTTCTTCAAACAGGATCGCCATGGCTGGAACGGCAAGGTGATTCAGGTCTGGAAGTTCCGCTCGATGCGCGTCCACGATGATCGCGACGTCAAGCAGGCCAGCCGTAACGACTCGCGCATCACCGCCGTCGGGCGCTTTATCCGCCGCACTTCGCTGGATGAACTGCCGCAACTGTTCAACGTGTTGCAAGGTCATATGGCGCTCGTCGGCCCGCGCCCGCATGCCGTGGCGCACAACAACTACTACTCGGGGAAAATCCTCGCCTACATGGCCCGCCACCGAATCAAACCGGGCATTACTGGCCTGGCACAGATCAGCGGTTGCCGTGGCGAGACCGACACCCTCGACAAGATGGAAAAGCGTGTCGAGATCGACCTCAAGTACATCAACAACTGGTCGCTGTGGCTGGATGTGAAGATTCTGGTGAAGACGCCGTTTACCCTGCTGTCGAAGGATATTTACTGAGACGCAGAGCTTCACAAGGCAAGACCGCAAGGGGACGAAAGTCCCCTTTTTTGTGGGCCGGATTTGGGGGTTGGACTGGCTGGGGATTTCGGTGAATCGGTCAATATGGATGTCGACAAGGCCGACGCCTTCGCCTGATCACCGCCCGGAGCCTGCTTGTTGCCGCAGGCTCGCGGACTTACTCGGTAATCTTCCCGAAGTTGCGATAGAACATGTCGTCTTCACGGCTATCGGTCATGGAGTGCAGCTGGAAGCTGCGACTGAGCCGCGCACCACCGTCACGGGTCAGCGGCGCCCAGACCAGGTTGGCCCGGCGCATGGTCGACATGCTCATCATTTCGTCGAACGGAATCGACAGATAGATGCCCTTGTCGAAGCTACCCTCGCCGTATTCCGTACTGCCCGCCGTGGTGATGGTCGCCCAGGCACCGAAACGCACGCCGTTGGAAAACTCCCGGGAGATATCCAGCGTGCCACCGAAGTCGCCCGCCAGATAACGGCCGACGCTGACCGCCGCCAGCGTTTCATAAGGCAGGTCGGTGTAACCGGTGATGTGGCCGGTCAGCACCGAGTAGTCCCGCAGGCCGAAACCCTGGTCGAATTCGCGCTGACGCACGTAGTTCAGGTCCGCACCGATCGCCCAGCGCTCGCCGGTCGGACGGAACAGCACCTCGCCGCCGACACCGGCGAACATCGACTCCAGATAACCGCCATAGACCATGCCATACAGATCCTTGTCCAGTTGCTCGGCGTGGCTGACCTGAAACAACGGCATGGTGGTGTCGGACGTGGTCAGGTATTGACGCAGGTCCGTACGCACACGCGGCAAGCCGCTGGGGGCGTCGTATTTGAACTTGTCGAAGTTGTTCGTCAGGTTCTGGCTGAGCATGCCGCTCCACCAGGTGTTGCGGTTGAAGCGGAACTCGGCGTCCAGGTCTGCACTGAACTGATAGAGCAAACCATCCGGACCGCCGACGTTCTGCTTGAAGCCCAGACCGGCGCCATAACTGAAGTGCTGCAGCGGCTGGGTGTAGAGCGTCTTCTCATTGTGCGGCATCGCCGGGTTGACCTCAGTGGTGCGGTGCAACGCTTGCAGCGGTTCCTCGTTGTTGATCACTTCGCGGAAGGTCTGGCGCGGCACGCTGGTTTCTTCCAGCGGCAGGTCGTAGCGCTTATTCACCAGGGTGAACCAGTCGATGTCGGCGTTGACGCTGTTGTCCAGCACCCTGCTCGCTCGCCCCACCGCTTTGGCCGAATGAAAGTAGCGCTGCTGCTCGCCGTACACGATCAGCTCGGAATCACGCTGGGCGATGCGCTCGACCCGGTAGCCCGCATTCTGTTGCAGGCGCTGCGACACGTTGGCCCAATCGACCTGATCCATCGAGGTGGTCGGCGCCTTCGCCGGCAGCGGCTCCGGAAGCGGATCGAAATTCTTGGCCGGCGCCTTGCGGCTGACAAAGTTGGTGTGGAAGGTAACGCCGAACATCGCCGTGTTGCCCCGCTCCCACGCGGCGCTCACGTCGAGGGAGTCCGTCACCTTGAACACCGCGCCAAGGTTTATCGGCGAGTCCTGCTTGATCACGTTGTCCTTGGGTTCGTGCTTGTAATCGTTGCCTTCGTATTCGAGTTTCAGGCTCAGCCGGTCCCAGGGCGTCTGGTAACTCACGCCGCCGAAGAACGAGGGCTGGCCGCGAAAGTACGAACCGGCGTTGACGTCACCGGTGCCTTCCATCGCCGGCCGGGTCTTGAAGCGATCATCGAGATAGCCAAGCGGGTTGTCGATATCGCCGCGATTGCCGATGTAGCCCCAGGCAATGCCGGCACTGAAATCCAGGTTGTCGAAGCGCTTGTTGGCCACCAGAAATTCACTGGCGAACAAACCCGTACCGCCGACGTCTCGGAAGCCCAAAGCGACGTCGGGCGCCCAGTGTGATTCCTCCCAGAGCCGGACTTTGACGTCGACCGCCTTGTCCTTGTAGCTCTGGTTGCCGCTCATCGACTCAGGGCCGTACGGGCGGTTGGTGATGGCGGTGTAGCGAAACGAACCTTCGAGCCAGTCCAGCGGTTGCAACGAAACGCTGTAGCGGCTGTAAGGCTCGGTGCGGTTGGCGTTGACGCTCAACTCACCGGCCGGAGACATGCGTGCGGTGGGCGTCTGCAACAGACCGGTGCCACCGAAATCGCCCTGGGTAATACGCGGCTCGGCATGGACCAGGCCGCACGGCAATAACAACACAGCTGCAAAACGCAAATTCAACGAACCACCTCAGCCAACTGCGTGGCAATAAATTCGGCCAACTGCTGATTCAGTTCAGGGACAGGCGGATCCAGATCATCGTTTTTCAACGGCACCAGAATCTTGCTGCCGGCGACGGGGAACTGCCCGCTCTCACGATTCCAGTGAGCAATGCCGACGCGCCGCGTAACACCGTTGGGCTGGATCAGCCACAGGTAATCGGCGTCGGCATCGTCCTCCAGCAGCACGCAGCGGCTGAGGTATTCACGGGCCTCGAGCAACGGCTGATAAGGCAGTCGGCAGGTGCCGGCGACCGCGCCGAGCACTTCGACTTCATCGACCCGTCGCGGGTAGATCAGGCGATCGCCGTCATCCAGGCGAATGTTGCGGGCGAAGCCGACTTCCAGCGCCACCGGGTCCAGATCCGCGATCTGGCGCCCGGTGACCGGCATCTGCCGCACGTCCTCGGCCATGCGCACCGCCAACGCTTTTCGGCTCGGTCGATCGAACAGATCGGCCATGCGCTGCAACACGTCCAGGTCGAACAGCACGCCGACCTTGAGCCGGGTCTGCTCTTCCAGCAACGACTGTCGCAGCAGCGCACCCGCCAGCCAGTAACCCTCGGCGTTGGGCACAGCCTCGCTGATGACATCGGTCAACCGGCCACCGGGCGGCAAATCCACCGGCCCGGGGTTGGCGACATCGCCGCTGACGGTGACCGCCGCCTGACTTGCGCCGGCGAACAACATCAAACACGCCGACAGAACCCTCAAGCGCTTCATGGCAGATGCCTGCGATCAGGGGTCAGCTGCACGATCTTCACCCGCAGTTGCGAGGTCAGTTGCTGCTCGCTCTGCACAATGAAACCGTCCACCGGATCGACCCAATAACGATTGGTCGCCCGCAGGCCAATGGCCGGAACGTCGATACGCTCATCGACACGCAGCACGGCGTAGTCCTTGTTCAGGATATTCAGGGTTTCCATGGATTTTCGGGTGAAGCGGCTGTTGACGATCAACCCGACTTCCTGGCCCTTGTAGAGGTCGATCCAGCGCTGGCTGGTCTGGCCATCGGTAACGTTTTGCAGGCCGCGCTTGAACGGCGACGCATCGGACAGCCGCGTGCCGTCCAGATCGCCCTCCACGCCCAGGCCGATGCTGCGCACCGCAAGACCGTCGCGCAGCAGCAGGACCTGCTTGCCGGATGCCACCCAGAACTGCAGGTCATCGCGCTTGCGCACCAGCGCCAGCACACCGGAACCGGACGGCGTGGTGAGTTTGAGTTGCGGATAATTGACGTCGGCCACCTGGGCCGGCGTTACGTCGATGTCATCCGGACCGACCATCGCCGACTTGAGGTTGGTCACCGAGGCAACCATCAGCGGATTACAGCCACACAGCAACAAGGCCGCCATCAGGCAGACGCCAACATTCAGGATTTTCAAAGTCGGCGGGCCTTATTTGCTGTTGTTGGTGAATTCGCTCCAGTTCTTCGCAGCGGAAGCACCGGTACCGACAATCGATGCCGACGGCACCAACTGGCTGATCAGACGGTTCCAGCGAGTCACGTTGGCAGGCCCTACATAAACGACGTCCTGGGGGCGCACTTCGAAGTGCGTGGCAAGGACCATGGCGGTGGGCGATTCAGCTTCCAGTTGATAGATTTTGGCCGGCTCCACATCGAGGTTTTCCACCCCGCGAATGACGTACACGGCGTTGCCGTTGGCGGTGGTCTGGCTCAAGCCGCCGACCGATCCAAGCACGTCGGAGAGATTCATCGTCGCCGTCTTGAAGCTCAGCGCGCGCGGCTGGTTGACCTCGCCCATCACGTAGATGCGCTTGTTGTCGTTGTACGGCAGATACAGCTTGTCGCCACCCTGGAGGTAGACGTTCTGCAACTCGGAATCCTGTTGATTGAGGGTATCCAGATTCAGCGGATAGACCCGCCCGTTGCGCGTCAGCAACAACCCGGACAGGTCGGCATTGTTGGTGTCGATGCCCGCCGAACCGAGGGCTTCGACCACGCTCAGCGGGTTGGTGGAAATCGCCTGCGGGCCAGCCTTGGCGACCGCACCGGTGACCACGACTTTCTGGCTGGCGAAACGCAGCACGGCGACATCCACTTGCGGCTCGGCGATGAACGCCGACAGCCGTTGTTCGATGTCATCGCGCAGTTGCTGGATGGTCCGGCCGGCGGCCTGGACTTCCTTGATGTACGGGTAATACAGCGTGCCGTCGGAGCGCACCAGACGGCCGTTGGCGTCGATCTGCTGCTGCGCGCCCGACGGCGCGGTCAGCTCGGGGTGATCCCACACGGTGATGTACAGCACGTCGTTGTTGCCGATCCGGTACTCGGCCGGCGTCGCCAGCAGTTCCGTTGGAACCGACTCGCGCTTCTGCGTGGCCCGGTTCATGGAAATCAGCTTGGGTGTGATCGGAATCAACTCGACCCGGCTGCTTTCACTGGCGCCCTGGCGGGTGATGCCAAAGGTGTTCAGGTGTTGACCGGGGGAAAACATGCAACCTTGCAGAGCGAGACTTGCCAGCATTAAAAGAGAAAAACTACGAGTCATAATGGCACTACGCTATTCAAGGGCGAATCCAAAACAAAGTCACCCGACTTTCGTCGGGCGACCCTGTACTGCACCAACAGTTACTTCAGTTAGTTGTGCGTGCCGGTTGTACCCGTGGTACCGGTGGTACCCGTTGTACCGCCGTTGGCACTTCCACCACTGTTGGACGCCGCTACGGCACTGGCAACCATTGCAGTACTGGCAGCAGGCGCTGTAGAAGCCGCGACACTGCCAGATACATTGGTCACCGCAGTAAGCGGTGCTTCAGCTGCGGATGCCCAGTTGCTCAACATCGTCAACAAGGCAATCGCCATCACTTTTTTCATATCAACTCCTTTCTAACATTGCACCGGTACATCAGGTGTTCCGTTAGAGGTGGTAGAGTTCAAGTCGCAAAAAGCGCGAACAAGATCCGTCGTTCTTTCACAGTCATACGCAACTGATAAAAGTCGAACGGCAGGTTTATATCTACGGACTTGCAAAAGGCATTGCCAGTGTAATTTCCCGACGATATCTAACAACCTGACCGAAAATAACATCGGACTAAAAGGCCATCACTCCAGATAGCCTCTGGGGTGATTCGATTGCCATCGCCAGCTATCGGTGACCATGTCCTGCAAGTTGCGGGTGGCTTTCCAGCCCAGTTCTCTTTCCGCTTTGGAAGCGTCGGCCCAACTCTCGGCAATATCCCCCGAACGCCGTGGCATCACCCGAAAAGGCACGGGTTTTCCGCATGCCTGCTCGAAGGCCCGCAGCACTTGCATCACGCTGTAACCGGCGCCGGTGCCGAGGTTCCAGGTGTGAATGCCGGTACGCCCGTCGATGGCCTGCAACGCTTTCAGGTGCCCGTCTGCCAGATCCACGACATGGATGTAATCACGCACGCCGGTGCCGTCGACCGTGGGGTAGTCGTTGCCGAAGATCGATAACTCTTGCAGGCTGCCGACCGCTACGCGACTGATGTAAGGCACCAGGTTATTGGGGATGCCACTCGGGTCTTCGCCCATGTGGCCGCTGTCGTGGGCGCCGATCGGGTTGAAGTAGCGCAGCAGCGCGATGCTCCAGCGCGGCTCGGCCAGGGCCAGGTCGCGCAGCACGTTTTCGACGATCAGCTTGGACTGGCCATAGGGGTTGGTGGGGATGCCGGTGGGGAAATCCTCGCGGATCGGCATCTGCTCAGGCTCGCCATAGACCGTGGCCGAAGAGCTGAACACCAGACGGAAAACCCCCGCCGCCGCCATCGCCTGACACAGCGTGATGCTGCCACTGACGTTGGTTTCGTAATACTCGAGCGGCTTGCGTACGCTTTCGCCCACGGCCTTGAGCCCGGCAAAATGCAGCACGGCGTCGATCGAGTGCTGCTGGAATATCCGGTCCAGCAACGCCCGGTCACACACATCGCCGCGAATCATCAGCGCACTTTTACCGCAAATGGCTTCTATCGCATGCAATGCCGCATCGCTGCTGTTGCAAAGATTATCCAGAACGACAACTTCATGACCTGCTTCAAGCAATGCGAGTGTGGTGTGCGAGCCAATATATCCGGCGCCACCGGTTACCAGAATCTTCATAGCGCGGTCCGTAGTGGGAGAATGCCTGCCAACGTGTCAAGCCTCATTTGTTTAATGTGTGTCTTGCTTCACACAAACAAGGCGACAACAATCCAGGACAAAAACAGTTCCATCGCTGGCCAACAATATTTTTAAAGGCCAAACTGTATTGCCCGGTACTTATTAGCACTCCCGCACTTTCACCACTATCGACAGATACCGACTAAAAATAACTGTTATTTATCAAGTCGACATCTAATAACATTATCCACTTTTACACTAAGCTAACATTGTCACTGACAACCTGACTCAGGTATTAAAGTACAGCTTCATCAACTTGCAACTTTCTTTATTGCAATGTAACCGATGGCTGTATGCCATGAATGTCCAGGAAACTTCTATGATTCGTAAATGTTTGTTCCCCGCGGCCGGCTACGGCACGCGTTTCTTGCCGGCCACCAAAGCCATGCCAAAAGAGATGCTGCCGATCGTCAACAAGCCGTTGATCGAATACGCCGTTGAAGAAGCACGGGACGCCGGCCTGCAGCACATGGCAATCGTGACTGGCCGGGGCAAGCGTGCACTGGAAGACCATTTCGACATCAGCTACGAACTCGAACACCAGATTCGCGGCACCGAAAAAGAGAAGTTCCTGGCCGGCACTCGCGAGCTTATCGACACCTGCACCTTCTCCTACACCCGTCAGGTGGAAATGAAAGGTCTGGGCCACGCGATTCTCAGCGGCCGCCCGTTGATCGGCGACGAGCCCTTCGCCGTGGTCCTGGCCGACGACCTGTGCCTGAACCTGGAAGGTGACGGCGTACTCACGCAGATGATCCAGCTCTACAAGAAATTCCGCTGCTCGATCGTGGCCATCCAGGAAGTCCCGCGGGACCAGACCCACAAGTACGGTGTGATTGCCGGCGAGGCGATTTCCGAGGGCATCTACCGGGTCAACCACATGGTGGAAAAACCCGCGCCGCAGGACGCTCCGTCCAACCTGGCGATCATTGGCCGCTACATCCTGACGCCCGACATCTTCGACCTGATCGCCGACACCGAGCCCGGCAAGGGCGGGGAAATCCAGATCACCGACGCCCTGATGAAACAAGCGCAGAACGGTTGCGTGCTGGCCTACAAATTCAAGGGCCTGCGCTTTGACTGCGGTGACGCCGAGGGTTACCTGCAGGCGACCAACTTCTGCTACGAAAACGTCTACCTCAAAGGCCGCTGACAGGCACCCGCGCATCTCCGACGAGGCAACCATGAACATTGCACAACATTCGACAGACATTGAACGGGAGGTGGACAGCCTCGGGGTGATGAGCTGGCTGTCTCGTCACCAGCCGTTGCCCAGCGCCAATGAATCCTGGCTCGGGACCATCCTGCTGGTGGAGCGGATCGGCATGTTTCCATCGTCCGGGGACATTCGCCGACCGCTGCGCGATCCCTATCCCCTGCTCGCCCATCTGAAACGGATTTACAGCGAACAGGCGCTGGAGGTCGATGACCGCGACGGCCTGAAAGTGATTTTCAGCGACTGGCGATTCCGCGTGCGCCTCTGCTGCAACGAACCGGCGATCATCATCAATGTGGAAACCCGTTGCCTGACGCAATTGATGCCGCAAAAGACAGCGGAGCTTTTGGGTCAGCTCGAAGGTTTCGACAAGGACTGAGACCTACCGTGAGGCAGCGCCGCAAGCCTCCTGCGGCGCTGCCCCGTGGTTGCCGCCGACGATCATCCGATAGAAGTAATCGGCAATCACCTTCCCGCCCGTGGCCGGCACCGGATGAATTCTGTCCGGGCCGATCATCGCCGCCGCATAACGTTTGACGTCCGTACCGAACGCGCATTGCAGGTTGGCGTAACCCAGATGCTGCTCGCGGGCCCAGGGCTCCAGCACTTGCGCATACGCCGACATCGGATAGGCACTGGAACGCGTGGTGTCCTGGCGCATGATCAGGTTGACGCTCGCTGCCGGCTGAATCTCGCGGATCATTGCGACCAGCCCCTGGACATTCTTCAGGTACTGCTCGGGCTTCACACCAAAACCCTGGTCGTTGCCACCGAGCATGATCAGGTAGATATCCGCCGGAATCTTCGACACCACCGCTTTCCACTGCGCCTGCCACTGACCATCGGCATGATAGAAGTCGCCGGACGCTGCCCCCGACGCGGCCAGTTTCGACACCCGCAAACCGGCCTGGTCGTTGCTCATCCACAGGCCGAACAGGGTGGGCGCACCTTTCACCACTTCCAGCCTGAACGACCAGTCCGTGGCAGCGGACGTGCCCGGTAACTGGACTTCCTGAACGCCCGTGCCGGTGAGATTCAGTGGTTGCCAGTTCGCCGAGGGCGACCAGCGATAGCGCAGTTCACTGGATTCGCCATCCCCCAGATAAAGTAACTTTGCCTGGGTGACGGCAGTGTTTATCGCTTCGCTCGGATGCGCATCGACCTGCAGCCATGCACCGGGCCGTCCCGTCTCCGTGCGGCTGTCGGGACTGGGCTGTCCGAGGCCGGACACCCGCCAGTCGCCGCCGAAGTATTTTTCGCTGCTGCGGGTGTATTTGAAATGGCTGCCGCCCAACGCCGCGCCGTGGTTGAAACCGACGTAACCGGGACCGGCAAAACCGACCTCCCCGACCAGCCGCTGCACCAGTTTGTTCAGATAGAAATCCTGCCCGGCGCTGTAGCTGTCGCCGATCACCGAGACCGACAACACCTTCCCGGCCTTGCCTTCGCGCCACAGGGCAAACCGCTGGCGGGCGTCACCGACTTCGACCACCGACACCGCGACCGGCGCTGCGTCATCTACTGCAACCATCAAGCGCTTCCTTTAGCCGAGACCTGCACCGGGGAGACATCCGCCAGCGGTTTTTTCGCCGCTGCGCGCTCACCCAAAAACAGCACCGAAGTGAAGTTGAACCGGCTGAAGATCGTCGACAGCAGCACCGGCCCGAGCAAGCCGCACGCCACGCCACAGAACACCAGCACGCTTTCGTCCTTGATGCCCAGACGTCCGAGCACCGAGCGCGATGTCGCGGCGAACAACACATGAAACAGGAAAATCGCGTAAGAGTAACCACCGAGCCAGGTCAGCGCCTTCGAGCGCATGTCGCTCGACAGCAGCGCAAAGCAGGACACACAACCCACCGTCAGGCCGATCAGGCTGCGACGATCGATGATCAGCTCGCGATCCAGCGCGGCGATGTACAACAGCGTCACGGAAATCAGCACGAACACCAACGGGCCGAGCACTTTGAATCGCTGCTTCAGCGTGCTGACATTTTCCTGGCCGATCATCCCGGCCACAAAGAACGGCAACAGATAAGTCGCACCATTGATGCCGAACGCATCGAACTTGAACGGCGGCAGCAGAAACACCGCGGCGGAGAACGCGAACAGCAGGTACAGACGCGTCGCCGAACGCAGCAAACCACGCCATTCCAGCAGGCCCACAAACATGAAGATGATGAACACCGCCTGCAGGAACCAGAAGTGGTTCACCGGTACATAAAACGCCAGCAAGGCATCGATCACGCTGACGTCCTTGTTCACACCGGGGCCTACCGCCTGCAACACCGAGAACGGCACACCCACGCAAAACAGCGGCACGATCAAGCGCCGCACCTTGCCGGTGAAGAACGCCGAAAAGTCATTGCCGCGAATCTTGTAGATGGAATAGATGTAGCCCGAGATGAAGGTGAACAGCGGCATGCGCACGTACACCATCGAATCGGCGATCACCCGGAATGGTGAGCCGATATCGATCTTCAAACCGCCGCCCAGCGGACCGATCACGTGATAGAGCACCAGCAGCAGGCACGCCAGGCCGCGCAGGGTTTCGATCTCCAGGGACTTTTTCTTGCTCGACATAAAGCACCTGCCTCAATTCAGAATTCTGGATTCGACCCGCACCGGTTTGTTCGCCCGCAACATCAATCCCAGGCCCACGAACAACACCGGCACCACCATGGAAAAGTGCCGGGCGAACGAGCCGAAGTCGGGTTCGAACAAGCCTTGAACCAGCAGAAACGCCAAGGGAATCGCGATCAGCTCCTTGGGTTTGGTCTGGATCGGCGCGCCTTTGTAATCGGTCGAGGTGATCACTTTGAACAGCAGCAACGCGGTCATGATCATCAACGCCACGAAGATCACCTGACCCGGCCCGGACAGCAGGATCAGCTCCACGGGGAACGACAAGCGGAAGAAGATGATCATCGAGTCCAGTGCCTGCGAGACAAAGTCGCTGCCGCTGAGCCACGAGACGATCAGCGATTTGGACCCCTCTTCGCCCGCGGTGCGCAGTTCGTTGTTGCTGGCGCGAATCGACGACACCGGAAAGCCCAACGCCAGTTGAATCGCCATGGCCACCGCCAGATAAAACAGGAACAGCATCAGAAAGAAGGTCGTGCGCGACACATACTTCTTCATCACGCAGACGCCGACCCAGGACAGGGAAAACAGAATCCAGTAGGGCCGGATCAGCACGCCGTAGATCACCGCCGACAGGAAAAATCCGCCGCGATACTTGCGCGACAGCGAGCTGAACAGAATGCTCAGCACCGCCACCGACACGATGATTTCCTTGGTCAGGTTCTCCAGGAAGAACGAGCGCACCACACCCCACAGACACAGAGTCCCGAAAATCGCCAGCGGCATGCGCCGGAACACCACCACCGGAATCGCCGTGAGGAAAAAATTGCAGAACATTCCGTAGGCCCAGGCGTTGGTCAGGTTGATCCCGGTGGGCCGCAGCAGGAACGCCGAACACTCGTAGGACGAGCGATCCGGCGAGAACGGATTCCAGAAATTGCAATTGTCGGCCCGGGCATAGGACGACCACAGGGTCATCGCATCCGGCCCCGGATCCCGGGGGACCAGCAGCGGCATGGCCACTGACAGAAACAGCCCGGTGAACAGGATCAGGAACGACAGTGACGAGTCGAGTTTCTTGCCGCGAAACTCGATGCACGGCAGTTTCAGGCCCATGACACGACAGCCTTTTTCGCTCGCGTCGCACGAGTCAGCAGCGCGATCACGGCGAGCTGCACGATGATTGCGAAGACGTTGCCCCAGGCTGCGCCGTAAATCGACCAGTGCTTGATCAACACATAGCTGACCGGCACCGAAATCAGCAGGCAAATGGCCGAGCTGACGAGGGATACCCGGCTGTTTTTCGACGCGATCAACCCGCCCCAGACGATGTCGCCGATGGCACGCAGGGCGAAGGAAAAGATCAGCACGCCAAGAATCCCGTTGTCCGGACGCGGCACCGCTGCGCCGACATAATCGAGCACGATATTGAAGAACAGATAAATCGCCACCGCGACCGCCGCCGACACCACCAGCGAACGTGCGACCCATTTGTTCACGAACAACTGCTTGACGGTGAACGGTTGCTGATCGGCCTGATAACGCTTGGCGAGCACCGGAATACCGACCACCGCCACCACCGCATAGGACAACGCCTGCAAGGTGTTGGCCGCCGACCACGCGTACACGTATTTACCGAGACTGGCGTAGGGTTCGAGGTCGATGATCAGAAAGCGCTCGGCGTACTGACTCAGCGCGATCAGGCCGGTGCCCAGGTAGAACGGCAATCCGGCTTTCCACACGGCCGCCGTCGCCAGCGTGCCCTCTTCGCGCCCACGATGGACACTCACCACGATCAGGTAACCGGCGACGATCACCAGCACGTTGGCGATGACCCACAACCACAGCACGCTGGCAATTCCGGACACCCGGCCGAGCATCATTCCGCCCACGGCCAGCAGTGCCCAGAGGCCGGTCTTGACGAAGAACAGCAGCGCCCCCGCCGTGGCTTTCTGCGCGGAAAACACGAACGAGTTGATCTCGAACGACAGGTGCTCGGTCAGCAGTACCAGCGTCACGCAGGCGATCAACGCCGCCGTCGCTTCGACCTGCTGGAACAGTGAGTAGATCAGCACCGTCACCACCGACAACACCAGACCCACGGCCAGGTACAGCAGCAGAACCTTGTCGACGACTCGCTTCGAACTGCCGCCGACGCTGATCAGCCGGTTGATTTCGGAACTGAAACCGACGCTGTAGAACTTCGACGCGATCAACGATGCGGCGACTACCACGCCATAAAAACCCAGCGCCTCGTACCCGAGGTAATGGGTGATGGCGAGCACCAGCAGAAACTTCGCGCCCAGTGCTCCGCCCCGCAGCAACAAGCGGAATATCATCGAATGACGCCCCTGATGATGTCGTCCATGGCCACGGTTTTCGCTTCGATCTCGCGGCAGGTATCGGTCAGGCGCTTGCCGAAATTCGACAGTGCGTTCGGTGCGTAGACCGTGTCGATGATGGTGTCGACATTGATGTCACCCCCGTTGATGACCCAGTCCTCGACGCCCATGTCCTGATAGGCGCCGAAGCCTTTGCGTTCGTAGCTGATGTGGTACGCCGGCACGCCGGACAGCAGCGATTCGATCGCCCCGTGCAGGCGCACGGAAATCACCAGGTCCGGTTGGTATTTGGCCAGCGTCGCTTTCAACGGCAGCAGGTCTTCGGTGATGCCCAGTTCGCGATAGAACGCGCCGTCATCGTTGCCGCGTACAGCGCTCTGCACCGCGCAGACCACTTTGCTTTTGTTCTTCAAACGCTGCAGCAGCACCTTCAGATTGGCCACGTAGGCGAGCTTCTTTTCCTTGCTCCACGCCGGTGGCTTGCGCAGCACCACGCACACGGTGGCCGGTGTCGAAGCGCAGCGGGTGAACTTGGGTTGCTGCAGGATTTTGCCGGCCAGGGCCTGCACCGCAAGGTCCGGTGCGCGGTAGACATTTTCACAGGCATCGAACAGCGCCGAGGAGCGGTTGTCGCGCACGAACACCGCATCAGCGCTGGCGTAGTGGCCGACGATCTTGTCGCTGTCGCCATGGAACGGGCCGATGCTTTGCGGCAGATACACCGAGGGGATCTTGCTGAGAATCGCGGTTTCCAGCTGCTTGGCATGCCCCAGTTTCAGCTTGATGTGCTCAAAGGCGCTTTTGGAGCGCATGTAGCCGCCACCGACGCCGACGATCAGATCGGTTTTCTTCAGCAGATCCGCCAGGCCGGCGTAGGAGCGGTTGAGAAACACCGCCTGCTTGACCCGGCCCAGCCCCTTGGCGGCCATGACCGGCGCATCGAAGCGTGGGTGCGGCAGGTATTTGAAAGAGTCCGGATCGGAGGCCACGACATTGATCCTGGTGTCCTCGCCAAAATTACGCTGCACCAGCGCGATGGCCAGATCGACCAGCAGACCATCACCGGAATTGGACGCACTGTAGCCATGCAAAATCGTTACGTTCATGAGCGGAGTTCTACTTAACAAGAGGGAGCGGAATACAGGTCGTAGGTCTGGCGGATCATCAACGCGGCGCTGAAACGCTCGCGGACGATGCGCCGACCTTCGATGCCCAGGGCCGACAACGCAGGCTTCTGGATTTTCTTCAGGCGATCGGCCAGCGCCTGGTGGTCACCGGCGGGGAACACGTAGCCAGACACGCCATGGGTGACCAGTTCGGGCAACGACGTGCAGTCGCTGGCGATTACCGGCAGGCCCAGCGCCATGCCTTCCAGCGGCACCATGGCAAAGCCTTCCCAGCGACTGGGGACGATCAGCGCATCGGCTTTCTGATACAGCGCGTGTACCTCGGTCGGCGTCACCCAGGGCAGGTATTCCACCCCGTCCAGCGGCGGACACTCGACGACATCCTCGTTCACCGCGCTGCCCACCACCGTCAGTTTCAGGTCGCTGCGCTTTGCTTCGGTGTACGCCTTGAGCAACACGTCGAAGCCTTTCTGGTAGTCGAGGCGACCGACGAACAGCAGATGAATCGGTGCCGGATTGTCGATCTTGCGTTCGTCATCCTTGTGATCGATGCCGTTGTAGATCAGCGTCATGCGCTGGCGCTCGATGCCAAACTTCGCGGCCTTGTCCAGTTCGAACTGGCTGACGCAGATGATCTTGTCCGTGACCTTCTGCAGCACCCGCTCGATCCACGCATAAGCTTTCTGCTTGATCGGCGAGCTTTCCATCAGGAACGAAAACGCATGGGGGCAGTAGACGATTTTCGGCTTGCGCCACGGTCGCAGGAGCACGCAGACGCAACGGCCGATGACCCCGGAAAAGGTGCTGTGCAGATGCACCACATCGGGTTTTTCCTTGAGCAGGACCCGCGCCAGTTGCCAGGCAAAACGCAGCAGCGACGGCACATTCCGCCCGCTTCGGGCGAAGGTGCGGATCTGCTGTTCATCGATGCCGTGCAGTTCTTTCTTCTGGTCGAGCGGGACCAGATACACCAGCTCATAGCGCCCGTCTTCCGGAGCCGCCGAAATCGTGCGGATGACCGTCGCCACCCCGCCTTTTATCGTTTCCGCCACGTGCAGTATTTTTTTCACAACCCACCCACTTTCATGCCTGTAAGGACCGTCGCTGAGATTCAGGACTGGTCGGACGCGTATTCGTAGTTGTAATAGCTGCCGTTGCCGTAATAGCTGGCCGCACGCTTCTCGACGCCGTTGAACACCGCGCCCTTCAACTCGATGCCGTTCTGGGCGAAGCGGCGAATGGTCAGTTCGATCTCTTTGGCCGGGTTCACCCCGAAGCGCGCGACGATCAGGCTGATGCCCGCCTCGCGGCCGACAATCGCCGCATCGGTCACCGCCAACAGCGGTGGCGTATCGATGATCACCACGTCGTAGCGCTCGCTGAGTTCTGCCAGCAGTTCGCGGAAGTTCGCGTGCATCAGCAATTCGGAAGGGTTGGGCGGAACCTGGCCCCGGCTGATGAAGTGCAGGTTGTCGACCTCGACCTTGTTGATCGCCTGCTCCAGGGTGCAGCGCTTGACCAGCAGATCCGACAAGCCGTTGGTGATCGGCGTGTTCAGGCTCTTGTGCAGATGCCCCTTGCGCATGTCGGCATCGATCAGCACCACACGCTGGCCGCTCTGGGCCATGACCGCCGCGAGGTTGGAAGACACGAACGTTTTGCCGACCTGCGGGCTCGGGCCGGAAATCATGATGCGGTTGTTGGTCGAATCCAGCGCCGCGAAATGCAGGCAGGTGCGCAGGCTGCGGATCGACTCGATGGACAGGTCCGTCGGGTTGCGCAGAGCCAGCAGATAGGCCGGTGTATCCGCCGTGACTTTGGCGCGGACTTTCTTGGTGTCCTCTTCCTGTTGCAGGGCGCTGTAGGGAATCGACGCGTAGACCGGCAAGCCGAGCTGCTCGATGGCTTCCGGACCTTCCAGGCCCTTGCTCAGCGACTTGCGCAACAGCACCAGGGCCACGCCGACAAAGGCGCCGAGGAAGGTCGCGATCAGCACGATCAGGGCTTTTTTCGGTTTGACCGGGCTGGTCAGATCGACATCCGCCGTATCCACCAGACGCACGTTACCCACGGCGCCGGCGCGAATGATGTCCAGCTCCTGGGATTTGTTCAGCAACTGGGTGTAGATCTGCGAAGCGACTTCGACATCGCGGGTCAGGTTCAGCAATTCCTGTTGCGTGGCCGGCAGGTCCTGGACCTTGCCCTCCAGCGACCGCTGTTGCTGGGTCAATTCACCGATCTGAGTCATCAACGCGCGATAGGCGGGATGCTGCTTGGTGAACTTGCGATCCATCTCCGCCTGTTGCAGTTTCAGCTCGGAAATCCGCGTTTCGAGCGCGACGGACTGACCGAGCACCGATTGGGTTTCCAGGGAGATGTTCACGGTTTTGCCGTGGGTCTGGTAGGCATTGAGCGCATCACTGGCCTTGGCCAGATCGCGTTTGACCTGGGGCAACTGACTTTGCAGGAAGGCCAGGCTCTGCGCCGCTTCGGCCGAGGTACGGCGTACGTTCTGGTCCACGTACAGCGAGGCGATCTTGTTGAGGATCTTCACCGCCTCGGCGGCATCGCTGCTGGCCAGGGCCAGACGGATGATCCCCGACTCCTTGCCTTGCTCGGAGATGTCCAGCGCATCCTGATAACCCTGAATGGTCACAATTCGTGGGTAGCGCACCACTTCGAAACGGGTGCCGGAGTTGGCCTGCAAATGCGTGATCTGCCCTTCTACCCCATCCTGCGCGAAGGGTTCGCCGGCCACGCCTTCGATCAGCAGGTTGTCGTTGTCGTCGAACAACTGGAAGTGCTGTTGCTCGCCGGCGATCAGGCTGAGTTTCTTGCCCAGCAGTTCTTTAGGAAGATCGAGCCGGGCAAACTCCAGGCGCTCACCGCCCCATGCGTAGCTGCTCAGCCCGAAACGTGGCGGCGCGACGCTGAGTTCGGTTTCACCGCGATAGCGGCGGGAGAGAAAGCCGCCAATCAGCGGAAAGGTGTTGGGGGTGACGTCGATGTCCAGCCGCAGATCATCGACGGTCTTGCCGATCACTGCGCGGGATTTGATGATGCCGATCTCGGTCACCGACGGCGACTGGCCGCCGAGCATGCTGTTGAGATCGGAGAAGCCAAGCATGTCGTTCTTTTTCGGTTCGACCTGCACCAGCGCGTTGGCCAGATACACCGGCGTGGCCAAAATCGCATAGGCAACGCCGGTCATCATGAACGCACCGGTCAATGCGCCGATCAGCCATTTCTGATCGATCAGGCTGCCGAATATGCCGAGTAGATCAATCCTGTCTTGATCGTTTTCACGGGTGCCGATTACTGACGGTAACTGCATAAGTCTTTCTTACCATTCACTGATCTGAAGAATATTCATCAACGCGCCAAGCGTTGCGCCCATGAGCTGACAGCAGCTTCAATCAATGCATGGGCATGAATAAACGCGGCCTGCCCTTGACGATACGGATCCTGTATTTCTCGCTCGCTTTGCCATTTGCCAAGAAGAAACACTTTGCCCCTGGCGTGAGAGGCAATCTTCAGTACTTGTTTTACATGCTCTTTTTCCATGACCAGAATCAGATCCGACTCATTGACGATGTCGGCGGTCAGTTGCCGGGCCTTGAACCCTTCGGCACTGTGCCCACGGTCTTCCAGAACCTGGCGCGCGGTCGACTCCATGCCTTCGCCGACCCGCGCAGACAGGCCTGCGGAGGTCACGCTGATTGCCGAGGGCGTCAGTGCGTTGCGCAACAGAAGTTCCGCTGTCGGACTTCGGCAGATATTGCCTACGCAAACGACAAGAATCTTTTTGAACAAGGTTTACTTTCCCGTGTAATGTCAATCGGCCAACATGTCCTGCAAATTCGAATGAACCCGCAAGACCTTCCTTCACTCGGAAATAGATTCACCCGTTAATACCGATGCATTAAGTACCACGGCCTCTAAAAGTCCCCCAACCAGAATTACCGGACTAAAAATAACTGTGATTTTCAGGCGAAAGTTTTCCGACAAAAAATAACATTCGTGCACTTCGCGCCCTATTCGTCATCGAAATACAGGCAACGAGATAACTATTGGCTAGATGTCATTCTCATCAGGAGAGCAGACATGAAATCAGCACACTTCAAACATCTTGGTGCCGCCGCCCTGTTGATGCTCAGTGCTACCGCGCAGGTTCACGCCAGCGCGCTGTTCCCGTCACTGCCCGCCAGAACCATCGGCGTTCAGGTCAAGATCCAGAACTTCACCCCGACCGACGCCGAGCAGATCAAAGCGGCCGGATTCAGTTTCGTGCGCTTCGGCGTCTGGAGCGACAGCCTCGGCGCCAAGGCCTATCAGAAACAGATCAGCGATGCGTTCGCGGCGGCGCGGTCCGCCGGCTTGCCGGTCTTGATGACCGTGCGCGCCACTAAACCGTTGACCGGAAACCTGGCAACCGCCGGTGAAGCCTTCGCCAACGCGGTGACCGGGCTTGAGCAAGCCTGGAGCGGGCAACTGGTGGGGATCGAAATCTGGAATGAGCCGGATCTCGACACCTACTGGCCCACCGGGGACTTCAAAAACACCTTCGTGCCGTTCATGACGGCCATGTGCAAGACGCTGCAGGGCAAACCGCAATCGACGCCCCTGGTGGGATTCGGTTTCGCCCGCCCGCCGACGGCAGGCTCCGCTTCGACCGTGGCACTCAACAGCATTCTCGGCACTTATCCGCAGTGCCTGGATGCGATTTCCTATCACCCTTACGGCATGACCGCGACGCAGATCAGTAACGCGCAAACCTTCATCCAGCAAAACTTCCATTTGCCGGGCGTCATCAGTGAATGGGGCATTTCGGCACTCGCCTCCAACGGCGGGCCGGAAGGGCAAGCGAGTAAAATCGGCGCGTTCATCGCCGATGTTAAAAGACTCAGCATTCCGCTGACGTCGATTTACGAATGGAAGAACAGCGAGTCGGGCAGTAACGACCGGGAGAAGAATTTCGGTCTGCTGACCTCCGACGGACAGTCGAAACCGGCACAAACGGCGGCCTCGACCCAGCTCAACGCCGAATAGCCGCTGCGCAACGGGTCAGTTGCTTTGAACCTGTGGTCCTTTTTGGCATCGTATTGATCGATACCGCGCCCCGCCCATTCAAACAGCCGTTTTCAGGTTGTTGCTCGCGGGGCTATCGATACACCCACATGCCCTTGAGTGGCTGTCAGCGCTCGGGTAATGTCTTCAGACCCATAGGACAGAGCACGCTCATGACTTCCAAGCTGGAACAACTCAAACAGTTCACCACCGTGGTTGCCGACACCGGCGACTTCGAAGCGATTGCCCGGGTCAAGCCGGTCGACGCCACCACCAACCCTTCCCTGCTGCTCAAGGCGGCGGCCATTCCGGCCTACGCCGAGCTGCTGAACGCCGCCGTTAGCGACTGCAAGGGCGATGTCGGCCTGGCCAGCGACCGTTTCGGCGTCGCGGTCGGCCAGGAAATCCTCAAGGTGATCCCGGGCCGTATCTCCACTGAGGTGGATGCACGCCTGTCGTTCGACAAGGACGCGATGCTCAAGCGTGCGCACCGTCTGATCGAGCTGTACGACAAGGCCGGCGTCGGTCGCGACCGCGTGCTGATCAAGATCGCTTCGACCTGGGAAGGCATCTGCGCCGCCGAAGTGCTCGAGAAGGAAGGCATCCAGACCAACCTGACCCTGCTGTTCTCCTTCGCTCAGGCCGCTGCTTGCGCCGACGCCGGCGTGTTCCTGATCTCGCCGTTCGTGGGCCGTATCTACGACTGGTACAAGAAAGCCAACGGCAACGACTACACCGGCGCCGACGATCCGGGCGTGCAGTCCGTGACGCGCATCTACAACTACTACAAGGCCAATGACTACAAGACCGTGGTCATGGGTGCGAGCTTCCGCAACCTCAATCAGATCGAGCAACTGGCCGGCTGCGACCGCCTGACCATCAGCCCGGACCTGATCGACAAACTGGCGGCAGACACCGGCAAACTGGAGCGAAAACTGGCCCCGGGCCACGCTGGCGAAGCTCGTCTGAGCCTCAACGAATCGCAATTCCGCTGGTTGTCCAACGAAGACGCGATGGCCACCGAGAAACTGGCTGAAGGCATCCGTCAGTTTGCCCGTGACCAGGAAAAGCTCGAGGCGTTGTTGCAAGCCAAGCTGTAATGGGCTGACGGCAAACGCAAAAAGGGCGAACCCTCACAGGTTCGCCCTTTTTTGTGCCTGATGGCTGGGGAATCAATGCCTTTCGAGGGCATTCACCAGATCATGGAAAGCTTCGCGATTGGAGTCGTTCAGGCCCATGAGGATCTTGTGCGCTTCGAGCACCTTGATCCGCACGACTTCCTCCGACTGATCCTGATCCGGCAGGTCATCGAGGCATTCCGGGCAAGGCACGGGATGGTTGACGATATTGAACACCTGCTCGAAACCCATCGATTGAAGCAGACGGGTGATGTCGTCATGGGTGGTGACCACGGTCGGCAGCAGGCCGACCTTCTGCCGCGACAGGATCGACAGCTTGGCCAGCAGGCCCAGCGTGGTGCTGTCGATGCTGCGGGTTTCGGTCAAATCGATTACGATCGCGTTGAAATTCAGCGCGGTGAAGATTTTTTCAATAGTCGCATCCAACGCCGAACACAGGGTCAGGCGAACTTCACCGACGAACTTCAGGACAAAGGTGCCGTCCTGCTCGGCGAAC